>ERZ1370068.4003-contig-3099_pt1 | contig 66023 bp, 87 predicted proteins | sample MGYA00561227_ERZ1370068 | MGnify/ENA primary metagenome ERZ1370068 (study PRJEB38410, sample SAMEA6850437) | metagenome | study: Metagenomic assessment of the ecological functions of the soil: analysis of the soil microbiota associated with the... | reverse complement strand
CCATTACGTATTGCTGCGCTGATTGCGCTAGCTCAGACGATCGCCGCCACGTCGAATTCCATCCTTGGAACTGTGCCCCGACCAGCCGGCTCGACCGGGTCGGCTGATCTTCGATCTCGACCCCGGCGCCGATGTGCCATTCGGGGATGCGTCATTGCCGCGGCCAAGGAGCTGCGCGAGCGCATCGAGCGCCTTGGCCTCATCGTTTTTGCAAGACGACGTGGGCAAAGTGGCCCTCCACGTCGTCACGCCGCTCACAGGGTCAAACGGGATGGCGCGGGCTGGGACGCGGCCAAGCTGCTCTCGCCGCGCGGCCGTTTGCAGCGACATGGCCAACGATTCCCGCGCGGTATCTCGTAAAGATGAGCAAGAAACTGCGCGCGAGCCGTATTTATCTCGACTACTTGCGCAACGATCTCACCGCAACGGCGGTGGCCCCTTCATCGCCGCGCGCCCGGCCGGGCGCGACGGTGTCCATGCCGCTCGCCTGGAGCCAGCTGCGCGCCGGCCTCGACCCGGGCCGGTTTACGCCCGCCAACGTGCCGAGCCTGATCGCCAAAGCTTGGCCCTGGCGGGACTACGGCGACGCCGAGCGTCCCCTCGAGGCCGCAATCCGCAAATTGTCGGTGAGGCCGCGCAAGGCTTGACGCTTCGCGATGCGCAAGATGGCGACTTGCCAACTGCAGACCTTTGGGCGTTGACCTGGCGTTGCGCCCGGATGGAGGCGCGTACCGCGGCCGAGTTGCCGGCGGGTCCCGGCTGGCACTACGAGCCGAAATGGGATGGCTTCCGCTGCCTGGCCTTCCGTGCCGGCGGCGAGGTCGAGATCAAGGCCAAATCTGGCAAAATCGCCTAGCGCGGTTCTTCCTCGAGCTATTGGACAATTTGCGCGCGCTGAGGCCGCGCGCCTTCGTGCTCGATGGGGAACTGACGATCGCGCACCACGGCGCTCCTCTCCTTCGATGCCTTACAAGCTCGCCTGCATCCGGCCGAAAGCCGCATCCGGCGCCTGTCGCTGGAGACGCCGGCGACGCTCGTGGCCTTCGATTGCTTGCTCGCGACGCGCGGCAAACCTCTGCTGCACGCGCCATTTGTCGAACGCCGTGCCGCGCTCGAGGCGCTCTTTGCAACGACAACGGCAGGGCTCGCGGGTTGGCGCTCACGCCGTTCACGCGCTCGCTCGAGGCGGCGCGGCGTTGGTTGCGCGGCAAGATCGATGCCTCGACGGCGTCGTCGCCAAGCGGCTCGACTTGCCCTATCTGCCCGGCGTCCGCGCCACGCTGAAGGTCAAATCCCTGCGCACGGCGGACTGCGTGGTCGGCGGCTTTCGCTATGACACGCGCCGGCGGTTGGTCGGCTCGCTGCTGCTTGGGCTTTATGACGAAAAGGGCCTTTTGCATCATGTCGGTTTCACTGCCTCCATCGCCGCAGCCGACAAGCCCAGCCTGACCAAACGTCTCGAGAAGCTGATTGCACCGCCGGGGTTCAGCGGCGTGCAACCGGGTGCGCCCAGTCGTTGGAGCAGCGAGCGCTCGAGCGCTTGGGAGCCGTTGCGGCCAAGCCTGGTGGCAGAAGTGCGCTACGATCACGTCAGCGGCGATCGCTTCCGGCACGGCACCGTTCATGCGGTGGCGCCCGGACAAGTCGCCTCGGCAGTGTACGCTGGAGCAGCTGTGGCAAGCGATGCCTCGCGGCTCGGCGCACTTGGCTCGACATGTAGTGAGCCCGAATTGACCCACAGTTTCGCCCGCAGCCGCGAGGAACGCACACGAGGCGCCCCGCGTCCCGACCAAGCGGTGGCGCAACATTTGCCGATCTGGCTGCTGGAGAGGGCGCGCCTCGGTGGCCTACGCTGGAACGCCTCGATCGTTGCTGGCGGCGACCGCGCAAACGTTCCGCCTGCCGCCCATTGGCGGCTGATTTATGGTCTGGCCGGCGCGGGCGTCACGGCCTGAGTTCTGGCCTTCGTTCGGCGTCTTACTTAGCAATGCGCCGCGCTCGACCGCACCTTTGGCTCGAGCGCTCCGCCGATGCCGGGCTCGGTGTTGCGCTTGGTCAGGCGCTGTTGGCGGCAGGCCTGACAATCGACGTTCTGATCGCCAAAGCGACGAAGAACGCGATCTTAACGGCACCTACGGCAGCGTCTGATTGCACCTGGCGGGCTGCGCGCTAGAACCGGTCACCGGCTGCTCGGTTTGGTGCCCCGCCGGGACATGTGCGCGCTTTATTTCCTCGCCTACCTTTTTGCGGGCTGGAACTTTTGGCCCTTCCGGCGCGCCTCTGAAAGCCCGATGGCAATCGCTTGTTTGCAGCTCCTGACGGTCTTACGGCTGCGGCCGCTCTTGAGCGTACCGCGCTTGCGGCGGCTCATCGCGCCCTTGACGGTCTTGGCGGCCTTCTTCGAACTAACGTCGCACCATCCCAACGCTCCTTGCACAGTTCAGGCCTCGAACCCAACGCCTGCGTTGGTCGGTTGTTCCCTGCAGCCCCAGCGTTAGGCGATCATCTTGCTGCTCCTGCTTGGCGCCCCACCACATCTTTAGGCCTGCCCGCGGCGCGGCGGGAACCGTGCCTGGGGGATCCGCATTGGCGCACAGAGCAATATTCATCCGTGTGAGGAACTGATCCATGACACTATCAACGGTTTTGCTGATCATCCTGATTCTCGCCCCGCTCGGGGCCCTACCGTCCTGGCCCCATAGCCGGGGCTGGGGCTACGGCCCATCAGGGCTCGTTGGCGTGGTGCTGGTCGTCGTTCTGCCGCTCATGGCTTTGATGGGACGCGTGCCGGCCTGAGGAACGCGCGCGCACCCGGCGCAGGGGAGACGAGGAGGAGGGGCGCCCAAAGTCTCGCGCCAGGCCCGACCGCGCAGCTCGTTCACCATCGAGCCGTGGGGCGCGGCATGGGGCTGGCGGTGGAAGACCCGGAGGCGGACCTGGGCCGACCAGGAGCGCCCAGGTCTCGCGCGGTCCCTTGAGCCCAGACTTGGAGCGGAGCAGGACTGGCTATACCCTTGGCGCGCACGCCGTGGCAGCATCGGTGGCTTGTGAGCAGGGCGTAGGGACGTTGGGGCAGGGGGCCTACATGGATTGGGAGGGCGACATGCGTTGCCAGCGGGACGTCGGCCGTGCGGGGGACTGGGGCCGCGCGGGGGACGGGGGCCACAGTGCGATCTTTTCGGTTGCTGTGATGGCGTGCGTGGCGTTTCTCGCGTCCGGCCGGTCAGGTTGGGCGCAGGAGCCTCAGTGCGGCAGTGCGCGCACCAAAATCGTCGGCGGCGAGAACGCGCGTCTGCCCGATTGGCCCGGCATCGCCACGCTCCGATTGCACTCCGACAGGGGACAGGTGTCACGCTATTTTTGCGGGGCTGCGGCCATCAGCGAGCGCTGGATTCTGACCGCGGCGCATTGCCTGCCGAATTACGTCGCCCAGCTGACGGGCGCGCTGCGCAATTCCCGCGGCGAGGATCATGAGGGCGCCTCGAGGTCGTGCTTGGCGTGGGCGATCTGCGGTCGGCCAACGCCCAGGCACGTCTATCCGGTCGAGCAGGTGGTGATGCACGAGCGCTATCGCGCCGCGGTCGATGCCGCCTTCCGGGCGTCGGGCGCCGAGCAGTCAGGTGCCCTCGAGGCGATCGCGCCCAGCCAGGGCGATGATATCGCGCTGCTCAAGCTCGGCCGACCCTGGCGCGGCCAAATTAGCCAAATATCCCTGTCCGGCACCACCGATCCCAACCCGACGGGCAGCGCCCAGGTGCGCGTGGCCGGGTTCGGCTACACCTAAGGCACAGCAGCTCAACCGCTTCAGCCGGTCCGACGGCCGGGGTGAGCTGTATGCTGGATCGGCCACGCTTTTTGGAAACGGCCGTCGAGACCGTGGCACAGACCAGATGCAAGGGCCGTTATGCCAATGCGGCGATCGGCGCCGAGGCAGATTTATTGCCGGCCTCGAGGAGGGCGGCAAGGACAGCTGCCAGGGCGATAGTGGCGGTCCATTGATCATGACCGATGCGCACGGTTGTCCTTGGCAGATCGGCATCGTCGGCTGGGGCGAGGAGCTGTGCGGAACGCAGCGCCTACCAGGGTCTATACCCGCATTTCGCAGTATGCCGACTGGATCAACGGCACACCCGGTCCCTTGACCGGTGCGGCGCCCGCGCTTGAGCCGAGCGGGGCGGGGCAGCTGAACCCCAGATCTTGCTACAAGAGGGACTGAGCAGCTCGAGGGCCTGCTCGGCGCCAGTAAAGGTCGCCTGAAGCTCGGCATTCGCGGTGGAAATCGCGTACGCCTGGGCCAGCAGGTGATCTTCGAGGAGCCCTAAGCGACATCGCCGGCAAGCTGATCATCCTCGACATCAATGCCAGCCGGGAAGTGACGCTGATTTACCCCAGCAACCGCTTCGTGACGGCGGCCGAGCTCGGCCACATTCGGGCCGCCCAGCCGGTCGCGGTGCCGGAGCCCCGACTACTCGGGCTTTACAGCCTTCAGGCGGTCGAGGCCGATCGGCAAGGGCGAGCTTTGGCCGTGGTCGTGCCCGGAAGAGTTCGACATCGAGACGCTTCGCCGCCAACGAAGGTCGTGGTCAGCAAGGGCTTTCAGCCGGTCAATGACCCGCCGAGTTTTCTTATGCGCATCATCCGGCAAATCGAGGTGGCCTCGCCGCGCGCGCCGCGGCCGGCGGCAACGGTCGCGACGAGCTGAAGCGCTGGGGCCATGCCTTGACCAGCTACGAGATCGTCAGGTGACGGGTGCGGACGCGCAGCGCAGGCCAGCTGGCGCCGGCCTAAAGGCCGCTGCCGACGCCCGACACCCAAGTTGGGAGGCAGCGCCGTCCCGCCGGGCCGCGCCGGCCAGCCTTCGCCGTTCCGGTGGTTGGAGCTGCCGCGGGTCTCGGCGTGAATTGGTAGGTGCCCGCGGTCAGCGTATGACACGTTCCAGGGCGTTTGTTGGCCGCGCGTTTGCGCCGATACTTCCGCCGAGACGCGCCCCATGATTTCGGCAGCGCTCAGTCCGGGGGCGAGGAGATGCCTGGCGAGCGCGCCAGTGAAGGGGCTGAGCGCGCCGGTCTCGCCTTCAAGGCCACGTTGCCCGGATCGGTCGCGTAGGCGAGTCAGCAGCCCTGTTGGACCTTTGGCGACGCTGGCGCTAGGCTGCCGGCGCCTTTCTCGATCACGGCGACCGGCGCGAAGCCGCGGGCAATGGTGACGCTGCGCGTGTTGCCGGCCAAACGCTCCGAGGCCGCCGTCAGCTGCGGGTCGTTGCGGCAGGCGTCCATGAAGATGAAACCGACGCGCGCCTGGCTGCGGATCGCCTCGATGAGTGACATCGAGGGCCCAGCGAGCTCGGCGCCATGTTGACGTCGTGGACATTGAAGTCGACGGGGACAATGTGATTGATCGGGTGCTGCTGCTCGATCCGATTGGTCTGAAAGCCGTGCCCGGAATAGAAGAAGAAGCCGACGTCGGCGCCCTGAGGGCGGCGCGGAACCTCTGGGCGAGGCCGTCGAGGTCGCGCTTGCTGGCATCGAGCCGAGGATCACCTCATAGCTCAACCCGCGCAGCACCTCGGCCATCTTCTGGGCGTCGTTGTGCGGTTTTTGCAAGGGGCTGATGCCGGAGTAGGCGGCATTGCCGATCACGAGCGCCACGCGCTTTTCGGGCGCCGCGGCGCCGGAAGAGGCAAACGCTCAGCGCTAAAGGCGACCCCAAGCACGAACACGACGAGCTTGCCCATGACATAGCCCTCCCCACCGGACCGTAAGCGGAACAATAGGCACGAAGCCGCCGCAAAGCTAGGCGCGCGTCGAGCTGCCCCCGCAATGACGCGCGTGCGGCGCAGCGAAGCCTGGCGAGAAGGCGCGGCGACGGGGGTTCGGCGAGCAGGCCCGCCCGCGAGGCTTGCCGCAGGCGAAGCCCATCATTCCGCCGCCAAGGGCCGCTGCGCTGCCTCGGGTGCACCCGAGGCCGGGAATGTGCTCGCGCCGGCCCGCGCCCAGGCGTGTGCCGAGCCGTTCCATCATCAGATAGATGGCCGGCGTAATGTAGAGCGTGAGCAGCTGCGATACGGCCAAGCCCGCCGACCACGGCCAAGCCCAGCGGCTGGCGCAGCTCGGCGCCGGCGCCCCAGCCGACCGCGATCGGCAGCGTGCCGAACAGGGCTGCCATGGTCGTCATCATGATCGGCCGGAAGCGCAGGAGGCACGCCTCGCGGATGGCGTCGTGCGGCGTTGCGCCGCGCGCTCGGGCCTCGATGGCGAAATCCACCATCATGATGGCGTTCTTCTTGACGATGCCGACCAGCAGGATGATGCCGATCATGGCGATGATGGTGAGCTCGACGTCGAACAGCTAGAGGATCAGCAGCGCGCCGAGGCTGGCCGAGGGCAGGCCGGACAGGATCGTGATCGGGTGGATGAAGCTCTCATAGAGGATGCCCAGCACGATGTAGATCGTCAGGATGGCGGCGGCGATCAGCAGCGGCTGGTCGCGGAAGGAGTTCTCGAACACCTGCGCCGTGCCGGCGAACTGGCCCGGTGATGGTCGGCCGGCATCTTCACCTCGCGCTCGAGCTCGCGCATGGCGACCACGGCCTCGCCCAGCGTGTAGCCGGGCGCCAGGTTGAAGGTGATGGTGACGGCCGGCAGCTGGCTCTGGCGCGCAACCGACACCGGGCCCGGTCCCAGCTTCACCGCTCGCCACCGAGTCGAGGCGCACCTGCTGGCCCGTGTTGCGAGCGCACGTACACCTTCGACAGCACGGCTGGGATCGAGCGATGCGCGCCTTGTCGGTCTCGAGGATCACCGGCGTAGTCGTTGGAGGGCGTGTAGACGGTGGCGATCTTGCGCGATGCCGAACGCCGAGTAGAGCGTGGAGCGCACCACGTCCATGGTGAGCCCGTAGACGCGCCAGCGCGTCGCGATCGACGTTGAGCGTCAGCTGCCGCGCACCGAGCGTCAGGTCGCTGGTGACATCGGTGAAGCCCGGCGCCTGCTTGCACGCGCTCGATCAGGCGCTGCGCGTTGTCGTAGAGCTCGGTCTGGTTGACGCTGGTCAGCGTGTATTGGTAGAGCGCGGCGCCGCCACGGCTGCCGATGCGCAGGTTCTGCAGCGGCACCGGGAAGGCGCGGATGCCCGGGATGCCGGCGAGGCTGCGGCGCAGCCGGTTTTGCACGTCGCTGATGGTGCCGCGGTTGACTGCGCTCGCGGTCGCGCCTTCAGCTGCACGAAGATCGAGCCGCGGTTGAGCGTCGGATTGAAGCTGGTCTGCTGCACGTTGGAGTTGATGTAGAGCACGTCGGGATCGGCGCGGATGCGCTCCGAGACGATGCGCTGGCGCTCGAGCATGGCCTCGAAGGCGATGTCGGGCGCCGCCTCCGTGCGCACGATGATGATGTTGGTGTCCTCGGTCGGCAGAAAGCCCTTCTTGACGATGCCGAACGCATAGACCGTCGCCACCATGGTGCCGAGCGTCGACGCATCATCATCAGCCAGGGCACGCGCAGCGAGGCGTCGAGCGTGACGCGATATCCGCGTCGCCATGGCATTGTAGCCGCCCTCGAAGGCGCGCGACAGCAGGTCGGGCTTGGCATCGCGCGCCGTGGTCGGCCTTTGAGCAGTGCGCGAGCACAGCATCGGCGTCAGCGTCAGCGAGATGAAGCCCGACAGCAGGATGGCGATGCTGATCGTCATGGCGAACTCGAAGAAGAAGCGGCCGACGATGCCGCCCATGAACAGGATCGGGATGAACACCGCCACCAGCGAGATGGTGATCGACAGCACCGTGAAGCCGATCTCGTTGGCGCCCCTGATGGCCGCTTCGAACGGCTTCATGCCCTGCTCGATGTAGCGCACGATGTTCTCGAGCACGACGATGGCATCGTCGACGACGAAGCCCAGCGCCAGCGTGAGAGCCAGCAGGCTGACGTTGTCGAGCGAGAAGCCGAACATCGCCATGCCGGCGAAGGTGCCGATGATCGACAGCGGCAGCGCCAGGGCCGGGATGAAGGTGGCGCGCCAGGTGCGCAGGAAAGCCAGGATGACGAGGATCACCAGCACCGCCGTCAGCATCAGCGTGATCTGCACATCGTGCACCGGAGTCGCGGATCGACTCGGAGCGGTCGCTCAAGCACGCTGAGCTTGATGGTCGGCGGCAGCAGCGCGTCGAACTCGGGCAGCATCTCGTGCACGGCGTCCGTCACCGCGACCGTGTTGGCATCGGGCTGGCGCTGGACGGAGACGATGATCGAGCGCATGCCGTTGAACTCGGCCCGCGCTTCGTCGTTCTCCACCGAGTCCTCGACCTTGGCGATGTCCTGCAGCCGCACCGGCGCGCCGTTGCGCCAGGCCACGATCAGCCGGCTTGAAATAGGCCGCCGTACGGCTCGGCGCCCTTGATCTCCAGGATGTAGAGCTGCTGCTGCGGTGCGAATGCTGCCGATCGGAGCCACTGATGGCCAGCGCCGTCACGGCCATGCCGGATGTCCTCCACCGAGATGCCGCGCGTCGCCAGGGCGTCGAGATCGTACTTGATGCGCACGGCCCGCTTCTGAGCGCCCTGGATGTTGACCTGGGCCACGCCCGGCAGCGTCGATAGCCGCGGGCTCATCACCTTGTCGGCGAACTCGTTCATCTCCTGCGACAGCGCCGTGTCGGAGGTCAGCGCCAGGAAGATGACCGGCGAGTCGGCGGGGTTGACTTTGCGATAGGCCGGCGGCGTCGGCAGGTCCTCGGGCAGGCGCGCATGCGGCCACCGAGATCGGACGACTGCGTGTCGAGCGCGGCGGCGTCGATGTTGCGGTTGAGATCGAACTCCAGCGTGATCTGTGTACTGCCCTGCGGTATTGAGCGAGGTGATCGCGGTGATGCCGGCGATGGTCGCAAACTGCCGCTCCAGCGGGGCCGCCACCGATACCGCCATGGTGTCGGGGCTGGCGCCGGGGTACTGCACCGACACGGTGATGGTCGGCACCTCGATGCGCGGGATGGCGGCGATCGGCAGCTGGCGATAGCCGAAGAAGCCCGCCAGCAGCAGCGAGGCCATGAGCAGCGTGGTCATGACCGGACGGCGGATGCACAGCTCCGAGAGACGCATGCGCCGACTCCCTTGGGCCCTAACCGTTCGGGCCGTTCATGCTGGCGCTAACCTCTGCGGTCGGCACTGCGGCACGGCGCGCGGCGGCGCGGCTCTCGATCGTGACCGCGCGCCGGGCGCCGAGGCGGATCTGGCCGTCGGTGACGACGCGCTCGCCGACGCGTCACGCCGCCGCTCAGGTAGGCCGTCTGGCCGACGATGCGCGCGACCGTCACCGTGCGCGGCGCATCACCTTGTTGTCGGGTCCGATCACCCAGGCGATCATTCCCTGCTGCGCCGGCAGCACCGCCGCCGCCGGCACCGACAGCATGCCCGCTTGCATCTCCACGGTTAAGCGCCACCTCGACGGACTGACCCGGCCACAAGCAGCCTCATCGGCATTCTCGGCCACCACCTTGGCGCGTGATCGTGCCGGTCGTGCTTGATCGACCTGGTTGTCGACAAAGCCGATCGTGGCCCGCACGACGTTCGGCTTCGCGCCGCCGGCGACGATGACATCGGCCGAGCGCCTTGCTGACGAGCGCGCGCCGCAGCGCGCCGAGCTCGCTCTGCGGCACGGCGAAGCCGACCGCTGATGGGCTTGGTCTGATTGATCGTGACCAGGCCGCCGGCGCGTCGGCGCTGCGCACCGTGGCGCCGAGCTTGGCGGCGAGGCTGCCGGTGCGTCCGGTGATCGGGGCGCGGATGGTGAGATAGTCGAGCTGGGTCTTTTGCGATTCGAGCAGGGCCTTGCCGGCGGCGATGCTGGCCTTGAGGCCTTCCACGGCATAGCGCGCCTGATCGAGCGCCGCCTCGCTCACGATCTTGCGGTCGATCAGCGCCTCGCGCCGCGTCAAGGTCGGCCTCCGGCATCGCGCAGGCTGGCCTGGTCCCTGGCGATGCGCGGCCTCCGCCTGGGCGATCTGGGCCTTCACGATGCGGTCGTCGAGACGGAACAGGACGTCGCCCTCCTTGACGAGGTCACCCTCCTGGAAGGGCACTTCGACGATCTGTCCGTCCACGCGCGGCTTGACGGCGACATTGGCGAGCGGCTCGACCGTGCCGGGCGCCTTCAGGATCATGGGCATGTCTTTTTCGACGACCTGGCGCGGCCGTCACCGGTGCGGCCGCCGCGGCACGGCCCTTTCCCTCATCGCGCTTGCCGAGCGGACTTGGGCTCAAAAGCGCCGATGCTGGCGACGAACTGCGAGCCAAAAATAGGCCGGCCGCCGCGGCGACCGCCGCGCCAGCCATGAACAGTACCTGTTCGTTTGGCCTTCATGCACTCAGCCGTCCACCGGCGCCGTCTCCGACCCTTGCCGGCGCGGACTCCCACGCCTTCAACGCAGCTCTAGGACCTGCGCGCCCCAAGCGCGAGGTCTGCTCAAGAACCGACACTCGTGCCGGCGAGAACGGCACAGCACCGGCATTTCCGTCTGTCCCCCTTTGGCGTGAGCCGCTACGAGGCAGAGCGGGGGCGCGCGGCGCAAGCAGCGCGCCGTCGCAGGTCCGGTGGGGGCTATCTAGGAGCGTTGGGGGCCTTGCGGCCCAAGGCCCGTTAGAGGCTCTTTAGAGGCGGTAGCGGATCTGGTCGCCCCAGAAGCGCTCCAGGCGCAGCAAGGCCCGGTTCAGAGTCTCGCAGGTCCTCGCGCGTCACCTCTGCCACGGCCTCAACGGAGCCGAGCTGACGGCCGATAAAGCCTTTGGATCGACGCTCGCGGGCCTCCACGCCCTTGGACGTGCAGGCTGACGCGCACCGAGCGGCGGTCCGTGTCGGAGCGCTTGTAGTGCAGGTAGCCCATATCGACGAGCTTCTTCAAATTGTAGGAGACGTTGGAGCCCAGATAGTGGCCGCGGCTCTTGAGCTCGCCGGCGGTCAGCTCGCTTTCGCCCATATTGTAGAGCAGCAAGGCCTGAACGCTGTTGATCTCGGCCCCGCCGCGGCGGTCGAACTCATCCTTGATGACATCGAGCAACAGACGATGCAGGCGTTCGATCAACCTCAGGGCGCGCAGATATTCGCTGCGAAACGTCTCCTCGACCACCGGCGCGCGCGGGCGCGCGGCCTCCAACGCAAGACTCATGGTGCCAGCCCTCAATCCGATTTGACGCTGCCGGTGTTGGTCCCGGTTGGTCGGTGAAGCTAGCCGAAAGGCTCTAATTCAAACTTAAGGCAATGGGTTAACGAAGGCGCCCAGGGGCTTTCTAAGTCTGGAGCGCCTGCATTTCCGCCCGGCTGGCGAGGACCAGGTCGCCGTCCGCGGGTGGGCGAAAATAAGGGGCGAGCTGGGTCTCCGTGACGTCCTCGAGCCGGGCCGGCCGCCAGCTCGCCGCGCGGTCCTTGTCGATCACCACGGCGCGCACCCCTTCGTAAAAATCAACGCCGTCCAGGCATTGATGTGCGATTCTGTAGTTCTCGATCAGCGTGGCGCGCAAATCGACCTCGCGCGCCCGCTGCAGGTGGCGGTGCGTGAGCTTGAGGGAGGTCGGCGACCGACGCAACAGGTCGCCGGCGACCGCTTGCGCCCAAGCGCCCTGCCCCCCGTTCCTCGCCGAGGCGGGCGATAATCTCCTCAACGGTGTCGGCGCCGAAGCAGCGGGCGATGACGTCGGTGACCTCCTCCAAGTCGCCGGGGCCCGGCGGCCGATGGCGTCCGTCGAGCACCGCATCGACGGGCTCGGCCTCGGCGATCGCCGCTTTGATGGCGGCAGAATTCGCCCGCCGCGATGACGTGGGTCGCGAGCCCCAGGTGATAGGCATCGGCCGGCCCGATCGCCCGGCCCGTCAGGGCCAGGTACATGCCGAGGTGGTGCGGCATGCGCGCAAAGGCGTGACAAACCCCGTCGTCGGGGAAATAGCCCGATCTGCGTCTCGGGCATGCCGAAGCGGTAATTCGCGCCGGCGACGCGGTGGGTGCCATAAAGGCTGATGCCGACGCCGGAGCCGACCACGAGACCATCGATGAGGGAGACGGTCGGCTTGGTGAAGCACTCCAAGCGCCAGTTGAGGGGCGTATTCGGCGGCGAGCGAGGCACGCGCCTTGGGCTTGGAGGTGCGGCCCCAGGTTGCCAGCTCGCGCAAATCCCCGCCGGCGCAAAAGCCTTCCGCAGCGGCCGAGGCGATCACGACGGCATAGATGTTGGGATCGCGCACCCAGCGTGGCAGCGCCTCGGCGATTTGCGCGCGCATGGCGGTGCTCAGGGGCATTGCGGCGCTGCGGACGGTTGAGCGTGACGCAGCCGGCGGCGCCCTCTTCGGAGATTATGATTTCGTTAGCTTCTTCCAATAAAGTCGGCATGTTGTGTGCGCGTGTCGCTCAGTAGGGGCCTGCCTGGTCCACAGCTTGTCCCGCCCTGCGCAGGTCTTAGGGCGAAAATCGTGATCGTCGCAATTCAGGACTAGGTATGACCGGTTGATGTCAGCATACTCTTGCTTCCGATTCGTGGGGCGTTGCATCGGATCTGGGGTCGAGATGGGGGATTTGTCTCAATGCGTGGCATGAGTGTGCTGGCCGCCGCAGGCCTCGTCCTGCTCGCCGCCCAACCGGCGCGTGCACAAGCCGTGCCGGCTGCGGCCGAGCCCGCCGCCGCCGCGACCCGGCCGCCCGCCGCCTATAGACCCGCCGGTCAGGTGAGCGAGGCGAGCCCGCCTGCTGGGGCGACGGGCCAGAGTTCCTGGGGGATGGTCGGCCCAGGACATCCAGTTGGCGCAGGCGCGCTGCGCGGTGCTGCTCAAGGGCCTCGACGTCGTGGTCGCGCCGGAAGGCCCCCTGCGCGAGGGCAGCGAATGCGGGGCGCCGGCCCCGATGCGCCTGATTAGCGTTGGCAAAGCCCGCAGGTGGCGTTTTCGCCGCCGCCGATCCTCACCTGCGACATGATTGCCCAACTGCACAAATGGGTGCAACGCGACGTGCAGCCGTTGGCCCGCAAGTTTATGGCCGCGCCGATCGTGCGCATCGAGACCATGAGCTCCTACTCCTGCCGGAATGCCTACGGCGCGCGCACGGGCGCCTGAGCGAGCATGGGCGGGCCAATGCGGTCGATATCGCCTCGTTCGTGACCGCGCTCGGCCAGGCGGCGCTGGTCGTCTCCGACTGGGGCCCACCGCCCGCGAAGTCGCCGCCGCGGCCGCCACCGCGAGCAAGGCCGCCGCGCAGCAGGCCAGCGCGGCCCCCGCCCTGGCCAAGCCGGCCCTGAAAACGCCGCGCAAGCCCACCCGTCGTCAGCGTCGCGCCCGCCGCCGAGCCCCCTGGCCGGGCCGCCGCCGCGGCTATCACCGGCTTCAGCATCACCATCCCGGGGTCAGCGTTGAGATCGGCGGAGGCTCAAACAAATCTGCCGATTCTGCCTTCGCGCCAGCGCAGCGCCTCGGTGGTCCCAAGGTCAAGACCGCCGCCCAGGGCCAAGCTGCAGCCAACGACGCCCACCTCGACTTTTGCGCGCCGTCCACGGCGCCGCCTGCCGGCAATTCGGCACGGTCTTGGGCCCGGAAGCCAACCCTTGGCACAAGAATCACTTCCACATCGACATGGCCGACCGCCCCCACGGCGCCATTTGCGAGTAGTCGGGGCGACCCCGACGGTTAGACTTGGGTGCGCGCGCCGGGGCGAGCTCATGGAGCGGAGCGAGAGCCATCATGACCGAAATGAAGCCGCTGGCGCGGCGTTCCCCGCAACCCGCGCGATCCCTGAAAGAGGCCCCCTCGACCCCTCCGCCGGCGCCTTCCGGCGGTGCGGCTGCGCCGCAACCGCATGCGCGCCTGGTCGCGGCGGCTGGTGGCAGAGAACGTTCTGAGCACCGGCGATCTGATTTGGCCTATGTTCGTGTGCGAGGGCAGGAGCACGCGCACGCCGTCGACTCGATGCCGGGGATCGATCGCATCAGCGTCGATCTTGCGGTTGCCGCGGCGCGAGAAGCGGCGGCACTCGGCATTCCCGCCATCGCACTCTTTCCCTACACCGACCCCAAACTGCGCACCGACGACGGCCGCGAGGCCTTCAATCCCGACAACCTCGTGTGCCGCGCCACGCGCGCTATTCGCAAGGCCGGCGTGCGACGTCGGCGTGCTGCTCGACGTCGCGCTCGATCCCTATACCAGCCACGGCCACGACGGCTTGATGCGCGGCGGCGAGATCGTCAACGACGAGACCTGTCGCGGCGCTGGTGCGGCAGGCGCTGGTGCAGGCCGAGGCCGGCTGCGACATCATCGCGCCGTCCGACATGATGGACGGCCGCGTCGGCGCCATCCGCCAGGCGCTCGAGGCGGCCGGCCATCGCAACGTGCAGATCATGGCCTATGCGGCGAAGTACGCCTCGGCCTTCTACGGCCCGTTCCGCGATGCGGTCGGCTCGTCGGCGACGCTGACCGGCGACAAGCGCACCTATCAGATGGACCCGGCCAACTCGCGACGAGGCCCTGCGCGAGGTGGCGCTCGACATCGCCGAGGGCGCCGACATGGTGATGGTCAAGCCCGGCATGCCCTATCTCGACATCGTGCGCCGCGTGAAGGACGCCTTCGGCGTGCCGACCTTCGCCTATCAGGTGTCCGGCGAGTACTCGATGCTGATGGCGGCCGCGCAGAACGGCTGGCTCGACGGCGACAAGGTGATGCTGGAGAGCCTGATCGCGCTTCAAGCGCGCCGGCGCCGACGGCGTTTTGACCTACTTTGCTCCCCGCGCCGCGCAGCTTGCTAGGCTAGGCGCAGGCGATCGGGGTGCCGGCCGATCCACATTGCATAGGCCAGGCGGCAGCGGAACGGCTTGCTCTTGCCTGAAGGCTCACGCCTCACCTATCATCGGCCGAGCTAAGTGGCAGGATCTTCGCGCATTACGATGGTGCCTGGATCGGTGGTGTGATGCGAAGCCGATGGCCTCAGCCGTAAGTAACGTTCGCAGCGAGCTCGAGCCGAGCGCTGGCAAGCTTGAGGGCTTGCCGGGGAAAGCCGGTCCCGCTTCCGACAGCGCCGAGTACCGCGTGAGCATGACCGAGCAGCAGAAACATTTTCCCGAGTTCTACGTCACGGCGCCGCAGCCCTGCCCCTATCTTGCCGGACGCCTCGAGCGCAAGCTCTTCACCCACCTCACGCACGATAAGCCGCCGGCGCTGGTCGACAACCTGCTCAAGGGCGGCTTCCGCCGCAGCCAGAACATCGCCTACATGCCCTACTGCGAGGGCTGCCAGGCCTGCGTGTCGGTGCGCGTGCTGGTCGACGAGTTCAGCCCAGGCGCTCGCATGCGCCGCGTGATCGAGACCAATCAGTGATCTGCGTCGCGCGCCGCCTGCAGGCGACGCCGACCTCGGAGCAGTACTCGCTGTTTCGCGCCTACATCGACGCGCGCCACGCGGAACGGCGGCATGGCGGATATGACGGTGCTCGACTACGCCATGATGGTCGAGGACAGCATCATCGATACCGTTCGTCACCGAGTATCGCCTGCCCTCCGCCGCCAACGGTCGGCGCGACAAGCAGCCGCTGCTTGCGGCCGCCCTCTGCGACCGCCTCTCGGACGGCATTTCCATGGTCTACAGCTTCTACGATCCCGAGGCCGGTCCGGCGCGGCTCGGCACGCTACATGATCCTCGACCACATCGCCTACGCCAAGCGAGTTCGGCGTGCCCTATCTGTATCTGGGCTATTGGATCCAACGGCTCCGCCGAAGATGAGCTACAAAGCGGCGCTTTCAACCACAGGAGCAGCTGACCGGCAACGGCTGGATCCGCAGTTGAGCGAAAGCTGGGCGAGGCTGCAGCTCTCGCCCGCAGCCCGGCCTTAAAAGCTGGCCTAAGGCATCCGCTCGCGCCGGCGGCTCGATGGCTTCCGTCACGTTATGGGCGGCATTGACGTCAGATGGCTCCGACAGGCGCGCGACCTCCTGCTCGAGCTCACGGATGCGGGCCTGCATCGCGCGGATGGTCTCGCCCACGTCTTCGGCGGCAAACAGGCGAGGAATATCGCTGCGGACAATTGCTGTCCCAGGCCGCGAGCTCGAACAGGATCGCTTGCTCGGGGCGTGCCGTATACCCTTGCGGCCAGAGCCGCGCCAACAGCGCAGCGTCCTCGGTGATGAGGCGCGCCTTGCCCCACAACTTCAGGCGCCGCCGCGCCGCGTAGTCCATGACGAACATCATCGCGCGCGATTCTCGCTGAGAGTTGCCGGTCGTGATGTACTGCCGGTTGCCGGCATAATCGGCGAAGCCGAGCGTCTTCTCATCGAGCACGCGCAGGAAGCCTTCGGGCCCTCCCCGGTGTTGGATATAAGGCTGGCCCTCGGCGCTGGCCGTGGCGAGATAGAACGAGCGCGTTCTGGCGAGAAAGTCCGCGAGCTCGCTGGTAATGACGGTGCGCCACCCGCCTTTCTCTTCCATGCGTGCATAGCCCGCGCGCGAGCCACGCTGCTGCTGGACGGCTTTGACCGCGGGGCTAAAAAGGCCACGTCGCTCGCCGAGCCCTTCATGGTTTGCGATCCTGCTGCATGGGCGCACACTAACGCTTGGCCGGCCGTCGTGTATCTTGAGATTTTTGTTGAACGCGGCGTGAGTTCGGCTCATGCATCGGGCGGCAACGGGCGCGTCGAACGGCGAGACGGTATGGCCAATTCCATCGGCATGGCGGCACAGCTGGCGGCCCAATCGCTGCGCTTTGGCTGGTACTTTGCCCTCAATCGCCTGCTCGATTGGCGCACCGATCAGCTTAGTCGCGGCCCGCGTCATAGGCCGGGCGGTCCGGTGCCAGCACTGAGCGAGCTGCTCGCGAGCCAGGCCGAGCTGCTGATGAGCGACGCTCTCGCCGTCCGCGAGGGGCTCTATCCTCCCATGGGCGATGACGCGACAACGCCGCTGCCGGCACCTGGCGCGGGTCAATCGCATAGTCCGCCGATCTGCCCGCGGCGCTGAGCCGCCGCGCGCAAAACAACGCCAGCAGCGTGCACGCCGAGGCCGGCGGCGGCGGAGCTGCCCGCCTACTACGCGCAGGGACTTCCATTTCCAGACCGGCGGCTATCTCAGCGAGGACTCGGCCAAGTTGTACGACGTGCAGGTGGAGACCCTGTTCATGGGAGCCGCCGGTCCGATGCGGCGGGCGGCCCTGCGCCCCATCGCCGAGTTCCTCGAGGGACGCGATCAACGTCGCGTGACGTTCTGGACGTGGCCTGCGGCACCGGCCGCTTCCTGCGGCAGGTGCGGCTCGCCTATCCCGCCATGACGCTCAAAGGCCTCGATCTGTCCCGCGCCTATCTCGAGGAGGCGCGTTACCAGCTGGGCGAGCTGCGCGCCATCGAGTGGATCGAGGCGGCGGCCGAGCGCATGCCGCTGCCCGACGCCAGTGTGGACTGTCGGCGACGTCGATCTTCCACTGTTTCACGAATTGCCGCCCGAGGTCCGATCGCGAGGTGACGCGCGAGATCGCGCGCGTGCTAAAGCCGGGTGGGATGTTCGTTTTCCTCGACAGCCTGCAGCTGGGCGATAAGCCGGACTGGGATGGGTTGCTTCAGAGCTTTCCCTACCGCTTCCACGAACCCTACTACCACGGCTATCTGGGCGACGGACTTGAGGTCATGTTCGAGGCGGCGGGCCTTACGGGCGATCTCACCAGCACGCCGTTTTTGTCCAAGCTGATGGTGCGGCGCAGAGGCACCAGAGCTCGGCCATCGACGCCAAGCGCAATCAGCCCTCACCACACCTGCTGAGCCAGTCCCGTCCTCAGGTAGCCCCACAGCTGCCGGGTGGAACCACTTGGCGGGACGGCAGGTTAGATGCGCCGCGGCCGCAGCTGGCCCTTGAGGGCATCCTCCACCGCCTTGAGCAAGAGGGGCAGGGCTGTGGCCATTTGCCGGTGCGGGTAGGTGGCGATGTTGTCGTTGGGCGCGAAGTCGACCTTCCCTGGTAGAGAACGCCGCCCGTGTCGATGCCTTCATCGATGAGATGCACGGTGACCCCGGCGTGGTGTCGTCGCGTTGGCTGCGTGCCCAGTAGGCGCCGTTCTGTCCGCGGTACTTGGGATTGATGCCGGCATGGTAGTTGATGAAGGGCGCCGCCACCGAACCCAGGTGTGCGCCACTTGATGATGCGCGTGCCATAGACGATCACCACGTCGGGCGCGAGCCGGCGCAGGGCCGCTTGGGCTGCGGGCGCATTGACCGAGCCGATCTGCTGCCAAGCCGTCCGGGGCGGCGCCGGATTGAGGCCGTGTTCGCGCCAGATCGCCGCCAGCCGACCGGCGCTGCGGCGGGCAACGCATTTTTGCAACAGGCCGAACGCCGCCTGCCTGAGGGCTTGGCGCCAGCCGATCAGCCGGGCGCGACGGCGCACGATCGCAACCTTTGATCTGGGATCCTCTTTCAGGACACTGATTGATCCGAAATGCTCCTCGAGCCGGTTAACCAACATGTAGGCGAGCGCGCCGCCGGCAATCAGCACGACAATCCGCGGCCCGTCGTTGACATCCCGGTCGCCCATCTCCTGCTCCCTCCTGCCGAGCGGCCGACGCGCGGCTCTGTGGTCGTTGCGCCGCTTGACGCAAATTCCGGGCCAAATTTCTGGGCCAAATTTCTCCGGCTAAATTTGTGGGGCCAGGTTCTGCGGCCAAATTCCAGACGGGGACGTCGACGGGGCGGCCGCCGGCGGCTAACCTCGTCGGCGGCATGACCCCCTTCAAGCCGCCTTCCAAGCTTGGCGCGCGCCGAGCCCCTCTGGCCGCGGTGCGGGGCCAGCGCCGCCATTTTCCGTGCCGGGCAGTCCTGCTGGTCGAGCGGGCCGCGGCGCCTCAAGGGGCAATGGAGTTTGCCGGGCGGGCATATCGAGCCCGGAGAGCGCGCGGCGGCCGCGGCCGTGCGCGAGGTGCGCGAGGGAAGCCGGCATCGAGGCCGAGATCGCCGGTCTCCTCGACATCCACGAAGTCGTGCTTGAGGATCGCGCCGGCGGGCTTTGGCGCACTACCTGATCGCCGTCTTCTTCGGGCGCTGGGCCGCCGGGGAGCCGGTCGCCGGCAGCGATGCCGCTGCCGCCCGCTTCGTTCCCGTCGGCGACCTTAGCGCCTATCCCCTGACCGAGGGGGCAGCGCCTCTGATTGGGCGCGCCTTGCAGCGCCTTAGGGCTGAGAGCTCCCTGAGTGGCACGGCACAGCCTGTGCTTGTCGGGGCGGGCGCGGCTGCCTAGAATGCCCTCTCCTCGTGCCGTAGCCTGCCGCAACAGTAGATCCCATGCGAATCATCCCTCGCACCTGTTTAGGCCTCGCCGGCGCGGGCCGGGTTTGCCTGTGCCGCCGGGCTTGCCTGGTCGCCCTGGCCCAGCCGCAGGTCGCCTCGCCGGAAAAACGTCCCTACGACGACAAGCCTGCTGCGGCTCTCGGAAATCCTAGGCGCGGTCCACTATTTGCGCGAGCTGTGCGGCATACAACGACGGCCAGGCTCTGGCGCGATCGCATGAAGGAGCTGATGAACGCGGAAGGATCCTCGGCGCTGCGCCGCGCCAAACTGACGCGCAGCTTCAACGACGGCTATAGCAGCTACAGTCGCACCTATCATACGCTGCACGGCCTCGGCGCAGACGGCCATCACGCGCTTCCTGACCGAGGGCGCCGAGATCGCCGACACCTTGGTCAAGACGGTGCCTTGAGCGCCAGTGGACAAGGCCGGCCTTAATTAATCGTTAACTGTTGTAGCAGACACCCAAAGGCCAGCGCCGTGATAGGCACGAACGGCCCCGCACGTGTGCGGCCGAGTGGCTGCTGGGGACGCGGGTGACGCGCAGTCGCAAGCGTTGCACAGCCGATGCGAGGGAAATGGGGAGGACATGGAATGGACCTTGGGCCGGTGAAGACCGACGACGCGAGTGTCAAGGCGCTCAACTACATCTTGGAAGCATGGGAGGAAGGCACCGAAAGCGGCATTGCGCCCGAGCTGATGGCCTATGCGGCCCTCTATACCGCACTGACCGATCTGGTGGCCTCGTTCGGAGAAGAATCGGTCGTCAGCCTCGTCGCCAGCCTCGGGCCACGCGTGCAAAAGGGCGAGTTCACGATCTATCGGGCGCGCCATTGAGGCTGGCCGCGCCGCGCCCTCACCAAAAGCTTGAGCCGCTTGATCACCATCTCGCCGATCAACACGCAGCCGAAGCCCATCATCACCAGGCCGGCGATGCGATTGATCTGGCCGAGCCGCACAACGTCGAGACGGTGCCGGATCGTGGCTGATGAATTGCGAAACGACGAACCAGTAGCTGAAGCTGCCGCCCATGATGGAGGCGACCATCGTCAGGGCGTCGATGTGCGATTCCAGTTCGACGAACGAGCTGACGCCGCCGAAGATCGCGACCAGCCCGATCACGGCGCCGGGATTGGTGATGGTCAGAAAGAAGGTCTGCGGAATGTCCCAGATGTAGTCCCAAAGGGAGGCTTTCGTCCGTGTGCGTCTCCGTGGCGATGGCCGGCCGCGTCAGAAACAGGGTCAGGCCCATGCGCCGATCAGGGCAAGGCCGCCGACGATCTGAATGGCCGTGCGATAGTCCCGGATCGCCCCGGAAATGGCATTGACGCCGAGCGCGGTGCCCAGCGCGATCAAACCGTCACCGGCCATGATGCCGAGGCCCGCCGCCATGCCGCCGAAGAAGCCACGCTCGACGGCGCGTTGAATGCCAAGCAGATTGACCGGACCGAACGGCATCGCCAGCAGGATGCCCATGGCAATGCCGACGGGTATGATAAAGGGATTGGGGATATAGCTCACGGCGGCCTATACCGTCGCCACGGTCCCAACACTGCCTTCAGTGTTCGCACGCCCGCAAGCGAACAGCATGGCCAAACAAGGACCTCCCATGAGGCAGAAATTGCGGATCGGACCGCAGACCGGTGCGCCGTCGATATTCCTACTGATGGCCTTGGCCCTTGTCTATTGCGTTGGCTTGATGGGCGAAGGCGCCGCGCAAAGAAGCCTCGCCGCCAAAGCGCCCGGCCGCCGCGCCGCGGGTCTACTACGGAACGGCCGAGCTGCCGGGTCCCGTGCAAGAGATGCGCGAGGTCATTCTGAGCGCGGTGAGCTCTGGGCGCATCGAGGATTTGCGCCACGCCTACGACCTCAACGAGCTCAAGCCCGATCTCGCCGCCGAGCCCGTCGCCGATCCCGTGGCCTATTGGAAGGAAATCTCTGCCGATGGGCGCGGCCTGAGATCTTGGCGGCGCTCGGGCAAATCCTCGAGGCGGGCTATGTCATCTTGCCGACAGGGCGCGATCTGGAAAACAACCGGATCTACGTGTGGCCCTATTTTGCCGAGGTGGAGCTGGCGACCACCACCCCGGCCCAGGAAGTCGAGCTCATGCGATTGCTTGGCGCCGCCACGGCCCGTGAACTCAAGGCCAAAGGACGCTATTCATCGTGGCGGATTGCCATCGGCGCCGATGGCGTGTGGCACTCTTTTCGTAAAATGCCGTAACGGCTTGGCGCGGGGAACTAAGACGCTGGTGCACCGTTCAAGGCAAAAGATAACGTTGCAGGTGGGAGCTCGCGCGCCGGCGCGGGCGCGCTTTGACGAGCCAGCAGAAAACTTGCCATCGGCCAACCGAGGATCAAAACCATGTGGCGCTTGGGACTGTTGGGTTTGGGACTACTGGCGCTAATGGGGGAAGCGCGCGCGCAAAGCTGGGGCTGGCCCTACAATGGGGGCTATTCTTATTACCGGCCGCAACCCCAGTACGGCCTCTTCAACGGGTGGGACAATGACGATGATGAGTATTACCGGCCGCGGCCCGCGGGCCGGCGCAGCAGTCGGGCGGTGCGCGTCCCGCGATTGTCGCGCAAGCGCCACCCAGCATTCACTTTCCCAGCAGCTATTCGGTTGGCAGCGTTGTGATCGACACCCGGGGCGCCGCCTGTTCCTGGTGCAGTCGGCGACCTCGGCGCTGCTCTATCAGATCTCCGTGGGCCGGGAGGGATTTACCTGGACAGGGACGGAGACGATCAGCCGCAAGGCGGAGGGCCCGACTGGTATCCACCAGAGGAGATGCGCGAGCGCGACGGGCGGCTGCCGGAAAAGATGACCGGAGGCATCAAGAACCCGTTGGGGGCGATGGCGCTCTACCTTGGCAATTCACTCTTCGGATCCATGGCACCAACGATGCCAAGTCCATCGGCCAGGCGGCCTCCTCGGGGTGCTTCCGCATGCTCAATGCCCACATCGTCGACCTTGCCAGCCGTGTGGAGGTGGGAACGCCGGTGACGGTCGTGCATCGTTTGCCCCCGCAGCTCGATAGGGTCGTGGCGCAACAGGTCGGTGATCCTAATCGGCAGCGCGCCAGCCGATCGATCGAGCGGTTCTGAGGCCCCGAGTGCCCGCGCGCGGCTCCCTTGCGGCTGGTCCGGGCAAGGGGATTGCCGGGAGGTCTGCCAGGGGTCGGCCATGGGGTCGGCCTGGGGTCGCCAGAGGCGCTAATCGCCTGGCTTGCCAGACGCCGCGCTCGCCCGGCCGGCCGGCGCTTTGCATTGCGCCCGCCTCGCATCCCCGGCGGGACAACCCGAGGGCGAGGCTTGCCCGTTGCGGCCCGCGCGCTTACCTGTTTGGCTCAAGATCAGGCGGCAGCAGCCCTCGGCTGCAACGGACAGCATTTTTTCATGCGACCTGCAAATCTTGCGCTGCTTGCTGACCGCGGCATCGTGCGCGTCGCCGGTGCCGACGCCAAAAGCTGCTGCAAGGTCTTATCACCAACGACATGGACCTGCTCGGGACCGAGCCGGCGATCCACGCTGCGCTCTTGAGACCCGCAGGGCAAAATTCTGTTTGAGTTTTTTGTCGTCGGGTCGGGCGAAGCCTATTTGCTCGAAACGGCCGCGGCGCAGGCGGCGAATTTGTCGAAGCGCCTGCTGCTCTACAGGTTGCGCGCCAAGGCGGAGATCAGCGATCAATCCGCGAACTACGCGGTGTTTGCGGTTTGGGGCGCGCCGGCCGCCGGTCTTGCCGCCTTGCCTGGCAGCACCGCCTTTACCGATCCCAGGTTGGCGCAGTTGGGCATGCGCATCATCGCGCAAAATGCGGCTCGCGCCGCCGTCGCGGCCGCGCCGGGCACCCAGCCGGCAACGGCGGAGGACTGGCACCGGCATCGCATTGCGCTGGGCGTCCCGGAGGCGGATCGGGATTATCGGCTGGGCGACACCTTCCTGCACGAGGCCAATTACGATCAGCTGAGCGGTGTATCTTTCAGCAAAGGCTGCTTCATCGGCCAGGAGGTGGCGAGCCGCATGCAGCACCGCGGCGGTGGGCGCAAGCGTATCGTCGGCGTCGAGGGCACGGCCGCCTCGGCAGCCAATGCGGCGATCAAGGCTGGCAGCGTGCCGTTGGGCTCACTCGGCTCGGTTGACGGCAGCCGGGCGCTAGCGCTCGTGCGCCTTGATCGCGCCGCCGGAGGCGATGGCGGCCGGCGCCGCTCCTCACTGCCGATGCGGTCCCCATCAGCCTCATCGCCGGCTTGGGCCCACTTCGCGATGGCTCCGACGCCCCGCACGGAGGCGGTATGACGGGCGGGCGAGCCAGAGCGCTGTCCCTGGGTCGGGATCGCCGATCCCCACTACACCCGCTATCACGACGAGGAATGGGGCGTACCCAAGAGCGATGATCGCGCGCTGTTTGAGAAGCTGGTGCTCGAGGGCTTTCAATCGGGCCTGTCGTGGCTGACAATCCTGCAGCAAGCGGGAAAACTTTCGCGCCGCCTTCCATGCCTTCGAGCCCCAGCGCATTGCCCGCTACGGCGCCAAGGACGTGGCTCGTCTCATGGCCGACGCCGGCATTGTGCGCAATCGGCTCAAGATCGAGGCCACCATCGACAATGCCCGCGCGCTCTTGAAGCTCAACGAGCACACGAGCCTGGCGGCCTTTCTTTGGGACCAGGTGGACGGGCGGCCGCAGATCAACACGCACCGCTCGTTCAAGGCGCGTGCCGGCCGAGACGCACGACCTCGAAAGCGATTTCGAAGGCACTCAAGGCGCGAGGGTTTCGCTTCGTCGGTCCCACCACGATCTATGCTTTCATGCAGGCGACCGGCATGGTCAACGACCACCTTGTCAGCTGCCACCGCCACGCGGCCTGCGCCAAGCTGCAGCGCGCGTTTCAGCGCGCCACGCGCGCGGCCGCCGGCATGAGTGACAAGGACACAGCCGTCGGCGAAGGCGCTCGCGCGCGTGGCGCGGGCCTGGCAGCGCATGCTGTCCGGTCGCCGCCTCGATCTGCTCGATCCCGCCGCCACCGACATCGAGATCGAGGACATCGCGCACGGTCTTGCCCGCGTCGCGCGCTGGAATGGCCAGACCGTGGGCGAGCATGCCTTCTCGGTGGCCCAGCACGCGCTGCTGGTCGAGGAGATCGCCACCAGCCTGCACCCCGATCTGACGCGCCGCTGGCGGCTGGCTGCGCTGTTGCACGATGCCCCCGAATACGTCATCGGCGACCTGATCAGTCCCTTCAAGGCCGCCCTCGGCCTCGACTACAAGGCCTTCGAGCGCAAGCTCTTGCAGGCCATCCATCGCCGCTTCGGCCTGCCGCCGTCGCTTCCGGATCGGATCGCCAACGCCATCAAGGCGGCCGACCGCATCGCCGCGTACTATGAGGCGACCGGGCTCGCCGGCTTTACACTAGCCGAAGCCAACCGCTATTTCGGGGTACCGCGCGGCGTGCCCGACGCCCTGCGCGGTCGCCTGGAGGCGATTGCGGCCAAACCCATCGCCTTCGCCCAGAAGGAGTTTTTGCCGCGCTTTCAGGAATTATCACAGGAATAGCCTGCCGCAACGAGGGGAGACCGAGGGTGACGCTCAAAACCGACGAGGAGCCCATGGCGAAGAGAGGCGTTGTGCACGTGTGCCCGCTCAGCGCGGTGCCGAGCCTCGTCGAGCGCGCCAAGGCCTCCCACCTCATCACCTTGCTGCAGGACGAGATCCTGGTAGAGCGGCCGTTCGGCATTCTGCCCGAGCGGCATTTGCGCCTGTGCGTGCACGACATCGCAGAACCGCTTTTGGGCTGTGTGCATCCGGAGCCGCCGCACATCGATGAAATTATCGCCTTTGCCCGCGCCTGGGCGGGACAAGGCCCCATGGTGGTGCATTGCTGGGCCGGCATCAGTCGCTCCACGGCCGCCGCTTACACCGCCTTGTGCTCGATCAACCCGGAGGTGCCGGAGGCGCTGATCGCCGAGCGCCTGCGCCGCGCCTCGCCCACCGCCTACCCGAACCGCCTGATGATCCGCCTCGCCGATCAGGCCCTCGGCCGACAGGGACGCATGGTGCGCGCCATCGAAGCCATCGGGCGCGGGTTGTCGCCGGCGAGGCGGTCCCCTTTGCCATTGCCGCGGATCTCTCGCTGCGGGGCTGATTTTTCTTACCGCCTTAAGCTAGTGCGGAAAATTGCCACGATTGCCATCGCAATCTAGCGCCACCCGCGAAATTTTGCCGCGAGGCAGTCAATGACTTGGCCCCAGCGCCATTCCGAAGGCGCGCGCAGACCGATGAGTTATGCCAGCGTCGCCCCCGCCACGGGGACGATCGCGGTCGGACTGACCGCCGTTGTGCTGGCCGTGCGTGACGACGAGCCGGTGGTGGCCGTGTTGGCCGACGCCGGCGAGACGCGGCCGCGGCAGGCCTTGCCCGGCGGGCTCTTTCGCGCCGGCGAGCACGACAGCCTGGACGCCGGCCTCGCCGCCGCCGTCGCGCGCCAGACCGGCCTCGAATTGCGCCAGACGCGCCAGATTGCGGCCGCCAGCACGCGCGCCAGCGGCGATGGTCCGGTGGCCTCCGTCGTCCTCTCCATCAGCTACCTCGCCCTGATCGGACCCGAACAGGCCACCCAACGCGGCGTCGTCGTCTGGAGGAGCTGGTATCACTATTTCCCCTGGGAGGATTGGCGCCACGGCCGGCCGGCCTGCCTCAAGCAGGAGATCGAGCCGGCGCTCAACGCCTGGGCCGGTGCCGAGCCGGCCTGCGTCAGCGAACATCCCGGCCGGGCTCAGCGCTTGCGCCTGTGCTTTGGCTGCGACGGTGCAGCCTGGGACGAGGAAAAGGTGGTCGAACGCTATGAGCTTTGTGCGAGGCCGGCCTGATTCGGGACGGCGACACGGGCGGCGCCGATGTGCGCTCGCCCAACGGCGCCCTGGCCCAGTTGCGCTATGCCGAGCTCGGCGATCACGGTCGGGCGCTGGCCAGCGCCATCGCCGAGCTGCGGCGCATGATCAAGTATCGCCCCGTGGTGTTCGAGTTGATGCCGGAGGTCTTCACGCTGTTCGAATTGCAAAAAACGGTGGAGGCCATTCTGGGTCCACATCTGCACAAGCAGAATTTTCGCCGCCTGGTGGAGGGCGGCGGTCTGGTCCAGCCGACCGAGCAGTATCGCTTCCGCACCGGCGGCCGCCCGGCGCGGCTCTACCGCTTCCGGCCCGACGTGTTGCTCGAGCGCTTGGCGCCTGGCGTGCGCATCAAGCAGGGCCGCATTTAGCTGGCCCCCGATTGTTGGCGCACCGCCTTGTCCGGTCCCGCTAAGGCGCGTCCCGGTCCGGCGGGTGGCGGTCGCGGGCCGGATACCCTATAACGGGTCGCCAACCGCCAACTCCGGTCCTGCATGGCATCGCAACCCACCTGGGCGAGACCACGGCAGGTCGCCCTCATCATCCTGGCCTATCTTCTCGTCCACCTCGGCGTGCGCCTGTGGATCGGCCGTACGCTTGGTCTCGATGATGCCGAGCAGGCGCTGTTTGGCCAGCAATGGTTGCTCAACTATCGATTTCGGGCCCCGCCGCTGTTTACCTGGGCCCTGCTCGCCACCGGCCAGCTGACGGACATCAACGCGCTGGCGATCAGCCTGTTGCGCTATGGCTTGCTCGCCATGATCGCGGGCTTCACCTATCTCACCGCGCGCGCCCTCATTCGCGATCCACGTCTGGCCGCGCTTGCCACCTTCAGTTTCGCGGCGATCTACGTATTTGGCTACTACAGCCACCATGACCTCACCCACACCACCGTGCTTGCAGCCTTCCTGGCGGCGAGCTGGTACGCCTTCGTGCGCCTGTGCGAAAAGCCCTCCCTCGGCCGCTACCTTGCGCTTGCCGGGGCCTTCGGCCTGGGCCTGCTGGGCAAGTGGAATTTCATGATGTTCGCCGTCGCCCTGCCGCTTGCCTGCCTGACGCAGCCGCGCGAGCGCGGTCTGGTTTTGAATTGGCGCATCCTGCCCGCCGCGCTCCTGACCGCGGCCATCGCGCTGCCCTCGGCGCTGTGGGCCATCCATGTCGGGCCCGCCGTGGGCGACGGCCTTCGGCACGCTCTTGGGCGAGCCGGCGCGCAGCCGGCTCGGCGGCCTCGTCCTGGGCACGGCCGACCTCCTTTGGCCGCCGTCGTCTACCCGATGCCCTTTCTGGCCATCTTCCTCGCCGTGCTCGGACCGGCGGCCTGGCGCGGGCTTCAAGGCGCCGCCGACGCCGCCCGAGCCGATCATCGGCGCGCACCTGGTCGGCATGGTGATGGCCATCGCCCTCATGCTGCATTGGCTGCTGGTGCCCCTGGTGGGTGCCACGAACTTTTTCCGAGCGTCTGCTGCAGCCCGCCTTGCAGATCTTGCCCGTCTATTTGTTCATGCTGGTGGAGCGCGGTCGGGCGTCGGACCGCGCGCTCAATCTCTGCGCGCACGCCATTGCGGCCGTGGCGGTCGTGGCCGTCGTCGCGCGCATCCTCGTGCAGGTGGCCTGCCCGGGGCGTGCCGGGCGCTGGTTCCCTTCCAGGACGTCGCCCAGCACCTCAGCGCCGCCGGCTTCGGCGGCAGCGGCACGATCGTGGTGTCGGACTTTCACGTCGGCGGCAATATGCGGGTGCAGTTTCCGCACGCCAGAGTGGTCGAGATCAGCTACCCGCCGCGCGTCTGGCCGCCGCCGTCCGGACACGGACAATGCCTGGTGTTGTGGCCGGGAAAGGGCAACTGGAAGGCGGCTTAGACGCCTACCTCAGCCGCGAGCTTGGCGTTCCGACCGACGCGCGCCGGCGCGAGGGCGAGATGGTCATTCCGTTGCCGGTTCTCATGCCCGGCTCCAAGACGCGCGCGTACCGCCTGTTTTATCGACTGTATGAGGAAAGCCAGGGCGACTGCCGATGAGCGACACCGTGAAGGCGATGGCGACAGGCGAGACCGTGGCGCGCGACGCGCACGCCTTGAGTATCGTCATTCCCGCCAAGGACGAGGAGGAGTCGCTGCCCCTGGTGGTGGCGCGCATCATTGCCGCCTGCCGCGCCGGCGGCCACACGCTGCGCGACATCGTGCTGGTCGATGATGGCAGCCGCGATAACACCTGGGAGGTGATGTCGAAGCTCGCCAGCGAGAGTGAGGTGATCCAGGCGATCCGGCTGCGGCGCAATTTTGGCAAGGCGACGGCCTTGATGGTCGGCATCGGCGCCTGCCGCGGCGATCTGATCATCACTATGGACGCCGATCTGCAGGATGATCCCGACGAGATTTCGCGTTTTGTCGAGACGCTCGATCGCGGCTACGACCTCGTGTCGGGTTGGAAGAAGGAACGGCACGATCCGCTCAACAAGACCGTGCCCTCGCGCCTCTTCAACAAAGTGACGGCGACGATCAGCGGGGTGAAGCTCAACGACTTCAACTGCGGCTTCAAGGCCTACCGCCGCGAGATCTTCGATGCCATCCAACTCTATGGCGAGCTGCACCGTTACGTCCCCGTGCTCGCCAACGCGCTTGGCTATCGCATCGCCGAGATCCCGGTGCGCCATCACGCGCGTCGGTTCGGCGCCTCCAAATATGGCGTCGCCCGCTACCTGCGTGGCTTTCTCGACCTGTTGACGGTCGTTTTGATCACCCGTTTTGCCTATCGACCAGGACACCTGTTTGGGGGCATCGGCAGCCTGTTGGCGGCGAGCGGCGGTCTTGCCCTTGGCTATCTGATCGGACTCAAGCTGCTGACCGGCGCCAGCATTGGCAACCGGCCGCTTTTGTTGTTGGGCGTCATGGCCGTCATCGTTGGCTTGCAACTGATCCTGTTCGGCATGCTGGCGGAGCTGATCATCCACCGCACCCAGCGGCCGATCGAGACCCGCCACCTGGTAGCCCAACAGCGAGGGCAGCAGCGCGCATGAGGCGAGTTTCGATGGCGCTGCTGGCAGCGGTAATCACCGCGCTCTGTCTGTGGGTCTTGCTGACGCCACCGGTCCTGCACGGGCTGGGACGACTGCGCGCCGACGCCAAGCCCGCGCCGTTGCTCGCCGCCTTCGTGCTTTCGGGCCTGGTGCAATGGCTCCGCGCCTGGCGATCTCGCGGTGATGACCAGCGGCCGGCCGACGCTGCCCGATGCGCCGATGGTTCGCATCGCGCTCAAGTTGAATTTCCTTAATTTTGTCTTGCCGTTCCGGCTGGGCGAGCTCGGCTATCCTGCGCTCATGCACCAGCAGTATGGCCATGGCCTGCTGCGGTCGGCGGGCGTGCTCTTGCTGGCGCGACTGTTCGATCTGACCACGGTGGTGGCCATTCTGTTGGGCGCAGCGGCGCTCTTCCTGGGCACGCCGGCGGCGCAGGTCGCCTCGCTGATCGCCGCCTTGGGGTTTGCACTGGCCCCGTTCGTCCTGGTGGGCCTCGGCGCTGCGCTGTTGCCGCGACTAGGGGCCAGGCTTGCCGGGTCGAGCCTGGGATCGAGCCTGGGATCGAGCCTGCGATCGAGATTGGGGCAGAGGTTGGGAGCCGGGTTTGCCCGCTTCGCCCGCAGCTCCGAGCCCGACGCCGACGGTCGCCGCGCTGCGCCGGATCGGGCGGGGTCCCGTGCGCCTGGTGGTGGGGTTGGGCTTTGCCATTTGGCTGGCCTTTCGGGCTCGCGGCGGTGTTGGTCGCCGCCGCCGTGGTGGATACGGTTGCGCCGAGCGCGGCGCTGTTGAGGCCGCCGCCGGCAATATTGCCTTCGCGCTGCCCGTCAACGGCATTGCCGGCCTTGGCCCCGCGCAAGCCGCCTGGGTGTTGGTCACGACCTGGGCCGGCGTGCCCCGCGCTGACGCCATCGTCAGCGCGCTGGCGCTGCACGCCGTGGTGCTCGGCAATGCGCTCCTGCTCGGTGGCGTGACGTTCGGCTGCGGCCTTGGCCGCGGCCGGGCCCCGCCCGGCGGCCAGCCGTCGCCTTAGGCTCCTGCGGGCCCCGGTTTGTCTTAGAAAACTTAAGTCCGAGTTTGGCGCGCGATGGTGCCGCGCAGAGGGATCTCTTGCCCCTTTGCCCCATCCCGGCGACGGCGTTGCGCCGCACCCGGAGAAAGTTTCTTTTGGCAATAGCAAGTACTTCCGCCGGCCCTGAGTTTCGGCCTAACGATACCCCTGGGTGCGGTGCCGCCGCAAAAGGGCCTCACTCGCCGGGGAATGCAGGACTGAACCCATCTTTGTCGCCTCGGCCAATTTGTGTGTCGGCCGCCCTGTAGTCCTGCGGGGCCGTACGAGGGAATATGCCCATTCTTTTGCGTTTGAGCCGGGCCATCGATTGGGTGAACGCTCAGTTTGCGGTGCTGGCAAATTGGCTGGTGCTGCTCGCCTGCCTGATTAGCGCCGGCAATGCGGCGAGCCGGTATCTGTTCTCCGAAAGCTCGAACGGCTGGCTGGAGATCCAATGGTACATGTTCGCCGGCATGGTGCTGCTGGGCGCGCCTTACACGCTGAGGATGAATGAGCACGTGCGCGTCGACCTGCTCTACGGCATGGTTTCCGAGAAGACGCGCATTTGGATCGACATCATCGGCGGCTTGCTGTTCCTGCTGCCGATCTGCCTGATACTGATCTATTACACCTGGCCCTGGTTCGTCGCCTCCTGGCAGGGCCACGAGGGCTCCTCGAACGCTGGCGGCCTCTTGCGCTGGCCGGTCAAATTGCTGCTGCCCGTTGGCTTTGCTCTGATGGCGTTGCAGGGCGTCTCCGAAATCATCAAGCGCGTGGCGGCGATCGAGCATGTGATCGACGCCGAATTCAAGTACGAGAAGCCGCTGCAATGAGTTTGATCGCGCACAACATGGCGCCGCTGATGTTCGGCGGCATGGTCCTGTTCATGTTGATCGGCTACCCGGCCGCCTTCTCGCTTGCCGCCACGGGTCTGTTCTTCGGCTTTCTCGGCATCGAATTGGGTCTGATCCGTCCGGATTTCCTCGGCAATTTGACCTATCAGCTGTTCGGCATCGTCTCCAACGACCTATTGCTGGCGATCCCCTTCTTCACCTTCATGGGCGCAATCTTGGAGCGCTGCGGTCTGGCCGAAGACCTGCTCGATTCCATCGGCCAGCTGTTCGGGCCGGTGCGCGGCGGCATGTCGTATGCGGTGATTTTCGTCGGCGCCATTCTCGGCGCCATCACCGGCACGGTCGCCGCCTCGGTGATCGCCATGGGCGTCATCTCCATGGTGCCGATGCTCAAGTACGGCTACTCCACGCCCCATACCATGGGCGTGATCGCCGCCTCGGGCACCATCACCCAGCTGATTCCGCCCTCCTTGGTGTTGGTCGTGCTGGCCGACGTGCTCGGCCGCTCGGTCGGCGATATGTACGCCGGCGCCATTGGGCCGAGCTTCATCCAGGTCGGACTGTTCTGCATCTGGGTTGCCATTCTCAGCGTGCTGCGGCCAAACGACGTGCCGGCGCTGCCGCTTGAGGCGCGAACGCTGCGCGGCAGAGCGCTGTGGCTGAAATGCCTGCGCGGCATGATCCCGTCCCTGGGGCTGATCTTCCTGGTGCTCGGCACGATCTTCATCGGGATTGGCGACCCCGACCGAAGCAGGCGCGATGGGCGTGGTGGGAGCGATCGCTCTGGCGGCCTCCTATGGCACGCTGTCCTGGAAATTTCTCTACGAAGGCATGGCCAGCACCATGCGCATCACCGCCATGGTGGTCTACATCCTGATCGGTGCGCGGGTATTCAGCCTGGTGTTCCAGGGCGTCGGCGGCAAGGAGTGGATCGAGGAGTTGTTGACCTCGTTGCCGGGCGGTCAGCTGGGTTTTCTGGTGTTCGTCAACGCTTTCATCTTCGTGGCGGCCTTCTTCCTGGATTTCTTCGAGATCGCCTTCATCATCATCCCGCTGCTGGCGCCGGTGGCCGACAAGCTGGGCATCGATCTGGTTTGGTTCGGCGTGCTCATTTGCGCCAATATTCAAACGAGCTTCATGCACCCGCCCTTCGGGTTTGCCTTGTTCTACCTGCGCGGCATCGCGCCACCCACCATCAAGACCTCGGAAATCTACTGGGGCGCCATTCCCTGGCTGTTTCTGCAGCTCATCCTGGTCGTCATCTTGATCTTCTGGCCGGGCTCGGTCACCTACTGGCTCGACAAAGGCCCCCAGGTCGATCCCTCCAAGGTCGAGATCAACGTGCCCCTGCCAACGCTGCCGCCAGCCCTCGATCCGTCCCAGTTCAAGTAGGGCCAGCTAAGTAGCGCCAGTTGAGCAGGGCCTGCGCCGCCCAAAATGCCGTCTTTGGGCTCTACGGACGCGAAAAAGCGTACCCTTCACGCTGCGAGAGGGTGCGCGCAGGTGCCAGCCCACCATCGTTCAATCACGATTGGGCTATATTAGGCCGCACCCGGCAAAGATTGGCCGCGGGAGCCGCGCTGCTGAGGACGAAGATGGTCAAGGTCATCGCCTTTGGGGCATCATCTCCATTCTGTGTGCCTTCGTTGCCGGGCTCGTCGCTGGCCTGAAGCGGCGCGATCATTCCTTCTGGGCGGCCTGGAGCTTCCTGTTTCCGCCCATGCTCATCGTGTTGCTGCTGATGCGCCCCAACCGGGGACCGCGCCCGCGGCGCCCAGGCTTGGACGAGCTGGAGGCCGACGAGCGGCGCTTTCTGTGAGGGTCGCCTGAGTCGCCGCGGTCCTTTTGGCGTGCCGCGGCAAGACCGCCGTTTGCGGTCGCCGCAAGCCCGCCCTTATCGGGCACCGGCGCGCTTTGCCCGATCGCGGCCTGCGCGGCGGCAAGGCGGGCCACCGGCACGCGGAAGGGCGAACAGGAAACGTAGTCGAGTTTGGTGGCGTGGCAGAAGGCAATCGAGGCCGGATCGCCGCCGTGTTCCCCACAGATGCCGACCTTCAAGTCCGGGCGCACCGCGCGGCCGCGTTCGGTGCCAATCGCCACCAGCTCGCCCACGCCCTCGCGATCGATCGAGACGAAGGGGTCGACCTCGAAGATCGCCCGTTCCGTGTAGTTGGCAAGAATCGGGGCGGCATCATCGCGCGACAACCCGAGGCAGGTCTGCGTTAGATCGTTGGTGCCAAAGGAGAAGAACTCGGCCCCCTCGGCGCCTTCGGCGATCTCGGCGGCGCGCAGGGCCGCGCGCGGCAACTCGATCATGGTGCCGATTTGGAATGCGAGGTCGGCGCCCGTCTCGGCCCGTACCGCGTTTGCGGTCTTGACGATCACGTCGCGCAGCACGGCAAATTCGGTGCGGTAGGCGATGAGCGGGATCATCACCTCGGGCACCACCGGCTTGCCGGTCTTGCGTTCGGCATTGATCGCGGCTTCGAAGATGGCGCGCGCTTGCGTCTCGGTGATTTCCGGGTAGCGCACAGCGAGCCGGCAGCCGCGGAAGCCCAGCATTGGATTGAACTCGTGCAGCTCGGCCACGCGCCGGCTCAGCTTCGACGGGCATGTCGAGCTCTCTGGCGACGGCCTCCACCTCTTTGGCTTCGTGCGGCAAGAACTCGTGCAGGGGCGGATCCAGCAACCGGATCGTCACGGGCAAGCCCGCCATAATCTCGAATAAGGCTTCGAAGTCGGCGCGCTGCACGGGCAGGATTTTGGCCAGTGCGCGCCGGCGACCTGCTTCGTCGTCGGCGCAAATCATCTCGCGCATGGCGAGGATGCGGCTTTCTTCGAAGAACATGTGCTCGGTGCGGCATAGGCCGATGCCTTCGGCACCGAAGGCCACCGCCTGTTTGGCATCGCGCGGCGTATCGGCATTGGCGCGCACGCTGAGCGCGCGCGCCCGATCGGCCTAAGCCATGACCTTGGCAAAGTCGCCGGAAAGTTCCGGCTGGCGCATCTTCACGCGTCCGGCCAGCACCTCGCCCTTGCCGCCGTCGATGGTGATGATCTCGCCCTTGCGCAGCGTGACGTCACCGGCCGTGATCGTGCCCGCCTTGTAGTCGACGCGCAGGCCACCGGCGCCGCACACGCAGGGGCGGCCCATGCCGCGCGCCACCACGGCGGCATGGCTGGTCATGCCGCCCCGCGTGGTGAGGATGCCTGCCGCCGCGTGCATGCCGTGGATGTCCTCGGGACTGGTCTCGATCCGCACCAGGATCACCTCGCGGCCTTGGTTCTTCAGGGCTTCGGCTTCATCGGCGTCGAAGATGATCTCGCCAGCGGCCGCGCCGGGCGAGGCCGGCAGCCCCTTGGCGATGATCTTTTTCTCAGCCGCGGGATCGATGCTGTGGTGCAGCAGCTGGTCGAGCGCGTTGGCGTCGATGCGCATCACGGCCTCGTCCTCGTCGATCAGGCCCTCGGCGACGAGGTCGACGGCGATTTTGAGCGCCGCCTTGGTGGTGCGCTTGCCCGATCGCGTCTGCAGCATCCACAGCTTGCCGTCCTGCACCGTGAACTCGACATCCTGCATGTCGCGGTAGCGACCTTCCAGCTTGGCCAAGACGCCGACCAGCTGCCGAAAGGTTTCTGGCAGCAAGGTTTCGAGCGAGGGTAGCCTTTCATCGGCCTGCTGGCGCGCGGTCTCGCTCAGCGGCTGTGGCGTGCGAATGCCGGCGACCACATCCTCGCCTTGAGCATTGAGCAAAAATTCGCCGTAAAGTTCGCGCGCACCGGTGGACGGATTGCGCGTGAAAGCGACACCGGTGGCAGAGGTGTCGCCGAGATTGCCGAACACCATGGCTTGCACGTTGACCGCGGTGCCCCAGCCGTCGGGGATGCCGTTCAGGCGCCGATAGGTTTTGGCACGCGCATTGTGCCAGGAGCCGAACACCGCGCCGATGGCGCCCCAGAGTTGATCGTCGGTTGATTGCGGGAACGGCTTTCCCGTCTCTTTCTCGACGGCTCCCTTGTAGGCCTCAATCACGTCGCGCCAATCGGCCGCGCCAAGGTCCGTGTCCAATTGATAGCCGTTGAGATTCTTGTGATGGTCGAGAATGTCCTCGAACACCCCGTGATCCACCTCGAGCACGACGTCGGCAAACATTTGGATGAAGCGTCGGTAGCTGTCATAGGCAAAGCGCTCGCTGCCCGAACGCGCCGCCAGGCCCGCAACCGTTGCGTCGTTGAGACCCAAATTGAGAATGGTGTCCATCATACCGGGCATCGAGGCGCGCGCGCCCGAGCGCACCGAAACCAGCAGCGGCGCCGCGGGATCGCCGAAGCCGGCGCCGACGGCGGCGCCGATCGCATCCAGCGCCGTTTTGACTTCCCGTTCCAGGGTCGCCGGCATGGCGTTGCCATTGGCGTAGTAGGCGTTGCAAACCTCGGTCGTAATGGTGAATCCCGGCGGCACCGGTAGGCCGAGGCTCGCCATTTCGGCGAGGTTGGCGCCCTTGCCGCCGAGCAGCTCCTTCATGTCGGCGCGGCCGTCCACGCGGTCCGGTCCGAACACATAGACTTGCCGCTCCGCGGCTGCCACGCTGGAAATGGGGCTCCCCTTCATGGCTCGAACTCCATGTCAATTGGCGACCAGTATCGGCGGGAAGGTCTCTCAAATAGTCCTCGGCAACGTTTTGCAACAGCAAAAGTTCTCGCGCCGCGGCGGCGGTCGATTGCCGCTCTCGGCATGGAATCTTTTGACAATGCCCGTCGTTTGCGCACTCTACGCCTCCCAACTCAGTGTTTACCCGCCCTTTGAAAGGTGCCGCGCACCATGTCGACGCAGCTCCGCCGTGTGCTCAATACGCTCGATGCCACCCAGAGCGAAGCGCTCGATCGGCTGTTCGAATTCATCCGCATCCCCAGCGTTTCCACGGATCCGGCCTACAAGACGCAGTGCCAGAGGGCGGCCGAGTGGTGCGCCGGCCAGCTCAAAGCCATGGGCTTCGATGCCCGTGTGGTATCGACCCCAGGCCACCCCATGGTGGTCGCCCATGACACGCCGCAGGCGCTGAGCGCTGGTCCGCACGTCTTGTTCTACGGTCATTACGATGTGCAACCGCCCGAACCGCTCGAGCTGTGGAAAACGCCGCCCTTCGAGCCGCGGCTCGCCAACGACAAGGCGAACGGCAAGGTCATCACGGGGCGCGGTGCGGAAGACAACAAGGGCCAACTCATGACCTTTCTCGAAGCGGTGCGGGCCTGGAAGACGGTGGCCGGCGCGGCCCCGCTGCCGATCAGCATCCTGTTCGAAGGCGAGGAGGAATGCGGCTCGGCCTCGTTGCCGGGCTTTCTCGCCAAGCACGGCAAGGAGGTTAAGGCCGACCTCGCGCTCGTCTGCGATACGGGTCAATGGGACAAGAATACACCAGCCATCTCGACGCAGCTGCGCGGCATCTGTGCCATCGAGATCGTCGTGGCAGGGCCCAGCCGCGACCTGCATTCGGGCAGTTTCGGTGGCGCTGCGCAAAACCCCATTCGCGTACTGGCCCGCATCCTGGGCGACATGCACGACGACAACGGCAAGGTGCGCGTGCCCGGTTTTTATGACGGCATAAGCACGGCCGTCGGCCAAGGTTGCTCAAGCAGTGGCAGGGGTTGGCCTTCGATGCCGGCGAGTTTCTGGCCGAGGTCGGCTTGAGCGCGCCCGCCGGCGAGCGGCGCTATAGCGTGCTCGAACAGATCTGGGCCCGGCCGACGCTGGAATTCAACGGCATCACCGGCGGCTACCAGGGCGTGGGGACCAAGACCGTGATCCCGGCGCGCGCCTCGGTGAAGATCACCTGCCGCCTGGTACCGGGACAGGATCCCGCGAAAATCCTGAAAGGCATCCAGGCCTTCGTGCGCGACCGCTTGCCCGAGGATTGCCGAGCCGACTTCCAGGCGGGCCAAGGCTCCTCGGCGATCGCCTTCGATCCGAAGGCGCCCTTCCTCGCCCGCGCCGCCGAGGCCTTGGCCGGAAGAATGGGGTCGACCCGCGGCGCTCGATTGGCGTCGGCGGCTCGATCCCGATCGTCACCTCCTTCAAGACTGCGCTCGGCATGGACAGCCTGCTCGTGGGCTTCGGCCTCGACGATGACCGGATCCATTCGCCGAACGAGAAATATAACCTGTCGTCCTTCCGCAGGGCGCGCGCAGCTGGGCCCGCATTCTGGACAAGCTCGCAGCCTGACGGCACAGCGCGCGCCAGACGTGGGGCCTCGCCCCGGTCCGGCACGACGGTGGCGGGGCGACAGTTTCGGGCCTCGAGCTCATCGCTATGTGGAGGTTTGAGATGGCAATCGCGCCCGCCTTTTTGCGGCCTGCGCCAGTGCTGCGGCTGGCGGCCGCGCTCATCGCCTTGGCCGGTTGCAACGCGTGAATGCGCTGGCCCAGGGCGTGCCTTACCGCGAGCGGCCCGATGGCTATCAGCGCGACTGGTGGGCAGCTGAGCATCGTGCCGGGGTCTTCGATTATTACGTGCTGGCGCTCTCGTGGAGCCCGACCTATTGCGCGCAGTCGCGCGAGACGCGCTATGACCTCAGTGCCACGCCGGCGGGAACCGACGTTATGCCTTCGTGCTGCACGGGCTGTGGCCGCAATACCAACGGGGCTGGCCCGAACACTGCCGCAGCCCCGACCGCGGCTACGTGCCGAGACCCGTGGCTGATCGGTATGCTCGACATCATGCCGAGCGACAAGCTCATCTTTAACGAGTACCGCAAGCACGGCACCTGCAGCGGGCTCGGCGTCGACGGCTACTTTGCGCTCGCCCGACAGCTCTATGACAAGGTCACGATTCCGCCGCGCTTTGTCGGCTTGACGGACGACCGCTTCGATGCTCCGCCGGGCGAACTCGTGCGGGACTTTGTCGAGGCCAACCCCGGCCTGACGCCACAGATGCTGGCCATAGCCTGCGGCGGGCCGGGGCAGCGGCTGCGCGAAGTGCGCATTTGCTTCGACAAGGGCGGAGCTTTTCGCGCCTGTGGCAGCAACGAAAATGCGCGCCGATTGTGTTCGGCCAACCGCATGTACGTGCCCCCGGTGCGCCCGGGCCCGACGGGTGCCTCCCCGCCCGCCGCCCCGCGCGAAATCCTGCCCGGTCCCCGCGACGATCGCCGGTTTTGAGGCGGGGCGCGCGCGCGCGCGAGGCCTGTGGGAAAGCGCGAATATCTTTAAGGGTGGCGCGGGCGGCATTGTTGTCGTCCCGGACGGCCGCTAAAGCCTCAGCCGCAGCGGCCCTCGCGCCGGTTGCGAAGCTTTAGGGACTATTGACCAAGGAGTGATCGTGCAGGGGCAGCGAAGCAAACAAGGGCGCTTGCTGGGATGCTTCCAATCGTGGGCCCACGGCGGGCGGCGGTCGGCGGCCTTGTGCTCGGCGCCGCCCTGTGGAACCTCGCTGAACCTTTGGCAGGTGGCCGGCCTTCTGCTCGGCGGACCCGCCGCGCCAGGCCCAGGACCGTCCGGGGAAGGCGGCTGCACCTCCCTGTTGCTCGATCGGCCGAGCGGGCGCACGGTGGCCTGGCCGTGTCCAGAACCGGCGGCGTGGATGGAATCGGCGGCGCCGGCCGCCCGCGTGGCCTCGGCCGCCGCCCGCTAACTGCGTGCTAGCGCATCGCTTGCATGCGCTCGAGCAATCCGGGCGTCAGGTAGGAGTCGGCCGGCAGGCCCAGTTTCAGTTGCGCGGCCTTGACGCTTGCGCGCGTGGCCGCGCCGATCTTGCCGTCGACCTCGCCGCTAAAATAGCCGCGCTTGGCCAGCAGCATCTGCAGCTCCTTGACCTGCTGTAGGCTCATTTCCGGCACCGTGCCATTGCCTTTGTCCATTGCCGGTGCGCCGCCGAGCCGATCGGCCAGGTGCGCGGCCGTGATCGAATAGTTGAGGGACTGATTCCACTTCAGGTAGACCTGGAAATTGGCATAGGCGAGGAAGGCGGGCCCGTGCCGCCCCATCGGCAGCAGCAGCGATGCGGCGGGTGCGTCGGCGGGAAGCGGCTGGCCCCCACCCGCTTTACGCCCCAGGCCGCCCATTTCTCGCTGCCGTGCTGGATGGCGAGGTCGGCCTCCCGCCATGGCAGCTCCCGGGTCAGACGCACCTCCTCCAGCCACGGCTGACCGCGCGCTGCCAGCCGAGGAAGGCGAGAAAGTTGGCCGTCGAGGCCAGCACGTCCGGTACGCTCTGTAAGAGATCGCGGCGGCCATCGCCGTCATAGTCGACGGCGTGCTGCATGTAGTGGGCCGGTAAGAACTGGGTTTGGCCGAGCTCGCCAGCCCAGGAACCGATCATCTCCTCGGGACGCAAATCACCGCGATCGATGATGCGCAAGGCTTCCATCAGCTCGCCGCGAAACAGCTCGGGGCGGCGGCAGTCGTCAGGCGAGCGTCGCCAGTGAGCGCAATACCGGCAAATTTCCATCATCGAGCCGAAATCGCTTTCCAGTCCCCAGAAGGCGACGATCACCGGTCCCGGCACACCACTGCTGCTCGATTCGGGCGAGCAGATCGCGGTGCTGCCGGAGCCGGGAAAGGCCGTTCTGAATGCGGTTCGGCGTGATGAGCTTGCCGGAAAACGCCGTGAACGTCTGGGCGAAGAAGCCCTGCCGGCGGTCGCGCTGGATGATGCCGGGATCGAGCGTCATGCCGCCCAGCGCGGCGGCAATGGTGGCATTGGAAATGCCATTGCCGCGTGCCTCCTGACGGAATTGGTCGAGCCAGGCTGCAAAGCTGCCGGTGTTGCGGCAGTTGGGATCGTTGGCGGCTGCCGTCTTGGCATTGCTCGCCGTGCTGCCGGTCGCGCCTCGACCCTGACCCACACCAGGCCCACCAGGATGAGCCAACCGAAGGTTTTCCACATCGCGCGTTGCCGTCCGTTAGTGTGCCGGTTTGCCGCCGGGCAGCCCTGAGCGACCCGGAGCGCTTAGTCGCTTCGGCGCCGCCGGCATTCGCCCGCCGGCACTGAGGCACCCCAAGCGCTACCCAGCTCTCATGCGGCAATTGCGGCGCCAAAATGGCGTTGCCACCCGGAACGCCTTCCGGCGCCGCGCCCAGGGGCGCACGCAAGGGCGCACGCGAGGGCGGCACAGCGGGGGCCGCACGCGGAAGGCTTGCCGCGCCGGCGCTGAAGGGGCGGGGTCTGGCCGCGCACGCCGGTGCGTTCCCTGAGCCTGCGCCTAGCCTTCGGGCAGAGCTCGAAGGCCTTTTCGAGCGCCTGGGCTTGACTGCCGAACTGGCCGGCGATGGCGCCGTTTTTGGCGTAGGCGGAGATGAAGGCCTCGGCCTCGCGCGCCTCCGAACCCTCGTTGACGTCGAGCACGGTGTAGTTCACCACCTTGTCGATCTGGGACTTGATGAGCATCGCCTTCTGCCCGCCGTAGCTGGCCGTCCAGACCCGACACTTCTGGGCGGCGGTTGTGGGCGGGGCCACGAGCGATTGGCGGCGGCCGCCGTCGAGGCCGTCTGCAGCGGCTTGTCGGCGCCGTTGCCTTTGTCGGCTTTGCCGCTCTGGCCGGGAGGCCTTGCCGCGCCGGCCGCGACGGCGGGCCTGTCGCCGCGCTCGAGCTTGCCGCCGCCACCGTCGTCGGCGGCGGCGAATGCCGGCGCGACTTCCCCTCTCGCCTCCGCCGCCGGCTGATTGAGCAGTCGGAGCGGCGGGAAGGCCGACGTTGCCGCCGCTTGGCTCGGAGCCGGCTGCAGACCCAGCGCCGAGCGCTTCCCGTCGCTTTCCGCCTTGCCGGTATCGATCGCTCGTTGTGCTAATTCGGCGCCGGCCAAACGCTCGGGCTTCGCCTCCGCGGCCTTCGCCTCCGTGGCGCGCTTGTCTTTGCGAGCTTCCTGCACCAGCTCCGGTCTGGGATCGGGCTTGGCGCAAACTCCTCGAACCGCTCGCCGATGCCCTCGATCATGCGACGATAGGAGCGCGTGCCGGTGCCCACTTGGCGGCGAGGTCGCCGAAGGTCACGGGTCGCGCGAAGCCCTTATGCCAATCCGTTAGCACGCCCCACTCCTGGATCTTGCGCGTGCGGTCGGCCACCGGATTGTCGACCCGTTCGCCGGCGTAGAGCAACAGGTGCTCTAAATGCGCGCGCACGCCGGTGGCGATATCCTTGAAACTCTCGCCGTGCGCGCCGCGACCGGTGGCGCCGAGACCGGCAAAATTGTTTTGCGCCGGCTTCACATCACCGGAGCGGTTGCCGTCGCGGAAGCTGGGCGATCCGGTCTCGAGCAGCATCTGATAGAAGGCATAATCCCAGCGTACGCCCAGCGTTTCCCCAAGGCGCATGTATTCGCTCGAGATGGCGTGGAAGCGCGGGTCGAGATGTGGGTTGCGGCTTTCGAGGTACGCGAGCAAGCGGCCGGGCGTGACGCAGGTGGGCACGGTATTGTTGCGGGTGGTTTTGATCGCCGGCAGGGTCGGCGGCAGCCAGCGGCATGGGGCAGCAAAGAAGGCAAAAAGGAAAAACGCTCCGACGCGGCGTCGCATGGAACACCCGACTCTAAGTTCACCCTTGTGCCCCCGACCTGAAGGCGCACGCGGATTTTCATTTCTCGTTGTTAGGCCCCTTAACGTTAAGGGCCGGTTAGCGTCCCCGCACGCGGTGTGCTGTTGCGGTCGCTCGACCCTCCGACTTGGCCCTGATCCTGGCCCTGATCCCCATTCCGCGATGTCCCATTATCCCCCAAGTCCCCAGTGCGGTTTTCGCCTTCGGCTACAGAATCGCGGCGAACCGTAAGCTTCAATGTGCACTACACTTTTAGGCGCAATTTGGCGGTTGGCCGCCATCGGCACAGGCGCGCAGCGGGCGCGGTCCTCAAACCCGCGACCGCTCGATCTCAACGCCTACGGAGCGACACATCGGCAGCGCGTCGAGGCTTCTCAATCCGTACTCTGACGCTCTCCACGCGCCGATCGGCCAGACAGTGCCAGGCGATACGCTCCGCCAAGGTCTCGAGCAGATTGACGTGCTCCTGCTGCACCAAAAGGGCGATGCCCTCAACCAGTGTGCTGTAGTCCAGGACGTCCTCCAGCCGGTCGGAAACGCCGTCATAATCGTCGCGCACCGCCAAATCCGCCGAAAGCAGGATGCGCTGCTCGTAACGTTTTTCGTGCTCGAAAACACCGACGCTGGCAACGATCTCGAAATCGCGCACGAACACGCGGCGGAGCCCGGTTTGGCGCTGCGGCTTGCGGCTGGCGGGAGCTGAGGGCGTTGACATGGCGTTCAGGGTCGCTCGGAGGTGACGTCGAGGGGTCTGCCAGGCCAGGTGCTGGCCGCCATCGAGGGCGAGCATCTGCCCGGTGAGCGCCGGCGCTCCAGAATAAAGCGGATGGCGGCGGCAATTTTCCTCGGGCGCGGTGCTGCGACCGAGCAGCGTGGCCTGGTATTCGGCGCGGAACTCCGCCTCGGTCTGATAGGTGCTTTGCAGCACCGGGCCCGGGCCGATGGCGTTGACCCGGATGCTCGGGGCCAGGGCCTGCGCCAGGGTGCGCGTTACCGCCCACAGCGCCGCCTTGGACACCGAGTAGGAGAAGAACTGCGGCGTGGGCTTCAACACGCCCTGGTCGATGATGTTGATAATGTTGCCGGTGGCACCCGGCGGCAGGTGCCTGGCAAAGGCCTGCGCCAGGAACACGGGGGCCTTGAGGTTGACGGCGAGCTGGGCGTCCCAGAGGCCGGACTGGAGCCCCCGACGGCGTCGGGGGCAAACATGGCGGCGTTGTTGATGAGGCAGGTCGGCGGCCCCAGCAGGCGGGCGCACTCGGGCAGCAAGCGCTCGACGTCGCCGGCGACCGCCAAATCGGCCGTCAAAACGGCGGTCGGGGTGCCGCCGCGGCCCAGGTGCTGGGCCAGCTCCTGGGCCTGTTGGCGCGATGACCGGCAGTGGATCGCCACCCGCCAGCCCCGTTGCGCAAAGTCAGGAGGCGAGCACGCGGCCGATGCGCTGGGCCGCGCCCGTGATGAGAACGGTCGGGGCGGCGTTGCCTGGCACCTACATCCTCCCGATGCACCCCACGCCCGTCCGATCGGTGCGGGGCCGGCCGCTGGTTCTTAGCGCATCGGCCGCCCGCCGGCAAAAGCGCGGCTCCGGCGGCAAGGCGTGAGCGCATTGGCGCCAGCCTGCCCACGCGAACAGCAAAATGGGAGCGCGCGACCGCCCGATTAATAGGCAATGGCACGCCAAAAATCCCATTGCCGGCCGTCTGTTGCCCGCACGGCACGTCGGGTCGTTGACCGCGGGTGCGCGGCCCATTTTTCGTTGCGTCTGCGCTGGAATTGGCCAGATTGGCGAGACAACAAATCGCTAGGAAGCTACCATGAACGTCAAAATTCCGGCCCTTGCGGCCGCAACCACAGCCGCGCTCGCGCTGGCACTATTGGCGGGACCGGTCCACGCCGATGGCATGAGCCGCGGCAGCATCAAAGATGCACCGCCGCCACCCCGCAGGAGCGCTGCAAGCTCTCGGCCAACATCGGGCTGGCAACCGAATACGTATTCCGCGGCATCTCGCAGACGTCCGAAGGGGCGGCGGTTGCAAGGTGGCTTCGATGCGACGTGCGGCATGTTCTATGCCGGCGTGCGGGCCTCCAACCTCGATTGGGGTGCCAACGACGGCGGCAGTGGCAGGAACATCGCCAATATCGAGATGGACTGGTACGCCGGCCTCAAATTCAACACCGGCCGCATCGCCTGGGATGTAGGCGTAATTTACTACACCTATCCCAGAGGGGCGGACATCGGCACCTCCTCCACCGGCGTTTTCCCGGTGGACGCGGAATTCAACTACGTCGAGCTGAAGGTCGGCGCCAGCGCCGAACTCTGGAAGGACGGGACGCTGGGCGTCACGGGCTTCTTCTCGCCCGACTACCAGTATGAAACGGGCAACGTGTGGACCGTGGAGGGTTCCTTCACCCAGAACCTGCCGAAGTTCATGCTCTTCGGCCGCGAGTGAGTCGCCAAGCGTGAGCGCGCTCCTCGGCTATCAGGCCGCCACCGGCAGCGACACGGACAAAGCCCGCTACGTCAACAACGTTACCGGCGACGCCGACCACTACCTTTATTGGAACGCCGGCTTGACCCTGGGCTTCCTGGACAAATGGTCGATTGACGTGCGCTACTGGGATACCAACATCGACCGGGCGGACAACTGCAAAGGTCCCCTGTTCGCCTGTGATGAACGGATCGTGGGCACCCTCAAGTTCACCTTCTAAGGCTTGCAGCTTTCCTGACGGCGTCGGGCCCCGAACGGGGCCCGATGGCGTTTTGGAGTGCAGCTGAGCCCCGACCCACCAACCCCTTGCAGAGGGTGTCGTTGGGCCAATCCTCAACGAGACCGCCCGCGACGCCCGGCCAGGTCTCAGGTTTGCGGCCCGCGGCAGGGTGTCGGCGGCGATCCAAGGAGGACCCTTCCTGTAGGGGCTCGCGCCCAGCCCGGGGCTGGACCACCCGGGCGGCCCCGCGTGCTGGGGTGCACGCCGCTTGACGCTCCGCCGAGGAAGGGCCCGGCGGCACTGGACCTCGGCCCGGAGCCCCCTTAAGTCACTGCCCATGTCCGATAAGACGGCCCCCGAACGACTTGGCGGTGCGACCGCTGCGCCCCCGGTGCCGGCGGCCGCAAGGCCCGCGACCGGGGCCCTCGTCATCGCCGGCTACCTCAAGGCTTTGCCCGGCGGTCCCGGCGTTTACCGAATGATCGATGCCGCGGGCACCGTCATCTATGTGGGCAAGGCGCGCAATCTCAAGGCGCGGGTGACGAATTATGCGCGCGCCGGCAATCACCCCGCCCGCACCATGCGCATGATCGCGGCGACCGCGGCCATGGAGTTCGTGACCGTGCGCACGGAGGCTGAGGCCCTGTTGCTCGAGGCAAACCTCATCAAGCGCTTTCGGCCGCGCTACAACGTGCTGCTGCGCGACGATAAGTCGTTTCCCTATATCCTAATCGCCACCGACCACCGGGCGCCGCAAATCCTCAAACATCGCGGCGCCCGCAATCGCAAGGGCGAGTACTTCGGCCCCTTCGCCTCCGCCGGCGCCGTCAACCGCACCATCAACATGCTGGAGCGGGCGTTCCTACTGCGCTCCTGCTCAGATCCCGTGTTCGAGAGCCGCACCCGCCCGTGTCTGCTCTACCAGATCAAGCGCTGCTCGGCGCCCTGCACGGGCCTGATCGGTCTTGAGGACTACAACGGGCTGGTCGAGGAAGCGCGCCGCTTTCTGCGCGGCGAAAGCGAGAACGCGCGCCGGATGTACCAGCGCCTGATGGAGGCGGCCTCGGCCAATCTCGATTTTGAGCGGGCGGCAGCCTTCCGCAATCGTCTGTGGGCGCTGGCGCACGTCACCGCCGACCAGACCATCAACCTGGACGGTATCGAGGAGGCCGACGTCTTCGGGGCGCATCAGGAGGCGGGACAGACCTGTATCCAGGTGTTCTTTTTCCGCTCAGGGCAGAACTGGGGCAACCGGGCCTATTTCCCGCGCGCCGATCGCACGCTCGGCCTCGAAGAGGTGCTGGAGAGCTTCATCGCCCAGTTTTACGATGACAAGCCGGTGCCCTCGCGCATCCTCGTCTCCCACAAGCTGCCCAACGAGGCGCTGCTGGCCGAGGCCCTATCGACCAAGGCCGAGCGCAAGGTGGAGGTCAACACGCCGCAACGCGGCGCCAAGGTCGGCATCGTCGCCCATGCCGCCCAAAACGCCCGGGAGGCCTTGGCCCGCCGGCTGGCTGAGAGTTCCTCGCAGCGCCAGCTGCTCGAGGGGCTTGGCCAGCGTCTCGGCCTCGCGCGTTCCCCCACCGGATCGAAGTCTTCGACAATAGCCATATCATGGGGACCAACGCGGTCGGGGCGATGATCGTTGCCGGCCCGGAGGGCTTCGTGAAGCCGCAGTATCGGCGCTTCAACATCAAGTCCGCTGACCTCGTGCCCGGTGACGACTACGCCATGATGCGCGAAGTTCTGACCCGCCGCTTGAAGCGTCTGGCACTCGAAGCGGCGGGCGGCAAGCGCCGTGGCCCCGGCGGCGGCAGCGGAGCCCGCGGGCACCGTCTCGCGGCTGGCGCCACCGGAGCCACCGCCGATCGATCGGCGCGGCGGCAGCGCGCTGGCCTTCGGCGTGTTGCGCGTCGACCCGCCAACGGGCGATCCGCCCACCGGCGCCGATGCGGCCGAGGGCGAGGAGGACGCCCAGCTTGCGGAATTCCCCGCCCGGCCCGACCTGATGTTGATAGACGGCGGCTTGGGCCAGCTCGGCGTCGCGCGCGAGGTCCTCGCCGCCTTCGGCCTCGATATCCCCGTCGTTGGCATCGCCAAGGGTCCAGATCGCGATGCCGGGCGCGAACACTTCCACATTCCCGGCCGCGACAAACCCCTGTTGCTCGAGACGCGCGATCCGGTGCTTTACTTCGTGCAGCGTTTGCGCGACGAGGCCCACCGCTTTGCCATCGGCGCGCATCGCTCCAAGCGCAGCAAGGCGCTGGGCGTCAACCCGCTCGACGAAATTGCCGGTATCGGCCCAACACGCAAACGTGCGTTGCTCAAGCACTTCGGTTCGGCCAAGGCTGTGTCGCGCGCCAGCCGCGAGGATCTCGAGGGCGTGGCCGGCATTAGTGCCCAGATAGCGCAAACCATCTATGATTTTTTCACGAACGCCGTGACTGACGCAGCCGATACCTTCGTCGCAGGCCATGCTGCGCGCATGACGGTCAGGCCCCATTGACGCTCTCGGACCCAAGTGCTCTTGTTCTGCCGAATGGAACGCGCGGTGACCACGCCAGGGCTTGCCAGCCTGCCCAACGTATTGACGTATTTGCGCATCTTGGCGGTGCCGGCGGTCGCGCTTTGCCTGATGGCAATCGAGGGCAGCGCGCGCGCTGGTGGGCATTGACCGTTTACGTGGTGGCCTGCCTCACGGACTGGCTCGATGGCTTTTTGGCCCGGGTTTGGCACCAGCAGTCGGCGCTGGGTCGTATGCTCGATCCGATCGCCGACAAACTGCTGGTCGGCACCACGCTGTTGATGTTGACGTCCGACAATACCATTAACGGTGTGCATATGGTGGCGGCCGTCATCATCCTCTGTCGCGAGATCCTGGTGTCGGGACTGCGCGAGTTTCTGGCCGAGCTCAATATGCGCGTGCACGTGACGCAGCTCGCCAAGTGGAAGACGACCGTGCAAATGATCGCGCTGGGCGTGCTGCTCGCCGGTCCCGCCGGCGACAAGATCGTCCATGGCATTACCTCGGCGGGGCTGGCGATGCTGTGGGTGGCTGCGCTGCTGACCTTGTGGACGGGCTTCGACTACCTGAAGGCCGCCGTGCGCACCGCGATCGACAACTAGATGGGCTGCCGGGCACGCCGATGCGGGTAAAGCTTTTGTATTTCGCCTGGGTGCGCGAAAAGACCGGCAAGGCCGAGGAGGACGTCGACCTGCCGGCGGGCATCGAGACCGTTGCCGAGGTGATCGCCTGGCTGAAGCAGCAGGGGCCCGAGTACGCCGAGGCGTTTCGGCGCGCCGAGGTGATCCGCGCCGCCGTCGATCGGACGCATGCAGCCGCCAGGGCCAGCATCGCCGGGGCCTCGGAGATCGCCTTTTTCCCACCGGTGACGGGAGGCTGAGCCTGAGCGTGCGCGTCCAGACCGCCGACTTCGAGATCGGCGCCGAGATCGCCGGGCTGACGGCCGGTCGCAGCGATATCGGCGCCGTCGTCACCTTCACGGGGCTGCTGCGCGCCGACAATGCGGGCAAGGCGGTTGCCGGCATGACGCTCGAGCACTATCCGGGCATGACCGAGCGCGAGCTTGAGCGCGTCGAGGCGGAGGCGCACGCGCGCTGGCCGCTGCAGGCCAGCCTGATCGTGCATCGCGTCGGGGCCCTCAGGCCGGGCGACAACATCGTGCTGGTCATCACCGCCTCGAGGCATCGCCAGGCGGCGTTCAGCGCCGCGGGAGTTCCTGATGGACTATCTCAAGACCAAGGCGCCCTTCTGGAAGAAGGAGATCGCCGCCGACGGCCAGGCCGCATGGGTTGATGCGCGCGCGAGTGACGATGCGGCCGCCGGCCGTTGGCAGCGGCCACCGGCGCGCGAGGGCTAGGCGGACAGCCGCGGTCCTGGCACCATCCCCTCGCACGATAGGGCATGGAGCGGGTCACGGATCGCGCCGTTGCCCAGGGCAGGAGGAAGCATGTCGACCAGCAAGCCGCAGAGCACCGTTGCCACGCGCATGTCCGGCATTCGCGAAGACTGGTTGGCACACGTGCGCGAGGAGATCCTCGAGCCCGAGCTGCCAATCGTCGATCCGCACCATCATCTTTGGGATTTTCCCGCGCACCGCTATTTGCTGCCGGACCTCTTGGCCGACACGGGCAGCGGCCACAACATCGAAAGCACGGTCTTCATCGAGTGCACGGCCTGCTACCGAGCCGATGGCGCAAGCGAACTGCGCCCGCTGGGTGAGACCGAGTTCGTCAACGGCATTGCCGCTATGGCGGCGAGCGGCGCCTATGGGCCGACGCGCGTGGCCGCCGGCATCGTCGGGCTGGTCGACCTGACGATCGGCGGGCGCGCCGAAGAGGTGTTGGCCCGGCACATGGCCGCGGCCGGCCCGCGCTTCAAGGGCATCCGGCACGCGGCGGCGTGGGAGGACAAGGTGCCCGAGATCCACAATTCCCACACCAATCCACCGCCGCACCTCTATCGCGATCACGCCAAGTTCCGCGAAGGCTTCGCCGCGCTGAGCCGGCTGGGACTGAGCTTTGACGCCTGGCTCTACCATCCGCAGATTTCCGACCTCACCCATCTGGCGCGCGCCTTTCCCTCGCAACCGATTGTGCTCGACCACGTCGGCGGGCCGCTGGGTCTTGGCGGGTATGCCGACAAGCGACAGGAGATCCTGAGCGCCTGGGGGCGCGATATCCGCGAGCTGGCAGACTGCGCCAATGTCAGCGTCAAACTCGGTGGCCTCGGCATGCGCATCAACGGCTTCCGCTTCCACCATCGCGACCGCGCACCCTCCTCGCAGGATCTGGCCGAGGCCTGGCGGCCCTACGTGGAGACCTGCATCGAGGCCTTCGGCGTGGCGCGCTGCATGTTTGAGAGCAACTTTCCGGTCGACAAGATCTCGGGCTCCTACGCCATCTACTGGAATGCCTTCAAACGGCTGGCGGCGGGTGCATCGGCCCAGGAGAAAGCCGCCCTCTTCCGCGATACGGCAAAGCGTTTCTACCGCTTGGATTGAGGCGGCGCGCTCGCCCCCAATCCCAGGACGACAGGCGCGCCAGCATCGCGGCTTTGGCCTGGCGCGCGCCGTCGGACCAGGGCGCAAGCTTCGATGCGATCAGGTTGGCTTGCGACTTCAGGATCACGCCGTCGCTCAGCACCTTGAGCCCATTGGCGCGTAGGGTGGCACCGGTGGTGGTGATATCGACGATAACTTCGGCCAGATCGGCCGCCGGGGCGCCTTCGGTCGCGCCCAGACTGGGCACGATGCGGTAGCCAGCGACGCCGCGCTGCGCGAAAAAGCGGCGCGTCAGGTTCATGTATTTGGTGGCGACGCGGATGGGGCGGCCGTGCACGCGCCGGTAGATCAGCGACGCCTCTTCGAGGTCGGCCATGCTGCCGACGTCGATCCAGCAAATGGGCACGGCGACGACGACGTCGGCGTGACCGAAGCCGCAGCGCTTGAGAAAGCTGACGCGCGCCTCGCAATCGGGAATCGTCTCGCGCACGAGGTCCTCACCCGTGATACCGAGGTGCGCCGTGCCCTGCTGCAGAAAGTGCGCGATTTCGGAGGCGGAAACGAAATTCACCTCCACGTCCGGCAGCTCGGCGATTTCGCCCCTGTAGCCGCGCCCCGAGCCCGATTTGGCAAGCGAGAGGCCGGCACGCGCTAGAGCTGTCGCGCACTGCTCCATCAGCCGCCCCTTCGAGGGCAACGCCAAAATGAGCTTCGCGCTCATGCGGCCGTTCCTTGCAGCAGAGCCAGCAGGCGCTCGGTGTGAATGCAGGAACCGACGGCGGGCACCGCGACGGGGGCCCTGACCTCCGCCAGCAGGCTGTCGTAGCGGCCGCCGCCCGCGAGCGGGCTCTTGGGCCCCAGTTCCGGCACCACGATCTCGAATACGAAGCCGGTATAGTATTCGAGGTTGCGGCCAAACTCGGCGGAAAATTCCGCATCATCGGTGATGACGCCGGCAGCGTCGAGATCATCGAGCCGCCGCTGGAACGCCTGCAGCGGCTCGCTGAGATCGATGCGATGGCCGCGCAGCAACCGACTGAGCTCGCGCACGGCGGCGCGGGCGGGCGCCTTCACCGCCACATAGCTCTCGATGGCATTGGCGGTAGTCGCAGGCAACGGGGTTTCGCGCGCGTCGGCCGCTGCCGCGAGCAGGCGCTCGGTGATCTCGGGCAGGGTGCGCGTGCCCAAGAGCGTCAGGCCGGCCCGCTCCAGATAGTTCTCGACCTCGTTCAGCGCCCCGGCCGGCTGCTCGGGATTGAGGCGATCGATCACCTCGGCCTTGCGCGCCGGCGCCCGCAAGGCTTCCGCCGAGCTCAAGCGATTGAGCTCGGCGCGAAAGGCATCGGGTCGCCAGAACTGATGCTGCAGCCGGCGACGCCAGCGCTCCGGCAACGACAGGGCGCCGAGCAGGGCGCGAAACAGCCCCAGATCGCCGAAGCGGAGACGGAAGCTGGCAATGCCGGCGTCGCGCACGGCCTCGACGATCAAGGCCAGAACCTCAGCGTCGGCCTGCTCGCGGTCGGCGGCCGCGAAGGATTCGATGCCGGCCTGCCGGAACTCGCGCGGATGCGCGTTGGTGTCCCCGCCTTGCTGGTAGCGGAAGGCGGAGCCGTTGTAGCAGTAGCGTGCCGGCACCGCGCCCTGGGGATGGCGCGCCAGATGCAGGCGGCAGGTCGGCACCGTCAGGTCGGGACGCAAACACAGCTCGTCGCCGTCGGGATCGCTGAAGACGTAGGTGCGCGCGCGCAGCGATTCACCGACGACGTCGAGGAACATGTTGGCAGGCTGAATGATCGACGGGGCCACGTGCTCGTAGCCGGCGCGCGTGAAGGTCGCCAGCAGGCGCTGCGCCTGGGCCTCGAGGTCTTCGAACCGTTGTGCGCTCTCCGCGATCATGGCTGCCGGCGGCGGCGTGCTGGGATCGGTGGTCTGGGAGCGCGGCGGCGGCATCAGCCATGGTTCAATCCTCTTGGCGCGCGAGGAGATCGCGCACGGCTGCAATCAGGTTGTCCTCGGGGATGGAGAATTGTGCCGGACGGCTGGAGCGCCACTCCTTGGCATCCTTGATGGTGGCGGCCGCCTTCGCGCCCGCCACCAGGTCCTTGATCTCGACCTCGCCCTTGGCGCGCTCGTTGCTGCCCTGGATGACGACGCATGGGGCGCCCGCGCTTGTCGGCGTATTTCATCTGCGCCTTCATACCGGCGCTGCCGAGATACATCTCGGCGCGAATGCCGGCCTGGCGCAGCGCCTGCGCCATCCTCTGGTAGCGCGGCAGCTCGGCCTTATCCATGACGAGCACGACGACGGGGCCACTGGCGGGGGCGCGCTTGTGCTGGTTGAGGGCGGCGAGCGCCGCCTGCAGACGCGAAACGCCAATGGAAAAACCTGTTGCCGGCACCTTGCTCCCCAAGAAACGCTCGACCAGACCGTCGTAGCGCCCACCGCCGCCGACCGAGCCGAAGCGCACGGTCTGGCCGTCCTCGTTTTTGACCGGAAAGCTCAGTTCGGCCTCGAACACGGGGCCGGTGTAGTATTCGAGGCCCCGCACCACCGAGGGTCGATGCGGATGCGTTCTTCGCCAAAGCCGCTGGCGCGCACGAGCTCGGCGATCGCATCGAGTTCTTGAAATCCCGCGGTGAGCGTCGCATTGGGCTTGAGCGTGAGGCCCGCGTCGTCGCGCCTCTCGGGGCGGCTCACGGGCGCCCGTCACCACACCGACGACGTAGTCGCTCTGCTCACCAGTAAGGCCGGCGCCCCGGGTGAAGTCGCCGCTGTCGTCGGTCCGGCCCCGGCCGAGCAGGTCGCGCACGGCCCCTTCCCCAGGCGGTCCAATTTATCGATGGCACGCAACACGGTCAGGCGACGGGTGGCCTTGTCCTCCCCGCCAAGGTCGATGGACTCCAGCACCCCATCCAAGACCTTGCGGTTATTGACCTTGATCAGGTAGTCGCCACGCTTGATGCCTAGCGCCTCCATCGTGTCGGCCGCCAGCATGCAGATTTCCGCGTCGGCGGCGATATTCTCGGTCCCCACCGTATCGGCATCGAACTGCATGAACTGGCGGAACCGTCCTGGTCCCGGCTTTTCGTTGCGCCACACGGGGCCGACGGCATAGCGCCGAAAGGGTTTCGGGAGGCGGTCGAAGTTCTCGGCCACATAGCGGGCGAGCGGCGCGGTTAGATCGTAGCGCAGGCTCAGCCACTGCTCGTCCTCGTCTTGAAAGGAAAAAGACGCCAGCATTGGGCCGCTCCTGATCAGGCAGAAACTTGCCAAGCGCGTCGGTGTATTCGATGGCCGGCGTTTCCAGGGGTTCAAAGCCGTAGCGTTCGTAGGTGTCCCGGATGGTTACCAGCATGCGGGCGGTGGCCCGGATGTCCTCGGCGGGCGTGTCCTGAAAGCCCTTCGGCAAACGGGCCTCCGGGCCGGCAGTCTTGTTCGATTTGGCCATGCAAGTTTCGCGAAAGTTGCGGGCAGTGGGCGGCTGCGGCGGCTTATAGCGGATGCGGGCCGGACCGCAAAGCCAGCGCCGCAACCATGGCAAAGCGCCAGCGAATAGTTTTCCAAAGCGGCGCGGAACGCCGCAGGTACGCGGGCAGCGGTTGCCGCACCACACCCCTGCGGGCTTTAAGTGTGCACCGAGGTGGGCCGCGCGGCCGCGGCGGCGCGCCGGTTGGTCGTGGCGACCTTGCCCGGCCGCGGTCCCAAATCGACTGTCAAATCGTGTCAGCTATCGCCGCGGTGCGAGCGCTGAAGTGATGGCAGGCGCGGCGTGGGCGTTTATAGTCGTCGACCCTCAGCAGCAGGAATGGAGCACGCCATGCCGACCGTATCGGAGAAGCGCAAGGAGTTTCGCCGCTTGCATCAGAGCGGCTGCTTCGTCATTCCCAATCCGTGGGATATCGGCACCACGCGCTACCTTGAAAACGCCGGCTTCAAGGCGCTGGCGACGACAAGCGCCGGCTTCGCCTGGTCGCGCGGCTTCGGCGACGGGGCGGTGCCCGCGACATACATGCTGGCGCATATCGCCGAGATCTCGGCCGCCGCCGACGTGCCCGTGAACGCCGACTTCGAGGGCGGCTATGCGCACGAGCCGGCCGACGTGGCCGAGAGCGTGCGGCTATGCTGTGGCACCGGTGTCTCCGGGCTCTCCATCGAGGACTACACCGGCGACAAGGCCAAGGCGCTTTATGATTTCGAGATGGCGGTTGCGCGCGTGCGCGCGGCGCGCCAGGCGATCGACAAGGCGGGCGGCGACGTGCTGCTCACCGGGCGCAGCGAGGGCTTCATCCGCGGCCTGCCGGATCTCGAGGAGACCATCCGACGGCTCAAGGCCTACGCGGAAGCGGGTGCCGATTGCCTTTATGCGCCCGGCATCTCAGCACGCGCGAGCAGATTGCAGCCGTGGTGAAGGCGGTAGCGCCCAAGCCCGTCAACTTTCTGATGGGTGGGCCGGGCGAGCTGACGGTGGCCGATTTCACTAACCTCGGCGTGCGCCGTATCAGCGTCGGCGGGGCGTTGGCGCGCGCCGCCTGGGGCGGCATCATGCGCACGATCAAGCTGATCGCCGAGCAGGGCAGCTTCAAGGGTTTTGCCGATGCGGCCCCGGGCGCGGAAATCATGAAGGCTTTGGCGAAGTAGCGCACCCCGCCCGTAAGCAGAGGCGATCGCGCCCGCCGATTGCGACCCGCAAGGGTCAGGGCGCGATCACGATCGGCTCGAGCGCGGCGCGGCCGCGGATCAGGTCGGAGGCCTTGTCGGCCAGCATCAAGGTGGCGGCGTTGAGGTTGGCCGACAGCATGGTCGGCATGATGGAGGCGTCGACCACGCGCAGGCCGCCGAGGCCGTGCAGGCGCAGCTCGTCGTCGACCACCGCCCCGGGGTCGCGTGCGGGCCCCATGCGGCAGGTGCCCGCCGGGTGGAAGGTGGTGGTGCCGCGCTGCTTGGCCGCCGCCAACAGGTCCGCGTCGGTCTTGACGTCGGGACCGGGAAAATCCTCCCGCTCGTAGTAGGGCTCCAGCGGTTTGGACGCCAACAGGCGTCGCGCCAGCTTCATGCCGGCGAGCAGCACGCGTCGGTCACCGGGCTCGGCCAGATAATTGGGCTGAATTAGCGGCGGATCGAAGGGATCGGCCGAGCGGATGCGCACGTAGCCCTGTGCTGTCGGGCCGTTGCTGCCAGGAGGCGACCGTCATGCCAGGCTCGGTTTCGAGCTGACCCTGTACGCCCTCCCGGTAGCTGGCCGGCGTGAAGGTCAACTGCAGGTCGGAGTTGGCCACGTCGGGCTCCGAGCGCCAGAAGCAATAGACCAGCGTCGGGTTGAGGGCGAGGATGCCGTCGCCGTGGGTGGCCCAACGCAGCACCTCGCGCGCCAGCTTCAAACCCCGCGAGCGTTCGTTGATGGTGTCGCAGTTCTTCACCCGTGCCACGAAGCGGGGTGCGTAGTGGTCTTTGAGGTTTTCACCGACGCCGGCGAGCGCATGCTTGACCGGAATGCCCAACGCTTGCAGGAGCCCCGGTGGGCCGATGCCGGACAGCTGGAGCAGCATCGGCGAATTGTAGGAGCCGCCCGACAAGATCACCTCGCGACGCGCCGCTACCGTGCGTTCGACGCCGCCGCGCCCGCCGCGGCTAAAGCGCACGCCGGTCGCGCGCTTGCCGTCGAGCAGGATCTCGGTGACGTGCGCGTGCGTCAGAACCCTCAGGTTGGCACGCTTGCGAGCGGGATGCAGGAAGGCGGTCGCGGCGCTGACCCGCCGGCCGCGATCAATCGTGCGCTGCACATAGGACACGCCTTCCTGGATCGCGCCGTTGTAGTCGGCATTGCGCGGAATGCCGAGCGTGACGGCGCCCTCGATGAAGGCCTCGCACAGGGGTGGCGCCAATCCATGTCGGTGATGGTGAGATTGCCGGTCCGTCCCCGGAGGCGGTCGTCGCCGCCGCCGAGCCGGCGCTCGAGCCGCTTGAAGTAGGGTAGCACGTCGGCATACCCCCAGCCGCGGTTGCCGAGCTGGGCCCAGGTGTCGAAGTCCATGGGCTGGCCGCGATTGAAGACGTTGCCGTTGATGGAGCTGGAACCACCCAGCGTCTTGCCGCGCGGCGCGAGGATGCGCCGGCCGCCGGTCCACTGGCTCGGCTCCATGCTGTAGAGCCAGTTCACGCGCGCATCGTGGAAGGTCTTGATGAAGCCGGCGGGCACATGAATGTAGGGATGCCAATCGCTGGGCCCGGCCTCGAGCACCAGCACCGAGGTGGTGCCGTCCTCGCTCAGCCGACCGGCGAGGACGCTACCCGCCGAACCCGCGCCGATGATCACGTAGTCGTAGGACTCAAGGCCGTCGCCTTCCCGGTCGTGCTGTCGTTCATGCCGGCTCATTTTTCTGCTGAGGCAAGGGCAAATCAAGGCCCGCAGCCGCCGCGTCCCCCTTAGGACGTTAACGCCTTTCTCAGCATGTTGAGCAGGCTGATCACGGCGAAATCGCGCAGCCGGCCGCGATCGGCGGGCAGAATGAGCTCCTCGTGCTGGCGACGATCGCCGATGCGCGCCGCCAGCACGACGGGCGCCGTGACCGGGCCGCCGGCCTGTCGCGCCGGGCCGGCCATGGCGGCGGCACCCACCGTGCTGGCGAATTCGCGCTGCGCTACGTCCGCCGCCGCGGCGGCGCGAGCGGAAAGCCCAGCCATTTCCGCCTCGCCGGTCGCGGACGCGATGCGTGCCCCCGAAAGGTCGCCATGCTTGGATCGACCATCGTCATGCGCGCCGCCAACAGTCCGCCCGTGACTTCCTCGACGACGGCAAGTGTCATGCCCTTGGCCTTGAGCGCCGTCAGCACGGCCACCTCCATCGACCTCGTCGATGCCGAAGATCACGTCGCCGAGTAGTCGGCGGATCAGGGCTTCCTCGGCATTTGGGACTTGCGCCGCGGTTGCCTCATCTTTGCATTTGGCGACCAAGCGCACCTTGATGCCGTCGATACCGCTGGCCTGGTAGGCGATCGTCGGATTGCCAACTTGGTCGAGCTCCGCCATGCGCTCGGCCAGCACCTCCGCCAGCCCCGATCTGCTCATGCCCCAGGTGCGCAGCACCCGGCTGCGGATCACCGCCGATTGGCCCGCGCGCTGCCTGAGGTCGGGAAGGATGCTGCCCAGCATCATTTCGCGCATTTCGCTCGGCACGCCGGGCACGGCGTAGATGACCTTGGCTCCCAGCGGGCAGACGAGGCCGGGGCGGTGCCGGGCATTTGTGCGATCGGCCGGGCGCCGATCGGGACATCGGCCTGCCGCAGATTGTTTTGGCGACATGACGCGCCCGCGCGCTTCGAAAATGCGCCTGATTTTGTCGGCAATCGCCGCGTCACGCTGCATGCCGACCCCCATGACCTGCGCGATCACGTCACGGGTAATGTCGTCCTGCGTCGGCCCGAGCCCGCCGCAGCAGATGACGGCATCGCTGCGCTCCAGCGCCTGGCGGATCGAGGCTTCGATGCGCCCGAAATTGTCGCCGACCTTGACCTGAAAGTAGAGTCGATGCCGCTGAGCGCGAGCTGCTCGCCGATCCAGGCCGAGTTGCTGTCCACAATGATGCCGAGCAGAAGCTCGGTGCCAATGGCAATGACTTCGCACCGCATCCCTGGTCCTCGTCTTCTTTCGCCGGGGCTCACGTAGCTACTGGATGGGCGAAAACGGTGCGGCGAGCAGGATTTTAGTTTCCTGCCGCACGACCGGGCTGTCGCCCGGCGGCGGCCAGATGCCCCTCGGCCGCGGCCTTGCGGCGCACCGCCAGGCGCTCATCGAGGCTGCGATAGGCCCAAATATGCACCCACTGGTTGAGCCCGCCGATGTCTGAGCTAAAAACGCCGATGAGAGGGGAGAGCTTGAGACGGCCGGGCAGGAACTCGCCCCAGCGCTGGGCCATCACGGCAAGGCTGGCCGGCTTTAGCGCATAGCTGCGCATTTCGAAGTAAGGCCCGTGATTGAGGGCTCGAGCGGCGGCGAATAGGGCAGCGGCTCAAAGATTTCCGAGCGCATTTCCTCGATGAGATCGTGCGTTTTGGGCGGCCAGATTCCCATCTTGACTGGCTTCGGCGCGAATGCGCGAGCGCTCGAGCACGTTCTCGTAGGGCCAGACATGAAGGACCTGATTGAGGGGCCCGATTTCCGTGTACCAGAAGGCGGCGAGTTTCGACAGCGCGAGCCGGGGCGGCAAGGCCTCGCCGAAGCGCTTTAGGAACTCCGGGCAGCGATGCGCGGCTTGAGCGTATAGGTGCGAAACTCATAGATCATCGGCGCTTGGCCCTCCCTGGCGGCTGAAGAGAGCCGGCGGACGAAAGCGGCCGCCCGTGCCCCCCGGTCGCCAGGATATGCGCCTTCCCCTGGCGCCGGCAAGTCGGGCGCCTGAGCTGCGCTGCGGCGCACCACGGGGCAAACCCAGGCCGGTGCCGGGCGCTTCCAGCCTTTCGAAGCGCCGGCCAGGGCGTTATGATTTGCGCCAGAGGAAGCCGCCAACGGAGCCCACGCTATGCTCGATGTCGCCAAAACCGGCCGCCGCCCGTCCCGCCATCCCCTTCGACACAGGCCGCCTCTGATCGCCTGATGGAGGACGCCGGTATCGACCTGTTGCTGGCGACCTCGAAGCACAACGTGCAGTACCTGCTGGGCGGCCACCGCCCATCTTCTTCGACTACATGGATGCCACGGGCGTCAGCCGCTACCTGCCGATCTTGGCCTATCCCAAGGGCGCCCCGGACAAGGCCGCCTATATCGGGCATCGCCTGGAGAGCCACCAGAAGCGAGGTGGCAGCCATTTTGGACGGCGGAGGCGCTGACCTCGAGTTCGGGTTCGATCGATGCCACGGAAAAGGCCATCGCCTACCTGCGCAAGGCGGGGCTCAAGGCCAAGCGCATCGGCGTCGAGATGCCGTTTCTTCCCACCGATGCCGCCGCCACTCCTGCGCGCCGGTTTGCCCGACAGCGAGCTCAGGCGACGCCGTGTTCGTGCTCGAGCGGCTGCGCGCCGAAAAGCGGCCCGACGAGCTGGCTCTGCTGCGCCGCGCCTCGGAGGCTGGTGATCGAATCCATGCTGGCTGTGATCGCGGCCCATGGCCCAGGCACCAGCAAGCGCGACCTGTTCGAGGCGCTGCGCCGCGAGGAGGTCAACCGCGGCATGACCTTCGAATATTGCCTGCTCACGGCCGGCACCAGTCTCAACCGCGCGCCCTCCGAACAGCGTCTGGGAGAAGGGCGACATCATCTCGCTCGACTCCGGCGGCAACTATCACGGCTACATCGGCGACCTCTGCCGCATGGCGATCCAGGGCGAGCCCGACGCGGAACTGGAAGACTTGCTGGGCGAGATCGAGACCATCCAGCGCAGCGCCATGGCGCCGATCAAGGCCGGGGCCATGGGCGCGGTGATCTATGACGGCCGGCAACGCCCTTAGCTGCGCCAATCGAAGTACCACAATCATCTGCATTTCCTCGGCGCACGGCATGGGGCTCGTCAGTCACGAAGCGCCCGCTCGCGCCGCGCGGTAGCATGGGCCTACGATCCTTACGACGCCGACCAGCCGCTGGAGACCGGCATGGTGATTTCCGTCGGAACGACCCTGCACCACCCGCGGCGCGGCTTTATCAAATTGGAAGATACCGTGGTGGTCACGGACGCAGGCTTTGACATCTATGGTGAAGGCGCCCGCGGCTGGAACCGGGGCGGCACGGCGGTTTCTGCCTGAGGCGGCGAGGCCAAACAGGGCTAGCGGAGCCAGTCGAACTTGTAGGACAGCCCGGCGCCGCCGAAGAAGGCGTTTTCGGTCTCGATCACGGGACTGTCGGCGGCGTCCCCGATTAGGCGCGAATAGCGGCCGGTCAAATAGAGGTCCAGCGCGGATCGAGCGCGATGGTCGCCGTGGCACCGATGCTGACGTCCTCGAAGCCGGCGGAAGGGGTCAAATTGCGGCAGTCCCGCCAGCGAGGCCGCCGACTGGGCGGCGGTGACGCCGAAGTAGGTCTGCATATAGTCGCTCGAGGCGTAGGCCGTACCAACGCTCGTGACCAAGGTGGCGCTGGGACTGAGCCGCCAGGTGTGATCGATGGCAAGGCGCACCAGCCACCGGTGTCGTCGTCCCCGGTCACTTGATGATGGTAGGAGGCGGAGAAAAACCATGGGCCGGCGCGATAGCCCGCGTAGGCACCCACGACGAGCCCGCCGTCGATGTCGCCGAGGCCCTGCAAGCGGGCGGCGTCGTCCTGATCGCGGCCGAAGCGCCATCCAGCCAGCGGGCCCGCCTCAAAGCCGTTGTTCTGGATCAGCCGAAAACGAATATCGTCCGCGCCCCTGATGTCGATCGCGCTCCCGCCCTGGCCGAAGCCCGCCGGCGCGATGAAGGGAAAGCCCAGGACGTCGTAGGACTTGGCGCCCTCGAACTTGGGGGTGACGAAAACAAAGCCACCGACCTGCCAGGGCGAGCCGGCAAAGCCGAAGAGATCGGAGCGGTCTTGCGCGCCAGCCGGCGCCGCGGCGAACAGCACCACCGCGCCCGCCAAGGCCGCACCGATCAGCGCTTTGGCTCCACCACTCAGCATCGCCTCATCCTGTCCGTCATGGCCGGTCCGTCGCCGGTCCGGCACCAGTCCATCATGAACCTGTGCGCTTGAGTGTACCCGATTGCCGATTAATGCCGGCCTCTAGCAATCGCCGTTGCCGCCGGGATCCCGCCCGAGTGTTGCCGTCACGACACGCTGGCGGTGAGGGCGGGGGTCGGTCGCCGCCGCGACGCCGATGGGCGGCGGCACGAAACGCAGGGGCGTGGCGTGCGCGGCGCCCTTCGACTAGACTTGGGGAGAGACGGCCGTTGGGGCGCGTGCGCGCAAGGCAAGGCAAAGGGGGGCGAGATGACGACCGGCAGCCGGCAAGGCGTGGATCGCCGCGGATTTTATCGCCAATGCCGGCTTCGCTGGGCTGGCCGCCCCGGCGGCGTTAAGTCTGGGGGCAAGTCTCGGCGCACCGGGCGGCTTGGCGCAGCCAACGGGCCAGGCCGGCAGCCTCAATCCCTACCGCGAGCTGGCCGCGATTGCGGCCGAGGCGGAGCGGCTCGGCCTTCGGTTCCCAGGGCCTCCGCCGGCGTCACAGGGGGCACGGATTTCGACAAGTTAATGCCAGCGATCGTCGATTTTCTCTGACAATATCCAAGCCTCGGCCAAGACAAGCACGGCCTCAGCCGCCGAGGTGGAGGCCCTATTGACCGTGCCTCGGCGCTGCTGCAGACGTTCAATCGCGCCGAGCGCAGCCCGCCAGACCGCGATCCAACGTCGGGCGCGGGCGCCGCCACGGTGGCGCGGCCGGCCTTCGCCGAGCTTCGCCAGGGCTACGTCGAGCTCTTCGACAGCTGCAGCATCCGCGAGCAGCATACCGCCGACGTCAAATGGTGCGTGGGCAAGCTCAGCGATAGCGACAATCGCGAGCAGTGTACAACCGCGTTGCCGAGGAGGTCTGCGCGCCCTGGTACTTCGTCGGCATCATTCACGCCATGGAAGCAAGTTTCGACTTTCGCACCCACTTTGCATAATGGCGACCCCTTGAAGGCCAGAACCGTGCAGGTGCCGAGCGGCCGGCCGCCGGTTTGGAATCCGCCCAACGATTGGGCCTCGAAGCGCCGTTGACGCCATGACATTCGACCACTTTGCCGATCAACAAGATTGGAGCCTGGCGCGCACGCTCTACAATTGGGAGGGCTACAATGGCTGGCGCAGCCGCGCCATGGGCATCAATACGCCCCTATCTGTGGAGCTTCTCGTAACCACTACAGCAAGGGGCAAACCGTGGCCGACAACGTCTGGGACGCCAATGCCGAGTCCAAGCAATGCGGCGCCGCCGTCATGCTGAGCGGCGCTGGTCGAGAGCAGGGTGTGGTGGTGCTCCCGACCTGAGACTGAGCCACACGCCTCGCCGGTCACTTCGGCGCGCGCTTGGCGAGAATCCGCTGCAGGGGTTCGCCGATGCATATTGAGCCGTCGCGCCGTTTCCGAGACGTTGCGGTTGCAGGCAGCTCGTAGACGCGTTGAATATGCTCCCAGCGCACGCGATCGGCCGACATCGGGTTCTCCGGCGGCCGCGCCTTCGTCGTGCGGCGCCAGCAGCGCATCGGTCACGTCGTCGGCGTCGGCCGGTTTTGCCAGATAGTCGACGGCCCCAAGTTTGACGGCGGTCACCGCCGTGGCGATGTTGCCGTAGCCGGTAAGGACGATCGTGCGCGCCTGCGGCCTTAGCTCCGAGAGCGCGGCGATGACGTCGAGGCCATTGCCGTCTTCCAGCCGCATATCGACGACGGCGAAGGCCGGCGCCTTCTGGCGGATCAGCCCAGGCCCTCGGCAACCGAATGGGCGGTGCGCACCTCAAAGCCGCGCGTTTCCATGGCGCGTGCTAGCCGCAACACGAATGAGCGGTCATCGTCGACCAGGACCAAGGAACGATCCTCGGGCAGCTCGTCCGGCTTGAATGCGAGATCGTCGACCACTGCTCTTCTCCTTGTGGGGCATTATAGCGAGCCTCGGCGCCGTGCCAACGCTGTTTAGGAAGTAGGCTTATTAACTGATGCCGCGTTCGTGGGCGGCAACCAGGGTCCGCGGCGCCTGTGCATCCCAGCCCTGCACGGCCTGGCGCTTGCTTTCGAACACGCCTGGCGGGGCCAGGTGACGGTCACGATCGCGCCGTGGTCCGGACGCGGACGATTCTTTAAGGTTGCCGTCGCCCCCGACCGCTCCAGCGGGGTCTTGGCAATGAAAAGCCAAGGCCCAGCCCGGCGCGTTCGCCGTCCCTTGATCTGTCTGGCGCGGCGGGTTGCGCGTGGTGACGTAGGGCTCGCCCAGGGCATCGAGCACATCGAGGGGAATACCCGGACCATCATCGCTGATGCTCAGCAGCACCTCGCGAGCCGACCAGCGGGCGACGATCTCTGACGCGCCCGCGGGCGAAGTCGACAGCATTCTCGATCAGATTGCTGAGCCCATAGATCACGCCCGGCCGGCGCTCGCCCACCGGCTCGAGCGCCGCTTCGCCTCGACGCCCTGGTCGGGCTCGGCGGTAACGCTCAAGCGCGAGCTGGTGGCGCGGTAGGGGCTCGGCGGCTTCGTCGATCAGCTGCGTGACGCTCATGCGCGCGTGCAGCGGATCGGGCTCGCTCGGGCTGCGCGTCAGCTTGGTCAGGATCTCGCGGCAGCGCATCGCTTGCGCCTGCAGCAGGGGCGATATCGTCGGCGAACTGGCCGCCGCCCTTTGCCTCACGCGCCAGTTCCTGGCAATGACGGCAATGGTGGAAAGCGGCGTGCCGAGCTCGTGGCGCGGCCGCCGCGGCCAACCCGTCAAGGGCATGCAGTTGCTGTTCGCGCGCCAACACGAGTTCGGTGGCGGCCAGCGCATCCGACATCTGGCGCGCCTCCTTGGCTAGCCGCCAGGCGTAGAGCGCGAGAAAGACCATGCCCGAGAGCACCGAGGCCAGCACGCCCACGCTATAGAGCATGGGAAGGTCCGGGCGCGTGCCGGGGCATACCAGGGGAGCGGCATCGAGTAAAACAGCAACAGGCACCGCGGTGCCGGCGCCGAGGAGGCCAAGGACGATGGTGTTGCGCGGCGGTAGCGTTGCGGCCGACACCGTCACCGGTGCGACCAACAGGAAAATGAACGGATTGTCGGCGCCACCGGTGAGAAACAAAAGGGCGGCGAGCTGCAAGATGTCATAGGCAAGCAGGCTGGTGGCGAAGCCCGTACTGAGGCGGGTGCGGGCGGGAAAGCGAATGCGCAGGAAGACGTTGAGCCAGGCGGAGAGCGCAATGAAGGCGAGGCAGATGCCGAGCGGCAGGGCAAAGCCCAGCACCAGGTAGACGACGCCCACGGTCAACAGCTGGCCGATCACGCCAAACCAGCGCAGCCGAACGCGGCCGTCTGCAGGCGCAGCCGGCTCCCGGCCGTTTCATCCCATGGTCTTTCACGCCGCTGTAGCATGGGGGAAGGTGCGTTTGTGCGACAACCGCCGGGAACCGAGCGGCCCCCTCGCGTCGCGCTTGCGTCGGCGGTCTCCCCTACCCCAGATAGGGCGAGGTTACCAGCCGTACTGCCAATTGCCGCGGGCTGATCTCTTAGCTGCAGCGTTGGCCAAACCCTTCGCATGAGGCATGCAGAAGCCGATCTTACCCCATCGCCACAGCCGACCACCTCCCGTGGAGGTGATCGGCTTGCGCAAGGTCTATGGCGACGTTGCGGCCGTCGACGGCGATCGATTTTACCCTCGCGGCCGGCGCGGTCACGGCGCTGCTCGGTGGCAACGGCGCGGGCAAGACCACGACCATCTCCATGCTCATGGGCCTGGTCATCCCGACCTCCGGCGAAGCGCGCGTGTTCGGCGCCAACATGGCCCGCGAGCGGCACCGGGTGTTGCATCGGATGAATTTCGAGAGCCCCTACGTCGATGTGCCGATGCGGCTGACCGTGCGCCAAAACCTGGAAGTCTATGCATCGCCTCTACGGCGTGCGCGACCTTAAGGGCGCCGTGGCGGCCACGGCCGACGACCTGCGCCTCAGCGAGTTCCTCGACCGTCCCTACGGCAAGCTGTCGGCGGGGCAGAAGACCCGTGTCAGCTTGGCCAAGGCGCTCTTGAACGAGCCGGAGCTGTTGCTGCTCGATGAGCCGACCGCGTCGCTCGATCCCGATACGGCCGATTGGGTGCGCGCCAAGCTCGAGCACTATTGCCGGACGCGGCGAGCCACCGTTGTCTTGGCGTCCCATAACATGGCCGAGGTCGAACGTTTGGCCGACCGCGTGATCATGCTCGAGTAGGGTCGCGTCATCGCCGATGAGACACCTGCCGATCTCATCGCCCGCTTCGGTCGCAGCACGCTCGAAGAGGTCTCTTCGCCATCGCGCGGCGGCCGCGCGCTAACGAGGCGAAGCTCATATGAACGGCGGCGAGCTCGGGCAGCCCTCCCTGCGCGTCGGCGAGCAGACGACGCTCAAGGCGTCGGCAGGGCGCATTTGGGGAATGATCCTACGCTATTGGTACGTGATCCGCTCCTCCTGGCCGCGTACCGCCGAGCTGATCTACTGGCCGCTGGTCCAGATGTTGATGTGGGGCTTCCTGCAGAGTTATTTGGCCAGCGCAACGAACTTCGCAAGCAAGGCCGCGGGTCTCTTCATTGGCGCCGTGCTGCTTTGGGACATCCTGGTGCGCAGCCAGCTCGGCTTTGCCGTAGCCTTCCTCGAGGACATCTGGTCGCGCAACCTGGGCCACCTGATGATGAGCCCGTTGCGTCCGGCCGAACTCGTCGTCGCCTTGATGGCCGCCAGCTTTATCAAGTTGATGGTCGCCATGGTGCCGGTGGCGTTCCTCGCCTACTTCTGCTTCGGCTTTAACGTGCTCTCGCTCGGCCTGGCCTTCGCGGCGTTCTTCGCCAATCTGGTGCTGACCAGTTGGGCCCTCGGCCTGGTGTCAATCGGCGTGGTGTTGCGCTGGGGACTTGGTGCGGAGAGCTTTCGCCTGGCTCATCGTCTTTGTGTTCTTGCCGCTGTGCTGCGTTTACTATCCCGTTGCCACCCTGCCGGCGTGGCTGCAGCCGGTGTCGCTGGCGTTGCCGCCGACCTACGTGCTCGAAGGCCTGCGCGCGATTGTCCTGAGTGGAAAGTTCGTGGCAGCCTACATGTTCAAGCGCCTTCTGGCCTCAACATCATCTATTTCGCGCTCGGGTTTGCAGCCTTTGCCTACTTCCTGCAGAGTGCGCGCAGGCACGGAACGCTTGTGCAGATGGGCGAATGAGTAGCACAGTTGTGACCAACCGAGCCTGAGGCTCGCGCTCATCGTTTTAGCCGGATTGATGGTCGGTGCGGCGGCAGCGCTGGCGATCTTCCCGAGGCGCGCCAGCGCCTATTGCCCGCGAGCGCCTCCTCCGTCGGCCGCGCCTTGGTCGGCGGGCCGTTTCCCTCACCGACCAGACCGGCAAGCGGTCACCGACAAGGACTTCCGCGGCCGCTACATGCTGGTCTTCTTCGGCTTCACCTACTGTCCCGACGTGTGTCCGTCGGCGCTGCAGGTGATGGCGGCGGCGCTCGACAAACTGGGGCCCCAGGGGCAAAAAGATCACGCCCTCTTCATCACCGTCGACCCCGAACGCGATAGCCCCGCCCAGCTTGCCAGCTACCTGAAGAGCTTCCATCCGCGTCTCGTCGGCTTGACCGGCACGCCCGCGGAGATCGAGGCCGTCACCAAGGCCTACCGCGTCTACGCCAAGAAGGTGGCCGATCCCAAGTCGAGCGCGGGTTACACCTTCGATCACTCGGCCATCATCTACCCCATGATGGGCCGGACGGCGCCTACCTTGCCCACTTCACGCATGCGACCAGCGTCGATGCCATGGCCGAGCGCCTAGCCAAGCTGTTGCATTGAGGTCACAACTCTTTAAGGAACTGTCGAATCAGTGCACTGTTCGTTGCGCGCCATGCCAGAACCGACCGGCCAAGGGTGTTCAAAGACGGCGTCAGCCGCACAAACGCTCAAAGCCGTGGTTGGCGCTGGGACTGCAAAACCGTAACGTGGTGGTAAGGTTAAGGTATAACATCATGGTAATGGCTATAATACAGCTGCTGCCAGGAAGATCGTAACAACAACATCACCATCACACTTGAGTAGTATTACAAAACTGGAACAGCAT
>ERZ1370068.3156-contig-2277_pt1 | contig 66046 bp, 95 predicted proteins | sample MGYA00561227_ERZ1370068 | MGnify/ENA primary metagenome ERZ1370068 (study PRJEB38410, sample SAMEA6850437) | metagenome | study: Metagenomic assessment of the ecological functions of the soil: analysis of the soil microbiota associated with the... | reverse complement strand
TACTTCGTTCGTTACACTTGTGCTAGTGGTCGGGCCAATCGCGTAGCAACTCGTCATCAGGCGGGATGCATAGCGGGCTGGAGGAGGCAGCGCCGCGATCGCCGTGGTGCTGTTCACGCAGGAAGCGCCGCAAGAATAAAGCGATTCACCAGACCGGCAGCGCGCGGCTCGCCAGAGCGCGCGCCGCTTCGACAACCTGTCGACGATGGCGTGCGCAGGATGATTCGAAAAGGCCAGCTGATGCAGCGCTACGATGAGCAACCCTCGCAGCTGGGGCCTCTGCTTTTGCGCCCGGCTCGGCATTTGGCTTAATGGCCAGGCGCGGATACCACCGCACGCTGCGCGAGCGCCTGCGACCGCGGCAGGATCCGCGATCGCCTGGCAGCTTACGCCATGCGAGCGCGTGGTCGAGCGATTCGCCAGTTCGCAGATACACCCGCCACAACACGGGCATGCCGCGAAGCCTCTCGGCAGTGCTTTCAGCTTTTGAGCGTTTGCGGCTCGATCCGCCGCCATGGCGAGTCAGATCCCTTTAGCCCAATGCATCGCCTGCAGACTGTGGCCATGCAGGAACTCATGCGCCGGCAGCGGCTTGCGACCAGGCGGTGGACGTCGAGCGCCGGAACTTCGCCACGCCGACAATGGTTGGTACATCAGATGCCAGCACCGTCCGGGACGGGCAGCGCAAGGTAGCGGTACGACATGCACTGTCCAGATACGGCTTCTGGCCGCGCCAGATGGTTTCGGCAATCGGCAGGATCAGGTAATGCACGCACCTGGCTCGATCTGTGCGGCCCATGTGACCAATCGATGAGCGCTTTGCTTTCTTCTCAATTCTCGCCACATACGTGGCCGGACCAGTCTGTGGTTGTGTCACCAGTGCGCCGGCGCTCACTACGTCGGCGGCGCACCTCGAGCAGCGCCCGGCACCGAGCCTCGCGAGGCGTCGTCAGACTCGGGTTTCCTGCGGCTCGATGCGGGCCGACCGCGCGCGCGCAAAAACTGATCGTGCCGGTATCCAGAGTGCGCTCCATGTGCATGCCAGTCGAAACTCCACTCGGTCATCACCCGGCGAGCAGTGCGCGCTGGATCGGCTCGCCGCACCCCGCCAGCGTGGCGAAGGAGGGAAGCATGAATGTTGATGCAGCCGTGGCGCGGCAACCGCAGGACTGGTCGTCCGGCGGCGACAAACCGCGCGCCGCCACGATCGCATCCGGAGCTCTGCGCTGCAAAGCAGCGCGAGGACTGCGTCCGGGTTCCCCGGTGTCTCTGCGGCGCTGAGCGCTGAATGCCGAGACGGCGTTCTCGCGGCGCGCCCACCGCGCTCTCAGCTCAATTTGCCGGCCGCGTCCTGCAGGCGTATCAGGTCGACTGTGGTGACGCCGACCACGCGATGTCGGCTGTGCGACAGTGCCTCCAGACCGGTACGGAGAGAGAACTGCAGCGCGTACGCGGAAATACCACGCAGGGAATCGCTCACGCGGGTTGAATGGACGGCCTCAGAGTGGCCGGCACGCGCGGTCGCGATTCGTTTGGCGCGCCGGAGGCGGCACGCTTGCGATCCCTCTCGAGCTTCTTGCGGATGCGCTGGCGCTTGAGGACTCCGAGAAGGAGATAGTCGACGAAGGCTTGCCGTCGAGATGGTCGATCGTGCTGGATGCGCACCGCGAGCAAAATCATCCGCCTCGGAGTTCGCGAAGGATTGACCCTCAGCGTCTTCCGCCCTCACCCCGATGCGTGCGGCTCGTTCGACCTCGTCAAAGAGTCCCCGAGGAGCGCCGGGCACAGCCTTCACTCTCGACGCACGCGCGACTCCTCCCCGGCCTGAGGATCTCGGGATTAGTACGAGCACCTGGGGCTGGTCATGGGTCTCTGACACATGTCGGCCACCAGCACGTGCTGGTGAACATTGACCGGTGGGTACAAGATCCGACGCCTGGCGCGGCGTACCATCGTTTCAAGCATGTCGGCGGCCAGCTGCCGCAGTGCGGCATCGAACGTGGTCACCGGCTGTGCCTGGGTACGCAGGCGGGGGTCGGGTACTCAAGGTTGCTCAGTCGGGACATGGACGACAGAGGGAGTTATCCGGCAACTACTCGGCAAATGCCGCTCACCCGGCAGTGAGGTCCTGAATAGGGTCGATCACGACCCAATGGGGGGCGGAAAATGTCAAAAGCGCGACAATGCGCAAACCACTCTCTCAGCATTGCGACAGCTAGATCGTTGAGATTATAACAGCGAGGCCTGGTTATGGCCGCACCCTCTTCGAGCGAGCTTTGGGATGACGCTTTGGCGACCTTCCGGACCTGCGTGCGCGGGCGATCCAGCTGACCCTGCGGACTGGGCTGATCGTCGGCTGTTCCGGCTCCGGGCCGAAAAAGCGGCAGCTGAGCCGCCGCCACCACCGCCGGCCGAGTCACCGGCCGCCACCACGATGCCGGCCCCTCGCCAGCGTGCCCAGCAGCTCATGCCGGCGGCTGAAACGGTACCAATGGCGTCCGAGCAATCGGGGCGGCCCGGTGCTGGCCGCCAGCGCCCCCAAGACCTACACGGTCCAGAAGGGTGACACGCTTTGGGACATCTCCTCGACGTTCCTGCGCGACCCGTGGAACTCTGGCCCGAGATCTGGCAGGTCAATCCTCAGGTTGAGAACCCACACCTTATATACCCGGGCGATACGCTGACCCTCGCGTACGCGGCGCCGGCGGAACACCGGAACTGCGCCTGGAGCGCGGAGCCGCGAACCGCGAGCCCTCGCGTGCGTAGCGAACCGCTCGAGGGCGCCATTACGGCTATTCCGCTATGACATCGTCGCCGCGTTCATGTCAAAGCCGACGGTGCTGGAGAAAGGCGAGATCAAGAACCTGCCGTATGTCGTTTCCTCGCGAGAGCAGCACCTGGTTGCTGCGACCAGGTAACACGATCTACGCGCGCGGCTCGTTAGAAGGCGAGGCCGGATCGCGCTACAACGTCATGCATGTTGGCGACCCTCTTGATCGACCCGGAAGACAACAACCTGGTCGGTTGAGGGCATCTACACGGGCGCAGCTCGCATGGTTGAGCAAGGTGATCCCTGGAGGCCTGCTGCTGACCGACTCTGCGCGCGAAACCCTCGACGGCGACCTCGTGATCTCCGGGACCTTCGACACGCCGCTCGACTTCATTCCACACGCGCCCCGCGGCCGAGGTGGACGGACGGCAGGTCATCTCATCGTCAACGATAGGCTGTACATGGCGGGAAAGTACCAGGTAGGTAGTCATCAACCGGGCAGCAGCCACGGTCTCGAGCCGGGTCATGTTCTCGCCATCTACCACAAGGGCCCACGGGTCAAGGACCCGAAGGCGCGTGGCGTGAGCATGTCAGGGGGATCGGCGGCAGCGGTCGCAATTGCCAGACTGGAAAGCTGGGACGTTCATGGTCTTTAAGACCTTCGACCGGATCAGCTACGGCCTGGTCATGGAATCGGAAGTTCCGATCAGCACCTTCGATCGCGTACAGAGACCCCTAGTCGTACAGGGAAATCTGCAGGCAGATTTCCAGGCTGAAGCAATTGTTGCCGGCGACACGGATGTCGCCCAGAATGGCTCCATGGAGAGTGGAAGCAGAGGAATTACGTGCCTGGGCCACCCTGCTCCAGGATTTCCAGTCTCACCCTATGAGCGCGTCGCAACGCGCTGCAATCGGTTGTCAGCGTCGCAGAGCTGGTGGCGCAGCCGCGCAACGTCCGGAGTTGCTCTGACCTGACGGAACACGCCGTGTAAGCAACTTCGCTGCCTCGATCCGAGACTCTCGATGCCGATCTCGCCTGGCTCAACGGGCCGGACGGCACTCATTGCGTTAACCTCACCGCTGTATCCGCCGCTGCCTCGCTCAGGCCGGCGGCGCGCCGCCGGCTCTGTATGTGCTGGGCTTGCCGCAGAGTGCTGGCGACTCCCCAGCTCGCGATCGTAGGGAAGCCGCAATCCGAGCCGCGAGCGGGCGCGAAACAGCGTTTGATTTTGCCGCGCACCTGGCGAGCTGCGGGCTCACGATCACGAGCTGGACTCGCCGGAAGGAATCGACGCGGCCGGACATCGCGGCGCATGTGTCCGCCGGCGGAATCAGCATCGCGGTCTGCGGAACCGGTCTTGATGTCACATACCCGGAACACCACGTGGAGCTGGCCAGATCGATCGCCGCGCACGGGGCGCTGGTCTCGGAATTCCCACCGGGCACTCGCCCGCGCCGCGAATACTTCCCGCAGCGCAATCGGATCATCAGCGGCCTCCAGCCTGGGAACGCTGGTCAGGTGGAGGCTGCTCGGCAGAGCGGCTCGCTGATCACTGCGCGCAACGCAAACTGAGCAAAGGCCGCGAAGTATTTGCCATTCCCGGATCGATTCACAACCCCATGTCGCACGGCTGTCATCGCCTGATTCGCGACGGCGCCAAGCTGGTGGAAACTGCGGAGAACATGTCTCTCGGAACTGCATTGGCCCGCGGCGGCGACTGTCGCGGCAACGCACGCAGCAGCCAGACAAACAAGAAAACGGCAGCGCACCTGGATTGGACAAAGCAATACGAAATCCTGTTAGATGCGCTCGGCTTCGATGCCTTGGGGCCGGATGCCCTGATCGAGCGCAGCGGCCTCAAGCCCGAAGCAGTCGCTTCGATGCTGCTCATCCTCGAGCTCAGGGGGCTGGTCGAAGCCCGTCCCGGCGGCCGCTACTGCCGAAGTCCTACCACGGCGGTGAAATGAAAGAAGGCGTCCTCGACATCCTCATCTATCTCTTCGAAAACTACTGGACGAAGCGGAACCCTGCCCGCGACCGGATCGTACGCTGCTCATGGAGGAACTGGAGCATGCGGGCTTCGAGGGTGCCGATGTCAACCGGGCATCTCGCAGTGGCTCGATGGTCTGCGAGAAACTCCGGGTTCTGAATCAGAGCTGTGCCACAGCACCGCGCGATCCGACGTATTCAGCGCCTTCGAGCAGCTGCGCCATCGACACTGACTGTCGTGGCTACCTCATGCATCTGGGACAGATTGGCATACTGTCGGCCGGACAACGCGAGCTGGTGATCGACCGGCTCATGGCTCTCGATGCGGACGATATCGATATCGAAAAGGTGAAGTGGGTCGTGCTCATGGTGCTGTTCAGTCAGCCCGGGCAGGAACAGGCCTATGCACGCATGGAAGATCTGGTGTTCGAGGAGCGCACTGACGCGATTCACTGAACCATGAGGCGCCCTGATCGCCTGCTATATATCTCACCGCGGCTGGCTCCGCGGTTTCATTTTTTGACGGACCGCGAAGTTTCGCGAGCTCATGACGGCAAACCTGGTCATCGTGGAATCGCCCGCCAAGGCGAAGACCATCAAGAAATATCTCGGCAAGGATTTCGAGGTGCTGGCCTCATACGGCCATGTACGCGACCTCGTTCCGCAAGGAAGGCGCCGTCGATCCCGAGCACAACTTCCGCATGCAGTATCAGCTCATCGAGCGCAACGAGCAGCACGTGACGCCATCGCGCGCGCGCTGCGCAAGGCTAAGGACTCTTTACCTGGCGACGGATCCGGACCGCGAGGGTGAGGCGATCTCCTGGCACCTGTACGAGATCCTGCAGCGAGCGCGGCGATCTCGACGACAAGAAAGTGCACCGCGTTGCCTTCTACGAGATCACGCGCAACGGCATTCGCGCGGCAATCGGTGCGCCGCGCGAGTTGTCGCATAGACCTGGTCAACGCTCAGCAGGCGCGCCGGGCGCTCGACTACCTGGTCGGATTCAATCTGTCGCCGCTCCTGTGGAAGAAAGTCCGGCGCGGCCTGTCGGCAGGACGTGTGCAAAGTCCGGCGCTGCGACTGATCTGCGAGCGCGAGCGAAGAGATCGTCGCCTTCAAGCGCGCAGGAATACTGGACGCATCGATGCCGCTCGGCGAACACAGCACGCAGCAGTTTCGCTCAAGCTCGTCGAGTACGCGGGCCAGAAAGTCGAGCAGTTCTAGCGTTCCAGAACGCCACGGCAGGCGCAATCCGTCGAGCGACGCGGCTCACGGAAGCTGCGCGGGGCACGCTCATGTGCTGGCGATCGATCGCAAACAGCGCCGCCGCAACCCGGCTCCACCGTTTACAACTTCGACGCCTGCAGCAGGAAGCCGCGCGCAAGCTCGGATTCAGCGCGCAACGCACCATGCGACTGGCGCAGCAGCTGTATGAGGGCGTCGATACCGGCGAAGGCGCAGTCGGGCTGATCACGTACATGCGCACCGATTCAGTGAACCTCGCGGCCGAAGCGATGCGCAGGAGATTCGCGCCATCGATCGCGCAGCATGTACGGCGCTGAAGTGTCGCTGAAGAGCCGCGCGTCTACAAGACCAAGTCGAAGAACGCGCAGGAGGCGCACGAGGCCATTCGCCCGACCACACCTTCGCCATGCCAGCGGCACTCGAAGGAAAATGGATGCGGATCAGCTGCAGCCTCTACGCGCTCATCTGGAAGCGCGCGATTGCGTGCCAGATGAGCGCACGCGCTGTTCGACACCGTGGCCGTGGACATGCTTGCGGGTGCCGATGGCGCGCAGCGGCAGCGCATCCTGCGTGCGAACGGATCAGACACTGGTGAAACCCGGCTACATGGCGGTTTACCAGGAAGACGTGGACGATACGGCGCAGGACGAGACCGATCGCATTCTGCCGCCGATGAATGTCGGCGACGCGGTGACGCTGCTCGAAGTGCAACCGCGAACAGCATTTCACCGAGCCGCCGCCGCGGTACTCCGAAGCCTCGCTGGTGAAGGCGCTGGAAGAGCACGGCATCGGTCGTCCATCGACCTATGCCACCATCATCTCGACGCTCAAGGATCGCGAGTACGTCGACATGGACAACCGCCGCTTCATCCCGACCGACATCGGCAAGATCGTCAATCGTTTCCTGACGAAGCATTTCCACCACTACGTCGGAGTACGGATTCACCGCCGCGCTGGAGGACGCGCTCGATGCCAGTTTCGCGCGGCGAGGAGGCTGGGTGCCGCTGATGCACCAGTTCTGGAAGCCGTTCATCTCGCAGGTCGAGCACATCGAGAAACACGTGACGCGCGACGAAGTGGCGCAGGCGCGCGATCTCGGCAATCGACCCGGCTTGCGGCAAGCCGGTGAGCGTGCGCATGGGACGATTCGGCCCCTTCGTGCAGATGGGCACCAAGGACGACGAGGAAAAGCCACGCTTCGCGCGGTCTTCGGCCAGGACAGAAGATGGACAAGGTCACGCTCGATGACGCGATGGTGCTGTTCAAGCTGCCGCGCGACCTCGGGCAGACGCCGCACGGCGGAGCCGGTGCTGGCCAACGTCGGCCGCTTCGGGCCGTACGTCAAGTACGGCGCCAAGTACGTGTCGATCAAGCGACGACGATCCGTACACGATCGAGCTGCCGCGCGCTGGTACTGATCGAACAGAGAAAGCAGGCTGACGCTACCCGGATCATCATCGATTTCACCGATGCAGGCATCCAGGTTCTGAACGGCCGCTACGGACCGTACATCACCGACACGGCGCGAAACGCGAAGATCCCGAGGGATCGTGATCCGAAAACGCTGACGGTCGACGAGTGTCGCGAGCTCCTGGCACAAGCTCCTCAGCGTCGCGGCGGGCGTGGTCGTTTCGGCAAGAAAGCGGCCGCAGCACCCGCGGCAACGGTCGCCGAACAGTCCCAACGAGCGGTGAAGCGATCCCCAAAGGTGCAACGGCTGCACCGGAAGGGCAGAATTCGGTTCGCCCAAGGCCGCTCGCGAAGGCATCGACCAAGGTCAAGGCCGCCGCCCGCCAGAAAAAGAAAGCCGCACACAAGCGCGCGTCTGCACGCAAGGTCGGCTGAGTCGTCCACGCGGCCTTTCCGAAGTACCGACATTCATATCATGCCGGCAACTTCGCCGACATCGATGAAGCATCTCGTGCTGGTGGAGTTGCTGAATGCACTGCCGCGCAAGCCCGGTGAGAGTTCGTCTACATCGAGACCTATGCGGACGAGGTGAATGCTCCTCGGAGGGGCGCGAAATGCGTTCCACAGCCGAGTATCGCGACGGGATCGGGCGCCTGCTCCAGAGCACGCCACCAGCTGCAAGGACCGATTCGCGACTATGTCGAGTTGGTGCTGCGATTGGGCGGTGAGGCACAGTCGGGCGCGGCTGCAACGTTACCACAGGTTCGCCGCTCCTCGCCGCGGCACTGATAAGACGCCCACCGATCGGGCGGGTACTGCTCGAGCTGCAGCCGCCCGAACGACGGGCGCTAGCGCGCTCAGTTTCGCGTCATGCGAATGTCAGCGTGCGTGGGCGAAGATGGTTACGCGGCCCTGCGGGGATCGCCGCCTGCGGAGCGCCGCGGCATGGTGCTGATCGATCCGAGCTACGAGGAAGGAGAGGAATTCGAGCGTGTCCATGGCGCGCTGCTCGATAGTCATCGGCGCTGGGCGACGGGGATCTTCGCAATCTGGTACCCCATCAAGCTGTCGCGCTCCGATCACGCACTTCCACACCCGGCTTGCTCAATCGGGGCTGCGACGGATCCTGTGCGCAGAGCTCAGCCTGTTCCCGGAAGATTCGCGCATTGCACTCAACGGCTCGGGCATGATCATCGTCAATCCGCCGTGGAGGCTCGACTCGACACTGCGCGCTCCTGCAGACATTGCATCAGGTGCTGGAGGCAGACAACGCGGGCAGTGGGCGCTGTGACTGGCTGAATTCCAGAGTGAATCACCAGCTCAGAGCCTTCGCACATTCTGCGGCAGCGGAAACACTTGACGAGATGATCGTTGACCATGCCAACGGCCTGCATGTGTGCGTCATACGATCGTCGAGCCGACAAATCGCATGCCGCGGTCCTTGAGGTCCTTTGATAACGCGTCCGATTCGAGTGTGAGTGGCTGGGATCTGTCCGTGGCGCCGAAACCCAGTGCTGCCGCGGCCGGCCGTCGACGAAACGCCAGCACGTATTGGTCGAAACTGCCGAACGTGCCGCGGATCTCGGATGAAGCCGCCGTGCATTATCTATGGCCGCCTCGGATCTGGCGCGATTGCGGATGATACCGGCATCTGCGCAGCAGTCGCGGCACATGCTACGCGCGTTGAAGCGCGCTACCCGCTCGTGGTCGAAGTCCAGCGGAAGGCGCGCCGGTACGCGCGGCGCTTGTTGAGCACCGTCGATCCAGCTGAGCCCGGCTTGCGCGCCCTCGAGGAAGCCGCAAGAATTCGAAGTGGAAGGCGATCGTCGCGCACCGGCACGCCCCATTCTTCGCCGTGATACGCGTGGTGAGAGGGCTATCGCACCGCCGACCCAGTGGCAACGCACTCCGCCCATCGAGTGCAGAACCTGCTCGGCGCCGTGAGGACTTTGCTCACGGGCTCAGCGCCTGCAGCATTTGTCGCGACCTCTTCCACTGCAGCGTATCATCATGCGAACAGTGACGGCAATGCTGCCCTTCCCGGCCGGGAGGATTACGCCCTCGTAGCGCGCCCTCATCGAGGCTTCACTTTTGCCGGAAACGCGCTCCGCCGCGAGGATGAGGACCGTGACAGGCCATCGCGCATCACGGACCACCAGATGCGGAACGAGATGGCCACGAAACCAGCAGTTGCGCGCATAGGTAACCCCGCCAGATGCAAGATCAGCGCTGACCGCGGAACGCTGGAGCACGCCATCCAGCGCAGCCTGCGGAATCGGGTCGCGTCCGAGAAATGACTGCGGCTCATGTTCCACGTGCTCGACGACCTCCGCGGCCAGAGGTGTCGCGCGGAAACCAAACCCAGCGCCAGCGTCGCCACACCGATTGCACCCATGAACGGCTGCGGCCAGCGCGAAGCGACGTGGCGCTATCGCCGCCGTGCGCTGCTGTGGCCGCTTCTGGCAGCCGGCGGCACATGGATCTCAAGCGCCCGCTTCAGGCGCGAATCGAAACTGTGCAACTGCTGCGTCCACGCGTGCACGCCGGGCACGACTGCGCGTGCGCCTGCATCTCGGCCGTCACACGCTGCGGCTCGGTTGCGTGCTTCGTTGCTGATAATCCAGGCAATTCATGTGCTTTCAAGCTTCGCGGTGTGTGGTGAGGGCACCTCGCTCTGGCGTCAGCATCTGTCGCAGTTGCTGGCGAGCTCCGAAACGGGCGTGTGAGGACGGCACCCACGTTGAGTCCCATATGTCGCGCGATCTCCTCGGTCGAGTAGCCCATCAACACCTGAAGCACCAGCGGCTCTCGGTAGCTGTCTTCAAGCTGCAGCAGCGCGCGGCGCAGGTCCTGCACTTCAGAAGTCGTCCGGCGCTGCGAAGCAGCAGCTCGCGCGCGACTGGGTCGTCCACGTCCACCGTCTGCAGCCGCTTGCGTTCGTAAAGCCTGGCATGTGCTCGCGTCGCACGATCGTCAACAACCATTGCCGCGCCGCCTGCACGTCACACAACTCATCCATCGCCCGCCGGGCGCGCAGCAGTGTCTCCGCACCACGTCCTCAGCAATCAACGCGGTCACGGCTCAGCCAGAACGCAAAGCGGAACAGGTCCGGGCGCTAGCGCGCGCCGCGCAGTCGTCGAACCGTCGCTGTCGCTCCTTTCCGTCGTTCCCGCACGATTCATGTATAAAGACCCGCGCTGGCGGGACATCATTACGGCGCGATCGCGGAATCTACCTGATACCCTTCCCCAGTAATCTGCCGCACGAGCTGATCGAGTTCGAAGCCCGACCGCTACGCAGTGATGGGGCACCCGATCGACCATAGCTGGTCGCCCTTCATACATCGGAATGTTTGCGCGGCAGACCCGCCAGAACCTGACCCTATCGCCTGCTCGATGTGCCACCGACAAGTTCCGCCGCGGCCGAGTTCTTCACCACCGGGGTCGCGGCCTCATATCACCAGTGCCCCGCACAGCCCGCTGCCGCCGAATTCGTCAATCGCCTTACTGCTCAGGCAGAGGCCGCCGGTCGGTCCAGCGCGATCCTGCGGTCGAGTCGAATGGTGAGTTGATGGGTGACAACACCGATGGCGATGGGGCTGCTCACCGACCTTACCGCCAACCTGGGGCTGCGAATTGCCGGCCTCGAATCCTGATACTGGGTGCAGGTGGGGCGACACGCGGGTCCTCGGCTCGCTTCGATGCGCGCCCGGCTGTTTGACCATCGCCAATCGCACACCCGAACGCGCCGCGAGAGTTGTGTGGAAGAATTTGCCAGGCCCGCGCACACTCTCCGGCTGCGTCTGAGTGAGATCGTGGGGACGAGAACCGTGGGATCTGCTGATCATGCAACCTCAGCCAGCCTCCAAAGGCTCCACCCCGCTGATTTCCCCGACACTCATCGGAGCCCAGACGATCTGCTACGACATGGCTTACGGCAAGGGGAAGACACCAGCTTTACGCGTTGGGCGTGGAGTAGGGCGCCGTGCGGAACCCGCCAAGGGTGGGGAATGCCGTGAGCAAGTTAGCTGAGTCGTTCCATCTGTGGCGAGGTGTGCGCCCGGACACGAAAGTCGTCCTCGCCGCGCTTCAGGCCACCCCGGAAGGCAGTCCGCTCACAGTCATAGTGACCGTTCCTCGGCAACGGTTGGGTGGATCGCCACGGTGTCGTCAAAGTCTTGCTTGGTCGCACCATGCGTACGGCCACCGCAAAACCCCTGCAACAGCTCGTCGGCTCCCAGGCCGATGACATGACAACTGACAATGCGTCGCTCGCTCCCGGTCGTCACCAGCCTATCCGCACGCGTGGCTTACGCGCCGTCAGCGCGTGATGCAGGTAGGTACGAACGCGGTCGAAAAGACTCCACTTGCTGCGAAGCGACTGCGCGCCTGGCGCCTCCGATAACCCCACGGTGCCAACGGGCGGGTGGCTGGAAAATGACGGTTGGAATCCACCGGTAGTCGAGGTGTCGATCCGGCTGGCCTCCGAAGAGCCGATCGGCGAGCCTGCGGCGGCGGCGATGCCATATCGGCGTGAGCGCTTCGTCCGGTGGTATCGCCGATCGCATCGATCCCCTGGCACGTTCGTGTTCTGATACGTCAGTGATCACGGCATCGGTCGGGTCGAGCGCCACGCCGGCGCGTGATGTCGAGCCCCTCCACATTGGCACTTCGGCCCGATTGCCCCAGAGCACGCAGTCGAACCCGTCGAAGCGAAGTCCGCCACTGTGCACACGGTAATTGCATCACTTCGTTCCAGCGCCGCAGGGAATGGCTTGTGACGATCCGATTCAGATGCAATCATCTCTTCCGCCCAGTGCCGTACCTAACATCTCATCGAAATCCCGTAACAAGCGATCCCGGCGCGCGAACACGGTCACTTCGGAGCCCAGAGCGTGAAATACGCCCGACAACTCGGCGGCGATGTGAACCGGTCCAATAACCGCACACGCCGTGGCCGCGTCGGCCGCAGTTCGAAGAAGCCGTCCGATGTGATGCCCAGAGGCGCCCGGAAGATCGGGAATCAGCGGTTTGCCACCAGTCGCGATCACGATGCGTGGGCGCTTCGAATTGACGCTCCAGCGACGAGTGCGCGGCATCAACGCGCGCCGGAAACGGGCCCCGTCCGCTTCACGCCAGTGCGCGCTTCTCAGATTCCGTGACATCTGGTTGAGCTCGCTGATATATGCGTCGCGCTGTCGTTGCAGAGCACCCAATCGTGCCCTGAGCGACTCAACGTCGAACCTGTAACCACGCGCATCCTCAATCTCCTCGGCGAGCGATGCGGCATTCTACACATGATCTTCTTGGGAATGCAGGCCCACGTTGACCGCAGGTACCGCCCAGCCGGTGACATTTCCGATCGCTAGTGGCGCGCGCGCGCCATGACGCTGGCAAGCGCACGCCAACCCACCACTTCCGCCGCCAATTACAATCAGATCAAATCTGCTCTGGCATGGACAATGCCTTCCTTCGGGTCAAGATACACACGGGAGCCGGCTTGCCCGTCCGGTGCTGTTACAATTTGAGCAGCTTTCCATATCGACCGCCTAGTCATGGACAACCCGTGTTGCTCAACATGGATGGTCTGCCTGCCTTCGAGGCGATTCGAGAGCCGAGCACATCAAGCCGGCCATTCGGCAGCAGCTTGCGGCAAACCGCGCCCAGCTCCAGAAATTGCTGGAGTGTGGCGTCACCGCTTTCGGTGCGCTGGGTCGAACCGATCGAGGCGATGCAGCACCAGTTGCAGCGAACCTGGTCACCGGCGAGCCATTTGAACGGCGTCGTGAACTCGCCGGCTTTTGCGCGCCGCGTACAACGCCTCGCCTGCCGCTCATCAGCGAATATCAGACCGAGCTCGGCCAGAACGAGGCTTTGTTTGGAGCCTATGCCGCGATCCTGGAGCGAGGCGATCCGAGTCTCGATGCCACGCAGCGCAAGCTCATCGAAAATGCCCTGCGGGATTTCCGGCTGGCGGGGTGGCGCTCTCGATGCGACCGCAAGACGCGTTTTCGTACCCTGATGCAGGAACTGGCACGCGAACAGGCAAAGTTTGAGGAAAACGTCCTCGACTGCGCCAATGCATGGACGAAGCACGTCACGGACGCTAGCCGTTCTGCGCGGCGCTGCCACCACGCGTCGTCACGCGGCTCACGCGATGGCGCAGGACAAGGAGCTTAGCGGGTGGCCGCTGACCACTGACCAGCCAACCTATCTTGCGGTGCTGACCCACGCTGAAGATGAAGCGCTGCGACGCGAGCTCTACACGGCGTGGAGCACCAGGGCATCGGACTCTTGGACCTTCTGAATGGCCAATGGGACAACTCCCCGTCATCGAGAACATCCTGCAACGGCGAAACGAGGCTGCGACGCTGCTAAGGTTCTCGCACTACGCTGCATTTTCGCTGGCCACAAAAATGGCGCGTTCCGCCGAAGAGGTCCGGAGTTTCTCGAAAGACTGGCAGACTACTGCGTGCCGGTCGCACGCGAGGAGCTCACGGCGCTCGAACGCTCCGCCGGTCGGCGGCTCCAACGCCTGGGATGTGCCGTTTTTTGCTGAGGCGTTGCAACGCAAGCTGCATGACATCTCCGACGAGGAGCTGAGACCTTATTTCCCGCTGCCCCGTGTTCTGGACGGCCTGTTTGCGAGTTGCCGGCCGGCTCTACGGTCTGAAGATCAGTGAAGGGCGCGGTGTCTCGGTCTGGCATCCGGACGTGCGCTTCTTCGAGATCCGTAACGCAGAAGGTGATGCTGTCGGCAGCTTCTACGTGGATCTTTATGCTCGAGCGAACAAGCGCAGTAGGGGCGTGGATGGACGAGTGCCTGGGCCGGCTCGAATTCACGGACCAGCGCGTGCTGCCGGTCGCATACCTGGTCTGCAATTTCCCGCCGCCGGTTGCGGGCTCAGCCGGCGCTGCTGTACACGACGAGGTCGTGACCTTGTTTCACGAGTTCGGCCATGGGTTGCATCATTTGCTCACGCGCGTGCGCTACCCGAGCCTCGCGGGAATCAACGGCGTGCTCTGGATGCAGTCGAACTGCCGAGTCAGTTCGGCGGAAGAACTATGCCTGGAATGCCGATGCGCTGCGGTTGATTTCCGGGCATGTCGACTCGGGAACGGAACTGCCGGAGTCCATGATTCGGCGCTTGCAGGCGACGCGCACGTTTCATGCGGGCCTCAAGGCAGTGCGGCAGCTGGAGTTCGCCCTCTTCGATCTGCGTCTGCACAGCGAATACCAGCCAGAGTTGGGCTCGCGACTGGATGAAGTAATCAAAGAGGTGCGCGAACGGGTGGCGGTGGTGCCGGCGCCTCCATTCAACCGCTTTGCCCACAGCTTTTGGTCATGTCTTTGCAGGCGGCTATGCTGCGGGCTACTACAGCTACAGTGGGCCGAAGTCCTGGCGGCAGATGCCTTCGCCGCGTTCGAGGAAGACTGGCAGGGTCTCCGATGCGAGCGTGGCGAGACGATTCCTCGATCCAATCCTGTCGCGCGGTGGCAGCCGCGATGCCCTCGAAGCCTTCGTCGAGTTCCGGGGTCGTGCACCAGACATTCGGCCGCTCCTGCGCCAGTTCGGAATTGCAGCTTGAGAATCGCGCTCACATTCGCGGCGGTCATGGCCAGTCTCGGCTTGGCATCCGCGAGCGCCGAGACTCTGTACGTCGTGGACCACGTGCAGGTATCCGTGAATTCGCAGCCGACTCCTCGACGGCGAGACCGTGGGTATCATTCGCACCGGGGACACCGTGGAGCTGATCGGGCGCGAGGCCGAGGCCGCGCAGGTGCGGCTCGCCGACGGTACCGAGGGCTGGGTCAAAGGTACGTACCTCAGCGAGCAAGAGCCAGCCGCTGCACGCGTCGAGGCGCTCAGCGCCGAGAATGAACGCCTGAAGGCCGCTGCGCGCCCGCATCTGGTGGCAACATCTGACCTCAAGGCCGCCCAAGCCACCAATGCCGAACTCAAGTCGGCGCTCGACGCAGAGCGCGGGCTGAAGTGACCCGGCTGCGAGCGGCGGCGCGCGCGGCTCCAGTGCAAGCGAGCGATGAGCTGTAGCCGCAGATGTCCCGCCGGGACAGCCCTGACACTCCGTGGCGATTGATCCTGACCATCCTTGCAATCGGTGCCGCGCCTCGGACTCGGATTCTGGTGGGGCTATCGCACGCTCGAACGCCGTGTTCTCGCGAAATACGGCGGGCTCAAGGTCTACTAGAAGTCTTTCTGACCGAGACGGCCTCGACCACGCGCCGGTCGTGGGCGCATTTCGACGGCTCGCTTATGTCTCATTGAAAGCAGCGACGCGCAGGCGATAGTGTTTGCGCGGCTTTGCGCCTCAGACTCGCGATCGATGGGGATCGCATGCAAACACGCGTGCGCGTTGACAAGCGCTTAGCGCCCGACGTAACGATTTCGACGTCAGCAATTCCGTGCAGGTGAGCTCACCGCACCGCCGTGTGAGGCCGTCGAGCACCTGTTCCACGCTTCGTGGCCGGGCGCTTCCTTCGAACGCGTGGCACAGGCATTCGAGGACTTCGCAAGACTCTTCGACGGGCAGATGGCTGGCTATCACGGCGTCGACACTGGTCTATCACGACCGGCAGCACTCGCTGGACATGACTCCTCGCCATGGCGCGACTGCTCGCGGGTTACGAGCACACGCACGGCGGAGACTCGCGCCTCGAGGCCGATCGCGCCACGATGGGCCTCGTGACTTCGCTGTTCCACGATTCGGGCTACATCCGCCAGATCAGCGATCACGAGCACCGTAACGGCGCGGAATTTACTCTGTATCACGTCACGCGCAGCGCACGCTTCCTCGCGCGCTACCTGCCCACGCTGCAGCATGGAAGACTGGGTACCAGTAGCGACGCGTATCGTGCATTTCACCGGCTACGAAGTGCAGCTCGACCAGATTCATCTTGCCGATTCACGCGATCGCAGGATCGGTCACATGCTTGGCACTGCCGACCTGATCGCGCAGATGGCAGATCGCTGCTATCTCGAGAAATGCCGTGACCGGCTGTATCCCGAGTTCGTGCTGGGAGGTGTTGCGTCACCGTACGCTGGCCAGGGCGAGCTCAGGATCCGCTACAGCTCCGGCCTCGACCTGCTGCGTCAGACGCCGCACTTCTTCGAGGACGTGCGCTCCAAGCGCCTGGACGGCGAGTTCGAGGGCGCCTACCGGTACCTCGAGCTGCTGTTCGAAGGGCGCAATCCATACATGGATGCCATCGCTCAGAATCTGGAGTATCTGAAGGAGATCCTGCGCACCGAGAACTGGACGCTCCTGCGTCGCAATCCGCCGTGTTTCACCGCGCAACCGGCGCTGCTGCAGAACATCCGCTCGTTGATGCTCGGGCACCTCAAGGAAGTCTGGTCGCGCGCTTGAGCCGCTGCGGCCACGAATACCCGCGAGCCGTCAGGCGTATCGGATGTCTTCTGGCGCATCCACGCTCGTGACGTAACGAGCGCCAATTTCCGGGAGCCGCCGCAGCAACTCCTGTTTGCCGTCAACCTCAGCTTCTTCGAGCGCGCCGCGCAGCACCGCTTCGGTCAGTCCACGCAATGCGTCACTCGCGACCGGCGCGTAACTCAGATGCCAAGGCTCTGGTGAAACACCGCCGCGGTCGATGCGATAGGGTCGAAAGAAGCCAAAGCGCGCGACGTTTACATCCAGCCACGCATTCAAGCGGGCAAACGGGCCGGCCGGGGAATACTCGATCGGCAGCAACTTCAGGGCGCGCAGATCAGGCAACGCCGCCCGGTCGATCACATCGATATCGCTGCCCCAGTGATGGCGGCTCGCGCCGGGCATCGCCGACCAGCACAGGATCGCGTCGATGAGCTCCGATTCGCTCAACGCGCTGTGCTCGAGCGGCTGCCCGCGCCGATCGTAGAGCGTGCGCTGGCCGCGATACTTCGCGTTCCAGATGCGCCGTTGTGCCTCGAAGTCGCGAAAGCTGCTCACCGGAACCAAATCGATGCCCTCACCCGCCGCCGCGGCTCGCATCTCGAGGAATGGCTCGACCGTATCGCGATGCAGGATGCAACCCGGCTCATCCACCGGCACGACATGCGTGTTGACGCGGCCGGCAAGCTCCCGCTCGTTCATGCGAATTCGAGACGGGCAGGCGTCCAGCGCTGGCGGCGGCGCTGCAGCCGCTCGGTCACTGATTCGCCTTCGTAGTCCATGGATGTCGGTGCGGAAAACCGGCTGCGATCCTTGAGGACGTTGAGGTTGAGGACGCCAAGCGCGCCGCCCGGATCATCCATGTAGACGCCCACGTAGCTGCCGCAACGTGCGCAAATCAGGAAATCGGACAGCTTCAACCCGAATCGATATCGGACCAGTGCTTCGCGGTCAGTGACGCGAAATATCAGTGCGTGCCTCCTGGATCGCTCACGCTGAGGGTGCCGTGCGTACGACAGAAACTGCATTGGCAGCCGCGAACCTGGATCTGCGGCACGGGGATCGCGGTCTCGAAACGCACTTGAAGCGCCCCGCAATGGCACCCGCCTTCGAGTTCGGTGCGAACAGGAGATCTCATGTCGAGGCTACCGGGACGGCGAGACGATCGAATAACTGCACGAAGACCTCAGGGACTGTGCGCCTGAAACGGCGTAGCGTCGATCGAAGATGAAAGTAGGCACTCCGGAGAGTCCCCATTCGCCCGCTTGCTGCTCGGCGGCGATAACCTGGGCCCTCAGATGCGGATCATCCAACGCCCGACGCGAGTCGGCGCTGTCGAGCCCTTGCCCCTTGCTCACATCCACGAGAACGTCGGGATCACCAATATCGCGACCGCGTTCGAAGTACGCGCTGAACAGAGCCTCGCTGATCTCCTCCTGCCGACCCTGACTCTGGCGAATGCCAGCAGCGCATGGGAGGCTCGACTGTTGGGCATCCTGCGAATCAGATCGAATCTGAACTGAATGCCCAGCGCTGCGCCAGCCTCGCGCAGATTCTCGTGCCTTTCTTGTAATCGTCCGGGATCGCCAAACTTACGCATGAGGTACTGGTCCCGATCCATTCCATCGGTCGCCAGGTCCGGATTCAACTCGAATGCGCGCCAGGATACTTCGATGTTCAGCTGCGGACGCTGCCGGCGCGCCAGCGCGAAGCGGCGCTTGCCAATGAAGCACCATGGACAGACGGTGTCGGAATAGACTTCGACCTGCATCGCAGCGGCATTGTAAAAGAGCGCCGACCGCTCAATGGCTTGTGACGATGTCACAGGTATGTGTCGAGCCCTTCGGCGCCCCTTAGGATGCTGAAACCCCTAGGAATAACGGCCACTTGCAGGTATGATGCAGGCCAATACCAATAAGAAGGGCTAGAGGGGAATCAAAGCCCACCTGCCGGCAAATAGCCGGTAAAACGAACTTGACGGCCCGCCCTACTCCGGCGAGCCCGGACGCGCGCTGAAGTGACCGCACGGAGCTTGAAGACTAAGTATGCCCTGACCGCACTGGGCCTCGGTGCGGTAGTCGCCCTGCTGCTCGCTGGAGTGCTGTTCTGGCAATACCGTCTCGACGCGACGCGTCTGAGCGGGCTGGCATTCGATTCTGTCGAGCAGAAGCTCGTGGGCGAGCTGCTCGCGCGTGGCAAGGCAATGGCTGATGAACGCGCTCGCCAGCTCGCACCCGCTATGGCGGAGCACGACTGGGCTGGTGCGCATGCGATCGCCACTGAGATCCTTGATTCGCGTGATGTCGCTGACGTTGAGCTCAAGGACGAAATCGGCACCGTGGTTTTTGCCGCGTCCAATCGCGACGGGGCTTCTCGTTTGGCAGAACCCATCGTGCGCGGCATCCGCGTCACTTCGCCGGAAGCAACGGCGCGCGCCGATCAACCTGCAGGGCTGCTGAGCATCTCGATGTCGCGCGCAAGCGTGGATGCCGCGCTCGAGGATCTTGCCAAGGATGTCGGCGTATCGCAGCGGGATCACTTCCGCGACCTCACGACCCTGCTCGCCACGGCATGTGCCACGCTGATCGTCGCCGGGTTCATCTGCGCCTGGCTGCTGGCGCGGCGTATCGAGCGGCCGATCACGGCTCTGATCAAGAGCGCCGACCGCATTGGTCAGGGCGATTACACGCGACCTTCAGCGTCGTGCGCGGCGATGAGATCGGTGAATTGCAGCAGGCACTGGAGCGCATGCGCGTAAAAGCTGCGCCAGACGACGATCACCAAGAACTACCTCAACATCGTTCTGAACAGCATGAACGATGCGGTGCTGGTGACCTCACCGGATGGCGCCATCAAGGGCGCCAATGACGCCGCACGCAAGCTCCTCGGCTACAGCGAGGAGGAACTCATCGGCAAGTCGATCCAGTTCATCATCGCCGAGAACGAGCGTGCGACCTTCGCGCTTGATCAGGCCGCTCAGGCCCAGGATGCACGCGAGACGGTGGTGTTGACGCGCAACGGCCAGACCATACCCGTGTCGTGCTCGAGCTCTCAGATCACCACCGAGGATCCGCAGTTTCAGGGCAGCATCTTCGTGGCGCGCAACATCACCGAGCGCAAGCGAGCCGAGCGCCGCATCCGGTACCTCGCGCGCTACGACACGCTCACCAAGATCCCGAACCGCATGCAGTTCCAGCACTTGCTGCAGCAGGCACTGCGCGCGCGCCGCGCGTGCCGGCACGAGCGTGGCGCTCCTGTATCTGGACATGGATCATTTCAAGGAAGTGAATGACACCTTCGGGCACTCGGCCGGCGACCGCACGCTGGAAATCCTCACCGAGCGCCTGACGCGCGCCCTGCCCAAGGACACGGTTGTCGGACGCCTCGCGGGCGACGAGTTCGCAATTTTCATCGAGAACCTGCCGCGCGACACCGACAATCGCGGTCCGCTGTCGAGCCTTACCCGCGATTATCCTCGATGAGATCAGCAAGGCGTTCTACCTGCAGCAGCAGGAAGTATTCCTCACGGCAAGCATCGGTGTGGCCTTCTGTCCCTGAAGATGCAGAGAACGTCATCGACCTGATCCGCAACGCCGACGCGGCGATGTACTACTCCAAGCAGAACGGCGGCAATTCGTTCGCGTTCTATTCGCGCGAGATGAATGCGGCGGCGGTCGAACGCCTGATGCTCAAGAGCAAGCTGCGCCGCGCGCTGAGCGCGACGAGCTGGTGATTCTCTACCAGCCGAAAGTGGATCTGCGCAACGGCCACATCGTGGGTGCGGAGGCGCTGCTGCGCTGGCGACTGCCCGGCCACGGGGATATTCCTCCGACGCAGTTCATTCCGCTTGCCGAGGAGACCAACCTGATCCTCGAGATCGGCGAATGGGTGCTCAATCGCGTTTGCGCTGACTACCAGCACTGGCAGGCCCGCGTCACCGATCCAGGACGCGTTGCGATGAACCTGTCCCTGAAGCAACTGCGCCAGGCAAGTTTCATCACACGCTTCCGGTCGATATTCACAAAGCACGGCGTCTCGCCGACATTCTTCGAGCTCGAGATCACCGAAACCACCCTGATGGCGGATGCAAAACGCACTGTGAAACTCCTCGATGAGCTGTATGCCATGGGCCTGCACCTGTCGATCGATGACTTCGGCACCGGCTACTCCTCGTTGAGTGCCCTGCAACAGTTCCCGATCAGCACGCTCAAGATCGACCAGTCCTTCGTCCGCGACGCCGCCACGGATGCCGATCAGGCGACCATCGTGCGCACGATCATCGACATGGGACGGAGCCTGGGCATGGAAGTCGTGGCGGAGGGCGTGGAATCCGAGGAGCAGCTCGCACTCCTGCGCAGCCGTGATTGTCATTTCGCGCAAGGGCGCCTGTTCGGCGATGCCGTGAGCGCCGAGGAATTCCTCGCGCTGCTGGTGGCACAACAACGCCGGCAGCAGCAACATCGTGAGGCTATTCGCCTAGTCGGGTTCCGACGCGTTTCGCGTTCGCCCATGCTCAACTTCCAGAACCTGCAGCTCAGGCGCGGCACGCGCGTGCTGCTCGAAAACGCCACCTTCACCGTGTTTCGCGGCGAGAAGGTCGGCATCATCGGGGCCAACGGCAGTGGCAAGTCGAGCCTTCGCGCTGGTGCGCGGCGAGTTGCACGCCGAATCCGGTGACTTCGCGCGCCCCGCCGACCTGAGAGTGGCATCGGTTGCCCAAGAGGTTCCTGCGCTCACCAGCTCAGCAATCGACTACGTCATCGACGGCGACACCGAGCTGCGTAGGTGCAGGCAGCCATTCAGCGCGCCGATGCTGCTCACGACGGCGCGTTGATCGCGACGCTCCACGCACGCTACGACGCGCTCGGCGGCTACTCGGCGCGGGGTCGCGCCGCACAGCTGCTGGCGGGCATCGGTTTCGCGCCGGCCGACCTGGAATGCAGCGTCGCAAGCTTTTCCGGCGGCTGGCGCGTGCGTCTGAGCCCTCGCCCAGGCGCTCATGTGTCCGTCGGACCCGCTGCTGCTCGACGAGCCAACCAATCATCTGGATCTCGATGCGATCATCTGGCTGGAAGGCTGGCTGCGTGAGTACTCGGGCACCCTGCTGGTGATCGCTCACGATCGCGAGTTTCTCGATCGCGTTGTTTCGCGCGCGTGATTCACCTCGAACGTACTAATGCGCGGGTCTATTCCGGCAACTATTCCGCGTTCGAAGCTCAGCGCGCCTCCCAGCTCGCGCTTCAGCAGGCGATGTTCGAGCGCCAGCAGCGCGAAATACGCCATGCGGTCCAGTTCATCGAACGGTTCCGGGCCAAGGCCAGCAAGGCGCGACAGGCGCAGAGTCGGCTGGAAGATGCTCGAGCGCCTGGAGCGCATTGCGCCCGCGCATGTCGATGCGCCATTCGAGTTCTCATTTCCACCGCCGGAAAAGCTGCCCCGCCCGCTGTTGAGTCTCGAGGAGCAGGCCGACAGGCTACGAAGGACGGCCCGTACTCCGGAGTAAACCTGGTCCTCTCGCCGGGCGATCGAGTTGCCGTGCTGGGGCGCAACGGCGCTGGCAAGTCCACACTGATGCGGCTTCTTCGCCGGACAGGCGCCCAGCGACGCGGGCCGACGCATCGAGGCCGCGGACCTGCACATCGGCTACTTCGCGCAACATCAGCTCGAACAGCTCGACGATGCCATGAGCCCGATCGAGCACCTGGCGCGATTCGGTGGCGCGCAGATGCGCGGAGGCGACGGAGCAGCAGCTGCGGGATCATCTGGGGACGTTTCGGATTTCGGGGCGACCGGGTGTCTGAGCCACTGGCGCCCTTCTCCGGCGGCGAGCGGGCACGACTGGTCCTGGCGACTCGTGGCGGCGCGGCCGAATCTACTGCTCCTGGACGAGCCTACCAATCATCTCGATCTCGAGATGCGGCATGCGCTCGGCATGGCATTGCAGGATTACCCGGGAGCACTGGTCGTCGTCTCACACGATCGACACCTGATCCGCAGTATCGCAGACGATCTATGGATGGTAGCCGCCGGACGCGTCGCGTCGTTCGACGGCGACCTGGATGACTATGCCCGTGCGCTGTTCGAATCTCGCAGCACGATTGCGGACAACGTACCGGAGGGTCCCACTCCGGCCGAGCAACGGCGCGCGCAGAGGCGCGCCGAGGCAGAACATCGCAATCGACTAGAGCCCGCTGCGCGCTGGAAGTACGGGGTATCGAAGAGGAGATCTGGGCGCCTGGAGCTCGAGCAGGCCGAGATCGAGCGTATGTTGTCCGATCCGGTGACCTACGATGCCAAGGCCAGGCCAGCGCTCACGCAGACGCTGGCGAGGCAACGCACGATTCGCAGTCGACTCGATGAGCTCGAAGCACGCTGGCTCGCGGTGAGCGAGGCTCTGCAGCGCCGAGCGCGCCGGGTAGAGCGCTCTTGGGCGGGTGCTGGGGACGGAAAAAGCATACAATGCGCGCCGATGTCAGCGGTGCCCCGTCTCGACGAATCCACAGTCATTCATGGTGACGCGATCCCTCCTCGCCACCGGCGGCGCCGCTGGCGACGGGCGCCGCTGCTGGTGCTGCTCCTGATCTGGGCCGGCTTTGCGTTGTGGCACCTGCTCAAATCGATGCCACCGGGCACGAACCTCGCCAGCGACTGGATCGATACACCACTTACCGATGTGCGCTGGCTCGCCGACTCTACCGTCACCGATGGCAACGGCCGCCTGGTCGTGCGCCAGCATATTTTCGATGAAGCGCTGAGCATCATCGCCGCCGCACGTGACCTGGTGGTGGTGGATTTCTACCTGTTCAACGACTGGCCGGACGTTGCTGGACACCGACGCGGGCAGCCGTGCGGATTTGCCCGCGGTCCATCGGCATATCAGCAGCGAACTCACCACCCTACTCATCGAAAGACGTAAGGCATTGCCCGCTCTCAGGGTCCTCGTCATCACGGATCCGATCAACGAGCTCTACGGCGCTTGGCCCTCCACGGCCCTGGCGCAACTTCGTGGTGCTGGGATCGACGTGGTCAGCGTCGATCTCGACCGGCTGCGCGATCCTGATCCGATCTACTCCGCGCTATGGCGACCGCTGGGGAGCTGGTCGACCAGCCAGGTGGGCGATGCCGGCACGCTTGGAAACCCGCTCGATGTGGGCCCGGCAACAGTGAGTGCGTCGATGTGGCTGCGCATGCTCAACTTCAAGGCGAGTCACCGCAAGCTGATCGTGGCCGATGACGGGCAGGGAGGTCTCGTGTCGCTGGTGTCCACCGCGGATGCCAACGACGGCGGCAGCGCGCACTCGAACGTCGGACTCCGTTTTGCCGGCCCACTGGCGCGTACGATTCTCGACAGCGAACTGCAGGTCGCGCGCTTCTCCGGCTGGACCTCAGCCTGGCAGTTACGGGGCTTTCGAGCGCGCAGCGCGATGAGCCCAGCGTGCGACTGCGACTGCTCACCGAGGGGCGCGATCGGCCGGGAGCTCAAGGCCGCGATCGACACCGCACAGTCCGGAGAGTCCATTTCGATCGCTGCTTTGTACCTGAGCGATCGCGAGATCGTCCGCGCGCTCCTGAAGGCGGCTTCGCGGCAAGTGCGGGTGCGCTTGATCCTGGATCCGAACAAGGACCGGTACGGTCGAGACCGGAGATGGCGTGCCCAATCGACCGGTCGCCGCAGAGCTGGTGCGCGAAAGCGGGGGGCGAATCGAATGCCGCTGGTATCGAACTCATGGCGAACAGTTCCATGCCAAGCTCGCGATGGTAAGTCGGTCGGGTGCACTGTGGGCGATGTTGGGATCGGCCGATTTTACGCGGCGCAACCTGGATAACTTTTATCTGGACGCCGACGTGGCGTTGGAAGCGGACCTCGACACACCGCTCGCGCAGGAGCTGGTGAACTACTTCGAAACCCTATGGCAGAACGATCCGATCGCCTTGCGTGAGTACACGACGGACTTTCAGACCTACGAGGATCAGTCTTTCACCCACTATTGGCGCTATCGACTCATGGAAGCGGCTGGGCTCGGAACGTTCTGATCGGTTGGCGGCCGGTGCTCCGGCGGATGAGCGAGTCTCCAGCGCCAGGGAGGTTCGCGCTCGGATTCCGGCAGCGCCCACAGTCCCAGCTTAGATCGCGCGCCTCGCGCTCCAGGTCATACAGAGAGGCGTCGTATGCGCGGCGCCGATACACCCACACCTGACCGCGACGTATGAGCTCAGCATTGACATCCAGACCATCGGCCTCGCGGTACGCACGCGCCACCTTGCGGCCGTAACGATCCACGTCGAGAACCGCGAGCCTCAGCTTTCGATCCAGAATCAGCCCTCGCAATGCCGAGCGAGCCTGGTCCGCATACGGCTGATTCTTTTCCGGCGCATCGATTCCCGCGAGGCGCACCTCGATCGTCCTGCCCGCAGTGGAAGCGATAATGAAGCTGTCACCGTCGAACACCCTGGTGACTTTGCCGGTGATTTCCTCCCGCGGCTATCGCCTGCGAGAAAAGCAGGCATAGAGGAAAGAGCAGCGCCCGAATGGCGGTCGCGTCGGTTGCAGGTGGATTCCGAGCTTATGGATCAATGCCCGGAGGCCGCTGCGGCCGGGTCGCGCTCGCGGCGGCCAGCGCATTGAGCGTGCTGCTCACGGCGACCCGCGCCGCCTGCTGATAGGCGGTTTCGAAGGCTTCCACTGTGGCACTGAGCGTATCGGCCGTTGCGGGCGCGGTTGCAGCCGCGGTGAAACCGGCGAGCGGCTTGCGATCCTTCATGCGGCCGATCGTGCAGATCAGCGTGACATGCACAGTCGGGCCCGCTCCGCTACCCGGGTACTCGGCCTGAAAATCCGTAATGTCGGTCTGCAGGACATACTCTGCAATGAACGGCGACGTGTCGCCTTGCACGGTGGCGAGACGGCCAGTGTTCCTGAGCGACTGGATGAGCAGATCCTGCATCACCTCCTGAGCCTCGGCGCCCCAACGCGCCGCGGCGTAGTAGTCGAGTCGCCGGTCCGGTTGCAGTAGCGCAATGCGGTCCGTATCCAGCCCGGGTCGCGCCGTTGGGCGTGCCACTGTCACGCCAACCGGAAGAACCGCCCCGCCTTCGCTTGCAGCGGGAAGTGGCCTGAGGAGATAGACATGCTGCGGCGGCAATTCACCGTCGAAGGCGCCACCCAGGCACCCAACGCAACTCAGCGCGCAGCCCAGGACGACCAGGCGCATGGCGCGGCCTGGCTTCATCACGGAGTACGCGGACTCGGTCATCGCCCCACCTCTACGCCGGGATACTTCTGTTCATACAGCAACTGCGAGGGATCGCGCTTGATGCTGCGGGAAAGTTGGCGAAACTCCTGCGCGGCCTCGCGACTCTCCCGGATCAATTGCTGCAATTCCGGCAGTCCGGTGTCGCTGAAGCGAGTGATATTCGCCTGGTTTTCGTTGACAAACTCATCGAGTCGTGCCGAGGTCGACGCGAGGTGATCCATCGTCGTGCGCGCGCGCTCGAGCGCCGCCTTGATGTCGGGCCCTGAGCTCTCGGTGATATCACGCAGACCACTCGCCGCGCCCTCGATCTGGGGTGAGCGCGCGCTTCGTATCCGCGACCAGGACATGAACCTCCTTCAAGATTTCCGGCAACTCGGCGCTGGCGCGATTCAGATTGTCCAGCGTCGCGCCCACCGCAGCGACATTCTCGTCGTTGAACACCTTGCTCATGCGCTGGGCGAGGTTTGCGCCCTGACCGAGCAGGTCGGGCAGGCTGCTGAGCAGGATGTCGAAGCTCGACTTGACCGTGCGAATCACGGGATACCGCTGGCTCGGAACCAGCGGCATTACCGGTTTGTCGCCGCGGTCGCGCTCCAGGTCGATGTAGAGGAGTCCCGTCACGCCCTGCAGGCTGAGGCTGGCGAGAGTCTTGTTGGAGATCGGCGCCTGCGCATCGATGTCGACGATTATCTGCACGCGGTCGGCCGCGCGCGGATCGATATCCACTGGCCATTACGCGCCCGACGTCGACACCGAGATAGCGCACGGGGCTCCCCTGCTCAGGCCCGCGACGCTGCCCTCGAAATAGATCTCGAAGCGCCTGTAGTCGCGCTGGTCCTGGCTGTCCGTGTACCAGATGACGAACCATGTGCCGAGGGCGAGCACCAGCAGGACGAAGGCGCCGACCGTGAGGTAGCTGGCTTCACGCTCCATCGCTGTTCTCGCGGACCCGCATGGCAGAACGTGCACGCGGCCCGTGGAAGTACTCGCGGATCCACGGATGCGTGTTGCGCAGAATTCCCGCCACCGTGTCGACGACCATGCGCCGATCCACGATGACGCCGCTAACGCGGTCGCAGGTGCCGAGAATCGTGTCGAGATCGTGCGTGATCATGACCACCGTGAGACCGAGATTCTTCTTCAGGCTGGCGATCAGCTGGTCGAACGCCGCCGCGCCGATCGGGTCGAGCCCTGAGGTCGGCTCGTCCAGGAACAGCAACTTTGGGTCCAGCGCCAAAGCTCTCGCCAAAGCAGCGCGTTTGATCATACCGCCCGAAAGCTGCGCCGGATACTTCGCTCCGGCCTCCGCTGGCAGGCCCACCATGTGCAGCTTGAGCTGCGCCAGAGCGTCAAGCGCTTCCTCCTCCAGTTCGAAAAACTCCGTGATCGGCATCTGCACGTTCTGTGTCACGTTCAGGGCAGTGAACAGGGCTCTCTGCTGGAACGTCACCCCGTAGTGGCGCTTGACTTCACGCAATTCACTCTCGGTAAGACTGCTGATGTCGCGTCCGTACAGGATCACACGCCCGGACCGGGGCGCTGCAGGCCGAGTACGGTTCTGAGCAGCACCGACTTGCCGCTGCCGGAGCCGCCGACAATGCCGAAGACCTCGCCCTCCATCACCTGCATGTCGAGTCCGTCGTGCACCACCTGTGCACCGAAGCGATTGACGATGCCCCTGACTTCGATGACCGGTTCGCTCATATGTCGAGATGCCGGAAGAGAACGGCAAAGATGGCGTCGGCAAAGATCACCAGGAATATCGCCTGCACGACCGCAACCGTGGTGAGTCGCCCCAGCTCACGGGATGACTCGCGCACCTGCATACCGCGTAACGTGCCTACGAACGCAATCAGGATTGCGAACACCGGCGCCTTGATCACGCCGACCCAGAAGGTGGTGGGCGCAATGGATTCCTGCATGCGAGAGAGATACTGCGCCGGCGGAATATCGAACAACGTGTAGCACAGCAGACCACCGCCCGTGAGCCCGACGCCGTCGGCGATGATGGTCAGGAGCGGCAGGGCGATCACCAGCCCCAGCATCCGCGGCACAACCAGGACTTCTACGGCACTCGTGCCGATGGCCTGCAGCGCATCGACTTCTTCGTTGAGCTTCATCACGCCGATCTCGGCGGCAAAGGCGCTCCCGGAGCGGCCTGCGACAATGATTGCCGTGAGCAACACCCCGAGCTCGCGCAGCACGCCGATGGTCACCAGGTCGATCACGAAGATCTCAGCACCAAAGCGTCGCAGCTCCTGAGCGCCGAGATACGCAATGATGGTGCTGATCAGGAATGCAATCAGCGAGACGATGGGGATCGCCTGGACGCCGGTCTCGTGCACATGTCTCACCAGCGCCGGGAACCGCAGCCGCCGCGGATGCACGACCGCCGAGGCCGCCACGCTGCAGATCTCGCCGAAGAAGGCCACGGCGCGCCTCATGTGACACGCCGTGCCTGATCGCCCAGCGACCGAGGCGCCGGACCGGCGCTACCAGATCAAGTTCCTGGTCCTCAGCGGCCTGCCTGGGAGGATCGCTGAGCGTACGCTCGATGTAGCGCACCTGGTCTGGGACCTTCCCATGCCATTCAACTTCCTGGATGACTGTTGCGCGCGCGCAGCCCAGTTGTGCAGGCACCAGGCCCCGGTCAGGTCGAGATCCTCCAGCCCCTGCGTATCGATGCGCACCTTGTCGGCGCGATCTGGCTCGAGTGCCGCGAGCTCTTCAGTGATGGCGGCCGCGTTCTCGATCAGCCAGCGCCCTGTGACTGAAACGGTCAGCACACCGTCCCGATGCTGCTGGCTGAGAAACATCGCTAGCGATGCTAGGGCATCTGTGCACAGATTGCATGGGCGCGACCCGGGAGGCCCGGTTGCCATCGAGCCCGCAGCGCCTTACTTTGCGGCGCAGGAACTGCACGTTCTCCATCAATGCCACATAGCCCGCTGATTCAGATCCTGGTACTCCTCGCTGCAGCGGTGCCGGTGGTATATGCGGTACGCCGCCTGAAGCTCTCGCCGATTCTCGGCTATCTCGCGGTGGGCATGCTGCTTGGACCGCATGCGCTGGGCGTCGTGACCGATAACACGGCCACCGGCGTGCTGGCCGAGATTGGCGTCGTGTTCCTGGTGTTCACGCTGGGACTGGAGTTCTCGCCCCGCGACTGGTCGCGATGAGATGGGAAGTGCTCGGGCTCGGTGGTGGCCAGGTCGTGATCACCGCCGGGCTGGGCGCGGCGATCGCGTGGCGCCTCGGCGTCGAATTGCCCGTCGCCATCGTGCTTGGCGGCGCGATCGCGATGTCCTCCACCGCGATCATCTTGCGCCAGCTCACCGAGCAAGCCGAGGTGAATCGCACTCACGGGCGCCTCGCGGTGGCGATTCTGCTGTTCCAGGACATCGCCTTCGTGCCGTTTCTGGCGCTCACTTCGGCGCATGTCACGCATGGCGACGTAGCGGGTCCAACGGATTTCCTGCGCACGGTACTCGAGGGCGCCGTCGCCTTGCTGATCGTGCTGGCAGCCGGACGCTGGCTGTTGCGGCCGCTATTTCATGAAATTGCCCACACGCGCTCGCCGGAGCTCTTTGTCCTTGGCGTGCTGCTCGTAGTACTTGGTTCTGCGTGGACCACCCAGGTCGTCGGCCTGTCGCTCGCCCTGGGCGCCTTTCTCGCTGGTGTGATGCTGGCGGAAACCGAATTCCGGCATCAGGTGGAAGCGGTGATAAGGCCGTTCCGCGACGTGCTGCTGGGCCTGTTCTTCATCACCATCGGCATGCTGTTCGACACCAGCCTCCTTGGGCGGCAACTACTGCTGGTTTCAGGTCTGGTGATTGCGCTTATTATCGGCAAGACCCTGATCGTCACGCTCCTCGCGCAGCGTTTCGCCGGCAATCTCTTCAAATCCCTGCGCACCGGAATCGTGGTCAGTATCGGCGGTGAATTCGGATTCGCGCTTCTCACCATCCTGTTGCGCGACCAGCTGGTCGCGCCCGACGTGGTACAGCCGCTGCTGGCTGCGATCGTGCTGAGCATGGTCGCGAGCCCGCTCATCATCCGGCACAACAAGCAGATTGCCCGCTGGCTGCTGCGCGAGACCGGTCCGGCGCCGACAGCACTGGCGCGCGAGCTGGCCAGCACCCACGCCGTGGCACAGCGCGAGCATCGTACTGCTGTGCGGATTTGGTCGCGTCGGGCAAAACATCGCCCGTGTCCTGGAGGAAACGGGCTTCGAATACATCGCGCTCGACAACGATGCTGCGCGGGTGCGCGCGGGCGCGCCAGGCAGGGGATCCCATCGTGTATGGCGACGCCGGCCAGGAAGAGGTGCTCGAGAGCGTCGGTCTGGACCGCGCCAGCGTGGTGGTCATCAGCTTCGCCGATTCAACGCTGGCACTGCGAATTCTGGCTGCGGTCCGCCAGCAGCGCCCTGAGGTCCCAATTCTGGTGCGCACTCAGGACGACACACGGCTCGTGGAACTGCAGAAGGCTGGTGCATCCTCGGTCGTCCCGGAGACCTTCGAGGCTGCGCTGATGCTCGTATGGCACGTGCTGTTGCTGCTGCAGGTGCCGGTTTCGCGCGTGATGAAGATCATCGGCGACATTCGTGGCAATCGTTACAACATGCTGCGTACGCTGTTCCGGCGCGATGACACACAGCTCCCCGACGAGAGTGAAGCGCTGCGCGAACAGCTCTATACCCTAGTGCTGCCACCCGGTGCCTGGGGAGTTGGTCGCTCGATCGAGCAGATCAAGGAGCGCGCCGAAATCACCGTGAGCGCCATCCGTCGCGACGGCATCGTGGGCCGCGAACCCTCCTCGGACACCGTGCTCAAGGAGGGCGATGTGCTGGTGCTGTACGGAACTCCCGAAGCACTCGAACATGGGGAGGCAGTGCTCCTGATGGGCTGACCGATACTTGCAAGCGATTGCACATAACGTGCAATCGCCCGGTCAGCGCCAGCCCACGTGCAACCCCTTGCCTCATCGCGGCGTCGGTTAGAAACAAATAGTTAGATCCACCCCCTTTACTCTCCGCGACGCCATCGCGCATAGTCGCGACCGCTGATCAGGGCAAACCCGCCGAAAGGTGGGGACGCAAAGCCACCGGTCTAAGGACCTTCAGTCCTACGATAGCGGGGTTGCCAGCGAGCAGCGGTCGCTCTTCACTCCGCGCTCGATCTGACTCCCCGTTCTCCGTGGACACTCGTGCGCCAGGCTCAAGGTCTGTGCATTCGAGCCGATGTCCTGCGACCCGATCAGGCGATGACGAACGAGTCGAACCGACGGGGGAAACATGGCAGCCAGAATTGCAGTTCTGCGCAATTGGGAGGGGACTGTGGTCACGCGGCCCCGCGTGATCGTGCGCCCGAAGCGCGTCGAAGATATCCAGACGATTCTCGAGAACTCCAAGGCTTTCCCATCGCCGGTGCGCGCGATTGGCGCCAACTACTCCCAGACGCGCTGCGGTGGTAGCGGACGGCGGCACGATCGTCGAGATGGCGGCCATGAACCGCATTCTCGAGATCACCGACGACTACGTGCGTGTGCAGGCGGGCGCAGCACTTATCGATGTGGCCAAGGCTCTCGAGCAGCGTGGCCTGCAGCTGCCGGTGAACCCGGATCTTGGCAACCTGACGATGGGCGCAGCGGCGCTCGCGCCGACCAAGGACTCCTCGATGCCTGGGAAATCGGCCAGCTCTCCTCGGCGCTTAAGGAGGCAAGGCTGGTTCTCGCGAACGGCAAGGAAATCACGATCACCGAGTCCCAGGCGGACCTGATGAAGCTGGTTCGCTCGAGCTATGGACTTACCGGCATTGCGCACGAGCTGACATTTCGCGTCGTGCCGCTGCGAGCGGTACGCCTGGACTACGAGAGTTTCTCGCTCGACGCGTTCACGCGCGAGTTTCAGGGCCTGTGCGAAATGCCGGTGGGACTCAAGCTCTACCTGAGGCCGTTTCGCGATCGCGTGACGGTCGAAATGCGCAGCTACGACGAGGAGGCGCCAACGACACGCTCGGGCATCTGGTCGATCCGCAAGTCAGTGATGACCAACGTGCTGCCCGCGTTCGGCTCGACCGTCAGCAACGCCGTGTCGTTTCCGCCGGTGCGCTATTTCTTCATCGAGCACTTCAACACGGTGATGCGCTCGACGCTGGATCGCGCCTCGCGAAATGTTACGGTCTATCCCATCGAATGGGTGCGCAAGCTCCCAAGGATGCGGGCAGAACACGATTTACCTACAGCACCTGGGCGTTCCCGCAGGAAGGCTACCCGGAGCTGATCGCCGGCTATTTCGAATTCTGCCGCGACTATTACAAACGGCAGCGTTATCGCGCCAACCTCCTGCATATCGGGCACCGCTTGCACCGCGATCCGAGCTCGCTCCTCAGTCCGAGCTTCGCCGCACCGGTGATCACACTCGATCCGTCCTCCACCGGGGACGAAGGCTGGGAAGACTTCGTAATCGAGTTCAATGAGTTCTGCTCCCAGCGGCGCGGCACACCGCTGCTGAATCAGACCCGCTCACTCACCAGGGATCAGGCGTGCCAGGCATTCGGCGAACGCTGGAAAGTCTTCAACGGCTTTCGCAAACGCCTCGACCCGGACGACCGGATGCTCAACGTGTACTTCGCACAACTGCTCGGCTAGGAATCACGCGTTCGCCTGCAGGTGCGCTTCAGGGAACCACAGGTACTTGTCCGCATCGCGCGAGACGCCAGTGAACAGGTCCGAGGTGTCGGCATCCCCGAGCTTGTCGGCCTCACCGATGGCCTTGCGTGCTCTACGTCCGAATGCCGCGAGGGCACTGGCCAGTGCGTCGACGTGGGCCGAACCGTCGGTGATGTCCGGCGGATAAGGATCGAGCGAAGTGCGCTTGGCTACGGTCGCCAGGGCACCTTCGGCCGTTCCGCCCAACGCCGTGACTCGCTCGGCCAGTGTGTCGATGTGCTCCTCGATGTTCTCCGCGATGTCGTCGAACAGCTCGTGCAGCGCGATGAAACTCGGACCCTTGACGTTCCAGTGCGCGTGTTTCGCCTGGGTCTGCAAGTCGATCGCATCGGCGAGTCGCGCGTTGAGCAGGTCCGTAACCTTGCGGCGGGTTTTCTCGGAAAGGTCAATGCGGGTCTTGTGCATGGGAGATCCTCCTTGGAATGACTGGGAGCGGAATCTGACGCCTATTCTCCACAGGTGGCGGCGCGTTCCCAATCGTTGCTGTCGATCAGCTCGATCGACAGGGCGAATCATGCAGGCTCAGCGTTGCCAGCGGATGGCAAAGTAGAAGGCGACATCCGGCGAGGTACCCGCGCGCAGGTCCTCGGTCACTGCCAGCTCGAAACGCCACCCGGTGCGGGTACGGTAATGCCCACCAACCGTGAGCAGCGCCGCCGAGTCCAGGAATTCCACGTCGCTGTTATCGACGCAACTGCCATGGGTATCGACTTGTACCGCAATGCCATAGGCGGGCGAGCCTTCCCAGCCCAGCGCGACACTCCCGAAGGGAATCAACTCACGTGCCTCAGTGGCAGCGGCTCGACGGAACCGGGGCGTGCAATTCCGAGGACGCATCCATTGCCAGCGCTGCGTCAGTTGTCGGGCACCACTCAGCCACACGGCCCCATCCACGGAGCCGTTGCCGGTGAGAGCACTTCGCTCTCCGGTCGGGAGCTCCAGACCCAGCCACAGATCAAGCGTGCTTCGAGCCGAGGCCAGCACCGTGTAGCCGGCTTCGATTGCTGAATCGCCCAGCCCAGTATGGCTATCAGTGATATCCACGCTGGCGCCGCCCGATCCACGGTAGTAGAACTCGAGCTCATCCTCGGGCCGTGCGGGACGATCCCCGCGGGGTAGTCCCAGAAATCGATGCCAGCCATCGATGATCGAATCGAGGTGCCCGCCTTCGTAGTGCACTACGGGAACTGAGAGTTGGAGCTGCCATCCATGGCTGAGCGGCCAGTTACCGCTCCAGCGCAATTCTGTGGTTTCTCCGTCGACGAGCAGCTCCCCGTCGCCACTGGTGTCCATGTTGGTCGTGTTACTGATGGTGAGCGTTAGGTCCTGCCGTGCTGCCTGGTCGGCGCGTGTCGCAGGCCTGCCGACCGGAAGGTACACACCACGAATCAATGGATTCTGATCACGAACCAGGAGCGGTTCGGCGCGTGTTGCAGGGCACGCCGCGCAAAGCACCGGCAACGCCAGCGCCCAGCGTCGCCGACATGGTCGTGCCACTACTTGCTCACCACAGTCGCCGCGGCGGTGAGCCGGATCTTTGGATCTGCGCCATCAGGACCACGGAGTTGTGGAGCGCCGGTGGCGAGTTTACTGGTGCAAAAAAGCAGCCAAGCTTTCGCCTGGCTGAGATGAACGCAGGTCCCAGGGGATTCGTCAGACCTGCAGTGATCGGTTGGTAGTGAGTCGGGCTTGGCTCAGGTCTCGCTGTAGCGACGCCGCAGCAGAATCGCGCCCCAGATGAATGCGCCTGCGACCACGAGTCCGAGCCAGAGTCCGGGACTTGAAAGAAGGTGCCGGGATCGATGGCGTCGACGAGGCGCCCGGTCATCGGTATGCGCTTCCCGTCGAGAACCATGGCGTGCTCGGCAGCAGCACTGGTATTGATCGCCAGGTCGAACCAGCCGATCAATCGACTGCGCAGCAGATGCGCGAAAGTAACTCGTATCGAACAGCACGTCCTCCAGGAACATGATCGCCAGCGGCGGGAGCACAGCCCAGAGAATCACAGCGCGGCGTGCCCACGCGGAAAACCAGCAGTAACCAGCCAAGGAGGGGCAAGTACCACAGCATCATCGCGAGCAGCGCGTACAGAAGTAGTGCATGCGCGTTGAACCAGGCGGCGGGTTGCCAAACCAGGGACCAGACGTTCTCGATGGAACTGCTGAGCCGTACGCTTCCGATAAGGCTGAAGATCAGATTCGTCGCCACTACCGGCGAGGAACGTCATCAGCGGCAGAACCACGGCGGCCACCACCAGTTTTGAGATCACCGTCTCGCGATCTGACACTGGCAGCGATTTCCAGAACAGGACGCTGCGATCCTTGCGGTCGGCATACAGACTGTCGAGCAGGTAGAAGACCGTCAGGAAGCCCATCGAGATCAGGTAAGGCAACGCCACGACAGACAGGATGCCGGTCATGATTCCGTACGCCTTGCTCGAAAACTCAGCACCCGCGATCCGGTCGTGCGCACCGAAGTCGACGTGTCCGAACGTCACTCCGATCAGCAGGATCGCGGCGACGATGGCCGGTGCAATGACGAATGAGCGGTGTTCCCAGAACTCGCGCCTGACTAGCAATGGCATGTGGTTCATGCGGCGGCTCCCTTGATCTTGGCGACGAAGAGATCCGCCACGCTTGGCGTGCGCGCCTCGCCCAGCTTGCGCAGCCCGTCTGCGGCGGCGTTCTGGAAGAACATCACCGTACGCCCGAAGACTTCGCGCTCGTAGAACGGCTTGAATCTCGCGCGCTGCCGCAACGTGATCAGGATTGACCGTGAGCTGCAGGTACCGCTCGGCCACTTGCTCCATGCTGCTGTCGAGCACAACATGGCCGCGATCGATGAACAGCACGTCGGTAAGGATGTTCTCCACCTCCTCCACCTGGTGCGTGGTGATGACAATAGTGCGCTCGTGGTCGAAATAGTCCGCGAGCAGGCTCTCGTAGAACTGTTTGCGATACAGGATATCGAGGCCGATGGTCGGCTCATCCAGCACCAGCAGTTTGGCGTCGATTGCCATTACCAGTGCCAGGTGCAGCTGCGTGATCATGCCCTTGGACAATTCGCGCACGCGGCTGGTGCGCTTGATGGTGGTGCGGCCGAGAAACTGCTCAGCCAGCTCCGGCCGGAAGCGCGGGTGCACGCCAGCCACGAAATCGACAGCTTGCTGGACCCGCAGCCAGCCCGGAAGAACTGCGACATCGGCGATAAAGCAGACTTCCTGCATCAGCCGATCGCGCTGGGTATAGGGATCGAGATCGAGCACCTTGAGCTCACCTTCATAGTTGGTGAGCCCGAGGATCGCGCGCAGTGCGGTGGTCTTGCCCGCACCATTGGGACCGATCAGGCCTACGATGCGCCCGGCAGCGGCGCTGAAACTCACATTGTCCAGCGCTCGGAACTTGCCGTACGTCTTGCTCAGCCCGCGCGCTTCAATCACTGCGCTCATCGGCGACCTCGCTCGATCCGGATGAAGTGTTACTGCTGCCCGCGCCGCTACTGGCGGTCTTTACCGCCTCCAGCAAATCAGCGGGCTTGAATCCAAAGCCGGGTGATCGTCGCGACCACTTTCGGCCACTCGTCGTCCAGGAAACGTTGCCGCTCGTCTTTCATCAGCATGCGGCGCGCGCCTTCGGTGACGAACATTCCACGTCCGCGGCGCTTCTCGACCAGTTGTTCGTCGACCAGCTGCTGATAACCCTTGAGTACCGTGAGCGGATTGAGTTGGTATTCCGCCGCCACGTTGCGCACTGAAGGCAGTGGATCGCCGTCTTTGAGCACGCCCTCGAGGATCATGTCGACCACACGATCCCGGAGCTGCCGATAGATCGGCTGACTGTCGTTCCAGTTCGGATCCATGCTACTGCCTTCAGCGTTCACTGTGCTGGGCGATTGGCAAACTACTGTACCAGAACAGCTCGCGGTGACCGGTTGCGTGCCGGCGAATCGCCGCTGCTGTTTTCCTCAGTCCGCGTGTCGCGCTCGGCGTACGTGGAGAGCCGCGGTGCCGTTACCGTCATGCTTCCGAGCTGCGCGATCTCGCGCAGCCGCGTGGCCTCGACGACCATCGAGCCTGCATCCGCGATCCGGATGGTCGGGGCGGTAACGACGAGCTGACCCATGAACGCCGCGTCAATCGCCGGCGTGGAGCAGGACTCACTCTGCGAAAGCACTGGCCGCTGTCAGTGAGAAGAGGCCCACGACCGCCAGCTGAACCGTGCCCTTGGCTTTGCGAATCTTCGTAAACATCTGCCTATCCTCCCGGCTCCACTTGGTTTGGCTTGGAGCCTCAGCCACTTGCCCTTCGTCATCGCTAGCCCGTTTCAGACTGTGCTAGCTCTTGGTGTTGTAGTTGACTATAACACCACATCAAATGCAAGCCACTTTTGGAAGAGGCGCCAGAGCCCGATCCTGCAGTTTATACAAATCAATGACTTAGGAAGTACGCTGACCCCGGCGACGGTCCAGGGAGCGTTCAATTCAGACATGAGGATGCGCAATACCCTTGGTCTGAAACACCGCCAGTAGGTGGTTTTTGACCGTTTCGACGCTGGCGTGCCTCGCTTGCAGCCCTGCCGCGCGCCGGTATCGTGCGCCGCATGCAGGAGACAGAAGACGATGCGCTGCTGATGACGCGTTATTCACGCGGCGACCCTCGCAGCGTTCACGCACCTGTACGAGCGCCACAAGGCCCTCGTTGTTTCGCTACCTGCTGCGCCTCTCGCGAGATCGCGCCGTGGCGGATGACCTCTTCCAGGAAGTGTGGAGCCGGATCATCGCGAGCCGCGAGCGTTATGAGCCGCGTGCGAAGTTCTCGACGTTTCCTGTTTTCGATCGGCCACAACTGTTTCATCGATCACTATCGGCGCAGCGTAAATACGCCGGTGATGCGCGCCGAGTCGTTGGAAAGTGCTGCGGAGCTCGCGGACTCATTTCATCGTGGACCGGAACGTCTCGCGGAGAAGCGCGCAGACGGCAGCGCGTTTTCGCTCAGCGCTCGAAGCCCTGCCCGCCGAACAACGTGAGGTGTTTCTGCTGCATGAGGAGACGGGGCTCAGTCTCGATGACATCGCGAGAATTACCGGCGTCGGCATGGAAACAGCAAAGAGTCGTTTGCGCTATGCCGTGGCGAAGCTGCGCTCGAGCCTTGCGGAAGAAGGAGCGCTTTGGAAAGCGCAGTGATCGCTGGCGCGGAGCAAGGAACGAGGTAATCGAAGTGACGGAAACGGAAGAACAGAACCTGGAGCGTTACCTGCAGCGATCAGGGCCGTTGTCGCGCGCCTATCTGGAGATGGGGGACGAGCGTCCATCGGCATCACTCGACCAAGCCATACTTTCCCGGGCGCGCGCCGCGATCGCCGAGCAGCGACGGGCCCGTGCGCCGCGGTGGCGCTGGGCCGGCATCACTGCGCTCGCTGCTACCGTATTGCTGTCCTTTGGGCTCGTGATGCGCATTGCGCTGGAGCCGCAGTCCACTCCCGCCGGAGTGACGACAGACAAGCAGCGCGCTGATTCAGAGCCGGCTACCCCATCGCCACCCAGCGAACGCGCTAATCTTGCTACTCCCGCCGCGAGAGAACTGAGCCAGCCCGCAGCCTTGGCGCCCGCTATCGCAACATCGGAGCGGCTTGCGCCTGTGCCGCGCAACAACACACCAGTTGCAGCGCCAACGCTCGATACAACAAGCGCAGCAAAAGAAGACGCGAAACGCGCCGGCAATGAGCTGGATGAGGGATCGTCACGCGTCCCCAGGCGACAGAAGGCGGCGGGCGCCAGACATGAACAGGCGACCGCCGAAAAGCTGTCGCGCAGCCCGCAGTTGGGATCGACGCAGCGCGATCCCCGGAACCTGCGGCGGCGCCTGCCGAATCGCAGATGGCGGCGCCACCCGACGACGGCGCGAACGCTCCCGCGAAGAATGCGTCGACGGAGGCACTAGAGAAGACTGGCCTCAAGCCACCCGAAGAATGGCTCGATGAGATCGCACGCCTGCGGGCGGAAGGCGAGGAGGAAGCGGCGGAACGCGAATACGCCGAGTTCCGCAAAGCCTATCCTGACTACGTGTACGACGGCGCCACCACGCCGACCCGCTGACACTTGCCCGCGCACTTTGTCGCGTGATTCGCGCGGCGAGAGGTTCTAAAATCTGCGCCCCTTCGCGGCCGCGGCGCCGCAACCGTTGTAGCTGGAGCCTGGTAATGAAGAACCCTGTCACCGTTGCCATCACCGGGGCTGCCGGACAGATCGGGTATGCACTTGCCTTTCGCGTCGCGTCCGGTCAGATGCTGGGGGCCGATCAGCCCGTCAATCTGCATTTGCTCGAAATCGCGCCAGCACTGGGCGCGCTGCAGGGCGTCGTGATGGAGGTCCAGGACTGCGCGTTCCCGACCGTAAACACAGTCGTCGCGACTGACGAAGCCAAGGTCGCCTTCCGCGACTGCAACGTCGCCATGCTGGTGGGCGCGCGCCCGCGCGGCCCCGGAATGGAACGCAAGGATCTGCTCATGGCGAATGCGCAGATCTTCTCGGCCCAGGGCAAGGCGCTCGACGCGGTCGCCAATCGCGACGTCAAGGTGCTCGTGGTCGGCAACCCGGCGAACACCAATGCCCTGATCGCACAACGCAACGCGCCGGGCCTGAAGGCGGGCAATTTCACGGCGATGACGCGCCTCGATCACAACCGGGCCGTGTCGCAGCTCGCGCAGAAGACCGCCAGCCACCCGACACGCATCCGTCGCATGACGATCTGGGGCAATCACTCCTCTACCCAGTATCCGGACCTCTACCACGCGACCGTGGACGGCAAAGCAGCACGCTCACTCGTGGATCAGAAATGGATTACCGAAAGCTTCATCCCGGTCGTGCAGCAGCGCGGCGCCGCGATCATCAAGGCACGCGGCGCGTCCTCGGCCGCCTCGGCCGCCTCGGCCGCTATCGATCACGTACGGGACTGGGTACGAGGTACCGCCGAAGGTGATTGGGTGAGCATGGCGGTGCCCGCTGACGGCAGCTACGGCATCAGCGAGGGCGTATCTATTCCTATCCCGTCACCTGCCGCAATGGCGAATACCAGATCGTGAAAGGATTGGAAATCGACGCCTTCAGTCGTGAACGCATGCAGGCAACAGAGCAGGAATTACGCGAGGAACGCGAGGGCGTAAAAGAGTTGATCTGATCCCGCGCTCAGCCGCCCATACGCCCGAAAATCACGGGGTTGCGACGCATCGAGCGCTGCTGGTCTCGCACTGGCCTCGCCGCTATAGTGCTGACAAAGGCCGCGGCAGTACGGACCGCGGCGGCCCTGAACCCGCAAGGATCCCGCCATGCTGAGTCTGCTCTGGTTCATTCTGCTAGTCGGCGTAATCCTCTTCGTTGCCTATCGTCGCTTCAGTCTCCTGCAGGCTTCCATCGCCTTCACGGTTCTGGTGCTCGCGTACACGTTGTTGGCGCCGGCAAATGTCGGGTGGAAAGTGGCTGCGTGGTTGCCGCTCGTTACGCTCTGGCTCCTCAACATCAACGCGCTGCGCCAGACCTTCATCACCCGGCCCGTTCCTGCGCACCTACCGGCGCCTGCTGCCCTCCATGTCCACCACGGAGAAGGAGGCGCTCGAGGCGGGCACGGTGTGGTGGGACGGACAACTCTTCACTGGGGCGCCGGCATGGGATCAGCTCATGTCGAGCCCGGCGCCGCGACTCTCTGCAGAGGAGCAGGCCTTCCTCGACGGCCCGTGCGAAGAGTTGTGCCGCATGCTCGATGACTTCGACATCACGCACCGGTTGGGTGACATGCCGCCGCAGGTGTGGGATTTCATCAAGTCGAAGGGTTTCTTCGCGATGATCATTCCGAAGAAATATGGCGGCCTGCAATTCTCCGCATACGGGCACTCGTGCGTGCTGATCAAGGTCGCGAGCCGCAGCGCCACGGCCTCCTCGACCATCGCAGTGCCGAACTCGCTCGGTCCGGCCGAGTTGCTGCTGCACTATGGAACCGAGGAGCAGAAGAACTACTACCTGCCGCGTCTCGCGCGTGGCGAGGAGGTCCCCTGCTTCGCTCTCACCGGGCCGCGGGCGGGCTCGGATGCAGCTGCTCTTCCAGACACCGGCATCGTGTGCAAGGGAACGTGGCAGGGCCGCGAGATCGTCGGCCTGAAACTCAACTTCTCCAAGCGCTACATCACGCTCGCGCCGATCGCAACCGTCATCGGCCTGGCCTTTCGTCTCTTCGATCCGGACAAGCTGCTTGGCGACAAGAGCGACTACGGGATCACCTGCGCGCTGATTCCACGCGGCACACCCGGCGTAACAGTAGGGCGGCGGCACTTCCCGCTCAACGTGCCATTCCAGAATGGGCCGGTTGCGGGTCGCGATGTCTTCGTGCCGCTCGATTGCATCATCGGTGGGGTGAAAACTGCCGGCCAGGGTTGGCGCATGCTGGTCGAACAGCTGTCGGTAGGCCGCTGCATCTCCCTGCCGTCGAACGCCACCGGAGGCGCTCAAGGCCGCGACCTACGCGTCCGGCGCATACACGCGCATCCGGCGCCAGTTCAACATGCCCGTGGGACGCTTCGAGGGCGTGCAGGAAGTGCTGGCGAGAATGGCCGGCCTCACCTACATCATGGATGCGGCGCGTTCCGTGACGGCAGGTGCAATTGACGGCGGCGAGAAGCCTTCCGTGCCGTCCGCCATACTCAAGTACCACCTCACCGAGATGGGCCGCGTGGTCGCCAACGACGCGATGGACGTGCACGGCGGCAAGGGCATACAGCTCGGACCGAAAAACTATCTCGGGCGCGGCTACCAGGTGGTCCCGGTCGCGATCACCGTCGAGGGCGCCAATCTTCTCACTCGCAGCCTCATCATCTTTGGACAGGGCGCGATTCGCTGCCACCCGTTCGTCCTGCGCGAGCTAAATGCTGCTCGTGACGGTAATCGCGAGCGCGGTGTCAGCGAGTTCGACCAGGCCCTGTTCGGTCATATCGGCTTCACCATCAGCAATGCGGTGCGCTCGCTGGTGATGGCTCTGACGCTGGCACGCTTCACGCGCGTCCCCGACACCGGGCGCGACCGCGCGGTACTTCCAGCACGTCAATCGCTTCAGTGCTTCGTTCGCTTTCGCCAGTGGACGTGGCGATGCTGGCGCTCGGCGGCTATCTGAAGAAAAAGGAGAATCTGTCGGCGCGCCTCGGGGATGTGCTGAGCTGCATGTACCTCGCCTCGATGGTGCTCAAGCACCACGAGAACCAGGGCAGCCCTGAAGACGAGTTGCCGATCGTCGAGTGGAGCTGCCGCCATCTGCTGTACGACGCGCAGGAGCAGCTGCACGCGTTTCTGCGCAACTTTCCGAACCGCTTTCTCGCGGGCCTGATGCGCCTGCTGATCTTCCCGCGCGGCCAGACATATTTCGCGCCGAGCGACCGACTCGGCCGCAGCATTTCGGATCTCATCATGAATCCGACGGAAGCGCGTGAGCGGCTGTGTCGCGGCATCTACAAGACGGTGGAACCGACCAACCCGCTCGGCCTGCTGCAGGAAGCGCTGACGCTCTCGCTCACGGCCGAACCGATCGGAAAGCGCATCCGCGTGGAAGGGCAGAAGACCGGCAAGGTCACGGCACTCGATCTGCCGGGACAGATCACACAGTCCCTCGCGCTCGGGCTCATCACCGAAACCGAAGCCGCGATGCTGCGTGAGTACGACCGCAAGGTCATGGACCTGATCAACGTCGATGACTTCGCACCCCACGAACTCGGGGTTTCGGCCCAGCCTCGCACCGTCGTCGGTTCAGCAACCGCGCGGCAGCGCCCAGGTCGCCTGAACCGCTTGGGCGAACCAGAGCCCGCAACTCCAGCCCCCGAGCTTCCTGCGCCGCGCAGCGCGCCCGTGACCCGCTGCCTGAACTGCAATGCAGTGCTGAACGGCGTGTACTGCTCAGAGTGCGGTCAGCGCATGCAATTGCGGCGCCTGACGATGGGCGCGCTGTTCAACGATTTCCTGCACGACCTGACGGATCTCGACTCGCGTGTCTGGCGCACACTGATCGCGCTGCTCACCAAACCCGGCAAGCTGACCAACGAATTCATCGCAGGCCGACGCACGCTCTACCTGCCTCCGTTCCGGCTGTACCTGGTACTCAGCCTGATCTTTTTCTCCTCCTCCGTCGGCGGACCGAACGACCTGGTGTTCGAAGGACCGGGCAAGACATCGCAAGAACCAGGACGCGGTGTCAAGGAGGCAATGGCGCGACTTGAGAAGCGGAGTTCGACTCTGCCAAAGCGCACATCAGCCGATCAAGCCGCCGAGAGCGCGCCCAAGTCCGCAACGGGTGACTCGAAACCAGCAGGCCCCAACGCTCTTTGACTGACCGAGGACTGACTCTCGACCTTGGAAACCGATCTGTTCGGCGGCTGGCTGCAACCGCGCCTGGTGCAGACCTGCAGAGCGTCTAAAGGCAGTGAGCGCCCTTGAGTTCAGCGCGCGCTCTGACTGCACAACCTGCCGAAGATGATGTTCATCTTCCTGCCGTTGATCGCCGTTCGTGAGCCTGGTGCTGTACGTGTTCCGGCAGGCGCACCTACGTCGAGCACCTGCTGTTCTACGTTCACTACCATGCGTTCGCCTTCCTGCTGCTGGCGCTGCAGATCACCGTCAGCGCCATCCTCAGGTGGCGCTGCACGCCCTTCTTGCCCGGGCTGCTTGACGTTCGCCGCGTGCGTGCGTATCTTGTTCCTCGTATCTCTTCAAGGCGATGCGCTCGGTCTATCACCAGTCGAAGACCGATGACGGCGCTCAAGTACATGGTGGTGCTGCACTGCCTATAGCGTGTGCCTGCTGATCACGTTCATCGGCGCGGCTGCCTACACAGCATTCACCGTCTGAGCGGTTGATTTGGTCCGATGCCGGACTCCTACTCTCTGTGGCCTGCTTCGTGGAGAACTTCATGCGCAATCTAATCGCCGCACTTCTCACTCTGCTGATCCTCGACTGTGCGCTGGCTGCCGACCGCACACCCTCACCGAAAGGCGCAGAGGTCTACATCATCAGCCCGAAGGATGGCGCAGTGGTGACGAGCCCTGTGACCGTACGCTTCGGTCTCAAGGGCATGGGCATTGCACCAGCAGGCGTTGCCTTCGAAAACACCGGACACCATCACCTGCTGGTCGACGTCGATCCGCCCGCCGATCTCGGCCAGCCACTGCCCAATGACGCGCACAGCATGCATTTCGGCAAGGGGCAGACCGAAACCGATCTCAAGCTCACGCCCGGCAAGCACACGCTGCAGCTCGTTCTCGGCGACCAGTTGCACATCCCGCACGATCCGCCGGTGATGTCGAAGAAGATCACGATCACAGTGAAGGAGTGACAGGCGCTGCGGGTCGCGGCTCACGCGGCTCGCATCACCCGGCCCGCGTGGAGCACAACCGCGCCATCCTGCACGTCGACATGGACGCGTTCTACGCGTCGGTCGAGCAGCACGATCAGCCTGACCTCAAGGGTAAGCCCGTCATCGTAGGCGGCACCGGCGCACGCGGCGTCGTGGCCGCGGCGAGCTATGAGGTGCGCCGTTTCGGCGTGCATTCGGCAATGCCCATGAGCGAAGCCGCTGCGCCGCTGTCCGCACGCCATCTGCATTCCGCCACGCATGCGCCGCTACAAGGAGGCGTCAAGCAGGTGTTCGCGGTGTTTCACCAGTTCACACCACAAGTCGAGGGACTATCGCTCGACGAGGCATTCCTTGATCTCACGGCGAGCGTGAAGCTGTTCGGCGCGGCATCGGACATCGCACACGAAATCAAGCGCCGCATCCGCGAAACGACCGGACTCACCGCCTCGGTCGGCCTCGCCAGCAACAAGCTGCTCGCCAAGATTGCCTCCGAGCTCGGCAAGCCCGACGGCTTCGTCTGGATCCAGCCCGATGAGGTTGCAACGGTGCTCGATCCGCTCCCGATTCGACGCCTGAGCGGCGTCGGCAAGAAGACGGCAGCGAGGCTCGAGGGGCACGGCATCCACACGCTCGGGCAGTTGCGCCTGGCGCCGGACTCGGTGCTCTGGCCGCTGTTCGGGCGTTTCACCCAGCGCATGCGCGAGCGCGCCTCGGGCATCGACGAGCGGGCCGTGGTTTCGGACTGGGAGGAAAAATCGATCAGTGCCGAGGAGACTTTTGAGCACGACATCCGCAAGCATGACGAGCTCTACGCTCAGCTGGCGAGTCTCGCCGACCGGACCTGCGAGCGCATGCGTGCGCGCCAGCTCACGGCCGGCCAGGTGTACGTGAAGATCCGCCGGCGCGACTTCACGACCTACACACGCCAGCAGACATTTTCGCCGCCCACGCAGGACAGCCGCGTGATCGTCTGGATCGCAAGCCGCCTGCTGCGCAGTTGGTTGCAGATGCAGCCACGCGCCGCGGTTCGGCTCCTCGGAGTCGGCGTGGCCGCGCTGAGTCCGGCCCAGCAACTCGACCTGTTTGCCGGCAGCCGCTCGCCCGGCCTCGATCCGCTGGGAAGCGCGATCGATCGCATCCACGAGAAGTTCGGCGAGGACTCCATCATTCGCGCAACCGGCCTCAGGAGCTGACGCGCGGCGTTCCCATGAGTCGTATCGCCATCGGGGGCGTCCAGCACGAGACGAACACGTTCGCGGCGACCCGCGCGACGTTCGATGACTTCGTGCATGCCGACGCGTGGCCAGGACTTTGTCGCGGGGCTGCGCTTGTCGAGGCGGTGAAAGGCATCAATCTGCCGATCGCCGGCTTCATCGACCAGGCGCGCGCCGAAGGTCATACGCTCAAGCCCCTGCTGTGGTGCTCTGCGCAGCCTTCAGGCCCGGTGACTCGGGACGCATTCGAGCGCATCGCATTCATCCTGCTCGAGGACCTGGCCGCTGCGCTGCCAGTGGAGGCGGTCTACCTCGATCTGCACGGTGCGATGGTCGCCGAGCACCTGGACGACGCCGACGGCGAACTGTTGGCGCGCGTGCGCGAATGCGTCGGCGCCGACATACCGGTGGTCGCAAGTCTCGATCTGCACGCGAACGTATCGCAAGCGATGCTGCAACAGGCCTCGGCGCTCGTTGCCTATCGCAACTATCCACATACGGACATGGCGCAGACCGGGGCGCGTGCCGCGCAACTCCTGCCGAAGCTCATCGGCCGCGCCCCCTTGAAGCGCTCGCTCCAGCATCTCGACTTCCTGATTCCACTCACCGCCCAGTGCACGCTCATCGAGCCCGGTCGCGGCCTGATGAAGCGCGCGGCTGAGCTGGAACAACAGTCCCTGCACTCACTGCACTACACGCCGGGATTCCCGCTGGCGGATGTGCGCGACTGCGGCCCCTGCGTATTCGGTTACGGCACTGACGAACTCGCAGTGCGCAACGCCGTTGCATCACTTGCTGCTGACGTCGCCGGAGCGCAAAGCGAGCTCGGCGGCAGATTCTGGACGATCGATGCAGCAGTTCGCCGAGCGCGTGAACCAAGACCTCCCACGGCTGGGCCAATGATTCTGGTCGACACCCAGGACAACCCCGGCGCGGGCGGTAACGGCGACAGCACGAGCCTCATCAAGGCATTCATCAACGCAGGAATTGAGGGAGTGGTTGCCGGGTTGATCTGCGATCCGGATGCCGCCCGCCTGGCTCATGCGGCGGGTGTGGGCGCCCGCATTCACGGGTCCGTGGGTGCGAAATCGGGCTTTGCAGGCGAAACGTCCATCGTCGAGGAGTTCCGGGTCGAGGCACTGGGCGACGGTCGCTTCGTCGGAACGGGCCCGTTCTATCTGGGTGCCCAAATGGATCTCGGCCCTATGGCTCTGCTGCGTGTCGGTGGCGTGAGCATCGCGGTGGCAAGTCGCAAGCAACAGGCCGCGGACCAGGGCGATGTTCCGTCACCTCGGTATCGAGCCTGCTGAACAGCGCGTACTCGTGTTGAAGAGCTCAGTGCATTTCCGTGCCGACTTCGGTCCCCTCGCCAGCGAGATCCTCATCGTTCTGGCGCCGGGGCCCAGCCCGGCTGATCCGGGGCAACTACCGCTTTCGCAAACTCCGATCAGGTGTCCGGACTTCAAGTACGCCCAGCTGACCTCTTTATCTTTTGGCACTGCAAAATCCACTCGCTTGGCGCCGCGAAGCGGCCCGTGGCTATACTGCGCCGCGCGATAAGAACTAAGAAGAGCCTTTCCGGTCGATCGATCGAATGAAGCGGCAGGAAGAAACTCAAGGGGGTTTGCATGTCTGACAAGAAACAGGTCGGCAGCGTCACTTACGCGCAGGCCGGTCAAGACTACTTTGCCCAGCGCGGACTCAGACGCTATGCGCGGATCTGGTCCCTGTGGGCGCTCGGAGTCGGTGCAGTCATCTCCGGGCACTACTCGGGATGGAATTTCGGCATCGGCCCGGGCGGCTTCGGCGGCATGTTCGTCGCCGGCGTGCTGATCATGATCATGTACTGGGGACTGATCTATTCGATCGCCGAAATGTCCCCGGCGCTTGCCGCACACGGGCGCCGCCTACTCCTTTGCCCGCAGCGCGATGGGCCCCTGGGGTGGATTCATCGCAGGTCTCGCCGAGAACATCGAGTATGTGCTGACGCCAGCCGTAATCGTGTTCTTCATCGGCTCGTACATGACCGCGATCTTCGAGACGGGTCCGCAGTATCAGCCGCTTTGGTGGCTGGGCAGCTACCTCGTGTTTCTTTACCTCAACCTGCGCGGTGTGGAACTGTCGTTCAAGGTCTCGGTAGTCGTCACGCTCGGCGCGCTCGCTGTGCTGGCGGTCTACTGGATCAGCGCCATTCCCTACTTCGACTTCCAGCATTGGGCGCTCAATATCGGCGTGGGGCCCGATGGCAAGGCGGTTGAACTGCCGGATGGCCACGGTCCGTTCATGCCATTCGGGTGGAGTGGCGCGTTTGCGGCGATGCCGTTCGCAGTGTGGCTATTCCTCGCCATCGAGCAGCTGCCGCTGGCGGCCGAAGAGACCCACGACCCGAAGGCCCACATGCCCAAGGGCCTGATCCTCGGCATGGCAACGCTGGTGCTGTCCGCGTTCCTCACGATGTTCCTGAACTCGGGCGTCGGCAGCCTCGAGGAAGGCAAGATGCACGGCGCGTTCAGCCTCGGCGCATCCGCAGAGCCGTTGCTCGACGGCTTCCGGGTCACCATCGGCGGCAACATCGCCAAGGTGCTGGCGCTCCTCGCCGTCATCGGGCTGATCGCGAGCTTTCACACCATCATCTTTGCCTACGGCCGACAGATCTACTCGCTGTCGCGCGCGGGCTACTTCCCGCAAGATCCTCTCGGTGACGCACGGCGCGCACCGAACTCCCAATCGCGCGCTCGTCGCCGGGAACGGTGATGGGCTTCGCGGTGATGTTGATCGTGTGGTTCGTGGCGGGCGCGGAGAAGGGCGGTGCGTTCATCGGCGGCACACTGCTCAACATGGCCGTGTTCGGCGCGATGATCTCCTACGCGATGCAGGGACTGTCATTCATCCTGCTGCGGGTGCGCATGCCGAACATCACGCGCCCGTACCGCAGTCCGCTCGGCAACCTGGGTGCTGCGGTCACGATCGTCATTGCCCTCGTGACGCTGTACTACCAGTTGAAGGATCCGATCTATCAGAAAGGCGTCTATGGGGCGGCGATCTGGTATCTCGCCTTCATCCTGTACTTCGCGGTGATCGGCCGGCACAAGCTGGTGCTCTCGCCCGAAGAGGAGTTTGCACTCACGAAGGGTGCGCATGGTCATCCGGAAACGGAAGGCTACGGCAAGACGACGTTGTAGAAGTCCCCTAGAAGTCCACAGCGGTTCACCACTCTCCCCTGGGCAACCCGGGGAGAGATCGGTGACTGGAATCTGCGCTCATGCAGCCACGCCAAGTCCGTACTGCGCGCGATGTGCGCGCGATTATCGATGAACGTCAGCTCACGCACCTCAAAGTCGGCGTGTTCGACGTCGATGGCATCCTGCGCGGCAAGTACATGTCACGCGCGAAATTCCTGTCGGCCCTCGAAAAAGGCTTCGGCTTCTGCGATGTGGTGCTGGGGTGGGACGCGAACGATCAGCTGTATGACAACGTGACGTATACGGGCTGGCACACGGGTTACCGGATGCCCCCGTGCGCATACTGCCCGAGAGCTGTCGCCCACTGCCGTGGAGGAGGACGGCCTGTTTTTCCTCTGCGAGTTTTCTCCGCCCGCAGATGCGATCTGCCCGCGCGGAGTACTGCGCCGTGTGCTCGAGCGCGCGGCGTCGATGGGATTCAAGGCGTACGTCGGGTTCGAGTACGAGTTTTTCGTCTTCAATGAGACGCCGGAGTCAGTACGCGCCAAGAACTACCGGGATCTGCAACCGCTGGCGCCGGGATTCTTCGGCTACTCGGTAATCCGCAACAGTGTTCACAGCGATTTCTATCGCCAGCTGCTCGCGACCTGCGAAACCATGGACTTCGGCATCGAGGGCCTGCACGAGGAGACCGGAGCAGGCGTGCTCGAAGCTGCGATCGCGGTGGATGGTGCCGAGGCGGCGGCTGACAAGGCCTCGCTCTTCAAGACCTTCAGCAAAGTCCTCGCACAACGCCAGAACAAGATGATCACGTTCATGGCCAAGTGGTCCAAGGACTGGCCCGGACAGAGCGGCCATGTGCACATGTCCCTGAAGTCCAAAGGCGACAAGTCGGTGTTCTTCGACGCCAAGAAACCGCACATGATGAGCCAGGCGATGCGCCATTTCGTCGGCGGTCAGCAGAAGCTCCTGCCCGAGCTTCTCGCCATGGTCGCGCCGACGGTGAATTCCTACCGGCGCCTCATCCCAGGATTCTGGGCGCCCACCGATGCGACCTGGGGAATAGAGAACCGCACTTGCGCCCTGCGGGTGATTCCCGGCAGTGAGAAAGCGCAACGCGTCGAGTTTCGCATCGCTGCCGCGGACTCCAACCCGTACATCGTCCTGGCAGCGGGACTGGCCGCAGGTCTGCACGGCATCGAACAGAAGATCGAGCCGACCAGGCCGATCGAAGGCAACGCCTACGCTCAGAAATTCCCCGAAAACATGGCTCTGCCGGCGACGCTGTGGGACGCGGCACAGCGGCTCAAGGGCTCGAAGATGGCACGGGACTGGTTCGGCGATGCATTCGTCGATCACTACGCCGCCACGCGCGAATGGGAAGAGCGCGAGTTCCGCAAGCACGTTACGGACTGGGAACTCGCGAGGTATTTCGAGATCATCTGAGCTGTCGCGGCGCTCGCGCTTCTCATCTGCCGGGCCCGGTAATTCGTGGAACTTCAACGCACTATTTCTCCCGTCGACGGCCGCGTTTACGTCGAGCGGCCCTACGCCACTCGCTGACGAGGTGCAGCGCACGCTGGGCGCGGCGTTCCTGGCACAGCAGGCGTGGAAACAGGTTCCCGTGTCCGAGCGAGCGCGGATCTGTCGGGCGTTCGCCGACGCGTTCGAAAAGCACCGCGACAGCATTGCGAGCGAGTTGTCCTGGCAGATGGGCCGCCCGGTCAGCGTGGCACCCGGTGAGGTTCGCGGCACACTCGAACGCGCCCGCTACATGATCGATGCCGCAAGCGAGGCGCTACGCGATATCGATGTTGGGCCAAAGGCTGGTTTCACGCGCTTCATCCGTCGCGAGCCGCTCGGCGTCGTGCTGACGATTGCCGCGTGGAACTATCCATACCTGATCGCCGTAAACAGCATCGTGCCGGCGCTCATGGCGGGCAACACGGTGATTCTGAAACATTCGGCCCAGACGCCGCTGTGCGCGGAACAGTTCGCCTCGTGCTTCCGCGAGGCCGGCCTTCGAGGGGTAATGCAGGTTCTGCACCTCACGCACGCCGACACCGAGCGCGTGATTCGCGACCCGCGCATCAGCTTCGTCGCCTTCACCGGCTCGGTCGAGGGCGGGCATGCGATTCAGCGTGCCGCGGCCGACCGTTTCATTGGCACTGGCCTGGAACTGGGCGGCAACGACCCTGCCTACGTGCGACCGGACGCGAATTTCGTGCATGCGGTTGAGAGCCTGGTGGATGGCGCATTCTTCAATTCGGGGCAGTCCTGCTGTGGCATCGGGCGCATCTATGTGCACGATGCGATCTACGAGCGGTTCGTCGCAGCTTTCGTCGATCTCACCAGCCAATACCGGCTGGGCAATCCACTGGAATCTGAAACCACTCTCGGACCGGTAGTGCGCACGCAGGCGGCCGACTCGATACGCCGCTCGGTGGCAGAGGCGATCTACAGCGGGTGCGCGTCCCCTGATCGACGAAACGCGATTCGCCGCGAGTCGACCGGGCACTCCATATCTCGCTCCGCAAGTGCTCGTCGATATACGACCCGACATGCCGATCGTCCAGGAGGAGACCTTCGGGCCGGTCGTGAGCATTGCGCGCGTGACTACGGACGAGGAGGCGATCCGCCTGATGAACGACAGCCGCTACGGACTGACCGCGTCGGTGTGGACTGCGGACGAGAAAGCCGCAATCGAAATTGGCGCGCGCATCGATACCGGAACCTGGTTCATGAATCGCTGCGATTATCTCGATCCGGCGTTGGCCTGGGTGGGCGTGAAGGACTCAGGTCGTGGTTGCACCTTGTCGGTGGTCGGCTACGAGCATCTGACGCGGCCGAAATCGTTTCATCTTCGGACCTCGACCTGAAGGCGCAGGAGCGACAATGAACCAAGGCACTCTGACCGGTCGATGGAACTATCCCACCAGCATTCGATTCGGTGCCGGCATGATTCGTGAATTACCGGCAGCCTGCCTCGAACTCGGAATGCGCAACGCGCTGCTGGTGACCGATGCCGGTCTTGCCCGGCTCGACATGGTGCACAAGGCGGTCGAATCCTGTCGCGCTGCCGGCATCGGTTGCGAAGTGTTCTCCGACGTCAAACCCAACCCAGTGGAAGAGAACGTCACCTCCGGCGTGAACGCATATCGCGCTGGTGGCCACGACGGCGTGATTGCATTCGGTGGTGGCAGCGCTCTCGACACTGGTAAAGCAATCGCGCTGATGGTGGGGCAGAACCGTCCCATCTGGGACTTCGAGGATAAGGAGGACTGGTACACGCGAGTGAATGTCGCCGGAATGGCGCCGGTCGTCGCCGTGCCCACGACTGCCGGTACTGGCTCCGAAGTCGGCCGGTGTTCGGTGCTCACCGACCTGCGTGATCACACCAAGAAACTGATCTTTCATCCGCGCCTGTTGCCGGCGATCGTGATCGAAGATCCTGAGTTGCACGCAGGCCTGCCGGCCAAAATCACTGCGGCCGTAGGCATGGATGCGCTGTCGCACAACCTCGAGGCCTTCTGCGCGCCGACCTATCACCCGCTCGCGGACGGAATCGCGGTCGAGGGCATGCGTTTGATCAAGGAATGGCTGCCAGCGGCGTGCGCGGAGGGCTCGAACCTCGAAGCGCGCGGGCAGATGCTGATCGCCTCGACGATGGGCGCCACTGCGTTCCAGAAGGGCCTGGGCGCAATGCACAGCCTCAGCCATCCGTGCTCGGCGAACCTCGATACGCACCATGGTCTCACCAACGGGGTGGTGATGCCGTATGTGCTGGTCTTCAACCGGCGCGCCATCAAGGACAAGATGAAGCGGCTCGCCTCCTACCTCGGCCTGAAGCGGCCATCATTCGGCGCGGTGCTCGACTGGGTGGTCGAGTTGCGCTCCACCATCGGCATTCCCAACACCCTGGCCGAGCTCGGGGTCACGGAAGAGCACGTTCCCGGCTTCGCGAAGATGGCAATGGCTGACCCCAGCACGCCATCCAATCCCGTCAAGCTCTCGGTGCGCAAGTTCGAAAAGCTGTACCGGAACGCCATTACGGGGCAGCTCTGACAGACCGCCCGCCCGCTCCCCGGCGTTTTACTCAGGTCCCCGGCGCGTGCATCATGGCGCACAAGGCGCCCGAGTGGCCTGGATAAGGTCTTATGTATACGGCATTTTTGGGCTCGGCGAGAAGCCTTTCTCGATCACGCCGGACCCACGGTACCTGTTCCTGAGCGAACGTCATGCCGAGGCGCTCGCTCATCTTCTCTATGGCATCAACGAGGCCGGCGGCTTCATCCAGCTGACCGGTGAGGTCGGCACCGGCAAGACCACGATCGTTCGCAGCCTCCTGGGTCAGATCCCGAAGGATGCTGAAGTCGCGCTGATCCTCAATCCGCGCGTCACGCCGGCTGAATTCCTGCTCACGATCTGCGAAGAGCTGCGTATCAGCGTTCCCGAAAGCGAGCGATCGAGCGTCAAGGCGCTGGTCGATGCCCTGAATCGCCACCTGCTCGACTCATACTCGCAGGGCGACGCGTCGTCGTGATCGTGGATGAGGCGCAGAACCTGAGCCCGGATGTGCTCGAACAGGTGCGCCTGCTCACCAATCTGGAGACGGCCACACAGAAGCTACTGCAGATCATCCTGATCGGGCAGCCGGAGCTCAGGGATGTGCTGCGACGTGCGGAGCTGCGGCAGCTGGCGCAACGAATCACGGGTCGCTACCACCTGACCCCGTTGTCCCGGCGCGAAACGATGGGCTATGTGCGCCATCGGCTGCGCGTCGCGGGCGCGATTGAGACCTGTTCTCGAATGGGGCGCTGGCCGAGGTGCATCACCTGGCGCGCGGGATTCCGCGCGTGATCAACGTCGTTCTGTGACCGCGCGCTGCTCGGCGCCTATTCGCAGGGCCAGCATCGCATCCCTGCCAAGCTGGTGCGGCGCTCCGTCGCCGAGGTCTATGGCCGACCGGTGCTGCCATTGTGGACTCGCTGGATCGCGGCGGGCGTATTCGTTGCCAGCGTCGCGGTCCTGGCCTTTGGTGGCTGGCAGTTGCTGCAATCAGGCGCAGCGCCGAACCTGCCGAGTACTACACACGCGTCCGCCGCGAAGGCCGCCGCCCCAACCTCGCCGACGGCGAAACCTGCCCGCGGCAACCCCGGCGCCACATTTGGCTTCGATCACCGAGACGCTGAGCGCTCACTGGGCGAGACCAACCTCGATGCAGCGTTCTCCAAGCTTTTCGGGCTGTGGGGCGCCACATATCGTCCGAGCAGTACCGATGCCTGTGATCAGGCAGCACAGCAGGGCCTGGAGTGCGTCATGCAGCGCGGCTCCTGGGGTCAACTGCGTGCGCTCAATCGCCCGGCGATCCTGATGCTCAACGACGATGCGGGTGTCGAGCACCAGCTGGTGCTCTCGCAACTCGACGATGACGGGGCAGCGGTGGAGGTCGGCGGCAAGCGTGAGCCCGTGAGCATCGCTGAACTCTCGCGGTACTGGTTCGGCGACTACCTCATGCTGTGGCGGCCGCGGGTGGTGGGCGGTAAGGAGCTCTCGCTCGGCATGCGCGGCGATGATGTGGGCTGGCTGCGCCGCAGTCTCGAAAGGTACGGGGTCTGGAACCGACACCGGGCCGTCCCGATGTATACGATGAGCAGCTCGCGCGCCTGGTCGAGGATTTCCAGCGCGAGCATCGCCTGACGGTGGACGGCATTGCCGGCATGCAGACCCAGATTGCACTTGACACGGCGCTGGCGGACCCCGCCACGCCATTTCTGCTTCACGCCACTGGCGCCGGGCGGCTGAGCCATGTCCTTCATCCTCGACGCACTGCGAAAGTCGGAGCATGAGCGCCAACGCCAGGTAGGGCCCGGCATCGCGGACATTCGTGAGGGAGCCGCATCCCGCTCAGCGCTCCCCATCTGGGCGCTGGCACTCGGCGGTCTGCTGGCTCTCAACATGATCGTGGTGATCGTTTTCGCGTTTCGGGATCATTCCACGGGTGGAGGCGCTGCACCCGTCACCGACGCGGCTCCAGCGCAGGCGGCAACGGCGCCACCCGCACCGACGCCGCAACCCTTGCCCCCTCTTCAGCCCCAGCCAGAGACCTCCAATACTGCAAGCGTTGCCTGCGCCCGCACCGCAGGCGGGAGCCTTTGAGCGCGGAACCCGCGCCGGCAGCGGAACCTGAGCCCACACTGAGGCCGGAGGCGAAACCCGCTGTGCCTTCCAATGCGGAGACTGACGAAAGCTACGCGAGCCTGCCGACGCTGGGCGATGTGACGTTGCAGGGCACCTCGCTCCCAGAGCTGCCATCTGGATCTGCATGTCTACGCGAGCCGGCCGGTGGACCGGTTCGTATTCCTCAACACGCGCAAGTATCGCGAGGGCGGCAAGACCCCCGACGGCACCACGATCGAGGCGCATCACACCGGACGGCGTCATCCTTAACCATCGCGGCGTGCGCTTCCTGCTGCCCCGCCAGTGAAAACCCTGTCGCCGGGATCAGCGCCCTCGACGGCGAGCGCCTCGGCCTGCGCGTTGCGCGCCGGGATCCGCCGGCTGGATTGCCTGCCAGGAGCATCTCAACAAGATCAACGTCTTTCCGGTTCCCGACGGAGATACCGGCACCAACATGACGCTGACGATGGGTGCGGTGCTCGCGGCGCTGCGCCAGCACAGCGGTGCGCATGCGGGACAGATCCTGCTCGCCGTCGCCGACGCCGCGATTGATGGCGCACGCGCGGCAATTCCGGGGCGATCCTGGCGCAGTTCTTCGTCGGTCTCGCCGAGCGTCTTTGGTGAAGCGCCGACGCTGACGGCACACGCGCTCGCAGAGGGTGCAGCGAGTGGCGCACGGTACGCTCGGGGAAGCGCTGAGCGAGCCCTGTGAAGGCACGCTGATCACGATACTGGCGGATTTCGCCGACCGAACTCGCCGGCGTTGGTGCGATCGGATTCAACAAACGACTTCGCCGCAGTGTTTCGTGAAGTGCTCGCCCGCCTGCGGGTGTCTCTGAACGCACGCGCGAGCAACTCGATGCATTGGCAAGTGCCAACGTCGTCGATGCGGGGCCCAAGGCTTTGTCGAGCTCATTCAGGGCATCTCGGATTACTTCGATGGCAAGGCGGTCGCGGACGATTTGCCGATCGAAGTCCAATTCGATTCCCAGGATGCGGCGGGCTCCGAAATCGATCTCAAGCACCGGTTCTGCACCGAGTGCATCGTCACAGGCGATGGGATCGATCACCGCAAGCTGCGCGAGGGGCTGGCGGCGCTTGGGAGCGGGGTGGTCGTCGCCGGTACGGCACGCAAAGCGAAGGTGCATGTGCATGTCAATGACACACGCGCCGTATTCCGCCTGGCGCGCGAGTTTGGCGAAGTTTCCGGGCCAGAAGGCCGATGACATGCGCAAGCAGCAGGACGCTGCACACCATCGCCATCGGCGTGGAGTTGCCATAGTGGTCGACTCGAGCGCCGATATCCCGGATGAGGAACTCGAACGACTCGAGATCCACATGGTGCCGATGCGCGTGCATTTCGGGGAGCGCAGCTATCTCGACAAGGTTTCGATGCGTCCCGGGGAGTTCTATCGCGAGCTCGCGGACAATCCACAGCACCCGAAGACCTCGCAGCCGCCGCCAGGCGACTTTCGCCGCATCTTCGAGTTCCTCGCTTCGCATTACGAGACCGTGGTTTCCATCAACGTCACCGCGCGCGTCAGCGGAACCCTGGCCGCCGCACAGGCGCCGCGGAGCGTGTGCGGCACACGGCAAGGTGATCGTGATCGACAGCAGGAACGCTTCGCTCGGACAGGGCTTGCTTGCCATGCAGGCAGAGTGTGCGCAGGCGGGCATGAACGGGCAGCAGGTGAGCGCAGCCGTGCAGGCCAATGGTACCGCGCGTTTTGACCCTCGGACTGTTGCGCAACCTCGATTTCGCGGTGCGTGGCGGGCGTGTGCCGCGTTTCGTGCAGGTACTCACGGATTTGGTTACACCTCACACCCGTTCATGCTGAGCGAGCGCAGCGACCGTGTCGGCGCTGGCATCAGTCATCTTCGGCCGGCAATAACCTGCGCACGCGCTTTGCGCGCCTGGTGAGGTCGCGCATGCGCGACGACGTTACGTATCGCGTTGCAGTCGGGCCATGCGCAGGTCGAAGAGGAAGGCCGTGCCCTGCTCGAGGAAATCTGCGCGGATCGCAGTAACATCCGTGATCGAATACCTGACTGCGCTCGGACCTGCGATCGGCGCGCACGGCGGACCGGGCATGCTGGTGGTCGGTTTGCAGGAGTACACCTCTCCTGGGATTTCCTCATGAAGACCCAGTACGAATTTCATACGCTCGATGTGTTCACGCAGCGCCGCTTCGGTGGCAATCCGCTGGCGGTGTTTCCGGGATGCCGAGGGCCTCGACTCACATCTCATGCAGCAGATCGCCCGCGAGGTGAACCTCTCGGAGACGGTCTTCGTGCTGCCTGCCGAGGACCCGCGCGCGCTGTGCAAGGTGCGTATCTTCACGCCGGCCAGCGACGCTACCGTTCGCCGGTCATCCAACGGTTGGAACCGGGTACCTGCTCGCAACTCTGGGCCGCATCCCGTCTGCGCGAGGAACGCACCACCGTGCTCTTCGAGGAGGGCGTCGGCCTGGTGCCCGTCGAGGTAAGGCAGCGCGATGGCAAGCCCGATTTCGTGCAGCTCTCCGCGGCGAAAGTGCCCGAGTTCGGTCCGCCGCCGCCGGATCGCGTACGCCTCGCGGCGATCCTTGGCATCCGGCCTGAGGACATCCTCGACGGTGTCGACAGGCCAGAGTCCGTGTCCTGCGGCGTGCCGTTCCTGTTCGTTCCCGTGCGGGATCGAGGCGTCGTAGCCCGCGCTGAGCCCGACGTCGCGCGCTGGCGCGTCACGCTCGCGCACTTATTGGGCCCAGGAATCTTCTTATTCTGCCGCGATCCGGAGCTGCCGGGCTCGGACCTGCACGCGCGGATGTTCGCTCCGCTGCTCGGCATCACGGAGGACCCGGCAACCGGCGGCGCCTGCGCCGCGCTCGGCGGCTATCTCGGCGCGCGCGCCACGATCGCGAACGGCACGTTGCGCTGGGTGATCGAACAAGGCTTCGAAATGAGATCGCCCGAGCCTGCTGCACCTCGAGACTGACCTGAAAGACGGCCGGATCGCAGCGGTGCGCGTCGGCGGGCACGCGGTGCTCGTGAGCCGCGGCACGTTCAGGCTCGATTGACCAAATCACGCCCGGAGCTCTGCACTGCTTATGAAGATCGAAACACTCGCCGTGCATGCGGGGCGGCAGGTCGACCCGACGACGGGCGCCATCACACCGCCGATTCAGATGAGCACAACTTACGAACGCGACGTCGATGGCGGCTACTCGCGGTCCTACTCCTATACACGCCCTGACAACCCGACCCGGCGATCGCTGGAAATCTGCCTTGCACAACTTGAAGGAGCGGCGGACGCGGTCTGCTTTTCTTCAGGAGCTGCTGCAACGATGGCGGTCTTCAGCCTGCTCAAGCCAGGGGATCACGTTCTGGCCCCGCGTGAGTGCTATTACGGCACGCGGCAACTGCTCAAGGAGTACTTGAGCGGCTGGGGCGTACGCAGCGACTTCATCGACATGCCCGATCTGCGACAGCTCGATGAACACCTGAGGCCGACGACGCGGCTCATCTGGATCGAGACTCCGTGCAACCCGACGCTGAAAGTCACCGATATTCGAGCTGTCGCACAGCGCGCTGAGTCCGTTGGCGCCCTGCTGGTCTGTGACAACACCTTTCCAACCCCGGTCTTGCAGCGGCCGTTGGCAATTGGTGCAGATCTCGTGGTGCACAGCTCCACCAAATACTTCGGTGGCCACAGCGACGTCATGGGCGGCGCAGTGCTCACGCGCGATTCCACCCGGGCTGCTGCCGTCCGCCAGTACCAAGCCGTTGGCGGGGCGGTGCCGTCGCCGTTCGATTGCTGGCTGATTCGCCGCAGCCTGGCCACACTCCCATTGCGCGTCCGCTCACAGTCCGCGAGCGCGCTGGAGGTCGCCAGCTTCTTGAGCAAGCATGCCGGCATCGAGCGGGTCTGCTATCCCGGCCTCGAAACTGACCCGGGACACGCCGTTGCGCGCGAACAGATGGCGGGCTTCGGTGCCATGGTGTCGATGTGTGTCCGCGGCGATGCACGCAGCGCGATGGCGGTCGCGGCGCGGACGCGAATTTTCATGCGCGCCACAAGCCTCGGCGGCGTGGAAAGCCTCGTCGAACATCGCGCGTCCGTCGAAGAGCGCCGATACGCTGACGCCGCAGAACCTGCTGCGCCTGTCGATCGGACTCGAGAACCCTCAGGATCTCATCGAGGACCTGGACCAGGCGCTGCAGACGTAGGCGGAAACTTGTCCGCAGCACATGATCCGGCGCGCGCTCATTCCAGGACGAACGTCACCTTGAGCCGCACTCGATGTTCGCGGATGCGGCCCGTTTTCGACCTGTACCTCGTGTGCGGCGATCCAGGCCGCCTGTCACGTTCTTCAGGGTCTTGGTGGCGCGCTTGATGCCACTCTCCACGGCATCGGCGTAGCTCTTTTTGACGAGGAAATCAGTTCCGTGACGCGTGCGACTGACATGACGTCTCCTTCCGATGGACGTATTACAGGGGACGAACAGCCTACTGCCGAATTCATGGGATACCAAGAGTGCCAAGAGTGCTCTCCAGTCACCTACTGGGTAGTTCGGGCCGGCCGACGCTCCCCTCGGCCCAACACGAACGAGGTATCCTGCAACTACAGCTCCCATCTTTCGCGCTGCACGACAACGCGTCTTTCTTACAATCAAGCAAGAACGGGCCCAGGGAAGCATCGGCCGGCCTCGAACTACCCAATAGGCTGCTCAGGACGCGCTCTGCGTCTCGGGGTTTGCAGGTCCGCTCCCATCCCGATAGATTGCCGCCGATTCCAAGGAGGATCGGTCCGCAATGGAACTCTCCGTAGTCACACTCATCTGCATGGTCGTCGGGAGCGCCTTGCTCGGATGGCTGGTTTCCGGCGCGGTGGCGCAGCGCCGCTTCGATACGTTGCTCGCCAGTCTGCGCGAGCGCCTGGAACAGGCGCAGCGTGAACTCGACGAGCGCGTCCTGCGCATCAAGCAGCTCGAGGCGCACCAGCAGGTGCTGGAGCGCGAGATCGATACACAGCGGCGCAGAATCTCCGACCTCGAGCTGGAGATCGGGCGGCTGCGTATGCGGATCGTGGATCTTGAAGCGCGCGGCGCCCCTGCCGCGTAAGCCGGAGTCTGTAGTGGCGCGCTCAGCCATCGTATTGGCTTGCATTGTCGTCGGCGCGGGCTGCGGCGGGCCCGACTCCGGGCCGCACCAGGGCACTGGTGCAAAGATTACGCTCGACCAGCTGCGCAACGCCGAGTACCCCTCGCAATGGACGCGTTCGGGCAAAGCGCAACTTGTAAACGGACAGTATCGCGAATCCGCCGCGCCGGGCGCCGCGACGGAAGTCGTCGTGAGCGCCACCAACTACTACGCGATGGGCGATCTTGACGGCGATGGTTCCGAGGACGCGGTGATCATCCTGGAAAGCGATCCAGGCGGAAGCGGAGTGTTCTTCGATCTCGTGCCGGTTTTGAACCAGCAGGGGCAACCCGCGCGTGCTGGCGCCGCTGGCTCTGGGAGACCGGGTCGACATCAGCGAGATCACCCTGTCCAACGCCCAAGTGCACGTGCACCTGCTCCAAGCATGGCCCCGACGATCCACAATGCTGTCCGACACTCGATGTGACCCTGCACTATCGGCTGGGCCCGAAGCGGTCTGGTCAATGAAGGTCAGGAGCCGAGCCGCGCCAGCGCCTCGCCGCTCACGCGAAAGACCGTCCAGTCGAGAACACCGACCGCGCCCACGCGCTCGTGCAGAACTCGATCGCGCGCTTGTTCCAATTGAGGACGGCCCACTCCATGCGCGGACAGCCGCGCTCCACCGCGACTGCGAGCCAGGTAACGCAGCAGCGCCTCGCCGATTCCGTGGCCGCGGTGCTCAGGACGCACGAACAGATCCTCCAGATACAGCCCGGCGCGTCCCTTGAAGGTTGAGTAATTGTGAAAGTAGAGGGCGAAGCCCACAGGGTCACTGTGCACGCAGGCGAGTGCGCATTGGGCAACGGGTTCTGGGCCGAAGAGCGCAGTCTTCACCAGCGCTTCGGTTGCGACCACCTCATGCAGCAGCTTTTCGTACTCCGCCAGCTCGCGGATCAGCGCCAGTATCACAGGTACATCGGTAGCCGCAGCCGGGCGGATGTGAAAGGCATCGGGCGGCGGCTGCCGCGTCGTCTCGGGGTCCACCGAAATCTCCATCCTCGCGCCAGTTCGGCTACCATCTCCCGCGGCCAGGTTGGCCGGGAATTCGACGGCGACAATGACTGCGCACGCGACTATCCCGCTCGCTTCATGACAACGCAAAGGCTTACTGGCGCGCCGCACAGGTACTGCGCTCGCGTCGCGTTGCTGGCGCTCCTACCGTCGTCCACTTTCGCTGCCGCCGTTGCCGGGCATATCTCCTTCCCCGGGCGCGCCATACCGGACGCCACGCTCTACGCCCACAACGTGGACACGCACGCCCAATACAGCCAGCCGGTGCGTCACGGCGAGGCAAACTTCGGTTTCGAGCTGCCCGCGGGCCGCTACTGGATCTTCGCACGGCCCCGAAGAACCGGGCCTTGCAGGGCTTTACGGCGCGCACACCCAGTTCAGCGTGTGTCGACGCGGACAGGCGTCGCCAACAGCTGCCACTTTGTCGCGGACCATGGACTGTTGGCGGTGGAAATCAGCGAGTCGAGCCGGTCAACAACGTCGAGATCGACGACTGGATGCTTCCGGATCAAGCCGCCATGGAATTGGATCGGATAGTGGGCAGCGCATCTGCGGGTGAGGATCGCGCGGGAACTCCGGTCGGCCACGCTTCTCCGAATATCGCGTGGCCATCGTGGAGCCGCCAGCCAACGTGAGCATCAGCACCTGGGATCCGACCCGCGCGCAGCTGAACTGGCTATGCCGCTCGAAGCGGCCGCACGTAGCGGCAGTAACTTCGCTGGCGGGTTCGCCCTGGCCAGGCTGAACTGCACGCCGGACTGCGACACGGTTGCAGTGATCGACCTGCATACCGGAGCGGTCGTTTTCCGGGCAGCTCGCACGTGTCTCGCATTCCTTGCCGTGTCGCGCCGGGCGCGACATGACGTTTCGTGAAGACAGCCGCTTGCTGGAATACACGCGCCGCGACGGCGACAATGCAGTCACCGGATTACCTGCTCTGGGACCCTGTCAGCGCAGCTTCTCGACCATCGCGCAGTATCGACGCAGCATCGAGCGGTTCTGCGCCTCGGTAGCGCCCACGGTTCCCTGACTGCTACGGACTACTCCGCCACGTACCAGCGATCCTCCACCCTTTCCAACACAAAGCGATCGAAGGGCAGGCCCTGCCCGCGCAGATCATAAATGGCACGCGTCCCGTTCAGTTCGTAGGCGGGCGCCATGCGACGACGCCAGCTCGAGCGCCGAGATGTACGTCTCGCGCGTGTCCTCGTGGGTCATGCATTGATCAATGGAGCGTCTTGAGGGCCTTGGGCGAGGTGCTGTTGCGGAAGTTCGGGCTCATGCGGTTGTTGAAGAATCCCGCGCAATCGCCGCCTGCGCAGCGTGTCCGATCCGTCTTCGAGAAACTCCAGAATTTCGGGGGTATTCGAGGTTTTGCCCGGCGGCCGGGCGCGCCGTCGGGGCAGCCGTCGCTGCGTCGAGACGAGACTGAAACGAGTACGGAATCGCGACACGCCAATCCTTGCCATAGCGAACCAGGCTGACGAGCGCCACGCGGCCGTGGAGGTCGCTGTTCACAGGCGGCGCGATGCGCGCGACGGCATGACTGAGCTGGGAATTCTCATCGATGATGCCGAGAACGCTGATTTCCCCGATGCGCTCGGCCGGCAGGCCAAGCCGCCGTGCGACTGAGACAAAGAAACTGTTGGGTGTCAGGTGGCGAATGTCATCGATGGTGGAGGCACCGAACAGGCGCTCGCGCACCGTGCTACTGCCGTGAGCGGCCTCGTCTTCAAGTGTCTTGATGAGACTGTTGCGCAAGTCCTCAAGCTCGCCAGGGTGAAGAAACTCGAGCACTGCTTCCGGCTGACCCGACGCGGCGGCTTCGAGATATGCCTTGACGATCTTGTCCTGCCCGCACTCGCGGCCCAGGTGAGCGCCGGCATCGCCAGCAGCAACAGACCGGCGAGCAGGCGCAGGAGGCGCCCGCTGGTCGACTGTGTTTCGAATCTCATACGTATCTCCAGCTTCGCGTGCAGCAAGTTGCGCCAGATTATCGATGCCGGTCGCGGCCAGATGCAAAGCCGCTGCGGCGTACAATGCGCCGTCGCAGCGTGCGGCGCTGACAGGCTGTGCCTCATCATGATGAACAAACTCTGGAACCTGCTGATGAAGGGCCTGGCAGGCGTGCTGCCGATCGGCCTGACGATCTACCCTCATCGTCTGGCTGGCCACGAATATCGAAGCGGCGCTGCGCGATCTGATCACCTTCGTGCTGCCTGGCGTGCACTATTGGCCGGGGCTCGGCCTGATCGTGGGCTTCCTGTTGCTGTTGGGCGCGGGCCTGGTCGTCAACGCCTACGTCGTGCGCTGGTTCCTGGCTCAATGGGACAAGTTTCTCGAACACATTCCGCTGGTGAAGACGGTTTACGGCGCGCTGCGCGACGCAGGTCAAGTTCCTCCCATCGCAAAGCAAGCGCCGCGACCTCAGGCGCGTGGTGGTGGCGAGTTTCGGCGAAGCTCGAGTCATCGGTTTCGTCGCCCGCGAGTCGGCACCCGAGCTCGCGAGACGCAAGCGGCCGCCGACGGCATGGTCGGCGTCTACTTTCCAATGAGCTACCAGATCGGGGCTACACTCTTTACCTGCCACGCGCGCGGCTTACTCCGCTCGACATTGGCGTCGAAGAGGCGATGCGTCTCGTGCTCACCGGAGGGATGTCGGCTTCCGGCGCCGCAACCCGGCCAGCAAGCGGGGTCTCGGCTGGGTAGGTATTTTCGAGACCGCCGTGAATCCGTCCCTGGAGGCTGCAGCTGAAAAACGTCCTGCTTTTCACGCTCTCGAAAAATACCTACAGCCGAGACCCGCTTTGTCAGGGATGCGACGGCACCCGAACTTGAAGGTCGACACTGATCGGATAGTGATCGGAGCCGAGGAATCTTCCGACCTTGAAGTCACTCGCTTCGATCTGCGCATTCGCCAGGCAATGATCGATCTGAATGAAGAGCGGTACCACGAGTGCCGGCCACGTCGCTTGCGGGCCCTCACCCCAGGCGCAGCTGCAGCAGACCCCCATCATTCAAGAGCTGCTGCAAAACGCGGCGAATACGGCGTAACGTTGAGATCGCCGACGATCGCGAATGGGCCCTGTTGCTCGCGGGCCAGACGTGCCAGTGCCGCGAGCTCGTGCGTTGCGAATGCCAGCGAGGTGCGCGCCGAACGGCCATGACAAGTGCGTGGCGACCAAAGTGACGTCGCCAGCAGGGTCGGGGAGCGTAAACAGTAACGAGGACACACCGCTATCACCCAGCTCGATCACCTGACTCCGGAGCGGCGCGCGGCGACTCAGCACCGCGATGCCAGATGCGTCATCGCCCGGGATTGACCCAGCGAAACGCGTACTGCGCGGCAAGCCCGTCCAGCGCTTGCGCCCAGGCAGGCGTCACTTCCATGAGTATCAGCACGTCGGGGAGATTGTTCGCCGATGAACTGCACCAGCCGCTGATACTCGTGGCTGTACTTGAAGACGTTGAAGGACAGCACTCTGATCGGGCTCCGCGCGTGGTGGGCGCGGCGCTCGCGGGGCCCACGAACTGAGGAATGATAGGCGGCAGGTTGGCGAGCAAGGTGGCGACACTGAGCGCAGCGAGCAGCGACCGTTTCTGGGCCCCGAAGATCACCGCAAGCATCGCGCCGAGTACCGCATACTGGACGCGGAAGGGCGAGAACAAATCAAGAAACCACGACCACGCGCCCAGGTAAGCGGAGGGTGCGTCCCGAGTACCAGCGCACCGAGCAGGATCAGGCAGGCAGTTTCCATGCGTCGCGCGCGGGTTCATGCGTGCATCTCATGCGTGCGCCAGCGCGGACGAGTCAGGACTCACTTCACAGAATCGGGTGACGCAGTGCAGCAGTCGTTGTTCTGGCCGACAGACCCCGTATCGTGTGCGTCTCCGGCCTGCCCCCGGGATCACGCAGGGAACAGGACCATTGAGCTCGAAGGCCAGGGGCGACATATGCCCGTACCAGGCAGCCCGAATCTGATCCCCGAGGATCCGACAATCGAAGCGGGTCGCGGCGCAATTTACGTCGGCCGCGAGGCCAATCGATCGATATCGTCGCGCTGACCTCCGGACGCGGATCGCAAGCGCGATTCTGCATGACGCCACCGGCGGCTCCGCGTCGCCACGTCCTGGACGCGGCCACGCCTCAGCAGGCCGGCGAATTTGATGATGGCCGGACGTGTCGGTGTGGTGGTTTGTCGACACACTTGCGCGACGGGCGAGGATTCCGAGGCGTTCTGCGAGCAGCTTCCGTACCCAGTTCCCGGATCTCGTGCTGATCGTTGCCGGAACCGCCGAGGACCAGACACGGCCTCGTCAAGCTGATCACCTCGGGCGACATCTATCGTTTCCTGCACAAACCGGTTTCTCCGCCGCGCGTTTCGCCAGTTCATCGAAGCCGGCATACGCCGGCACATGGAGGGCCGCACATTTTACGCCGGCCGAGACCCGCCCGCCGCCACTGGCGAGGCTTGATGCCGGCGATCTTCATCGGCATCGCCCTGCTCATCATTGGGGCGACGGTCGCCGCGTACATCTTCTTCAAGGAAGGCCCACGCCAGCAGGCTCCAGCAGCCCGTTACCCAATCTGCACCACGATCCGGTCACGCCCGAGGTGCGGGCCCCGCTACCCCGCCGCAGCCAGCCGTGAATGCGCCATCCGAAGGCATCGGCGACGCACCACGAAGCACCGGCTGCAGCCTTTGACGAACGTGGCGGGAGGTACTTCCTGCTGCGGCCGGAGCAGCATTCGACGCCGGACGTCTCATCACCGCGCCCCCGGCACCAGCGCCCTGGACCTGTATCGCCAGGTGCTTGCGACTCACCCCGGCGACGCCCAGGCCGAGGCGGGCCTGGACCGAATCGCCCGATCCAGCTCCTCACGAGTGCCGAGACCGCGATGCTCGAAGGAACGAGTCGATGATGCCGCGCGTGCCATCGAAGATGCGCGCTGCTTGTCAGGCCCAACAGCATGCGCCTGGCCTTCCTGAGTGCGCAGCGCTCGGCAAGGAGCGTGAACGGCGCTGATCGCGCTCGCGCGACAGTCGGCGGACGCTGGCAACTGCTCGTGCAGCAATACGTAACTGG
>ERZ1370068.6028-contig-5028_pt1 | contig 66089 bp, 97 predicted proteins | sample MGYA00561227_ERZ1370068 | MGnify/ENA primary metagenome ERZ1370068 (study PRJEB38410, sample SAMEA6850437) | metagenome | study: Metagenomic assessment of the ecological functions of the soil: analysis of the soil microbiota associated with the... | reverse complement strand
GCTACGTACTGCTGTCCAGATGGTTCGTGACGGCCGCATCACCTTCCGCAAGACGCCGGTGATGATCGTGGCGGTCGAGATCGACAGCGTGGCGCAAACGGCGCGGCGGGAGCCCATCGCCGGCGACCGACGGAGATGATCCGCAAGACCGCCGCGGGTGAGGGCTGATGGTGTCCGGACAACCTCGCACCCAGTTTCAGCGGCTGAAGCTCGGCGAAACCACTCGAGCTGCCAGCGCCAGGCGGCGTGATCCGCCTGCCCATCGTGCGGCATCATCGTCGACTACTCCGACCAGCGGGGCACGATCTGATGACGCGACCATGGTCTTCATCAGTACTTGGAACGACAGACTCGGTGAACGTCTTCCGCGTCTATCTCGGGCCGGCGCGGACATGCCGACGTGGCGGCGCATCGCCGAGCGATTCGCCGGGCGAGCGCCAGGTGTTCGTTCTGACCAACGGCGAACTGAAACGCTACATCCTGAAGGTCACTGATCAGTGCGGTTCCGGCCTCGAGCGTCGAGTACGTCGCCGTCGCCGTGCTGGTCGCGATTCTGGGCATCGTCAATACGCTGACGGTATCGATCACCGATCGCCGCCGCGAGCTCGGCGTGCTGCAGGCCGTCGGCGGCATGCACGGACAGATCCGGCGGACGATCTGGATCGAGAGCCTTGAGCATCGGCGTCATCGGTCTCGTGCTCGGCTACCTGCTCGGCGCGATCAACCTGTATTACATCCTTCAGATCGTGCATCACGACATCGCCGGCATGCGGCCTCGACTACACCTACCCGGTGACGGATCGTGCTGGCGCTTGATTCCGACGATTCTCGGCGCGGCATTCGTGGCGGCGCTGGTGGCCGGCCGAGTCCGCGGTTCGCGGCTCGCTGGTGGAGGCGCTGGAATATGAATAAGTCGGGTGGCGCGAGTCGGATCGGGTGGGTTAAGCGCCTGCGTACATGCTGAGGAGCGGCCGTGAAGCCGCGACGAAGCATCAGCAGTCAGAACGCGCTGGGGGTGGGGCCCCAGCGCCGGTGGAAAAAAGTGAGTCAGGTGGGTCAAGTGGGTCGAGTGGGTCAAGTGAGGTTGTCAGACGCTGCTGGTTGCTGTGACGGCAGCGTTTCCGTGGCGGCCGCCGACGGCGCTCGTGAATCGTGAGCCGAGTCCCAGAAGCGCACCGACGCGAGGTCGCGGCGTTACCAGGGCTGCTGCAGGTCTTGGCGACAGCAAGGGCAAGATCAGCGACAAGCGGTGGACGTTCGAGCGCATCGGCGCCCACGGCGCAGCAAATCCGTTCTGCGCTTCACCGCGCCGGCAGAGGTCAAGCGGCGTGGCGCTGCTGGTCGTCAACCACGCCGATCGCGCGCTCGGACCAGTGGATGTGGACGCCGGCGATCGAGCGCGATCGCCGGATTGCCCTCAGGATCGATCGACGGGTTCTTCGGCACTGATTTCAGCTTCGAGGACCTCGAAGGAACGCGACGTCGATCCAATACGACTACGCACTGACTGGCGACGACGCCGTCGACGGCGCCGCGTGCTGGACGATCCACTTCGACTCCCAAGCAGGCCGAAGTCAGACTGCAGCACTGACGAAATCGACGGTCACGGATTCGAGGACAATTACGCGCTGGCCCGGATCGAGAACTTCGTGAAAGACGACAGCTCGTTCGCCGCCTGGCGTATTCGGACATCCGCAACGTGCAAGGTATCTGGACGGCAAGCACGGCTCGAAATGGACCGACCTGGCGGCGCGGCAGTCGGACCCGGCTCACCCTCGACAAGCTGGAACACAACGGCGCCGCTGAAGGACGGAGGACTTCACGCTCAGGCCATTCGCCGTCAATGATCGATCGACGGTCCGTGGCGGCGATGGCGATCGCCGCGTGCCAGCGTGGCGCGGCCCGGCCCTCGCGTGCCCAGGCGCAGCGCCAGCCGCAGCGGTGGTCTGTCGCCGGCGGCGCCTCACGCTGCTTCCGCAGGACTGACCGAGAACGATCCGCGAACATCGCGCGTCGCCGACCTGCCCGGGTCTGCGCATGAGGAGGTATCGTACGCAAGCCTGCCGCCGTGGATCACGCTTGCCGCCGGCGTGGGCTCGATTTCAGGGCCAACTCGCACGATCAGCAGTCGAGCTGCGACTGCCCGTAGGCACGTCGCACTATCACCGATTGACCGGACGCATTCTGCGCCCCGCCATCTCGGTCCAGCGGCGGCTGGCGGCGACGCTCAGTCAAGCGCGGACCCGTCACGATCGACGTCGGCAAGCAGTTCATCCGCTGGGGCAAGAGGCCGACATCACGCCCATCCAAACCGATCATGCTCGGCCCCGAGCGACTTCATCAACGTCATCTCCTCCGAGCTGCTCCTGGTCAAAGGCGTCCGGGCGCGTCGTTTCAGCATCAGAGCGGACACCTCGAGGGCGTGCGGATTCCGCGCCTGACGCCGAGTCGGGTGCCGCTCCTGGATCAGCGCTGGACGGCCGTGCCGCAGGCGGCTGTCGGCGTCCCGATTGCGGATGCCGGGCGCGATTTCCAGACGGCCGCCAGCTCGGCGTGCGATGGAGCCACGTCGGCAGGGTTTGCCACGCGTTCTCGTTCTTCGACGGTTTCAACAACTCCCGCCGCCCCGTCGACTTGAGTCCGCGTTGACGGCCTATCACCAGTGCTGGTGCCGTTGCGCGCCTACCCGCTATCTCACAGCCTACGGCGGGGTAAGGCGGTTCCAACCAGGTGGTTGACGTTGAAGGGCGAGGCTGAATACTTCTCACCTTCGTTCCACCGCCGCGGCGTCCGCGGTGTGCCAACCGACGACTACACATCCCCACGTCGTCGAGTTCGAGCGGCAGAGCGGCGAGTGGGTTCGCCGGTGGCTACGCCGGAGAGATCGTGACCGAGCAGCGACAGGCGGTGGCCTTCGCACCGGATACCCAGGCGACGAAATCACTGCCGGATGGTTGCCACACCATCGATCGGCGGCGCGCGCGTACCTGAAAGCGCCGTCCATCAGGATGACCGGGACCCCACGTAAAGCGCAATGGCACAGGTTATGGTCAAAGAATCTTCGCCTTTCGATTGTTAACGGCGTCGGCATCGCTGGCTGGTGACGACGACTTCAACGGCCAGTATCGCAATCCTCAATGCTCTAGTTGCGCTCGCCATAGTCAGGTACTCGATCCCTCGTCTCTTCCGAAGCCATAAACCCCGGCCTGATGACCGGCCTGGCAACAACACTACCTGCTCGCCGCCGAGGCGGATTGCGCGGGCGTTCGCGTCGACGGTGTCAGGTGGCGCCGCATCTTCGCCTGAATTCGTCGGCGGCGTTTTCGACGCAACGCTGCGCGCGACGACGGAGGTCTCGCCGGCGCATGGGCACGCCGATCATGCATAGCGGGGCGACTTCCGCCTGGCCGAGATCCATCCCGACACCCGCGCCTCGGGCAGCCATGGCCCGGCAGGACGAGCAATCGGCGCTGGCTGGTTGAACGCTGACGGCTGGTGACGATCCAGCCGCGGCGAGCCGCTGACGTGGTCGCGACCCCTGGCCACTGCCGGACCACCTGGCGTTCTGGCACGAACCGAGCGAGCGTTGCACGATCTTCAGCGGCGATCTCTGGTCCGTGCGCTGGCAGCCAGCGTCATGATTCACGCCAGCCGCGGCGGCAATCTGTCGGCGTACTAAGCGATCGCTGCCGCGGCTGAGCGGATCCTGGAGCACCGGCCGCGAGTCCTGCCGCCTGGGCGCACGGCGCCGCTGTCGACGATCCCCGACGCGCTCCTCACCGCGCTATCTCGAGCCATCGCCGCATGCGCGAGCAACAGGTGCGCGGCAGCCTCGCGCAGCCAGGCAGCCGGACGCGCGGACGCGGGCGATCGCCGAAAGCCATCTATCATGAACTGATAGTCCGCGCCTGCTGCCGGCCGCGCACAGGTGAACGTCCGCCATGCGCGCATTCTCCCGAGAAGCTCAGCGCGCCCGGGGGTCGGCAGGCCGGCCGGCGCGAGCGGTGGACATTGCTGATGCCGCCTGCCGGCACCGAAGCAGCGCGCTCAACGCTCAGTGTCAACTCTCAGCGCTGAGCCTTGAGACGAAACTTGAGACTTGAGGAACGCATCGACGTGGCGTCATCGGTGTCGCTCAAGCCCGGACGCGACCGCTGATCTCGAGGAGCTTCAAGGCGTTCCGCCGGCGATTCCGAACATCGCGCCGCGCTCCCAGCAGCAACGCAGTCTGTGACGTCAAGTGCTGCGCCGAATGGTGCGCCGAGGAGGATGGCGCCGCATCGGGCCTGGGCGAGAATCGTCCAGTCCTGTCAGGACACGCCCGGCGAACCCGGTCGTTCGGCTACGGCGACTGGCTGGCGCGCCGAGGGGCGCCGGACGATCCTCTTCTACGGCCACTACGACGTGCAGCCGGTCGATCCGCTCGACCTGTGGCAGTCGCCGCCGTTCGAGGCGACCGATCCGCGACGGCGAGATCTACGCGCGCGGCTCGGCCGACGACAAGGGCCAGGTCTTCATGCACTTCAAGGCCGTCGAAGCGCACCTGAAGCAGAACGGCAGCCTGCCGGTGAACATCGAAGTTCATCCTCGAGGGCGAAGAGGAAGTCGGCAGCGCCAACCTCGACGACTTCATCAAGCGCCCACAAGGACGAGCTCGAGCGCCGACGTCGTCGTCATCTCCGACTCGCCGATGTTCGACGCGCGGCGTGCCGTCGATCTGCTACGGCCTGCGCGGCCTCGGTCTACTTCCAGATCGACCTGCGCGGCAGCAAGCACCGACCTGCACTCGGGATCGTTCGGCGGCGCGGTCGCCAACCCGGCGATCGTGCTCGCGCAGATGCTCGCGCAGATGAAGGACCGCGGCGGCCGCATCAAGATCCCCGGCTTCTACGACGATGTGCGTGGCGCTGCAGGCAGGAAGAGCGCGAGGCGTGGGCGCGCGCTGCCGTTCAACGAGAAGAAGTACAAGGAAGGACTTCGGCGTTCCGAAGCTGTTCGGCGAGACCGGCTATCACGACGCTCGAGCGCACCTGGGCGCGGCCGACCTTCGAAGTGAACGGGCTGCTGTCGGGATTCACCGGCGAAGGCGCGAAGACGGTGCTGCCGGCCGTCGCCGATGGCCAAGGTCAGCATGCGGCTGGTGCCGAACCAGGATCCGACAAGATCGCGACGCTCTTCGAGGACTACGTGAAGAAGGTCACGCCGAAGACCGTCGAGCTGAAGGTGCACGCGCATGCACGGCGGCAAGCCGTGGATGACGGCGTTCGACAACCCGTTCGTGCAGGCCGCCGGCCGCGCCATCGAAGCAGGGCTTCGGCCAGACGCCCGGTGTTCACGCGCGAAGGCGGCTCGATTCCGGTGGTCGTCGACCTTCCAGGAGGAGCTCGGGCTGCCGTCGGTGCTGTTCGGCGTCGGACTGCCGGACGAAAACGCGCACGCGCCAACGAAAGCTCGACGTGGCGAACTTCCATACCGGCATCATCGCGTCGGCGATTCTCTATGACGAAACTCTTAGCCAAACAGCAACTTTTGATCGTGACGCGGATTGGGATTGAAACGCCGTCGTGAATCCTCAACTCAATCCGCAGTCCCCAATTCGAATGGTGGCACCGAGACGCTCAGCCGTCTGCGCACGCCTACGGACCGCCGGCGCCGCCGCGCGATCCCCACGCTCTTTGTGGGAGGTGCTGTCGGTTCACTCCACGCCGCGCAAGCGGGACGCGGCGCTGCTGGCGCTCAAGCGGATTCGCGCGCTGACCCCGGACGGTGATGCGGGGCGCCGCGGGCAGTTGTGGCTCGAGGACAGTGTGGCGCCTGCCGGCCCTCACCGAGCAGCGTCGTGGTCCTGGTGGACCGGCCTCGACGATTCCGCCGCCCGCCGGACCTTCGCCAAGACAATCCGCGGTCTGCCGGAGCCGGCGCGAAGTGGGCGCCAGTGCCACTGCCGCGATGGGCGCGGGCGGGCGCTATCTGGATGTTGGTTGTTTGCCGGGGTGGATCCAGCCGGTGATGCTGGTCGACGCGCATCAGCCAGGCGTCGCCCGCTTGGCGCTGGATCCGAAGTGAGCTGCATATGATTTTTTCGGACATCGCGTGGTCCAGGCGTGAAGCGTTGTCTGCGGTATGCCGCCGGATGGCTGTTCACCGCCGGGACCTTCCTCTACCTCGAACCATCGGCTGGCGCGGCGACGTGCACGAGGGTGATCCGCACGGTAAGTGTCTGTCTGGCGCTGCGCCGGAGATTGTCCTGAATGGTGGCCAGAGGCGAAGCCGTCATGATCCGCAGTGACGCCTGGCTGGCGCTCTTCCAGGTGGTGTCCGGTATCGCGTGCGCCGTTGTGTAGCAGTGTTAACAGCTTATGTCGCGAATCCGTTTCCGGTGACTGACCGCGCTGCGATGCCACCCCGACCGAGTGACGCGCGCGGAGCCCCACGCGCCCATTGCCCGCCTGCGAAGCGTGGCGCGTGTTGGTCCCGGCCGCGATCCCCAGCTTCTCGGCGCGTGGTCCAGACTCCAAAGCCGGTCACCCCAAACGGCTTCGCGCCACAGAAGCGTCAACGCACCTGCCCGATATGCGAAAAGGGCGCAAACATCCGGCAGCCGAGAATTCAGGCCGTGGCGCAATCGGTCCTGCTCGCCTGAGGCGCCCCGCGTCGACTGGACGGTGGGCGGGATGATCTGGTCGCGCCGCAGCTGTCGGACGCGCGCAGATGGTGCTGGTCGCTGGGGCCGCCCTCGCGCTCGGCTGAAGCCCTCGCGCTCCAGCGCGACGAGCGCCTCTCAGTTCAACGAGGCCACGCTGCGCTTGCGCAGCGCCTTGACGTGCTCCCAGATTTGCTCGTGCTCCCTCCCGGCCTCGGAACTCGAGCTCAGCGCCAGCGGACGGACAGCTGCAGGTAGGCCTGGCGGCCGCGCAGGGCGCGTCGCGAAGTCGTTCAGAGTGGATAAGCCAGCGAGGCCGGTGGTCGCGCAGCTCGTGAATGGCCGATCCAGCTGAGCCGCCAGCCATCAACTCCGTGATGTCCGGCTTGCGGGAACGAATGTCATCTGCACTGCAGACCCGCTTCGGGTTCAAGCAGCATGCGTGGCGGCGGATCTAAACCGCGTTAGCCCGCGCTCGGCGCGAAAGCGTGATCGATCGGCGACTTTCGTCCGCGCCCGGGGCGGCGCGTCTGATCTCCCGGCCGCGCAGCATCAGGCGCGGCACGCGTCCTCCGACAGCAGGGCGCCGCCATGATGCGCGCGTCGATGAGGAGGTCCACGGCCTGGTGCAGGCCGCGCGCCGGGCCGGGTGGCGGACGAGAGAGAGTGGCCGGGAAGCTGACGCCTTCGGACGTGCACGTCCGCCCGCCGCGCGACCTCGATGCGGTGAGACCAGTGGCCGGAAGCGCGGATGGAACTCCCGGTCCGCCGATCCAGCACCTCGCCCAAGAAAGCTGTTGCGGGGATCCTCAGCGAAACGCACTGGTCTGGATCCGACCAGACGCTCGCTTCGAAGGGGTGGTCGTTCAAAGCCATGACCCGGGCGGTAGGCTCACGAGGTCGACGTCGGGTGGAGTCGTCTCATCGCGGAGTCGAGGACCGGGCAGGCGCATTCGCCGGCGACTTCCGCCGCCGCGCTTCGCGTCCGATGGCGTCGTGAGCTGGTCGAGCACGGTCCGGGGCGTCGAGGCTGCGACGCTGACTCCCGCCAGCATCAGGGGGCCGCGATCAGCCAGATCGTGGCTGGCCCAGAATCGCAACGCCCGGGCGCGAACGCCCCGGCAAGAGGCTGTCACGGATCACGTCTTCCAGAGAATAGCGCGATTCAAAAGGGCGGGGCTCCTCGTCGCCCCGCCCGGTGTGATTCCGCTCGGCTGAAAGCCAGCGTCGTTCTTGCTGCCAACCAGGTCACTCGAACACCGAGGCAGAGCGACGCGCGGCGCCCAGGACCTGCACAAGATCTGGTTAGACGCTGGTCGCGTTCTGGGTCGTGCGCACGGCCAGAAGGGTGTTGCCGTTGAACAACGTTGAAGATGTCGAGCCGCGGAATCGAGCTGCGCCGGACCGATCCTGAACGGGCGATCGACGGTAGTGAAGTCCACAGATTCTGAAGTTCGGCAGCCGCGAAGTCTCGCCGACCGGGTCCTGCAGCCTGAGCAGGACCGGTCCTTCCTGCTCGCGCGAACCGCGCGTTGAGGGCCCGAACTCTTTCCGGATAACCCTGCCGGGAGCTGTAGCTCGCCGCAACGCGTTGAAGTCGGCCGGCGGTGGTTGTAGAGCCGCCCAGCCGAGACAGCCGCCTCTGGCGTTGACGCGCTGGTCGCCGATGCCGCCGCCCGCCTGAGCTGTAGTTCGCTGGGAACCGTTGCGGGTCGACCGGTTCGACGTGATCCTCACCGAGACCGCGGGGTTGGCGGCAACGTTATCGCCGTTTGCAAGAATTCCCCGGCCAGCCGTTCATGTTCACGATCGGCGCTGTTGTGCGCAAAGCTGGTGTTCATCAGCCAGCGATGCGAAAGGCGTTTCGCGCGCGGTCACTTCGAGCGCCGTTGTAGGCGACCGGTTATGCTGGATCGCGATCGTGTAGTTGGTGAGGTTCGAGACCGTGCGAATCTGCAGGTCGGCTGGTAGTACATCACCGTCGGACACGATGCGCCGGCCCGGGCTGATCCGGTCGCATCATGGCTGGACGGTTGGTCGGCCCAATACGTCGACGGGATTGAGGCTCGACGTGTCGAAGCAACTGTATCAGTGAGCCGGTTGGTAGCGGCGCCAGACGTAGTTGGCGCCCACCGCGAATCCGGCACCGATTTCGCGATCGAATCCGGCGATCAACTCGTCGGTCCGGTCGTTCTTCAGACTCGGATCGACCGTGTTCGCTGTCGTCGGCGAACCCGGCGATTGGCCGGATCCCAGTTCGCCAGGTTTCGGCGCAGGAAGTTCGCCGGATTGCCGCCATTCGGGATGGCGATTTCGTTCGATTGGACGAATGCCGTCGTGATTGGCATCGACCCACGGATAGCGCACGGTCACGCGTTGTGAGCGGGTTGACCTGGCTCGCGACGCCGGCAACGCTGCCGACCTGTCCCCAGCATATCGCGTAGTTCGCCGTTGATCGTTCGTCTTCCCGTCGCCTGTCACGTCGTAGGTGAGGCCGAGCCGAGGCGAGCAAGTTGTTGAAGACGACGCCCGGGTCGGTTCCCGCGAAGTTGACGCGCCGGCAGCAAGGCCGGCACGAGTCGGGCTGGCCGTGACGCGTCGATGACGAGTGCATGGTCGTGATTGCGATCGTAGCGCAGCGCCGAGCTGCGAACGTGCAGCCGGCTGCGTGTGATGCGTGTCCTGCGCGTACACCGAGATGTTCGGTCAGCTTGTGCGATCGCCTGGCCGTCGCGCGTCAGCGCATCTGGCAGCCGACGGCCACCGTCGCGCAGTCGTTGCGGGTTGGCCTAGCTCGGCCTGACGCTCGGGAAGCGCGCCGGTGGCGTTGCCCGGCGTCTGCGTCGCCGCATAGCTGGTAGTTGTCGCGCCAGTAGCCGCCGATCTTGAACGCGTGATCGCCGCCCAGCATGCCGGGCATGAAGTAGTTGCATGTTCACGGTCAGGCTGTTCACGGGCGGATGTTCGCCGGCTGCGAGCTGTCCGGCGTCCGAGCGGCCGTTCAGACCGCGTCGGAGATGATCGAAGCGTCGGCTGCACGTCGCGTCGGTCGCGAGCGGATCGTGGAAGTCGAGGATGAAGTTGTTGCCGACGTGCGCGTACTGCACGTCGAGCAGCGTGCGGTCGCTGATCACCCACTGATCGGCCGACACTTGTAGGTCGGGTTCGGACCGATGGCCCAGTAGCTGCTCGCCGAAGCCGTGACTCGGCACCGCGTCCTGCCGCGCCGTCGACTCGATCGGCGTCGAGATCGCTCGGCGCTGCGGGCGTTGCGCACCTTCTTCGATGAACAGGTTGAAGCAGCGACAGCTTGTTGCCCTTGATGCAGCTGCACTTCAGCCTTCAGGTTGCTGTCGTCTGCGAGCACCGTCTCGGTCGGTGTTCAGGCAGGCGTTGACGTCGTCGACGCTGAATGCGACAACGGTTGCCGCGGTCTCGCCGGCCTTGATCTGCTGGCACGGCGGCGCGTCGGCTGATAGAAGTTGATGACGCCGACGTTGATGTCGTTCTTGCCGCAGGCGCCCCAGATCCACGCGCGCCCTTTCTGATCAGCGGCCCGCCCGCCTCGATGCCGTAGTCCTGGATGTCCTGGATCGGATTGCCGGACGTCGCGCCCTGCAGGCGCTGCGCGTCGGTGATGTTGCTGCGACTCGAAGCGGCTCGTTGGTGTCGTAGAAGCGCGACGAGCCGCGGAACCGGTCGCGTGCCGCTCTTGGTGACGAGGTTGATGCCGACGCCGCCGGTCTGCTGCGTCACGTCGACGCCGCCGGTGTTGATCGTCATCTCCTCGAACGCGTCGAAGTCGTAGTAGCTCGGCGACGCGCCGGTCGCCGCCATGTCGGTGATGTCGACGCCGTCGAGCGACCACTTGTTGTTGGTCGGATTGCCGCCGCGCGACACGTAGTTGGACTGCTGGCCCGACATGTTGCCGCCGATGTTCTCGCGGTCCATGGCGATGCCGGCCGTCTGCTGGAGGATGACCCACGGGTCGCGCGCCGACGGAATGCTCTGCAGCATGCTCGTTGGTGAACGTCTGCTTCGTGCCGCATTCCCTACTCGTGTCCACAACCGGGCTCTGGCCGGCGACGGTAATCGTCTTCCTGCGCCGTCGAAGAACGCCCATCTGCGCGTTGATCTGCGCGCTGAAACCAACCGTGACCCGGGCGGCCCTCGTTGACGACTTGCGTCTTGAACCCCGTCAGTTCAAGCTTCGGCGGTGTAGGTGCCTGATCTCGAGGCGCGGGAACTGATAAGCTGCCCGCGGCATCCCGCTGGTGACCGCGACGAGCGGCTGCGGCAAGGTGGGGGCGGTCAGCGTCACCGTGACGCCGAGGCAGGACTGGCGCCGGACTGGTCCGTCGCTCGGCCGAAAGATTTCGCCTGTCTGCTGACCTCAGGGCGGCCGCCAGCGACGTGCTGGCCAGGAGCGCCTACAAGCGCGAGGGCAGTGCTCGAACTCTCATCCTTCCTCCTCCGAAAAAACAACCGATGAGCCTAGTGCACGAATCCCCGGACGGGGCCGCTGTCTGAAGTCGCGCGCTGTCCAGGATTGATCAGGCGTCCTGGCCTCGGGGAGTGGGCTGAAAAAGGCGAAAGGGATGTGAAAAAAGCGTCGGATCAGGGCCACAGAATCCAGCGATTTGGATGGTTGTTCAAACTGGAACGGCTTAGACGTCCATAAAGCTTCTCAGACTGGCTTGAGGTCCAGGTCGGCGATTGAAGGAATGACAAGATCCGCGGGGAGGCGATCCGGCCGGGAACGTTCGCGCCACTGCCAAGGTCCTGCAGGCCCGCGGCAGCGCCGACTGAAGACCCCAGACGGAATCCTCAACCGCCAGACAATCGCGGCGGCAGCACGTCAGGCCTGGCACGGTGGTCCGCAGCAGTTCGACGGCGCGTGCGTAGGGATCCGGCGCGGGCTTGCTGCGGGCGTGTCCTCGGCCGCGACGATCGCGGTGAACGCACGACGTCAGGTGCTCGCGTTCGAGCACGCGGCGGATTTCATGGCCGAGCGCGCCCGACGCGATCGCGACCGGGACCTGATTGGCCATCTGTCGCACCCGTCAGCGGCGCCCGGAAACAACACCGACACGCCTCCAGCTCGGTCGCGCTCGCGCGGCCGTCTCGGCCACGAACGTCGCGATGTCCGCGGATGTCAGGTGCGTCCGATAATCCTGACCGATCGCCGCGAACGCCGCCGGACTCGTCGAACCCGAGTAGCGCGCGCGTAATAGTCAGTCTCGGTCAGGGCGGTCGCCGTGCCCGGCGAGCACGTGACGCGGAACGCGCGGAAATGGAGCGGCTCGCTGTCGGCGCAATGACGCCGTCGAAGTCGAACGACGATCGCGTCGGAGCATCTTGCCGTCTAACTTCAGATTTCTTCGCGTCCGGCCTGCGCGCATCGGGACTTTCAGCCGGTTTTCCGCCGGCGGATGCGGGCACCGCCAGGTCGGGCTGTAGTAGCAGTGGGAATGTACGCGCGGTTGAAGTCGATCTCGTAGATGCCGGTCGCCGTGCGGTCGATATCGAGAAAGCGGCCGGCGGCGTAGGTTTCGGTGCCGCTGGTCAGATCGCTGAACGGGACGAACAGCCGGTCGGCGGTCCGCGCCGCCGCGAGCGAGAACGCCGTCAGCTTGAGGGGCTTGCCCTTGAGCGACGAACTCGAGCGTGCCGACGCGCGCGGAACTTGTCCGCGCCGCCGGTGGACGTGGTCATCTCGAAAATCGACGGATCGTCGGCGACCTTCAGCGCCGCCGGCACGTTGTAGTCGGGGTCGATGGGGAAGTAGGCGAGCGGCAGCAGCTCCGTCTTCCGCGTTCTGCGGCACCGGGTCGTTGTCCTCCGGTAAACGCCGCGTCCTTCGCGGCGCGATCCGCAGCGATCTTCGCCGCGTAGTCTTTCGGTTCTTCCGGTGGCTTGTTGGCACAGGATCCGAGCGCAATGCCGAGAACAGCCGTTGCAACTGCTTGCTTTACTCGAGACATCAGATCAACTTTTTTCAGTTGCGCTGGGGCCCCACCCCCCAGCGCGTTTCACGATGATGCCTCACTCGAGCTTTACAGGCTCTCGCTCGGCATGAGCCGCGGGCGCGCTTTCACCAGCTCGACCCACCTGACCCACTCGACCCACTGCCCGACCCGACCTATCCGTCATTGTGCGAACGGATATCCGCCGCGCGCCACGCGTCTCGTCAGCCAGCCGCCGGCGCATCGTCACTGTATTCACGGGCGTCACCTTGAGCACCCGCCTGAGGGCCGCCAGCATCGTCCTCAGGGTGTCGCCGTCGACAGTCGCCGCCAGCGCCTGTCGGGCGGACGCGTCGATTCGCATGGCCGCGTCGTTGACGAACACCCGCGCCGCGTCGGCGTGCAGCGACGCCTGGCGGCCTGCGCCGCCGCCGCGGCCTGGCGCGCGAAGCGAGGGCGCTTTCGGCGGCGAACACGTCCGATCAGGATGTCGGCCGCGTGCATCAGCACTTCCTGCTGGTCGGTCAGCTTCTGTCCGAAGGTCTGCATCGCCAGGCCGAGCACCATCAGCGCCACTTTCTTGAACGCGGCTCGACCGCGCGGCGCTCGTCGGCGAGCAGCGCCTCGTCCATTGCCGCCGCATGCGACGGCGGCCGAGCAGCTCGTCCTGGAGCGCCTTTGCGGCCGGAATCAGCGGCAGGTCGCCTTTGACCGCGCGGCGGGCGAGCATGCCGGGAATCAGCAGCCGGTTGATCTCGTTCGTTCCCTCGAAAATCCGGTTCACCCGCGCGTCGCGGTAGTGCCGCTCGGCGGGGTAGTCCTGCACGAAGCCGTTGCCGCCGTGAATCTGGATGTTCTCGTCGAGCACGTAGTCCAGCGCCTCGCTGCCGGCGACCTTCGCGATCGACGCTTCGACCGCGTATTCCTCGAGCGCGGCGAGCGCCGCCGATCCGTCCGTCGGCTCGTGAGGCGTGGCTTCGATCCGTCGCATCGACCAGGCCCGCCGTGCGATAGAGCAGGCTCTCGACGGCGTAGGTCGTGACCGACCATCTCGCCCAGCTTGTGCTTGATCGCGCCAAACGACGCGATCGGCTGGCCGAACTGGCGACGGGTTGCCGCGTACTTCGCCGCTTCGCTGATCGCACCCTGCGCGCCGCCGCCGCACATCGCGCCGAGCTTGAACCGGGCGAAGTTCGAGCACGTTGAACGCGACCTTGTGGCCCTTGCCGACTTCGCCGAGGACGTTCTCCGCCGGGACCCTGACGTCCTGAAAGATCGAGCGGCGGTCGTCGACGAGCCGTGCAGCCCCATCTTGTGCTCTTCCTTCCCGCTCTGACGCCGAAGCGCGCGCTCGACGATGAAGGCGCGTGAATTCGCTGCGCCGTCGACTTTGGCGAAGATCGACGAAGCAGGTCGGCGAAGCCGCCGTTGGTGATCCACATCTTCTCGCCGTTGAGGACGAAGCTGCCGTCCGCCTGTCTGGTCGCGCGGGTGCGCGCGCCGAGCGCATCGGATCCGGATCCGGTTTCGCTCAGCCCGTAGGCGCCGATCAGCTCGCCGGTCATCAGCTTCGGCAGGTACTTCTGCTTCTGCGCTTCGGTGCCGAAGAGCATCAGCGGAACGATCGTCAGGTTGGCCTGCGCGCCGAAGCGCGGCGCCGAAGGAGGCCGATCGCGCCATCTTCTCGCTGACGACGAGCGAGGTCACCTTGTCGAGGCCAACGCCGCCGTAGGCTTCGGGCACGTCGACGCCGAGCAGTCCCAGAGCTGCCGCCGCGCTGCACCAGCTTGCGGGCGAGCTCCCAGTCTTTCTGTTCGAGCTGGTCGAGGCACGGGCAGCACCTCGTTGTCGACGAAGTCCTGCGTCGTGCGGCCAATCAGGCGGTGTTCGTCGCGTCTGCCGCTCGGGCGTGAAGACGCTGTCGGCGTCCGCGTCCTGGAGAAGCCATTCGCCGCCGCGCGAGAATCGGTGCCGAGCTTGCAGTAGTCATGACGGTCCTCTTTCATATCACTGGCGGCGGGGCCCCACCCCGCCGCGTAGCTCGCGACGCTTCGTCGCGGCTTTCAGGCCGCTCCTCCGCGTAGTCGCAGGCGCTTTTCGACTGGCGCGGGCCCCACCCCGCCGCGTGTTCTCAGCGACGCTTCGTCGCGGCTTTTCAGGACAAGTTTTCAAATATCCCAGCCGCGCCCATGCCGCCGCCGACGCACATCGTCACCATGCCGTAGCGCACGCTGCGCCGCTTCATCTCGTGCAGGATCGTCGTCGTCAGCTTCGCGCCGGTGCAGCCGAGCGGATGGCCGAGCGCAATCGCGCCGCCGTTGACGTTGAGCCGTTCGGGATCGATCGGCAGCGCCTTCAGGCACGCGAGCACCTGCGCGGCGAATGCCTCGTTCAGTTCGATCAGGTCGATCTGATCGAGCGACAGCCCGGCCAGCTTCAGCGCTTTCTGGATCGCCGGCACCGGCCCGATGCCGAACCGCTCGGGCTCGACGCCGGCCGTCGCAAAGGTCACGAAGCGCGCCATCGGCGTGAGGCCGCGCGCGCTGGCGGCGTCAGCCGACATCACCACGACTGCGGCGGCGCCGTCGCTGGTCTGCGACGAGTTGCCGGCGGTCACACTGCCCTGGCCGGGAACGCCGGGCGGAGCTTCGCGAGCGCTTCGGCGGAAGTATCGCGCCTCGGCCCTCGTCCACCTCGAAGGTCGCGGTGCGGACCCTCGGACCCGTCGCGATCGATCGCCCGGCCATGGCCTTCGCGCTCCCACCGGCGGCGACGAGCAGGCGCTCATCGGCCGCGGACTCGACGACGCGAGAAACAACCGGGACGATTTCGTCGGCAAACTTGCCGGCCTGAATCGCGGCCAGCGCCCGCTGATGACTTCTCAGCGCGAAAGCGTCCTGTTCCTCGCGCGAGATCCCGGATTCGCGGGCGTGGTTCTCCGCCACGAGACCGGTGCTCTAAGTAGACGTCCGGATAGACGTCCATCAGCGTCGGGTTCGGGGCGATCTTGTTGCCGCCCATCGGCACGAGGCTCATCGACTCGGTGCCGCCGGCCACGATGACGCGACGCGAAGCCGCACATGATGCGCTCGGCCGCGTACGCGATCGCCTGCAGACCCGAGGAACAGAACCGGTTGACGGTGACCGCCGACGCAGTGACCGGAATCCCGGCGCGCAGGCTGGCGATACGCGCGACGTTCATGCCCTGCTCGGCTTCGGGCATGGCGCAGCCGAGAATCACGTCGTCGACGTCGGCGGCGGCCAGTCCCGGGGCCCGCGTGATCGCCGCGCCGATGGCCGCGGCGGCGAGCTCGTCAGGCCTGGTGCCGCGCAGGGCGCCGTTCGGCGCCTTGCCGACGGCGGTCCGGGCCGCGGAAACGATTACGGCGTCAGTCATGCCAATCCCCCAGCAGGTCCTCGACGGCCTCGGCGGCTTCGATCACCTTGCCGTCGAACAAATGGTCCGCGCCGTCGATGACCACCAGTTCCTTGGGCTCGGCGGCGCGGGCGTAGAACTCACGCATCTCCTTCAATGGACAGACCTCGTCGCGCTCGCCCTGGATGAAGAACTTCGGCTTGGTGCTCGTCGCGACGGTGGTGAAGTTGTAGCGCGACAGCGGCGGCGCGATGCCAATCAACGTCGAGACGCGTGGGTCGTCGGCGCCGACCGTCAGGGCGATCCACGATCCGAACGACATGCCGCCGGCCCAGAGAGGGGCGTCGGGATAAGCTCCGCGCATGTAGTCGAGGGCCGTCCGGAAATCGTCCATCTCGCCCGGTCCCTCCGAGAAGGTGCCGGCGCTGGCGCCGGCGCCACGGAAGTTGAAACGCAGAACGGCGCAGCCGATCCTGCTCAACGCCTTGGCGGCCTGGTACACCACCTTCGTGTGCATCGTCCCACCCATCGTCGTCAGGGGTGCGCCATCACGACGGCGGCTCGCCTTCCGGCCTGGTGTCCGCTGTACAGCAGGCCATCGGCGCCGACAGTGCCGGCGTTCGCGGGCTCGTCGAGGATGGCCTCGATGCGCCCCGCCGAACCTGCAAGTTCGAGAATCGCCATCAAGCTACTCTGTTCGACTCGCCTGGACCCTGCGCTCGGCTGAAGCCTCGCGCTCCTTCGGACCCACTCGACCCACCTGACCCCCGTAACCCACTCGACTCAAGGAAATTCCGAAGCAGGTTCGCGAAGAGATCCGGACGCGTCAGTGTTCCCTGATGGCCGGTCCGATTCAGGATCGCGCAGCGTGCGCCGGCGATGAGCTCGCCGTACATTCGACGAGCCGTTCACCGCGACGACGTGATCGAGGTCGGCTTCACCGGTGACGACGAGGGTTGGCGCCGAGACCCGCGCGCAATCCGGTGTCGCGTCGTAGCTGCCGATGAGCCTGGCGCGCCACGCCATCCGCCGCAGCGAAATCGGCGCCGATACCAGCGTGCGAAGAATCGATCGCGAGAACCGCCGGCGGTCGGCCGCGTCGGGCAAGGCGGCGACGAGCTCTTCCCGCGCCCGAAAGGGTATTTCCGCGAGAAAGAGCGGGCCACAGACGCTACGGCCAGCGCGCATACAGGTCGTGCCGCGGCCGCAGGTGCCATCCCGGGCCCGGCGTGGACGCGAGGACGAGAGCGGCGGTCCGGCCGGGGTGGCGGGCCGCGAATCGAAGGGCGACCAGACCGCCGAACGAGACTCCGCAAATCGCCGCGCGCTCGATCGCTTTCGCGTCCATCACCGCGAGCACCTGGTCCGCATAGCTGTCGAAACCGCGATCCGATTCAAACGCAAACTCCGCTGACGGCTCGTCGCCAAGCGAAAACGTCAGGACGCGAAAATCTCCGGCCAGCGCGTCGACCGTGACGCGCGTAGATCCCACCGGCCCTGGAGGCCGGGAATGAAGACGAGCGGCGTGCCCTGGCCCTGTTCGAAAACCCGCATGGCTAGTTGCGCAACGGCTTTCCGGTCTTGAGCGTGTGCTGAATCCGCTCCAGCGTCTTGCGTTCGCCGCAGAGCTTCAGGAACGCCTCGCGCTCGAGATCGAGGAGATACTGCTCGGACACCGTCGGTCTGATTGGGCAGCGCGCCGCCGGCGAGCACGTTCGCCAGCGCGCGGCCGACGACGGCATCGTGGTCGCTGATGCGCCCGGCCCTCAGCGCGAGGTGAATCCCGAGTTTGACCGCGGCCAGCACCTGCTCGCCGCCGACGGGATGGCCAGGCGCGGTGACGGCCTCTGATAGCCCTCACGCACACGTTCGAGCGCGAACGCCTTCGCATCCGCTGATCAATCGCTCGCGATTCATGGTGACGCGGTCGGTGGCGTCGATGTAATCGAGCTCCATCGCGTTGGCCGCGCTGGTCGCCACTTTCGCAAAGCCAATCGTCTCGAACACGCGCTGCACGAACGGCAGCAGATCCGGCGTGCCTGCGGCAGCCCGTCGACGGCGCGGGCCAGCATTTCCTTGGTGCCGCCGCCGCCCGGAATCAGTCCGACTCCGGTCTCGACGAGGCCGATGTAGCTTCCGCGGCGGCCTGGACGCGGTCGCCGTGCAGCCCGATTTCGCAGCCGCCGCCCAGCGTCAGCCCCGCGGTCGCGACGATGACCGGAACATCGGAGAAACGGAGCGCCTGGGTGGCGTTCTGGAAGCCGCGGATCATCAGGTCGATCTCGTCCCAGTTGCCTTCCTGCGCCTCGAGCAGGAGCAGCATCAGGTTTGCGCCGGCGGAGAAGTTCGGCGCCTCGTTGCCGACGACGAGCGCCGCGAAGTTCGTGGCGGCTTCCTTCAGCCCGGCGTGCAGCATCTGGATGGTGTCGCCGCCGATCGCGTTCATCTTGGAGTGGAATTCGACCGCCAGCACCCCGTCACCGAGGTCGACCAGACTGGCGCCGGCATTCCTGCGGACGACGCGCTGCTGATCTTTCGCCGACTTGAGGATCTGCAGATCCGGCGCCGCCGGCGGAACGCCGCCAGCCCGAAACCGCCCGCCGGCCGGCAACAGCGCTGCGTCCGATCCGGAGAGAACCTGCTGCGCTCCGATCGCATCGAGCGTTTCAAACGGCCCGAGCTCCCAGCCGAAGCCCCACTTCATGACTCGATCGACGTCGTCGATCGAGTAGGCGATCTCGGGGGTCACTCTCACGGTGTAGGCGAGGCTCGGCCCCAGTGTCTCGCGAAGGAACTCGCCGACGCGATCCTTGCCGAGCATGCAGCGCCTTGATGCGATCGGCAGTCGGCTCGATGTGGCGCGCCGCCTCGAGCGCAGGCAGCTTCGGCGCCTGGCGCGGACGGTAGGCCAGTGTCCGCGGGTCGAGGGTGAGGATTTCGGTTCCGCCGGCCGCCTTCGTTTTCTGGTAGAAGCCCTGGCCCGCTTTGTCGCCGATCCAGCCGCGTTCGAGCATCGCGCCGACCAACGGCGGCAGTTCGATCCGCAGATTGCGCGCGACATGCGCCAGCATCGTCGAGTCCCGCCATGATCCATCGTCCGGAAGGTGGCGCTCTTGGGACGGCCGATCGCCGGGCCGGTGATGGCGTCGATTTCCTCAGGCGTGTAGCGGCCCGATTCGAGGGCCTTCAACACCAGCGCGCGCTGCCCTGAATCACGAGGTGGTTGCCGATGAAGTTCGGCTTGTCCCTCGGCCGGGACCACGCCTTTGCCGAAGCGATGATCGGCGAAGGCGCAGGTCCGCGCGGTCACCGCTGGATCCGTATCGGCAGTCGGAATGACTTCGAGCAGACGACAGGTATCGCGGCGGGTTGAAGAAATGCGTGCCGAGCAAAGTGGCGGCGGAAATCATCGCTCCGCCCGTCGGCGAGGTCGGCGATCGGGATTCCAGAGGTGTTGGACGAGACGATCGATGCCGGGCCGCCGCGCCGAATCGACCCGCTCCAGAAGCGGCCGCTTGACGTCGAGCTGCTCGACCACGGCTTCGATGATCCAGTCCGCGTCCTCGAGCTTCTTCAGGTGGCGTCTCGAAGCCGCCGACGGCGATCAGGCGCGCGTGCGTTGGACGTGAAGAACGGATCCGGCTTCAGCGTTCGGGCGCGCTTCAGGCCCTCGCGCGCCACGCCCGCGGTCAGATCGAGCAGCAGCACTGGCATGCCGGCATTGGCGAACAGCGCCGCGATTTGCGCGCCCATGGTTCCCGCACCGAGCACGGCGGCGCTCGGACCGGCGCGTGTTCCGCGTCATCGCGCTCTGGCTCCGTTCAGGAAGAGATCGACCACCGCATCGGCGTCCGCCTCGAGCTGGATAGCGCCGGCGACTGAGAATCCAGTTGGTGGCCATCTCGTCGAGCGCGCCGAACAGCATCTTCGCGGCCACGGTCGGCTTGATGTCGGCGCGCAGCAGGCCGTCGCGCTGGCCGTCGGCGATCGCGGTGCGCAGTGAGGCCGAGGTAATCGCGCAGCAGCGTCGAGGAAAACGCTCCATGAACTTGGTGGATTGCCGGAGCTCGACCTGAAAGACCACGGCCAGATTGCGGTCGCGGCCGAGACGGGCCAGGTGCAGTCGTGCGAAGCGGCGGAGCCGTTCGCACGGGTCGCCGACCACGGCCACCGCGGCCGCGCACCTCGGTCAGCGCCTCGCGCATGCCGCGCTCGAAGATCGAGATCAGGAGGTCGTCCTTGCTGCGGAAGTAGAGGTAGACGGTGCCGGCGGCGACACCGGCGACGCGGCGCGACGTCGGCGACCTGGGCGTTGAAATAGCCCCGCTCGGCGAACACGTCGATCGCGGCGCGCAGGATGGCGTCACGCTTGGGACCGGGGGCGGTTCGGGGCGGACCTTGCGCGGCGACAACGGGCGCGGCCATGACTGAATGAATATTCATTCAGTCGCGGCGGCGAGTCAAGATCTTCCGGCTACTTCCACTTCGTGAGAATCGATTCGCGCTCGAACAGCGACGCCGACAGCAGCGTCAGCAGCACCCAGACGGCGAACAAGCCGAGGCCGATGACGCCGAGCGCCGTCGCCGACAGCCAGAGCGATCCGGTGAACTGCGCGACCAGCAACGCGGTCAGCGGGATGATGATGAGCACGCCGAACTGTTGAGCGGTCCGCGCGTCGTTGACGCGGGACGAGATGACGATCGCCGCCTGCAGCGAGACCAGGGCGGCCGCCGGCCCGACCACGACGACCAGCAGCAGCGTGCGCGGCGTCAGCATGGCGGCGGGCACCCCGCGCTCGGCGAACAAGACGATCGCCGCAAAGTACAACATGACGCCGACAAACGAGATGGCGAGCGTGGGCAGCAGCGCGCCGAGCACCTTGGCGACCAGCAGCTCGACGGTCGTGATCGGCGTGGCCAGCAGCGGTTCGAGCGTTCGCGCCTGCTTCTCGCCGACGATCGAATGCGCGGCCAGCGCCATCCCGCCGGTGATCGGCGTCAAGAGGAACAGCATCAGAAACTGCTGGAACAGGAAGTTACTGAATCTGGCCGTTGGCCGACAGGCCCGCGTGGAGGCCGGCGACGCCGCTGACGCTGATCAGATCCGCGTCCCGGTCGAGCCGCTGACCGGTGACGGCCGGGATGCCGACGACAATCGCGAACGGCAGCGCCAGCGACAACACGGTCACCAGCACCACCGGAAGGAGGGCGCCGGCGTTGCGCATCAAATCGAGGAATTCCTTGACGACGAGGGCGCGGATGCGCGTCATGGGTTGTCGCCCAGCAGATGCAGGTAGACGTCCTCGAGCGCCGGAATCTCGGGGCGGATTTCGAGACCCGCGCACCCGCCGCCGCCAGCGCGGCGACGAGGTCCGGCGTGTCCCGCTCCACGTCCGCCATCGATATCAGGCCACGCCGTCGTTGATCACCGCGCCCGGGTCGAATCGTCGGAGCAGCGACAGCGTGTCGGCGGCAGCGCCCGCGAGCCGGACGATCAGTCGTCCGGTGGTCAGACGGCGCCGGAGCGTGGCCCGGCCGATCGAGCGCCAGCAGCCGCCGATCGAGGACGGCGACGCGATCGGCGATGCGCTCGGCTTCGTCGAGGTTGTGGGTCGACACCAGAATCGAGCAGCCGGCGGCGCGGCGGTCCTCGAGCAACCGTCTGACGCTGCGCCGGACCTCGGGATCGAGCCCGGATGTCGGCTCGTCGAGCAGCAGCACCGGCGGATCGTGCAGGAGCGTGCGCGCGAGCGCGACCTTCTGACGGGTGCCCTTCGAAAGCTCCGCCGCCGGCGTCGCCGCGCGATCGGTCAGACCGAAGAGCACGAGCGAGGCGTCGATCGCGCGCTCGGGATCGCTGACCTCGTAGAGCGCGCGTAGGCGCGGAGATTCTCCCGCACCGACAGACGATCCCACAGGCCGGGAGCTTCGGTGAGGAACCCGATGCGGCCCCTCACGGTATTCGACGTCGCCGGCGACAACGTCAGGCCGGCGATCGTCACCGTCCCCGAGGACGGCGAAATCAAGCCGGCCAGCATCCGCAGCGTTGTCGTCTTGCCGGCGCCGTTCGGCCTGAGCAGCGCGACGATCTCGCCCCGCCCGACTTCGAGAGAGACGTCCTCGACGGCGATCTGCTCGCCGAATCGTCGTGTCAATCCGGCCGCGGCGATCATGGCTTGAATTCCACCAGCCCTGGCGTCACCAGCAGCCGGCCCGATTTGCCGAAGGCCAGGCTGCCGGCCGCGATCAGGCCAGCGGACCGCAGCTGCAGTGTCCGGATCTTGTCGCCGTCGGGATCGTAGACGTAGAGTACGGGCTCACGAACGCGATCCACAGGCGTCCGGCGGCATCCACGGCCGCGGCGCGGACCGTCGGCGTCACCAGCGGCAATTCGCCTTCGCTGGTCCGGCGTCTGAGCCACGTGGTCGGCAGGTTGGCGAGCAGCGGATCGACTTCCAGTCCCTCGATCCGGCGCTCGAAGAGCAGCTGGCCCTGGCGATCGTATTTCCGGAACGCCGGCACACCGGTTTGGAACACGAAATAGAAGCCGCCGTCGCGATCCGCGAGCGGGATGCCGCTGTTCAGGGCGAAGTGCAGGTCGAGGTCGTTGTCGTAGCCGGTCTTGCGCAGGTGTCCGATCAGGCGGTTGGCGCCGCCCTGAAGCGTGTACTCGGTGATGAGCGCGTTGGTCTCGGGCTGCGACATCAGGATCGACGTGCCGTTTACCGCAGCGTGCCGATGCCGTTGAGCACGAGGTTGCCGAGGGTCACCCGCTGCTTCAGGCGGCCCGGGAGCAGGAACCCGCCAATCCTGAAGCCGGCCGCCGAGAAGATCTGAATCCGCTCCCGGCCGTTCGGCGCGTCGGCGACAACGAAGGTCCCGTTCGGTTCGACGTCGAACGCGGTGGGATCGATGATCCGGCCTTCTTCCGATCCGATCTGGATGATCTCCCACATGCCGGCGAGGTCCTCGTCGAGCCCGTAGACCGTATGGGCGCGGCGATCGAACACGAAATACCGGCCGTCGTGCGACTGTTGAAACTGATCGCTTCGCGGAAACGACCGGCCAGATGGGCGGGGACGGCGGCGGTTGCCTGCAGCGTCTCGACGCGAATCGCCAGCACGTCCGCGGTTGCCAGCACCAGACTCGGCGCTGAGGACGATCGCGAGGCGCCAGCTCCACGCGGCGGCGGATTCCGAAGGCCTTGACGTCGAATCCGGTGATCCGAATCACGATCGGGCTAGTAGGTCGCCGTCTCGCGGATCGCTTTGAGGATGTCGGATGCCTGCGGCAGGATGGCTTCCTCGAGATCCGGGGAGTAGGCGACCGGCGCGTCCAGCGCGCCAACGCGCCGGACCGGCGCATCGAGGTGCTCGAACGAGCTCGCCGGCGATCCGCGCGGCGATCTCGGCGCCGAAGCCGCAGGTCAGCTGATCCTCGTGCGCGACGACGACGCGGCTGGTGCGCCTGACCTGCGAGGCGATCGCCGTCCCAGTCGTACGGCATGATCGTCCGCAGGTCGAGGACGGCGGCGCTGATGCCGTCCTTCTCCGCCTGCTGGGCCGCGAGCAGCGATCGCTGCACCAGCGCGCCCCACGTGACGACGATGCACGTCGGTCGCCTTCGCGGCGCAGGCTGGACCTGGCCGAACGGGATCATGAAGTCGTTGCCCGGGTATTCGCCCTTGTTGTAGGTCTGGCGGTAGAGGTGCTTGTGCTCGAGGAACAGCACCGGGTCGTCGCAGCGGATCGCGGTGCGCAGCAGGCCCGCGGCGTCGACGCGCGTTCGACGGGTAGGCGATGCGAATGCCCGGGACAGTGCGCGAAGATGCTCTCGCCGGACTGGCTGTGATACGGCCGCCGCCGCGCAGGTAGCCGCCGATCGGCACGCGGATGACCATCGGGCACGACGAAGTGTTGCCCGACCGGTAGCGCAGCATCGACATCTCGTCGCGGATCTGCATCATCGCCGGCCAGATGTAGTCGAAGAACTGGATCTCGACGACCGGCTTGAGCCGCCGCGTCGCCATGCCGACGGCGCGGCCGACGATGCTCGCTTCGGCGAGCGGCGAGTTGAAGACGCGATCGTCGCCGTAACAGCGCGCTGCAGGCCGTGCGTCAGCTTGAACACGCCGCCCTTGCCCGGCACCGTCGCCAGCGCCTCCGGCCTGCTGGCGTCGGCGACGTCCTCGCCGAAGACGACGATGCGCGGGTTGCGCGCCATCTCGTCCTTGAGCGTGCGATTGATGGTCCCGACCATCGGTGTCGGGCTTGCCTTCGGGCTGCGCCGGCGTCTCGAAGTCGGCCGACGTCGGGTCGACATCAGGCGAGTAGACCCAGAGCATCGCGGTGTACTTCTGCGGCTTGGCCGCGGCCAGCGCCCTGCAGCGGCCGCGTCGTTGACTCTCCTTGTGGACCTCGTCGGCCATGGCGGCGAGCTCGGTCGGCGGTGGCGACGCCGCTGGTCAGCAGGAACTCGGCGAACCTCGCGATCGGATCCCGGCGGGCATCGGCTTCGCGTTCCGCCGCCAGCTTGTACAGCTTCTCGTCGTCGGACAGCGAATGCGAGTAGGGCCGGATGCAGCGGGCATGGACGAATGCCGGTCCGCGGCGGGCACGGACGTAGGCGTCGGCCTCGCGCATGGCGCTGAGGCTGGCGAAGAAGTCGGTTCCGTCGATCGAATCGACATGCAGCCCGGGAACGAGCGCACCAGCCGCGAGATATCGCCGCCCGGCGTCTGCATCTCGACCGGGACCGAGATCGCGTAGCCGTTGTCCTCGACCAGGAAGCAGGACCGGCAGGCTTCTGGTGCAGGCGCCGTTCGAGCGCTTCCCAGAACTCGCCTTCGCTGGTGGCGCCCTCGCCGAGCGAGACGTAGGTGATCTCGTCGCTGCGGAAAAGCGACTCGCGTTCGGGAATCGCCGCCGACCCGGCTGTAGATCACGCCGGCTTCCGCCGCGCCGACCGCGTGCAGCACCTGGGTGCCGGTCGGGCTCGACGCCGACACGATGTTCAGCGCGGTGTGACCCCAGTGCGACGGCATCTGGCGGCCGCCGGAACTCGGATCGTCCTGGCTCCGACGCCGGCGAGCAGCATCTCGAGCGGCGTCATGCCGAGCTGCAGGCACAGCGCGCGATCGCGGTAGTAGGGAAGAACCAGTCGTAGCCCGGCTTCAGCGTCGAGGCCGGCGGCGACGAGGACGGCTTCGTGGCCGGCGCCGCTGATCTGGAAAAGATCTGGCTCTGGTTCTTGAGCTGGATTTCCTTGTCATCCAGCTTGCGCGACAGAAGCATGCAGCGGTGGACCGCCAGCAGCTGCTGCGCGCTGAGACCGGCGAAATCCACGGCGCTCGCAGGCGTGGCTGCCGCCTCCTGCCCGTTCAGAACGGCCTTCATGTCCGCCACGAATTATATCATTCGACATCCGTGGTATATGCTCGACGTCCATGAGCACTCAGACGGTCCGGCTCCATCGCTGGGACGAAATTGCGCTCGAAAAAGTGACCGAGACGCTGTCGCGAAAAGTCGTGACCGGCGAGCGCGAAATGCTGGCGCAGATCTACCTGAAACGCGGCTGCGTCGTGCCGATGCACAAGCACGAAAGCGAGCAGATGACGTATATCCTGCAGGGCGCGCTTCGGTTCCTGGTCGGCGGCGAAGAGATCACGGTCCGCGAGGGCGAGGTGCTCCACATCCCGTCCTGGGTCGAGCACCAGGCCGAAGCGCTCGAGGACACCTTCGAGCTCGATCTGTTCAGCCCGATCCGGCAGGACTGGCTCGATCACACCGACGACTATTTTCAGCGCTGAGCGAGCCGGCGTATGGCCATAGATCGTCAGGGGACCGGCCTCGCCGTTCTCCGTATCTGCATCGGCGTGTTCTTCCTCTTCGAAGCGCTCGGCAAGCTGCGGTGGTTCACCGACTCGTCGATCCTCGCCGGGATGTTGGCGGCGTGGCACGGCGAGCTTCGCGCCGGGGTCGATCAGCGCCCATTACCTCGAGCGCGTCGCGATCCCCGGCGTCGCCATCTTTGCCCGGCTGGTTCCCTCGGCGAATTCACGTGCGGGTTGGCGCTCGTCGTCGGATTCTGGACGCCGATTGTCGCCTTCGTCGCGCCTTCTTCATGGCGCTGAACTTCCAGATCGCGAGCGGGGCGGTGTTTCGCTACAGCTTCCTGTCGAGCGGCTACGGCCTGCCGGTACTCGGGTCGACGGTCGCCCCCATGTTCGGAGGATCGCGGCTGCCGTGGAGCGTGCGTTAAGCGGCATCGTTGCATTCCGGCATTTCGCGAGCCTCATCTCCCGAGTCAGCGTTCGACCACGTAACGCCTGACGTCTCCCGTTCAATGACGACGTGTCGACATCGCGGTCGCGCGGCAGGGAAAGAAAGTATTCAACCAGTGGCTTGTCGTCGGTGAGGATCGGTCCGCCGCCGACGAACGCGCGCAATTCCTCGGGCCGGCGATCTACGCCGACAGCAGACGATCCCAGGTGTCGACGCCGAAGTCACGCAGTCCCTGGGCGCTGCCGGCCATCCGGAGCTTGCGCTCGAAATCCACCCGGCTCAGCTTCAGCGGTCTCGACCATTCCGACCAGCAGCGAGCCATCGGCCCACACCGTCGTCTGCGGAAACACGCTGAGGAAAGTGCGCGCGATGATCTTGTATTCGGCGTCGGTCCCGGCCGTCCATTGCACGACCACTGCCGCCCGGATTGAGCACGCGGCGGATGAGCGCGAAATTACTCGGCCGAGCATAGGTTGCCCGATCCCGCGAAGATGGGGTGAATCACGTCGGCGGTGACCACGTCGTAGCGCTTGTTGGTCAACATCAGGTAGTTGCGGCCGTCGTCCACCCGGATGCGGACGTTGGGACGGTCGAGCACGCCGTAGTTGACCGCCGCGAAGAGCCGTGCGCCGCGGACGACCGACGCCGCCAGCTCGACGACGTCAACGCTTGGTCCGTGCACAGAGACCGCGCCGGCGGTGGCGCTGCCGCCGAGACCGATGACCAGCGCCGTTCGCGGGTCTGGTGAAGCGCCATCGGCAGATGGCCGATGCGGCGGTGCACGTAGGCCGTTACCGCGTCGGTCCCCGCCTGGTGATTGCCGTTGACGGTCATCGAGAGATCGCGGCTGGCCGACTCGTGGACGACCACCGTCGCCTGACGCCCTCCTCGCGCCACACGATGTGGTCCCCGCGGCGCTGCGCGATGAATTCCTGAAAGGGGTCAGGCGATGCCGCGACGATGGCCGCGAACGCAGCGCTGAAGATCGCCGCGAACGCGATTCTTCTTCGCGCGAGCCAGTTCGGAAACGTGCGAGCAGCGCCAACGGCCGAGAGCAGCGTGACCGCGGAGAGGCCGGCGATCGACGCCCGGCTGCCGGCCAGAGGCAGCAGGAGGAAGCCGGCGAGCAGCGAGCCGACGATCGCACCCGCGACGTTCAGTGAATAAAGCGGCCGACGCGGTCCGTCGTGTTCGCCGAGTTGCCCGGCGCTCCCGCCCAGACGCGGAGGCCGATCGGAAACGCCGTCCCCATCAGCAGCGCCGTCGGAAAAATCGCCAGCAGGCTGCCCGACAGCGGAAGACCAGATACCCGGGCATCACCCGCGACAGCGGCGGCGTCCAGGCGATCGCTCAGCGACGGCAATTCGGCGAGAGGCCAGAAGGACAGGCCGATGCCAGGGCCACCGCGCCCTGGAGCAATGCCAGCGTCGCGATCCATCGCCGCGGGTCGATCGAGGAACGGCGTGACGATGTAGCTGCCGAGCGCGATGCCCGCGAGAATGGTCGCGAGCATGACAGCGAATCCGCATCACCGTGGGTCGCAGAAACAGCGTCAGACGCGGAACCACACCACCCGAGCGCCAGCGCGACACCACGCCCGACAGCGCGAAGACGATCAAGACGACGGTCAGCCGCCGGTCGACGATCGATGGCGCTCTCGGAGCGAACGCGGCGACAGGTGGCTGCGACTGCCGCGCGCCGATCGTCGACGTCGACAGGCCGACGGCGCCCAGGCCGACGATCAGGCTGAGCGCCGCGGCGACGAAGAAGGTGTTGCGTATGCCATAACCAGGGATGAAGAGCAGGCCGGCGGCCAGCGTGCCGGCAATCGCGCCGGCGGTGCTGCTCCGCAGAGCAAGCCGACGTGCTGCCCGAGGCGATGATCGGCGAATCCGGACGACTTGACGACCAGTGGAAGGGTGGCGCCCATCAGCGCGGTCGGCACGACGAGCAGGGCGAATGCCATCGCCAGCCGCACCAGCGTGAGACCGCCAACCGAGTGCGGCAGCACCGGGTAGAGCGCGACGTATGCCCGCTGCATCAATCCGAGCAGGATCGGAGTGCAGAGCGCGGTGACGCCGATGAGCATCTCGGCGACACCGAACCACAGTGGCGGCCGCCGCACTCGGTCGTCTCACGCGTCCGGCGAACCAGACTGCCGATCGCCAGGCCGGCCATGAAGCTGGCCCACACCGCGCTCGCCGCGTAGACGGTGACGCCGAAGGTCCATCCGAGGACGCGCGTCCAGAGCACCTGGTAGACGAGCGCGCTGACGCCCGATCCGAAGAAAAGAATTGCAAGGGCTGGAACGAACCAGCGCGGAGGCGGGTCCGAATGGCGCGGATGACAAAGCCGCGCCGGAGTATATCACCAGTGAACGCTGTCGATCCCAGTCGTCCGGCGCGGCCGCCGGAGTAGACGTCGAACTTTTTGCGCACGCGGTTGATCTTCCACTTCAAGTATCGGTACTCAGCTTCCGCGATGGGATGAACGCGGCCGCCCTTGAGATAGAAGTAGCCGACGATGAGGCCGCCGAGATGCGTCGCGCTGGCCACGCCGCCGACTGCCGACAGCGACGTGACGAGCGCGATGGCGCCGAGGATCGCCACGCAAGATCTTGGCCGGCACCCAGAACACGATGAGCAGGATCGGGCGATCCGGAAATACATCGCGAACGCGAGCAGCAGACCGTAGATCGCACCCGAGGCGCCGATGATCGTCACGTAGCGCAGCGATTGCGCAAATTCAAACGGCAGCAGCGAGAACACCACCGTCAGCACCCCGGCGCCGATGCCGCAGACGAAGTAGTAACTTCAGGAAGTAGCGCGTGCCCCACACCTGCGTTCGAGTTCGGCGCCGAACATCCACAGCGCGAGCATGTTGAACAGCGAGTGTGGAACAGGCCCGCGTGCAGAAACATGTACGTCGCCGAGCTGCCAGACGCGGAACTTGCACGGAGCGCCTGGCCGGAATCAGTCCCAGGCCGTAGATGAGCGAGGAAGAGCCAGCTGTCGCGAGGAACAGTCGCGACGTTCGCCCCGATGAGCGCCTTCAGCGCCGTCGAAACGGGCCCGGGTCCGGAACGAAAACTGACGACGCGTAAGGAGAAGAGTAGCGGGGCATGCGGAAAGTCCAGATCGTAGCAAAAAAAGGCCCTTCGCGGTTCTCGCAAAAGGCCAAAGGAGGATGGATGAGAAGGTTGTGTGTGAACCGTCTCGTACGGTTAGACGGACCGGCCCGGAAAAGTTTAAGCGCCCGCCAGCTTCTTCCGCACCAGCTCGTTGACGACCTTCCCGTCGACGCTCTGCCCGGCCAGCCGTGCGCATGGCCGCCTTCATCCACTTTGCCCATGTCTTTGGGCGACGAGGCGCCAACCTCGACCATCGCCTCGGCCACAATGCGTTCGATTTCGGACGGATCGGCGGCCGGCGGCAGGTAGCCTCAAGCACGACAATTTCCGCCGCTTCTTTCGGCCAGGTCCTCGCGGCCGCCAGTCGTGAACCGATCGATGGAATCCTTACGCCGCTTGACCAGGGAGGCGACGACCTGGCGCTCTTCGCTCCATCGAGGGCGCGGCCGCGTTCGATCTCCCGATTCATCAGGGCCGCCTTGAGCATGCGGAGCGCGCTCAGACGGACCGGCTCCTGCTTTCGCATCGCGTCGGCGATCGCGGCGCTGACGTCGCTCAGGAGCGGCATGTCGTCACGAGGGTCATTCAAATCCCGGGTCGACGGGCGTCGGGGCTACCAGCCCGCCGGGGCGCCGAATCTGCCCGGGCTGCGGCGGGGGACGACCTGACCGGGCTGCGTCGGAGCGGGGGCGACCATGCCGGGCACGCGCGACGCCTCCGAACGGGACTCTCGACGGCGCCGACGGGGCACACGGGAGCCTGCTGCTCGGAAGGCACGGGCGCGGGATCGTTCGGGCCAACGGGCACGCCCGTCTGCGGGTTGATCACCTGCGGCTGCGGGAATCGCCCGAACACCGTCCGCGACCGTTCTGCGTCGGGTTCGGCATCTGAACGTTCGGATTCGGGACGTCCTGGTCGTCTTCGACCGGCGGCGGGAACTGCTGCGCGAACGCAGGCGCCCTGGGCGACCGGCGACTGCGTTCGTGGGGCCGCGCTCGTCGCCATCACCACGATTCGATCGAATCGCGGAGAGATTGACGCCGCCTCCGCGCGCGGTGCGGCCAGGTAACCAGCCGCCGAGCGCAGCAGCGATCGAGCGCCTGGGTCTCGGGACGTTCACGAGTTCGAGCGTGACCGGCCCTCCGGGAATCCGCTCGGCGTTCACGACCTTCGCCTCCCCCGGCCCGCGCCCACTCGCGCGATGATCTGCCGGATCGTCGCGTCGCTTCGCGACGATCGTGACCAGTCCATCGTGCATCGTGACGCGCTACCTCCGCCGCGGCCGGAAGAGCGCCTCGCCAGTGCGCCGATGAACACCGCGGAGGTCAGCAATTTCATGGGTTACCCTGCCTCCAGCCAGTATACGCGCCGCCTACTTCTTACGGAAGTAATCGATCACCTGTACTGAGGATATCGTTCAGTTCGGCCCGCACCGGCTTGTAGCCGATAAGCGCCTTGATCTTGCGTCAGATCCGGCACGCGCCGGGGCATGTCCTCGAACCCCGACTCGTAGGCCTCGTCGTACGGGATCGAGCTTGATCGATCGACTTCGAGCCGCGTGAGCTCGCGGACGCGCTCGGCGAGCGCGCTGCATCGTGACTTCTTCCGTGTTGCCGATGTTGATCACCTGGCCGATGGCCTTCGGCTCGCTCGACCAGCTTGATCAGGGCGCCGACGACGTCGCGCGACGTGCGTGAAGGACGCGCGACTGCGTGCCGTCGCCGAACACGGTGATCGGCTCGCCGGCCAGCGCCTGCCGGACGAAGTTCGGGATCACCATCCCGTACTGCCCGGTCTGGCGCGGCCCGACGGTGTTGAAGAACCGCACGATGATGACCGGCAGCTTGCGCTCCTTCCAGTAGGCGAGCGCGAGGAATTCGTCGATCGCCTTGCTGCAGGCGTAGGCCCAGCGGTGCTTGGGCGTCGGCCCAGCACCAGGTCGGAGTCCTCGCGGAACGGCACGTCGTCGCTCTTGCCGTAGACCTCCGACGTCGACGCGATGCACGACCAGCTTCTTCTTCTTGTTCGCGTGCTTCAGCACGACCTCGGTGCCGTGCACGTTGGTCTCGATGGTGTGCACCGGCTGCTCGACGATCAGCTTGACGCCGACGGCCGCCGCGAGATGGAAGACGACGTCGCTGCGATCGATCAGCTCGGCGAGCAGCGGCTCGTTGTCGACCGAGTCGATGAAGCTACTCGAAGCCGTCGCGGCCCTTGAGGTGCGCGATGTTGTCGATCGAGCCGGTCGACAGGTTGTCGAGGATCAGCACCTGGTGCGCCGCGCTCGAGCAGCGCCTCGGACAGATGCGATCCGATGAATCCGGCCCCGCCGGTGATCAACGCTCGCACTCGTGTCGTCCTTTTCAGAAGCCGCCGACTGCCGCCGCGATCGCGGCGCCACGTCCGTGTCGCCGATGCGCGGATGGAGCGGCAGCGACAGCACCTCGTCGCAGGCGCGCGTCGGCACGCGGGCAGTCGGCCGGATGCGGCGCCGGCCAGCGCCGGCTGGCGCGGAATCGGCACCGGGTAGTGCATCAGCGTCTCGATGCCGCTGGCGGCCGAGGCTGCAGCCTGCAGCGCTCGCGCGCCGCGGCCGCGCGACGACGAACAGATGGTAGACGTGCCCGGCGTCCAGTTCCGGCGGCAGCGTCGACCGGCGGCAGCCGCGAGCGCCGCGCGGTACGCGCGGCCAGCGCCGCGGCCGCCGCGCCGTCCATGCCGGCAGACGCGGCAGGCGGGCGCGGCAGGATCGCGGCCTGCATCTCGTCGAGCCGCGAGTTCACGCCCGGCATCCTGATGCCGGTAGCGATCGGTCTGCCCGCCGTTGCGCAGCCGCTTGATGCCGCGCCGCCAGCGCCGCGATCGCTGGTGATCGACGGCGCCGCCGTCGCCGAGCGCGCCGAGGTTCTTGGTCGGATAGAAGCTGAACGCGCCGGCGACGCCGATGGTGCCGACCGGCCGCCCGTCGGCGGTCGCCAGATGTGCCTGGCAGCAGTCCTCGACGATCGCCAGCGTGTGCGCGCGCGGCGATCGCGCTCGATCGCCGCCATGTCCGCCGGCTGACCGTAGAGATGGACCGGCAGGATCGCGCGCGTCCGCGGGTCGATCGCCGCTTCGATCCGCGTCGGGTCGATCGTCAGCCGCCCGGGTCGATGTCGGCAGAACACCGGCCGCGCGCCGGCCATCATGATCGCGAGCGCGCGTGTAGCGCGGCCGACAGCGGCGTGGTGATGACCTCGTCGCCCGGCGCCGATGCCGAGCGCGCGCAGCGATCAGGGCGATCGCGTCGGTGCCGGTGCCGACGCCGACCGCGTGCGCGCGCGCCGGCATCGCGGCGGCGAACTCCGCTTCGAACGCCTCGACTTCCGGCCCGAGCACGAACCAGCCGCTGCGCGACGACGCGATCGATCGCGGCGCCGGACGTCGGCGGCATCCTCGTCGCGGCACCAGCGACAGGAACGGAACGCGGCGCGCCGCTCACACGGCGCTCCGCTGGCGCCGGCGCGGCTCGACGTACCGGTCGAAGTGCTGCCGGTAGAAGTCGACCGTGCGCCGCAGGCCGTCGCGGCAGCCGCACCGTGCGGCGCCCAGCCGGTCGCGCGCGTGAACTTGCGACGAGTCGGCGTAGAAGCTGCCGATGTCGATGGCCTTCTTGTCGGCCGGCCAGTCGACGTACTCGACGCGCCCGTGCCCGGCGACGCTCGATCAGCAGCGCCGTCAGGTCGCGATGGCTGATCGGCTCGTCGCCGCCGACGTTGAACACCTCGCCGTTGCACGCGTCGCTCGCGCCCGCCCGCAGGAACGCGTCGGCCGCATCGTCGACGTAGCACGAAGTCGCGCAGCTGCGAGCCGTCGCCGTAGATCTGAATCGTGCCGGTCTTCGATGGCGAGGCGGATGAACCAGCCGATGAATCCCTGGCGGTTGTGGCTGATGCAGCTGGCGCGGGCCGTAGACGTTGGTCAGGCGCAGCGAGCAGGCGCGGACGCCGAAGACGTTGTTGTAGACCAGGTGGTAGTACTCGCCGGCCGCCTTGTTGATGCCGTTGACGTCGGTCGGCCGCACGAGGTGCGCTTCGTCGACCGGCAGCGAATCGGGCCGGCCGTAGACCTGGCGCGTGCCGGCGAAGACGACCTTCACGCCGCGGGTTGTTGTGGCGGCACGCCTCGAGCAGCGTCAGCTGGCTGCGGCAGTTGATCTCGAGATCGGTGTACGGATCGCGCATGCTGTCGATGTGGCTGACCTGGCCGGCGAGGTTGAAGATCACCGTCGCGGTCGCGCACCAGGTAGTTCATCGTGCGTCTGCTGGCGGACGTCGGCGACGTTGACGCGCAGCCGATCGGCGATGCCGTCGATGTTGAACAGGTTGCCGCCGTAGTCGGGGATCAGCGAATCGACGAGCAGCACGTCGGCGCCGAGATCGACGAGCTGCCGCGCGAGGTTGCTGCCGATGAACCCGAGGCCGCCGGTGATCATCACCGCGCGGCCGCGATAGAACTCGCGGTAGTCCGCGCTCACGGCGTGCGGAGCTGGGCGACTGCGGTCGGCCGACTCGGGCGTCGGCCGCACGGCGCGCGGACGCGGTGCTGGCGGCAGCACGACCAGCGCGAACCACAGGCGCATGCACGTCGACGCCGGTCTTGACGATCCGGCGGAAGTTGAAGAACTGCGACTTGCCGAACGCGCGGTGGTAGTGATGGACCGGCACTTCGACGATGCGGAAGCCGGCGTCCGTGGATCTTCTTCATCATCTCGAGGCAGATGACGCCGCTGGTTTTCTCGAGGTCGATGCGCTCGAAGATCGAGCGCCGCATCAGCCGGAAGTCGCAGTCGACGTCGCGGACGCGTGAGGCCGAACAGCATGCTGACGATGTGGTGGTAGACGCGGCCGATGACGATCCGGTGCAGCGGATCGGAGCGGCTGATCTTGTAGCCGTTCACCAGATCGGCGTCGCCGGCGTCATCTTCGGCCCAGAGGACCGCGAGCTCCGCCGGGTCGTACTGGCGCGTCGCCGTCGGTGTAGAAGATCAGATCCTTGGTGCGCCGAGCGGAACCCGGTCTGCAGCGCGCCGCCGTAGCCGCGGTTGCGTCGCGATGGTGCACGACGCGCACGCGCGGATAGGTCCGCGCCAGCTCGTCGACGATCTCCGGCGTCGCGTCCGCGCTGCCGTCGTTGACGACGATCGACCTCGTAATCCGGGCGTCAGCTCCGAAGCGGCCTGCACGGCGCGGATCACCATGCTCGCGATGGTGCCGCTGTCGTTACGCCGGGAAGAAGACGCTCAGACCCGCGGGCTGTGTCGGCGGGGGCGGCAGACATGTGAAAAGCCGCTAAACCATAGCACGAAAGGAGCTCAGCGCGACGGGCGGCTGCGCCGTTCTTCGCGACGGCGCCAGGCGCCACGGCGTGACCGCCGACTCGAGCAGCACCGCCGGCGACAGCTTCGATTCGCCCTGCCGGCGCTCGACGAACGTGATCGGCACTTCCGCGATCCGGCAGCCGGCGCGGCGGCGCCGCGAACAGCATCTCGACCAGGAACGAAGTAGCCGTCGGATGCGAAGCGATCGAGCGGCAGCGCGGCGAGCGCGTCGCGCCGCCAGCAGCGATAGCCGCTGGTGCAGTCGCGCGCGCTGAGCCGCGTCACCGTGGCGGATGTACGCGTTCGCGAAGCGGCTGAGCAGCCGGCGCCGTCGCGGCCAGTTCACGATCGCGCCGCCCGGCACGTAGCGCGAGCCGATCACGACGTCGGCGCGTGCGGTCGCCGCGATGAGATCGGGCAGATGACGCGGATCGTGCGACAGGTCGGCGTCCATCTGGCAGATGACGTCGACGGGACGTTCGTGCACGGCGCGCGGATTCCGTCGATGTACGAGCGGCCCGAGCCCGCGGCCGCTCGGTCCGGTGCATCACCTCGATGCGTCCGCGATATCGGCGCGCCAGCGCGTCGGCGACGCGCGCCGGTGCCGTCGGGCGATCGATCGTCGACGACCAGCAAGCTCGACCGTTCGGATGCTGCATCAGCGCCGTCGATGAGCACGCGGCAGGTTCTCGCGTTCGTTGAAGGTCGGCACGATGACCAGAGCGCGACTCGGCGGCGTCACGACCGCGCGGCCCTCGAACCGCAGCGACGAGATCTGTTCCGACACGAGGCCGACCAGCAGGATGACGACGCTCAGCACGATCAGCAGCACCGACGAGTTGGTCACGTGCGACTGCGTGGCGATCGTCCACGACCGCGTAGCGCGGCGCCGAGCAGGAACGACGCCGCGCTGATCGGCAGGAAGATCCGCAGCGGGCTGAAGATCGTGATCACCTTCAGCAGGATCAGGAAGAAGCTGCACGCCGTCGGAGCCGAGGCGGATCTTCGACGCGCCCTGCGCGCCGCGCGGCGTCGATCGGCTCGAACCGCACGCTGTAGCCCGCCTTCATGAACGCCAGCGTCGTCGTCGTCGGCGTCGAGAAACCGTTCGGCAGCAGGTGCAGGAACTCGACGAGACACTCGCGCCGCGCGGCGCGAAAGCCCGAGGTCGAGATCGGGGATTGGCTGTTCGGTCGAGGTAGCTCGGCGATGCGGTTCAGCAGCGCGTTGCCGAGCCGGCGCGACGGCGCTCGCCTGCGTCCGGCTGGATCGCGCACCGACCACGAGATCGTAGGCGTCGAGGTGCGAGACGAGGCGCGCCGCGTCGGCGGGCTGATGCTGGCCGTCGGCGTCGACGATCAGCACGAACGGCGCCAGTCGCGTCGACGGATGCCGGTCTTGACCGGCGGCGCCGTTGCCCTTGTTGTAGGGATGGCGGATCACGCGCGCACCGGCCGCGGCGGCCTGAGCGCCGGTGTCGTCGGTCGACCCGTCGTCGACCACGAGCACCTCGTGCCATCGGCGCCGCATCGCGCGAAGGTCTGCGACGACCGAGGCCGATCGATCCGCGCCTCGTTGAACGCTGGAATGACGACGGAGGTGGCTGCCGGGCGCTCGCGTCGCATCAGCCATCAGCCATCAGTCGCTCCACGACGCCGTCCCACGTAATCGATCGGCGCGCTCGTGGCCGGCGTCGCCGAGGCGCTGCGCGCCGCGGCGCTGGTCGGCGGCGAGCCTGCGCGATCGCGCCGCCGACCGCCTCAGGCGTCGGCGCCGCGACGCAGTCCGGTGACCGCGTCGCTCGACGAACTCCGAGCGGGCCGCCGGCGTCGGTGGTGGTGATCACCGGCTTGCGCGCGAGAAACGCTTCGAGCGTGACGTAGCCGTAGTCCTCGTCGAACGGCGGAAACACGATCGCGCGAGCGCGCCGGCGTAGAGATCGACGAGCGCGTCGTTCGTCGACTGCGCCGGTGAAAGTGACGCGATCGGCGACGCCTTCGGCCGCGGCCAGTTCCTCGAGCTGCGGCCCGAGCGGTCCGTCGCCGACCATCGACGAGCCGCGACGCTGCGGATCGGCGTGCGCCAGCGCGCGGACGATCAGATCGACCGCGTTTGTCGGCTTCGAGGCGGCCGACCGACAGGACGTAGTCGCCGAGCCGGCCCGCTGCGCAGCCGGCCGGCGAGCGGCGGCGGATGATAGAGCGGCTCGGCGGTCGAGGCCGTTGTAGTCGCGCAGAGCCGCGCCGCGGTGTTGCGCGCGTTCGCTGAAGATGCGCGCCGATTCGCCCAGCGACCTCGTTGTCGAGCGCGATCAGCCGGTCGCGCAGCCGGACGTCGGCTTCGGTGTGCGTCGAACTCGCTGTAGGCGCGTGCCGCACGAGATCGTAAATGGCGCGGTACTGATGGAAGAGCCACGTGATCTTGTTCGGATGGCGGACGAAGTAGGTCGGGAACTTCGTCGCGATCACGACGTCGATTCGGCTTGCCGTTGGATTCGCTGAGATCGACCAGCCGCCAGGCCGCGGCCTGCGTGAGCAGTTCGTCCTTCGGGGTACTCACTTGAACGGAACCGACACGCGCTCGGCCCGGATACCGCATGCGCAGTTCAGCCTCGACCAGGCCGCGCACGTGCAGCTCCGCGCCGCCGTGCACGAACGGCACCTTCGCCTCGCACACGACGACACGGTCTGGTCATGTCGCGAATCGGAAGTTGATGATGTCGCCGTCCTGAACCGACGTAGTCCTTTGCCTTCGAGCCGGACCTCGCCGTGATCGCGGCACGCCGCCATCGAGCCGCGGCCGATCAGCGCCTCGTAGCTGACGACCTCGGCACGGATGAAACCGCGCGCGATGTCGCTGTGAATTTCGCCGGCCGCGAGCTGCGCCGAGCGTGCCGCGCGGAATCGACCACGCGCGGCATTCGTCCTCGCCGACCGTGAAGAACGAAATGTAGCCGAGCAGGTCGTAGCTGGCGCGGATCACGCGATCGAGGCCCGGACTCCGTCAGGCCCGAGGTCCGGCGAGAAACGCCGCGGCGTCCGCAGGCTCGAGCTGCGCGATCTCGAGCTCGATCTTGCGCGCAGACGGCAACCGCCGCGGTCGCCGGCGCGCGACAGAAACGAGGTCAGCCCGGCGGCTGCCGCGGCCTCGCCGATGCGCGCGGCGCTCGTCGCCACGCCGCCGGCGAGCTGCGATTCGTCGAGGTTGATCACGATGAGCAGCGGTTTGGCCGAGCAGGAACTGAAAGCCGCGCAGGCGTCTGCAGGTCGTCGCCCTTCAGATCCGAGCGCGCGGAGCGGCTTGCCCGTCCTCGAGCGCGCTGCCGGCAGGCCGTGACGACATCACGTTCGCGTTCGAGATCCGGCGGCTCGCGCCTTCTTCAGATCCTTCTCGAGGCGCTCGAGCCGGCGCTCGGCGACGCCGAGGTCGGCGAGGATCAGCTTCGTCTTCCATCGCCTGCGCGTCGCGCGCCGGGATTGACCGAGCCCGACGGATGCGGCACCGCCGGATCGTCGAAGGCGCGCAGCACGTGCACCAGCGCGTCGGCGTTCTTGTAGGCGACGACGTCGACCAGCGCCTTGCGCCGCCGCCCGTGCGCCGGCCGTGCGAGATCCGGTGAACTCGACCGTCGCCGGCACGCGCTTCTTCGGGTTGCACATCGCCGTCAGTCGATCCAGCCGCGGATCGGGCACCTTGGAGATGCCGACCGACGTATCGCCCTTGCCGTGCGCTGCCGCGGGCCGGTTCCGCGGGCGCTGGTCATGAGCTGGAAGAGGGTGGATTTGCCGCTGGATCCGAAGCCTATGAGGGCTGCCCTGAGCATCGTCGAAGCCCGCCATCGTAGCACGCGACGCGCGGAGGCCGTCCCGGGCCTACCTCGCGGCCGGTCAGCTGGCGACGACAGCGACCGGCGGAATTAAGGCGCCTCACCGACGCGAAGGGCGATTAAAGGCGAAAATACGGCGTAACTTAGCTGAGCGTACAGCATTTTGCGGTTGACTTCACTGGGGCCTCTCCTACTATTCGGTGGACTTTGTGGGAAGAAGTGGAGTAGTGGCGCGTGTTTAGGGGCAACGCGCCGGCCCGAATCGACGACAAGGGTCGGCTCAAGGTGCCGAACGCCTTCCGCTCGCCTGCTCGAGGCGAAGTACGGCCGCGAGCTCTTCCTCACAAGCCTGAGCGGCGAATACGTCCGCATCTACCCGATGCCGGTCTGGCTCGAGATCGAGGAAAAGCTCGGCCAGATGCCGTCCGACCCACCCGGCGCAGTCTGCGCTTCCTCGATCGCGTCAACTACTTCGGCCAGGCCGGCGAGCTCGACGCGCAGGGGCGCGTGCATCATCCCGGTGCGCCTGCGCGGATGCCGCGACGATGGCCGGCGACGTCGACGTCCTCGGTCAACTACAACTACCTCGACGTCTGGAACCACGATCGCTTCCTCGACCAAGCTGCAGCGCGATCCGTACACCGACGACGACGCGCGCGCGCTGTCGGAGTTCGGGATCTGATGACGCACGTTCCCGTCATGACCGCCGAGGTGCTGCAGCTACCTGCGGCCCGAGCGCGGCGGACTGTTCGTCGACTGCACGGTCGGCCTCGGCGGCCACGCGCGAGCGCTGCTCGCAGGCTGGCGCGACCCGCGGCTGCTCGGACTCGATCGCGATCGCGACGCGCTGGCGCGCGCGCGCGCGACGCTGGCGCCCGTGGGCGATCGCAGGTCGAGCTGGTGCACGCCGACTACCGCGACGATCGACGGCGTGCTCGAAGCGCGCCAGCATCGCCACGCGTCGACGGCGCGCTCGCCGACCTCGGCGTGTCGTCCCTTGCAGTTCGACGCCGCCGGGCCGCGGCTTCAGTTTCCAGCGCGACGAGCCGCTCGACATGCGGATGGATCGCACCGCCGGCGAAACCGCGGCGCGACCTCGTCGCCCGAACGACGCGAGCGCGAGCTCGCCGACGCGATTTTTCAGTATGGCGAGGAGCGGTTTTCGCGGCGCATCGCGCGGGCGCTCGTTCGTCGAACGCGGACGACGCGCCGATCGACACGACCGACGCCTGGCGGCGATCGTCCGGCGCGCGATTCCGCGCCGCGGTTTCATGCGCGATCGATCCGGCGACCCGGACGTTCCAGGCGCTGCGCATCTGGGTCAATCGCGAGCTCGAGGGTCTCGACCGGTTCGTCGCCACCGCTGGCCGGACGCCTGCGCGTCGGCGCGCGCATGGTGGTCATCACCTTCCACTCGCTCGAAGATCGGATCGTCGAAGCACACCCTGCGCGCTCTCGATCGGGACAGCCGCCGTCGCACACGTGCTGACCAAGAAACCGATCGTTCCGACCCCGGACGAGTTGACGGCAACCCGCGGGCGCGAAGCGCCAAGCTTCGAGTCGCCGAGCGAACCAGTGCCACCGCCGTCGCGAGCGCGTGCGATTCGACGGCGAGGCCGATCATGACAGCCGAATCATTCGAGTACGCCATCAAGAAGGACGTTCGCAACAACCCGATCGTCCGCGAGATGGACGAAGCGCGTCAGCGCGAGCTCTGGAAGTCGGTCAGCATCGCCGGCTTCCTGGTGCTCGTGCTCCTCTTCTCCGCCTGGCAGCACTTCGAACTGCTCCGCCACGGCTACCAGATCGAAGCGATGCAGCGCCAGCGGGCCACCGAGGATGAAATCGGACGCCGGCTGCGGCTCGAGATCGAGACGCTGAAGTCGCCGAAGCGGATCGAATCGCTGGCGACCAAGCAGCTGCACCTGATCACGCCGTCGCAGGACGAGGCGATCGTGATCGAACGGGTGCCGCCGGCCGACCCGCCGGCGAAGTCGATCGTCGCGCGCCGGTAAGCAGATGACGGCACGCCCGACCTGGCGGCGATCACGCTGAAGCGCCGCGATCGGCGTCGATGGCCGCGTCTGCTCGCGTTGTGGGTCGACCGGCATCGAGGCGCGGCTCGTCTTTCTGCAGGTGTTCAGCGCGCCGACTCTCGAGCTCGCGCGCGCGGAGCGCCAGCAGAGCGCACGCAGCCGGCGCCGGCCAAGCGCGGCGACATCCCTCGACCGTCGCGGCCGCGTGCTCGCGACCAGCGTCGACGCCGACACCATCTGCGCGTGCCGTCGAAGTTGCCGAACCCGGCCGGAGAGCCGTCGACAAGCTCTGCGCGGCGTTCGCGCGACTGCACAGCGAAAGGAGCGCCAGTCGCTGCTCGAGCGGCTCGACAGCAGCGGCAGTTCGCCTACGTGCGCCGCCAGGTTGCGCCCGACGTCGCGCAGCGCGTCGCAGCTCTGAACCTCGACGGCATCTGGCTTCGGTCAAGGAGAGCAAGCGCTTCTATCCCAACAGCGAGCTCGGCGCCCACCTGCTCGGCTGGTCGGTCTCGACAACGCCGGCCTCGGCGGACTCGAGTCCACCTACGACGCCGCAGATCCGCGGCAAGACGGGCACGATCCTCGATTCAGACCGACGCGCGCCGTCAGCGCCTTCAGCCGGCTCGAACGGCCGCCGACCGCCGGATCGACCGTCGAGCTGACGATCGACGAGTACCTGCAGCACATCGCCGAGCGCGAGCTGCACGCCGGCGTCGTCGAGAACCGCGCCGTCGGCGGCAGCGCCGTCATCATGAACCCGCACACCGGCGAAATTCTCGCGATGGCCGAACGAGCCGACGTTCAACCCGAACGCGTACCGCGACGCCGACGACAACGAACGGCGCAACCGCGCGGTCGCAGGATCATCTACGAACCCGGCTCGACGCTTCAAGGTCGTGACCGCGTCCGCGGCGATTCGAAGAAAAGGTGATGACGCCGTCGAGCGATCATCGACACCAATCCCGGACTGTTCGACGTCGTCGGCGCGGCTGCCATCACCGAGGACGCGCAACCGCAACTACGGCGTGTTGTCGTTCACCGACGTCATCGTCAAGTCGAGCAACATCGGCGCGATCAAGATCGGGCTCCGCGTCGGCACCGAGCGGCTCAGCCGTTACGTCGCCGACTACGGCTTCGGCGCGGCGACGTCGCCCGATTTTCCCGCCGAAAGCCCCGGCATCGTGTGGAGCGCCGACAAAGCTGGACCGACAGCGCGCTGGCCTCGGTGTCGATGGGCTACCAGGTCGGCGGTGACGCCGCTGCAGATGGTGGCGGCCGTCAGCCGCGGTCGCCAACGGCGGCGAGTTGATCGAGCCGCGCGTGCGTGCGCGCGGTCTATCGCGACGAGCGTGCGCATCGCCATGCGAGCCGAAGGTCGTGCGCCGGACGATCAGCGCCGACACCGCGGCGACGCTGACGACGATCATGGAAGCAGGTCGTCGACCGACGGCACGGCGAAAGCGCGCGCAGATCGACGGCTTCACCATCGCCGGCAAGACCGGCACGGCGCAGAAGCTCGATCAACGGCCGCTACTCGCACCCGCGACCACGTCGCGTCGTTCGTCGGATTTGTCCCGTCGCGCCGGCCGGCGCTCGCGATCGTCGTCGTCATCGACTCGCCGCACGGTCCGAACGGCGATCACGGCGGCACGGTGTCCGCGCCGATCTTCCAGCGCATTGCCGAAGCCGTCGCTGCGCTATCTCGGCATCGCGCCTGACGATCAACCCGGCGCCGCCGGTGCTCGTCGCCCGCCGCGACGCCCGCGCGAAGCCGTCCACGGCGGCGACACCGCGCCGGCGCCGCCGGTCGTAACGCGTGGTCGTCGACGGCCGACGGCACGGTGCCGGACCTGCGCGGCATGGGCGCGCGCGAAGCGGTGCGGAAGCGCTGCTCAGATCGGGCATGAACGCGCGCGATGTCCGGCGACGGCTTCGTCGTGTCGCAGGACCCGGCGCCTGGCGACGCCGCTCGAAGCCGGCGGCGTCTGCAGGCTCTCGCTCGGAGCGCTCGCCCGCGCAAGGCGCCGAGCCGGTGCGTGCCAGCTGACCTGGGCCGAGCTTGACGCGGCGTGCTGCACGCGGCCTGATGGCACGGCAGACGATGCGCTGCCGCGCGGACGGCGACGGTCGAGCGCGGTCAGCGGCGTCGCCTACGACTCGCGTGCGGTGACGCCGGCAGCGCTGTTCGTGGCGCTCGAAAGGTGGCAGCACGCGGACGGCGCGGCGTTCGCGCGAGCAGGCGATCGAGCGCGGCGCGGTCGGCGGTCGTGTCCGAGCAGACGCCACCGCCGGACGTCGCGGTGCCGTGGGCGATCGTCGACGACGCCCGCCTCGCGCTGGCGCTCCTGGCGGCGGCGTTCTACCGGCGACCCGAGCCGCGAGATGCAGGTGATCGGAATCACCGGCACAAACGGCAAGACGACGACCGCTTACCTGATCGCGTCGATCTTCGAGGCCGCCGGCATCCGCTGCGGCATCCTCGGCACCGTCGGCTACCGGATCGGCGCCGATGCCAGCGACGTGCGCGACGCGAACGACGCCCGAGGCGCCGGACGTGCAGGCGCTGCTGCGCGAGATGGTCGACGCGCGGCTGCGGCGCCTGCGCCATGGAGGTGTCGTCGCACGCGCTGTCGCTGCGCCGCGTCGGACGGGCATGCACGTTCGCGGCCGGCGTGTTCACCAACCTGACGCGCGATCACCTCGATTTCCACGCCGACATGGAACGACTACTTCCGCGCCAAGCGGCGTCTGTTCGAGATGCTGCCGCGCCGACGCGCCCAGCCTGCTGAACGCTCGACGATCCGCGCGGCGCCGTCGCTCGCCGGACGCCGGCGGACGCGCCGGTGACCTACGCGATCAATCGGCCGGCCGACATCACGCCGGGACCGCTGTCGTTCTCGCTCGACGGCCTGCGTTCGACGTGCGCACGCCGCGCGGCACGCTCGCAGATCGACCCGACGCTGGTCGGCCGGCCGAACGTCTACAACATCCTGGCGGCGGTCGCGACGGCGACCGCGCTCGACGTCCCGTTCGACGCCATCGAGCGCGGCATCAAGGCAGCTCGACGGCGTGCCCGGGCCGGTTCCAGGTCGTGTCGGGCGCCGAGGACGAAGTCACCGTCGTCGTCGACTACGCGCACACCGACGACGCGCTGCGGAACCTGCTCGAGACGGCGCGGCCGCTGCGCGCCGGGCCGCCTGATCACGGTGTTCGGCTGCGGCGGCGATCGCGATCGCACCGAAGCGGCCGCTGATGGGCGCCGTCGCCGGCCGTCTGAGCGATCTCATCGTCATCACGTCCGACAACCCGCGCAGCGAGGATCCGGCGCGGATCATCGAGGAGATCCAGCGCGGCATCACGGCCGACACCGCGGCGCGACAGGCGCGCAGCGGCGTGCTGACGATCGTCGATCGTCGACGCAGCGGCGATCGCCAAGGCGATCGAGCTCGCGCGTCCGGGCGACCTGGTGCTGGTCGCCGGCAAGGGACACGAGAAATACCAGGTCATCGGCGATCGCAGTGCTGCCGTTCGACGACGTCGCGGTGGCGCGCGAGGCGCTGGCGCGGCGTCGGACGAACTCGGGCGTGCGTGTGACAGTCGCTCGTCCTGAGCTTGCCGCCGGCATGCGAGTCGCCGACGGCGATGCAGCGCTGACGGCGATGTGCCGGGCGTGGCGGCCGGCGACGCGTGGCGCGGAATTCGGCGGCGTGTCGATCGATACGCGGACGCTCGCGACGGACGACCTCTTCATCGCGATTCGCGGCGAACGGTTCGACGGGCGAGAGTTCGCTGCGGCGCCGCGCATCGAGAAGGCGCGGCGGGATCGTGGTGCCGCGCGGGTTGGCGCGGCGGCGCACCTGGACGCGCGACGACGGCCGGGCCGGCCGCGGTCGATCGAGGTCGACGACACGACCGTCGGCGCTGCAGCGCTCTGGCACACGCGATTCGGACGAGCGTCGGGCGACGAAGGTCGTGGCGATTACCGGCAGCGCCGGCAAGACCACGACGAAGGAAGTGACGGCGGAATTGCTGGCGCGACGCGGTACGCAGTCGTCCGCAATCGCGGGAATTTCAACAACCACATCGGGCTGCCGCTGTCGCTGATCGAATTGCGCCAGCGGCCGGAGATGGCAGTCGTCGAGCTGCGGAATGAATCACGCGGGAGAAATCAGCACGCTGGTGCGAGTGGCCGAACCGGACGCACGGGTGTGGACCAACGTCGGCGAAGCGCACGTTGGCTTTTTCGGATCGATTGACGCCATCGCCGACGCGAAGGCCGAAGATTCTCGAGCGCGCGACACGCGTAGACCGTTCTCGTCGCCGAACGCCGACGACGATCCGCGGATCTCGCGCGCGGATCAGAGTCGTTCCCGGGCGCGTGTCGGACGTTTGGCATCGAACGCGACGCTGACGTCGCGCGCGACCGCGGTGATCGATCGCGGAATCGATGGGACGGATGCCCGCGTGACGACGCCGCAGGGCGCCGTCGCCGTGACGACGCCGTTGGTCGGACGCGGGAACCTGGCGAACGTCCTCGCTGGCGATCGCGGTGGCGCATCGAGTTCGAGCGTGCCGCTGCCGACGATCGCGTCGACGGTGTCGAGTCTTCGTCCGGCGGTGCATCGCGGCGAGGTGCTTCGCCTCGGCAGCGGCGTGATCGTGATCGACGACAGCTACAACGCGAGCCCGACGGCGATGCGGCGTGCGCTCGACGTGCTTGGCGGCGACGACGGCGCGGCGGCGCAGTCGCGGTGCTCGGCGAAATGCTCGAACTGGGCGATCGCGCCAGTCGACCTGCACGCGGATGCTCGGCCGCGCGGTCGCGGGCGGCGCGTCGACGCGTTGTTCGCGGTCGGCGGCACGGCGGCCGAAGCGCTCGTGTCGGCGGCCGTCGCGGCGGCGACGTCGATCGCGATCGCGCGCGACTGTTCGCCGATCAGCGACCGAAGCCGCGGCGCCGCGGTCGCCGCACTCGTGCAATCGGGAGATGTCGTCCTCGTGAAGGGATCGCGCGGCGTCAAGACGGATCGCGTGGTGGATCGCCTCCAGGCGGAACGGGCCTGATGCTCTTCTACCTGCTCGTCCAGGAAATTCTGCCGCGGACGCAGCTGTCGGTGCTGAACGTGACTCGCTACATCACGTTCCGCACGGCGGCGGCGAGTCTGTCCGCGCTGGCGATCAGCCTCACGCTCGGCCCGTGGATGATCCGGAAGCTGCGCGAATTTCAGATCGGCCAGGTGATTCGCACCGGAGGGACCGCAGACGCATCGACCCAAGGCCGGCACGCCGACGATGGGCGGACTGCTGATTCTCACGGCGGCGCTCGTGCCGACGCTGCTGTGGGCGGACCTGACGAACGTCTACGTCTGGATCGCCGTGCTCACGACCGCCGGCTTCGGCGCGATCGGATTCGCCGACGACTACCTGAAGATTGTCCGGCCGCTCGCATCACGGTCTGCAGCCCGCGCGGCAAGATCGCCGGCCAGGTCGTCATCGCGACCGCGGTCGGCGTCGCGCTGCTGATCCTGGCGCAGCAGGGCGAGTACAACACGCGGCTCGATCTTTCCGTTCTTCAAGCGCCTGATTCCGGATCTCGGCTGGTGGCTATCTGGCGTTCGCGGTGTTCGTGCTGGTGGCCGAGTCGAACGCGGTCAACCTCACCGACGGCCTCGACGGACTGGCGATCAGCATCTTCGCGATTGCCGCGGCGGCGTACACCGCGCTGGCCTATGTCACCGGGCACCGCGTGTTCGCCGACTACCTGCTGCTGGTGCGATTTCCGCTGGCCGCGGAGTTGACCGTGTTCTGCGGCGCGCTGGTCGGCGCGTCGCTCGGATTCCTTTGGTACAACTCGTACCCCGCCGAGATCTTCATGGGCGACGTCGGATCGCTCGCGCTCGGCGCCGCGCTCGGCACGGTGGCGATTCTCATCAAGCAGGAACTGCTGCTGGTCATCGTCGGCGGCGTGTTCGTGCTCGAGGCGCTGTCGGTGGTCATTCAGGTCGCCTACTTCAAGGCTGACCGGCGGGCAACGCGTCTTCAGGATGGCGCCGCTGCATCACCACTTCGAGCTGATCGGGTGGAGCGAGCCGAAGGTCATCACGCGGTTCGTGATTCTCGCGGTCATTTTCGCGCTGACCAGCCTGGCGACGCTGAAACTGTCGATGAAGAACTTCGACGTCAACGGCAACGCGCGTGACGGTCGCCGGGGCGGCGCGAAGCGGACTCGCGGCCGCCGAGCTGCTCGCGCGCCGCGGCGCGTCGGTGACGCTCTCGGAGATGCGCACGGAGATCGCCGAACGCCGAGCGCGCTGACGCCAGCTTGGCGTCACGCTCGGAGGTCGGCGGCCATCAGTTGCCGACGTTCACGGAAGCCGATCTCGTCGTGCTGAGTCCGGGCGTGCCGCCCGAACAGCCCGCGGTCCAGGCAGCGCGCGATCGTGGCGTGCCGGTGATCGCGGAAATCGAGCTCGCGTATCGCGCTGGCTTGCAGGGCCGGGTGATCGCCATCACCGGCACCAAGGGCAAATCGACGACGACGGCGCTGACCGGGCGGATGCTCGAAACGGCGGGCTTCCGCGTCGCGGTCGGCGGCAACATCGGCGTGCCGCTGAGCGCGCAGGTCGTCGGAGTCGACGCCCGACACGTTTCACGTGGTCGAGACCAGCAGCTTTCAGCTCGAGCAGATCGACACGTTCCATCCGTGGATCGCGGTGATGCTGAATTTCTCGCCGGACCATCTCGATCGGCACCCGATCGGCGGAGGCCTACGCCGCCGCCAAGGCGCGGATCTTCGAGAACCAGGACAGCGGCGACTGGGCGGTGATCAACGCCGACGATCCGTCGGTGCTGGAGTTGGCGCGGCGCGGCCGCGGCGTCGGCGACTGTTCGTCGCGACACACCGCGCTGGCCGACGGCACCGTCGATCGACGACGGCTGGATCGTGGATCGGTCGCCGTCGGGCGTTCGGCCGCCTCGTTCCGCTCGACGCGATTCATCTGCTCGGTCCGCATCTCGTGACCGACGTGATGGCGGCGGCAACGGTCGGCGCGATCGCCGGCGCGTCGCCGGTCGCGATGACCGCGGCGGTCGAGACGTTCTCCGGTCTCGAGCATGCGATGGAGCTCGTCGGCGGATGTCGGCGGCGTCCGGTTCGTCAACGACTCGAAGGCCACCAACGTGGAGTCGGCGCTGCGATCGATCGAGAGCTTCGAGAGCGGTCTGGTGCCGATCATCGGCGGCCGCTTCAAGGGCGGCGATCTCGGTCTGCTGCGCGCGCCGCTCGCGGCCCGCGCGAAAGCGCGTCGATCGCCATCGGCGAGGCGCGGCCCGCTGGTGCGCGAAGCCCTCGAGAGCGCGGTGCCGGTGCACGAAGCCGGCGCGCTTCGACGAAGCCGTGGCGCGCGCGCTACGCGCTGGCGCAGCCGTCAGGCGTGGTCCTGCTCGCGCCGGCGTGTGCGAGCTTCGACATGTTTCGCGACTATGCAGAGCGCGGAAGGAGATTCAAGGAGGAGGTGAGGCGGATCAGCGGAATCGGGTAATCGAGTGATCGAGTAATCGGGTAATTGAATTGGGAATTGGTCGGGGTGGGTAGGCAAGCGAGCAATCAATTACTCGATTACCCGATTATCCATTTCCGATTCATACGCTGTGAGCTGTGAGCAGTCGTCAGTCGGTTCGTGCGGCGGAGGACTGGCTGCTGGGAACCCTGGCTGCCCCGGCCAGGGAAGCTGGTGCCTCGGCCCAGGACCGACTGATGACTGCTGACCGCTCACGGCGATCGTAATCCCGCACTCGGGGAGTGTTTCGGAAGATTCGCGCTCCCGCTGTAGGGGACTGACGACAGACGACTGAGGACTGGAGACTGGTTTTGGCGCGCAAACTCAAGTCGGACAAGGCTCTTCTTCATCGCGACGATCCTGCTCGTCGGCCTCAGCATCGTGATGGTCTACAGCGCGTCGGCGCCCCTCGCGCTGCAGAAATACGGCCGCGCGTCGATGTTCCTCGTCCGCCAGGCGATGTGGGCGCTGATGGGCTTGTCGCCTGCTCTACATCGTGATGCGCATCGATTACCGCCGCTATCGCGAGCCGGCGTTCATCTGGACGTGTCTCGTGGCTGGTCGTGCTCGCGCTGGTGGCGGTGCTTTTCAGCTCGCCGGTCAACGGCGCACGGCGGTGGTTCGGGGTCGGCGGTATCGGCGTCCAGCCGTCGGAAGTCGCGAAGCTCGCCGCGATCTTCTTCATCGCCGCGATCCTCGAACGCCGGATGCATCGCATCGACGAAGTCGGCTACGCGCTGCTGCCGATCGGCGTCGCGGTCATCGGCCTCGTGGCGCTGATCCTCGCCGAACCCGACTTCGGCACGTCGATGTCGCTGCTCCTCATTGCTGCGGTCATGGTGTGCGCCGCCGGCCTCAACTACCGCTACATCGTCGGCGTCGCGCTCGCCGCGATGCCGGCGATCTACGTGATCGTCATGGGGTCCGCGTACCGCCGCCGCCGGACGCTGGCGTTTCTCAATCCCTGGGACGATCCGCTGGGCGACGGCTTTCAGATCATTCAATCGATCATCGCGGTCGGCACCGGCGGGCTGTGGGGCCGCGGGCTGATGAACGGCGTCCAGAAACTCTTCTACCTGCCCGAGCCGCACACCGATTTCATCTACGCGGTCATTTCCGAGGAGCTCGGTCTGGTCGGCGCGACCGCGGTGCTGGTGTGTTTCGCCATCGTCGCCTGGCGCGGCCTGCGCGTGTCGCTGCTCGCGCCGGACACGTTCGGCGCGTTTCTCGCGCTCGGGCTGACGACGATGGTGGCGATTCAGGCGTTCGTGAACATCAGCGTCGTGCTCGGGTTGATGCCGACGAAAGGGACGCCGTTGCCGTTCGTGAGCGCCGGCGGGTCGTCGCTGGTGATCAACCTGATCGGCATGGGGATTCTGTTGAACGTGTCGCAGCACGCCGGATCAGGCGCGCTGGCCGAGCCGTCCCTTCGACAAGCTCAGGGCAGGCCCGCCCGGAGGGCGCGTTGGCTGCCGGCGTATGAGTCGCCGCGGCACAAGGATGCATGGGGCTTCGCGTAGTGATGGCCGGGGCGGGACGGGAGGACATCTGTATCCGGGGATTGCCGTCGCGCGCGAACTGCAGTCGCGGCGGCCGGATGTGCAAATTTCGTTTGCCGGGACCGAGCGCGGCATCGAGACGCGCGTGGTGCCGCGCGAGGGGTTCGCGCTCGACATGATTCGCAGCGCCGGAATCAAGGCAAGGGCATCACGGATCGCGTGCGTGGCGCGGCGCTGGTGCCGGCCGGACTCCTCGATGCGTGGAGGATTGTGTCGCGCGCGTCGGCCGAATCTCGTGATCGGTGTCGGCGGCTACAGCTCCGGACCGGTCGTCGTCGTGGCGTCGCTGCGCGGTGTGCCGACCATGCTGCTGGAGCAGAACGCGGTTCCTGGATTGACCAATCGGCTGCTCGCGCGATGGTGCGGGCGGCCGCGGTGACGTACGACTCGACGCGATCGTTTTCGGCGCACAAGGCGTTCGTCAGCGGCAACCCGGTGCGGCCGGAGTTTCTCGCGACGGCCGGACCACAACAGGAATGGGCGACCAATGAGCAGACGTCCGTTATCCGGGTCCTAGTCTTTGGCGGCTCTCAGGGCGCGCACGCCATCAACATGGCCATGGTGGAGGCAGCGGCGCGGCTGGCGGCCGATGGTCCGCGCATCTTCGTCTCACCCATCAAACGGGAGAACGAGATGTGGAGATGGTGCGCACCGCGTATCGGCAGGCGCGGGTTTTCGGCCGACGTCGAGCCGTTCCTCTACGACATGGGACGACGGCTCCGCCAGGCAGACCTGATCGTCTCGCCGGGCCGGCGCGACGACGCTGGCGGAGATCACGGCGGCGGGGAAGGCGGCGATTCTCGATTCCGCTGCCGACCGCGACCGACGATCACCAGCGGAAGAACGCCGAGGCGCTGGCCGGCGCCGGCGGCGCCGAGGTGCTGCTGGAGAAGGACCTGACCGGCGCCGTGCTGGCGGATCGTCTGTTGGCACTGGCAGGCGATCGAGAGCGGCGGACGCAGATGGCCGTGGCGGCGCTCGCGCTGGCGCGGCCTGACGCGGCGAAGGTGATCGTCGATCGGGCGATAGCGCTCGTGGGCCCGGGTCCGATCGTGCTCGGTAAGACGCGGCGGGTGCATTTCGTCGGCATCGGCGGCATCGGGATGAGCGGCATCGCCGAGCTGCTGGCGAATCTCGGCTACGCGGTCAGCGGGTCGGACGAGAAGCGGTCGCCGGTGACCGATCGGCTGGAGACGCTGGGGATTCGCGTCAGCCTGACGGACACGACGCGGCCGCACGTCGGCGACGCGGACGTCGTGGTGATTTCGTCGGCGGTACGGCCGACGAACCCGGAAGTGGGCGAGGCGATCGCGCGGCAGATTCCGGTGATCCCGCGGGCCGAGATGCTCGCGGAGCTGATGCGGCTCCGCTTCGGCGATCGCGGTCGCCGGGGCGCACGGCAAGACGACGACGACGTCGATGATTGCGCTGGTCGCTCGAACGGGCGGGGCTGGATCCGACGGCGGTGATTGGCGGACGGCTCGAAGCCTTCGGCAGCAACGCGCCGGCTCGGCCGCGGCGAGCTGATGGTGGCGGAAGCGGACGAAAGCGACCGATCGTTTCTGAAACTGTTTCCGTCGATGGCGGTGATTACGAACATCGATCACGAGCATCTCGAAAACTACGGCGGCTTCGACGACCTGCAGCAGGCGTTCGTCGACTTCGCCAACAAGGTGCCGTTCTACGGCGGCGTCGTCGCCTGCCTCGACGATCCGAATCTCGCCGCGATCGTTCCGCGGATGACGCGGCGCGTGACGACCACGGCCCTGGCGCGCCGCAGCGCGAACGTGACGGCCACCGAGGTGGAATTGGGCCCGATGAGCGCGAAAGCCACGGTGGTGAAAGCCGGGCCGAAGCTGGGGAGGATCGAACTGTCGGTGCCAGGACTCCACAATCTGCAGAACGCGCTCGCCACGGTCGCCGTGGGACTCGAGCTCGGGCTGCCGTTCGAACGCATCGCGTCGGGGCTCGCCGAATTCGCGGCGCCGAGCGCCGCTTCGAGATCCGCGGCGAACCCAACGGCATTCTCGTCGTCGACGACTACGGCCATCACCCGACCGAAATCGCGCGGTGCTGGCGGCGGCGCGGCAACTGAATCGACGCGTGATCGTCGCCTTCCAGCCGCACCGCTACACGCGGACTGCGGCGCTGCTCGACGACCTTCGGTCCCGCGCTGGCGCAGGCCGATCACGTCGTGCTCACCGACATCTACTCGGCAGGCGAGGACCCGATTCCCGGCGCCACGCTGGACGCGCTGGCGGCCGCCGTCCGCCGTCATGTCGTGGCGCCTCGTCGACGTCGCGCTCCGGCTCGACGAGGTCATTCCGATCGTCAAGCGAATCGCCAGGTCAGGCGATGTCGTGATCACGCTCGGCGCGGGATCGATTGGCACGCTGGCGGAGCGATTGGTGGAGGCGTTGCGATGAGCGCAGTCTGCAGCGCCGTCCGATCGCCGCTTCCGTCGCGCCCATCTGAAGCCGGGCCGCCGGCGCCGTGCGTGGCGCGCGTTCGTCCGGCCGGTGCTGCAGCACGGCGTGATTGGCGCGGTGCTCGCCTACGGCCTCTACCGGTGTCGGCGGTCGCCGCCTACGCGCACGTCCTGAGAATCGGCCGCATCGACATCGCCGGGACGCAGCGGCTCTCGAAGGGCGAAGTCCTCGCCGTCCTGAACGGCCTGAACGGCGAGAGCATCCTGTGGACCGACCTCGATGCGTGGCGGAATCGCCTGCTCGCCTCGCCCTGGGTCCGCGACGCGGCGCTGCGGCGATCGCTGCCGTCCACGGTCGAAGTCGTCGATCTCCGAGCGCGCAGCCGATCGGCATCGGCCGGATCAACGGCGAGATGTATCTCGTCGACTCGCGCGGCATCGTCATCGATGAATACGGCCCGCAATACGCCGATCTCGACCTGCCGATCGTCGACGGCCTGGGGGCGAAGGCGAAGGCCGATTCGGCGCCCGAGACGATGACCGACGAGTCGCGCGCCGATCTGGCGGCGCGAGTCATCGGCGCGTTGAAGGTGAAGCCGGCGGTGGCCGCGGCGCTTGTCGCAGGTGGATGTGAGCGACGTGCACAACGCGTCCGTGATCCTCAGCGGGCGACCCGGCCGTGATCCACATCGGCGAGGATCAGTTCCTGCCGCGCATCGAGTCGTATCTCGAACTCGCGGCCGCCGTCCACGAGCGGGTCGCCGACATCGACTACGTCGACCTGCGATTCGACGATCGCATCTACGTCCGGCCGGCGAAGGCAGCGCCCCTCGACCCGCGTTCGCTCGCTCAGGGCAAGCCGGAGCCAGCCGTCAAGATGGCCTGTGCCAGCGCCCGACCACTTCGCCAACGCTCCGGCGGTCAAGCGGCGGCGGAGCCGCCCGCGCGCGGAATTCCCGCGCCGGTCGGCAGGAGCCAAAACGCTAGTGGCCCGAAAAGAACGATATCTCGGTCGGCCTGGACGTCGGCACCTCGAAGGTCACCGCCGTGGTCGGCGAACTGCTCGACAACTCGACGCTCGACATCGTCGGCCTCGGCGTCGCCGAGTCGCGCGGCATCCGCCGCGGTGTCGTCGTCAATCTCGAGGCCGCGGTCGAGTCGATCAAGAAGGCGATCGACGAGGCCGAGCTGATGGCCGGCGTCGAGATCGACTCGGTCCACCTCGGCGCTGTCGGGCCGCACATCAAGGGCTTCAACAGCCGCGGGCGTGATCGCCGTCGCCGGCAAGAACCGCGAGATCACGCGCGACGACGTGCGCCGCGCGATCGACGCGGCCAAGGCGGTGTCGCTGCCGACCGGCCGCGAGATCCTGCACGTGCTGCCGCAGGACTTCGTGGTCGACGAGCAGGACGGCATCGGCGCGCCGGTCGGCATGACCGGCGCGCGGCTCGAGGTGAACGTCCACATCATCACCGGCAGCCAGAGCGCGACCGCAGAACATCGTCGCCTGCGTGAACCGCGCCGGCGTCGACGGTCGCCGAAACGGTAGTGGAACAGCTCGCCGCGAGCGAATCGGTGCTGACCGACGACGAGAAGGAGCTCGGGCGTCGCGCTCGTCGACATCGGCGGCGGCACCACCGACATCGCCATCTACGAGCGCGGCAGCCTCTGGCACACCGCCGTCGTCGACGTCGGCGGCGACCATTTCACCAACGACATCGCGGTTGGACTGCGGACGCCCGTCCCCGACGCGGAAAAGATCAAGCGCAAGTGCGGCTGCGCGCTGTCGGGCATGGTGGACGAAGACGACACGATGGAGGTGGCGAGCGTCGGCGGAGCGGAAGCCGCGCGTGATGGCGCGCCGCATCCTGTCCGAGATCCTGCAGCCGCGCGCCGAAGAAATCTTCCACCTCGTGTGGGACGAGATCCGGCGCGCCGGCTACGAAAAGAGCCTGAACTCAGGAATCGTGCTCACCGGCGGCGGCGCGATTCTCGACGGCATGCCCGAGATCGCCGAGCAGATTTTCGACCTGCCCGATCCGGCGCGGCTGCCCGAGCGGCGTCGGCGGCCTGGCCGATCACGTCAACAGCCCGACGTTCGCGACCGGCGTCGGGCTGGTGCTGTACGGCCACCGGCACGCTGGTCGGAGAGTCGGCGCGCGCGCCCGTGGGCGCGGGTGCATTCGTGCGCGTCGCCGGCCGGCTGCGCGGGTTGTTCAGAGAGTTCTTTAAGGCGAATTCTTCTAATGGGAGACAGGGATGAGTGACTATACCGACGACAGACGATCCGTCACACCGCTGCGGCTGCGGCTCGACGAAGAAAAGAGCGCCGGCGCGCGTATCAAAGTCGTCGGTGTCGGCGGCGGCGGCAGCAACGCCGTCAACCGCATGGTCCAGGTTGGACTCGACGGCGTCGAGTTCATCGTGGCGAACACCGATCTCCAGGCGCTGCGCACCAGCCCGGCGCCGATGAAGCTGCAGATCGGCAGCAAGCTGACGAAGGGCCTCGGCGCCGGCGCCGACCTGAACGTTGGGCGGCAGGCCGCGCTCGAAGACACCGAGACGATCCTGCAGGCGCTCGACGGCGCCGACATGATCTTCGTCACCACCGGCCTCGGCGGCGGCACCGGCACCGGCGCCGCGCCGGTGATCGCCAGCCTGGCCAGCGAACTCGGTGCGCTCACGGTTGCCGTCGTCACCAAGCCGTTCCGCTTCGAAGGAAAGAAGCGCCAGATTCAGGCGGAGCGCGGCCTCGAGGCGCTCCGCGACTGCGTCGATACCATCATCACCATTCCCAACGAACGCCTGATCACGATCATCGATCGCACGACGCCGCTCACCGACGCCTTCGGGCACGGCGGACGATGTGCTGCGCCAGGCGATACAGGGGATTTCCGACCTGATCCTCGTGCCGGGCCTGATCAACCTCGATTTCGCCGACGTCAAGACGATCATGGCGGGCATGGGCATGGCGATGATGGGCACCGGCATCGCCGAGGGACAGGACCGCGCGATCGAAGCGGCGCGGCGCGCCATTTCCAGCCCGCTGCTCGAGGACGCGTCGGTCAACGGCGCGCGCGGCGTGATCATCAACGTCACCGGCGGCCCCGACATGTCGCTCATCGAAGTGAACGAAGCGTCGTGCATCGTGCAGGAGGCGGCCGACGAGGACGCGAACATCATCTTCGGCGCCGTCGTCGATCCGGCGTTGAAGGGCAAGATCAAGATCACCGTGATCGCGACCGGCTTCGATCCGGGGCGCGTCGCGTTCGATGGGCGCACCGGCGCAGACGCCCGTGGATATGACGGCCTATACCGAGCACGCGCGCATGCGCGCCGAACCAATCGCCCCGCCCGCGCCGCTCGCCGTCGATCGCAGCGTCGCGCCGCGCATGTCGATCCCGCGCCGCTCGATCGTCGACCTGATCCGCTGGGCCGCGGGCGCCTGGCGCTGCGCCGGTGGGCGGCTTCAGCATGGCTGCGCCGGGCGCCAGGGAGCTGCCTGGGATCGACGCCGATACCCTCAACTCCGACGGAGCCGGACGCCGATCTCGACACCGGGCAGTTCGACGTGCCGGCGTTCCTGCGGCGACAGGACGGCTAGCGCAAACCTCGTCGATACGTCACGGGTCGGGCGGCGGCCGTGGCACGCGATGGTAGACTAGATAGATCCACGGCACGCGCGAGCGCCGACGATGAAGCGTCAGTCGGCGGACGCCGCTTCCGGCTACCCATGAGCTCCTGGTCGCAACGCGAACGCGCACGTCAAACCCTTTCGAAAGAAGTCGGCTTCGTCAAAAAGCCGCACGGCGATCGTCTGCGCATCGCGCTCGCCTTCCCGAACACCTACTGGGTCGGCATGTCGAACCTGGGTTTCAGACGATCTACCGCCTGCTGAATGCCGAGGACGACATCGTGTGCGAGCGGTTCTTCCTGCCGCCGCGACAGGAGCTCGCCGAGCTGTCCAACGCGAAAGCACCGCTGTTGACGCTGGAATCCCAAACCCCGGTCGGCGACTTCGACATCGTCGCCTTCTCGGTGTCGTTCGAATGGGACTACGTCAACGTGCTGACCCTTCTGCGGCTCGCTGGCATCCCGGCCTACGCCGCTGAACGCACCCTCGCCATCCGCTCATCGTCATTGGCGGAGCGGTGACCTTCGTGAACCCGGAGCCGCTGGCCCCGTTCGCCGACGTGATCGCCGCCGGCGAAGGCGAAGCGCTGGTGCCCGCACTGCGAGCCGCGGTTGGCGAGGCGAGCGGCCGCGACGACCTGCTGGCGCGCCTCGCGGTCGAGCGCGGGTTCTACGTCCCGAAGTTCTACGAGCCGCAGCACGCCGCCGACGGTTCGCTCGCGGGCTACGCGGTGACGGCCGGCACCACGGCGCCCATGCCGGTGCGCGAAGGCCGCCCTGCGGACCACGGAAGCGGTCGATCCGCCGGTCACCACGCATCTTCACGCCCGACACCGAGTTCGGCTCGCGCTTCCTCGTTGAAGTCGTGCGCGGCTGCGCGAACCTGTGCCGGTTCTGCTGGGCGGGCTACAACTACCTGCCTGTTCGCGCGTTCCCGACCGATCGCATCCTCGAGCTCGCGGCCGCCGCGCGGACGCATGCGAGCCGGGTCGGACTCGTGTCCATCGCCCTCTGCGATCATCCGGACATCGAGCGGATTCTCGAACGGATGAAGGAGATGGGCTACGCGATCAGCCCGGCATCGCTACGGCTCGACGATCTGACGCCGACGATCGTCCAGCTGCTGCACGCGAGCGGCGAGCGATCGATCACTATCGCGCCGGAAACCGGATCCGATCCGGCTGCGCCGCGTGATCAACAAGACGGTGACCAACGACGAGATCCTGACCGCGCGGAGCTCATTTTCGCGAGCGGCATCGAGAACCTGAAGCTCTATTACATGATCGGCCTCCCGACCGAGACGGACGACGACCTGGTGGCGATTCGAGATCTGACGCTGCAGATGACGCGAGCGTCATGCTGCGCTACGCCCGGTCGACGCGGCCAGATCGGCCGCATCGTCGGCAGCGTGAACCCGCTGATTCCGGAAGCCGGGCACCGCATATCAATGGCTGCCGATGGACGGAGCCGGCCCTGATCGAGCGCAAGATCAAGCGCCTGCGCACGCTCATGGCCGGACATCGACAACGTCTACTTCAACATCAAGTCGGAGCGGCACTCGTACTACCAGGCGCTGCTCTCGCTCGGCGACCGGCGCGTCGCGCCGGCGATTGATCGCCGCCGAGCGCAACGGACGGCAACTGGCGCGCCGCGCGTTGCCGAGACGCGGCGTGGACGACGACTTCTTCGTGTTCCGCGACCGCACTCGGACGCGGTGCTGCCGTGGGACATCATCGACGGCGGCATGAAGGCCGCGTTCTACCAGGCTGAATACGCCAAGGGACTCGCGAGGAGTGGACGCTCCCGCCGAAGCGCGCGCAGGAAAACGCCCGACTCCTCCCGGTGCTCCAGTAGCCGTCAGCGTCGTCAGCGCCGCGCGCTCCTCGAACTCCTGAAATGCCTCGAGGATCAGCTCGCGCAGCTTGTTCTGCGCCGCAGTGTCGCCGATCGGCCGCAGCAGACGAAAAGCTGCGGCGCTCGCCGTTGATCGCTGCACGAGCGCGCCGGGAACGTGACGTTGCGGCCGGCGCTGCCCCCGAGCGCCGCGGCGCTCCCACACCGAAAACCCAATCAGCTTCAACCCCTCGAGCGGGCCGTCCGCGAAATGCAGTTCGGCCTCGGCCAGCTTGCCTGGCGGGTTGCCCTTGTCGTTCGGCGTAATCTTGATGGTCATGATGCTCCTCTCCAGCCGCCCGCACCGGACGGCTCTCTGACGTAGTCGTGCGCAGACAACTTCAAGCCCGGTGCCGGTGCCATCGCTGCGCAGCCGTCGCCGTAACTGCTTGCGCCGACAGGAGCTAGGGCATCGCTGCTCGGAGTGCGACGCGCGGCCGGCGCTCGATGCCCGTCCGAAATGGACGCCGCGCGTTGCGGTCAGCGCCGCCGAGGATCAGGACCTGCGCGAAGGCCAGCGCGTCGGAATGCGTGATGGTGACGAGACGAGCGAACGGCCGCCGATCGCGGCGAAACGGCGGCCGGCGCCGCCGTGCAACTGCAGCTGCGGGCGGCCCGCCGCGGCGCACGATCTCGACGTCGCGCCACAGCACACCCTGCGAGTGCCCGGTGCCGAGCGCCTTCATGGCCGCTTCCTTGGCCGCGAAGCGGCCGGCAAAAATGAATGGCGGGCACGCGCCGCCGACGGCAGTAGGCCACTTCGTTCTCGGTGAAGATGCGATGCACGAAGCGGTCGCCGTAGCGCTCGATGGTCTCAGCAATGCGAGGAATGTCCGTGGCATCGATCCCCAGCCCAATGATGTTCGACATGACGCCTCAGCCTAACGACGGGTTCGAGTGGGTGCAAGCGGAGAGCGGCCCAGCGCTGCGATGCGGCGCGCTCCTGCCGCTGGCCGCTCATCTCTTTACGACGCGGTCCCTGGCGTCTGGGATCCACAACCACGGGTGGGGCGGACGGGTGGGGAGGAAGTGGCGGGGGCGATGCGGGTCGATGCGCACGCACCTGGCGCGTCTTCATCAAGTGCATGGCGCCGCCGTCGCGCTGGCCACCGCGCGCGGACGCGACGCGTTGCCGCCCGCCGACATCCATCTGACGCGCGACACGGATCTCGCGTTGGCTGTGCAGACGGCGGATTGTCTGCCGATTCTTCTGGCTGACACACGAACGGGAGCGGTCGCCGCGGCACATGCCGGCTGGCGCGGCCTGGCCGCCCGCGTCCCGGAGGTTGTCGTTGGCGCGCTGGCGCGGCAGTTCGGCAGCCGCCCGTCGGATCTCGTCGTGGCCATCGGGCCGTCGATCGGCGCGTGCTGCTACGAAGTCGGCGCCGACGTTCGCGACGCCATGAGCGGCGCCGGATTCAGCGAGGGCGAGCTCGAGCGGTGGTTCTTCGACGCGCGCGCAGCCGACGGCCAGTCAATCCGTCGATGCCCGCCGTGTCGACTGAACGGCGGCCGCATCACTGGTTCTTCGACGGGTGGTCAGCCGCGCGGCACCAGTTGGAACAGGTCGGGTGTGCCTCCGATCGCATTCACGTCGCGGCGCTCTGCACCGCGAGTCATCCGAATCGTGTTGTGTTCGTATCGGCGCGACGGCCGACCAGCGGGCGCGCATGGCCGCGGCCATCCGCCGACGTTAACGCACGCGCCAGAAGTCGCCGATCAGGCCGGCTTCGATGAGCATGCGCTCGATCACCTCACGGCGTTTTGGGGCGCCAGTCTTCATTCAACCGGTCGGCGTACCAGGGACCGGTGAGCCGCCACAAACCGATCGAGCGCCACGGCTCGCGCCGCGCGGCATGCGGTGCTCCGCGCACCAGCGGTCCACGTGCTCTTCCGACCGGAAGAGCAGGATCGTCGCTCAGGTGTAGGCGACGTTCTCCCAGAAGCGGCGCGGCGGCACCGCGAAGTGGACGACGCCGTCGCCGACGAGGGCGGCATCCTGGACACCGAAGCCGGCCGGTTGGCCGCAGTCGGCGCACAGCGTCTGCGTTTCGCCATCGCCGACGAGCGACAGAATGCCGGCCGCGTCCCAGGCGCAGTTCGCCCAGTAGGTGCGGCCGCCGGCGTCGACCGGATACGCGCGTCGGCACGGCCGAGAAGGGATGCGCCATCCAAATGGACACGGACGCGGGCGCGAGCACGATCGCGTGCTGGTCGGCGAGTTGTCGCAGCGCCGCGGCAACGTCGCGATCTGCGATGGCGGTCGCGCGCGCGATCGTCGCGAGATCCGGTGCGTTGGCGGTTTCGATGAAATGGCGATAGATGAAGAGCCGGACAGCCCGCTCCTGATTCCGTGAACGGGTGCGCCGCCGACTGCGGACTGTCGACCGTCGACTGTTGATCATCCATCGCCGCATTCGCCAGGCGATCGGCGTGTGCGTTGTTGGCGCGCGCGACGTGCTCGAAGGTGACGCTTCCGATTTCGACCACGCGCAAACGGGCTTGTCGCGTGCAGCGGCTGCAGGCCCGGATGCTTGACCTTGTAGTTGCCCAGCATCTGCTCGACGAGCAGCTTCGAATCCGAGTGGACGTGCTCCGTGAATAGCCGTGCGCTTCGCCCATTCGAGCGCGGCGATCAGGCCGCGATACTTCGGCGACGTTGTTGGTCGCGACGCCAATCGATCCGGAGAACTCCTCGACCAGCGTCCCGTCCGGCTGCTCGACGCGAACGCCGTAGCCGGCCGGGCCTGGATTGCCGCGCGCGCCTCCGTCGATGTAGACGATGACTTCCGCGGGGTTCAACTCTGCGCTGCGCCTGCGGGCCGCCTGGGAACGTAGTAGAGGAAGCGCTGGCAGGTGTCGCACTGCATGATCCGATCGTTGCGGAGCACGGTGTTGAACACCTGCGGACGGAGGCGGACGTGGCAAATCGTGCAGATGCAGTCCACGCGCTTCCGCGACCGCGATGCCGTTGCGCCGCCGCGACACCTGCTCGTAGGTCGCGACGCAGCGCCGGATCCGTCGCGGCGACCAGCTCGGCGCGTTCGCGCACGATCCGCTCGAGCGACGTGCTCAGCTCGGCGTGCTCGGTCGGTCATCGAACGCCGCGCCGCCTCGATCGCCTTCTGCTCGGCGGCGAGCTCGCTGTCGGCTTTCTTGAGCGCGGCGGTCAGCTCGTCGGCTTCGAGCATGCCGCTCGAGGATCCGATCTTCGAGCGCCTTGATTTCGGTTTGCGCGAAGCTCATCTCCTTCTGGACCGCGTGGTACTCGATGTTGGTCTTCACCGCCATCGCCTGCTCGCGGAACTTCGAGAGCCGGCCCTGGTGCACCGCGACGTCTTTCTCGATCGCGCGGCGGGCGTTCTGGTTTTCGGCGAGATGGGCCTTGGCCGCCGCGCCACGCGCTGGCGGGCGTCCTCGAGCCGCGCCTCGAACGACCGTTCGCGTTCCGGCTCTTCGGCGAGCGTGCGGCGGGCGGCATCGGCCGTCGTGTCCGAGCTTCTGGAGGGCGATCAGGCGTTCGAGGTCAGGCAGCATCAGCCCTCAAAACAACAAAGCCCCGGCGCTGAGAGCACCGGGCTTGCGGATCCGCCTTCGCGCTGCGCGCTGGCGGACAAGGCCCCGCTCGATTGAGCGGCTCGTGTTTCGATTTGCGATCGTCACATCAGTCATCAGTCCATCTCGACGTCGTGGGCCCACCAGGATTCGAACCTGGAACCAGCCGATTATGAGCCGGCGGCTCTAACCGTTGAGCTATGGGCCCGAACAGAGTTTGACAGCCTGACAGTCAGTGAATTGGCTGAGACTCGGCGAGTCAATCCGATTCGCGACTCTCGACTTCGACGCAACTGTCGTACGACGTTCGCCCTTCGAGGAACGCGCGAAGCTTGCGGCTGCGCGACGGATGACGCAGCTTGCGCAGCGCCTTGGCCTCGATCTGGCGGATGCGCTCGCGCGTGACCGCGAAGCTCTGGCCCACTTCCTCGAGCGTGTGCTCGCTGCCGTCGCCGACGCCGAACCGCATCTTGATGACCTTCTCCTCGCGCGGCGTCAGCGTCTTCAGCACCGACTCGGTCTGTTCCTTCAGGTTCAGGTTGATCACCGCCTCGGCCGGCGACACCACCTGGCGATCCTCGATGAAGTCGCCCAGATGCGAATCTTCCTCCTCGCCGATCGGCGTTTCGAGCGAGATCGGCTCCTGCGCGATCTTGAGCACCTTGCGGACCTTCGACACCGGGATGTCCATCCGCTTGGCGATCTCTTCCGACGTCGGCTCGCGGCCCGAGCTCCTGGACGAGCGCGCGCGACGTGCGAATCAGCTTGTTGATCGTCTCGATCATGTGGACCGGGATGCGGATCGTGCGCGCCTGGTCCGCGATCGCGCGGGTGATGGCCTGGCGGATCCACCACGTCGCGTAGGTCGAGAACTTGTAGCCGCGGCGGTACTCGAACTTGTCGACCGCCTTCATCAGGCCGATGTTGCCTTCCTGAATCAGGTCGAGGAACTGCAGCCCGCGGTTCGTGTAAGCTTCTTGGCGATCGAGACGACCAGTCGGAGGTTGGCTTCGACGAGCTCCTTCTTGGCCTGCTCGGCCTGCTACTCGCCGCGGATGATCGTGTCGAGCGTCTGCTTCAGCTCCTCGGGCGACTGCTCGAGGCTGTCGGTCATCGCCTTGATCTTGGTGCGCAGCTCCTTGATCTGGCGCAGGATGTTCTTCTTGTCCTCTTCCTTCAGCTTCACGCTTCCGGTTCTTCGGGATTGAGCTGCCGGTCGTAGCCTCGACTTCGCGCTGCACGACGCGGACGCTTTCGACGGCGTCCTTCATGTCGTCGATCAGGCGGCGCTTGACCGACTCGGTGAACTCGATGCGGCGGATGAGCGCCGACAGATCGATCTGCGCGCGCATCGTCGCCCACTTGCAGCGGCGGTACTTCCGCTTGTCGCGCGTCGTCGTGCCCTTCGGCGTTTCGGCGCAGCTTCTCGTCGAGCTTCTCGTAGATCGCCGCGCGCCTTGCGCGACGGCGTCGATCTGCTTCTGCACCTGACGCGAGCGCTCCGCGATGCGCTCGTCGGTGATCTCCTCGTCGTTGAAGATCACCAGCTCGCGGATCGTCCGCTCGCCGGCATGCAGCTGGTCGCCGAGCATGGATCACTTTCTTCGAGATCGAGCGGCGTCCGCGAGATCGACTTGATCACGGCCAGCTTGCCGCGCTCGATCCGGCGGGCGATTTCCACTTCGCCCTCGCGGGTCAGCAGCGGGACCGTGCCCATCTCGCGCAGGTACATGCGGACCGGGTCGTTGGTCTTGTCGAGCGCGCCCGGCGTGAGATCGAGCTCGAGTTCCTCGGCTCCCTCACCGGTGCGGTCGATCACCTTACGTCGTCGCGGAGGTAGTTCTGGTCCGAGTCGATGACCTCGATGCCCGCGCTGCCGAACGTGTTGAACAGGTCGTCGAGCTCGTCCGACGGAGGTGATCTCCGACGGGAGGAGCTCGTTGACCTCGTCGTAGAGAGGTAGCCCTTCTCCTTGCCGATGTTGATCAGCTGTCGAACTTCGTCGTAGCTCTCCTCGATCGACAGAGTGCTCGCCGCCGGCTACGTCAGTTCCTCGATGCGATGCAGTAGGTCTTTTTTCCGCTGCCATAAACTCTCAATCTCGTCTCCGTGTTGCGGGAGCGCCTAGTTGTTGAAGCCGGTCGATTTCGCGCTGGATGGCCGCTCGTTCGCGGTCGAATCGCAGAGCTTTCAGTGCTCGAACACAATTGCTGACAATGGTTGCCGGAGGAGCCTTCCCGAGTTGCGATGCGGGTGACGAGCTGCGCATTCATCAGTAGCTAGACGCTGGATGAGCGTCGAGGGTAAGAGATCGGGGGCCTGATCGTGCAGGGTTCGGGCCACCTGGAATACCTCCCGGGCGGCCAGGTCCTCCAGATCGGCCTCGTCTATGTCGTCCAGCGCCTCCATGGCCTCGTCGGGCCGGTTGATGAGCCACCAAATCAGGGCCTTTTCCGCGCCTTTCAGCGTGCCGAGCGACGGCAGCTCGACGGGCTGAAATCGTGGTGCGCCGGCCGACCGCGCGCCTTACGGATCTCGTCGCGAACCACAGCTTCTGCAATGCGCGCCTTGTGCGCGATTCTGTCGCCAAACTGGTCACGAGCCGCCGCTTCTGGAATACGCGCCGCCACGGCCAGCATGCGGCTCAGGAACAGCCGCCGGTTCTCCGCCTGACCGAGGTCCAGCCCTGCCGCGGCCTGATCGAGCAGGTACTCAAATACGGCCGCGAGGCGCGCAATCTTTCACGATACCGTTCGCCGCCGTGACGCCGGACAAACGTATCCGGATCTTCGCCCTTGTCGAGCGTGACCACGTTGACGTCGAAGCCTTCGGCGACGAGCAGTTCGCACGATCAGGTCGCCGCGCCCTGGCCGGCCGCGTCGGGATCGAAGCTCAGCACGATTTTCGTAGTGAACCGGCGCAAGAGCTGGGCCTGCTGCGCGCGTCAACGCCGTGCCGCAGGTCGCGACCGGAGGCGCCGCCTGCGACTGAAAGACCTGCGCGAAATCGAAATACCCCTCTACTAATACCGCGAAGCCCGCTGGCCCGAATCTGGGACTTGGACGAGGTTCAGCCCGTAGAAGCATCCGGCCCTTTCGAATAGATCGGCGTTTCCGGCGAGTTCAGATACTTCGGGCACCTGATCGGAATCCATCGCGCGGCCGCCGAACGCGATGATCGACCCGGTGTCGCGGCAAATCGGCACCATCAGGCGGTTGCGGAACCGATCGACGATTTCGCCTGAGTCGCGCCGCACGACGAGACCGCTCTGGAGCAGCAGGTTGTCGGCGAACCCCTGCGTGCCGCAGCCGCTGCAGCAGCGCGTCGCGCGAAACCGGGGCGAAACCCAGGCCGAGCTGGTCGATGGTCTGCCCGCCGTCACATCGCGATCCGCCAGCTGCTGCCGTGCGCGGGCGCCGGCGGGGCCGGCCAGCTGCTCGCGGAAGTAGGCCGCCGCGATCTCATGGAGCTTCAGAGCCCTTCGCGCAGCGGCGCATCGCGCGCGCGCGTCCTGATCGTCGCCGTCGCTCACTTCCGGGAGGCGAGACGCCGAACTTCTGCGCCAGCATCCGCACGGCGTCCGGAAAGCGCGACCTTCTCGTGCAGCTCGAGGAACTTGAACACGTCGCCGCCGAGCGCCGCAGCCGAAGCAGTGGAAGAACCCCTTCTCCGGGTTGACGTGGAACGACGGCGTCTTCTCTGAATGAGAACGGGCAGAGCCCCTTGCACGTCGTGCCCGCCTTCTTCGAGCGGGACGTAGTCCTGCTGCACCACCTGGAGGATGTTCGCCTGGAGGCGGAGATCGTCGATGAGTTGCTGGGAAATAGAGCCAATTCACTCCTCTTCAACTCCACCACTGTCACTCCACCTCCACCCTGCTCGGGTGGCGCCGTTGGCAAACCGTGCGCACCAGCGGATGCTGCTGCAGAAACCCGGTCGAGCGCGCGCTCAGCTGGCCGGTGCCGTAGCCGTGAATGAGCCGCACGACGCGGCTGATCGGTCAGCAGCGACTCGTCGAGAAAGCGTTCGGCGCGCGAGATCGCCTCGTCGACGGTGCAGCCGATGACGTTGAAGGTCGATCAGCTGCGCGGCATCCCCGAACAGCCGCGCTCGCACGTCGGCCAGCTGCACGTTGACGCTCACGCGCGCCGTCGGCTGGCCGGGCCGACACACTCGCAGATCGCGGACGCTGGCGCGCATCCGTTTGCCGCGCACGTCGAGGTCCGCCGTGCCATCGTGCACGGCGGTGACCACGGCCTCCAGCCCCAAGCCGCCGACGATCACGCGCGATCGCCGACGCTGGGCATCGGCGGCCACGTGCCGATCGCGCGATCGGCGTCGGTCGGTCGCGCTCGCCGGTCTCGGCCGGTCGAGAATCCCGCTGGCGACGCTGTCGATCGGCCGCCGCGCGCATCGCTGCGCGCACGCCGCCGGTGTCGCCGGTCGAGACCAGGCGCGGCGCATTGGCGATGGCGGCACGCCTTCGCTTTCAGCCCGCGATCACGTCGTCGATTTCGCGGCGCGCCTGCCGGACCTGCGTGTCGAGCTCTTCGTTCAGCCGGCGCCGGAACGTCTCCTCGCGCTGACGCAGCGCGTCTTCGCGCTGACGCATGCCGGCCTTCGGCCGCGCGCAGCGTCTCGCGCTCACTGCGCCACGAGCCGCCGCTCGTGCTCGAGCGACCGCATGTCGCGATCGATCTTCGCCAGGATGCTCGGCGAGCTGCGCCTCGCGCGGCGCTCAGGATTCTCGCGCGCCGCGGCGACTGACCGACGGGTTCAGCCCGAGCCGTGCCGCGCGATTTCGAGCGCGAGGCTGCGGCCGGGCGAGCCGTAGAGCAGCTGG
>ERZ1370068.4765-contig-382_pt1 | contig 66104 bp, 95 predicted proteins | sample MGYA00561227_ERZ1370068 | MGnify/ENA primary metagenome ERZ1370068 (study PRJEB38410, sample SAMEA6850437) | metagenome | study: Metagenomic assessment of the ecological functions of the soil: analysis of the soil microbiota associated with the... | reverse complement strand
GCCGTTGCGTGCTAACGAGTCGAGCGTTGGAGTGGGGATCAGCCGCCGAAGGTCGAGGTCTGCCCGTAGCCAGCATCATCGAGCAGAATCACCAGCACGTTCGAGCGCCGGACGTAGCGCTGCGTGCAGAAGTCGGCTGAAGCGCCGATGCATTCTCGCGATCCCCAACGCGTGAGCGCACGCGCGGGCCGCCACGCCCATCATCAGAGCGATTGCGATCAGCAGTGGCGTCCGCGCCCAACGCGTCGAGGCAAATGTCAACCCTGATCAAAGACGGGTCCGTCATTATACTGGCGGGTGATGCAGTTCCTCGACGCCCTGAACCCCGAGCAGCGCGAAGCGGTCCTGCACATCAACGGGTCCGCTGCTGATCCTCGCCGGCGCCGGATCCGGCAAAGACGCGCGTCATCACCAGCCGCATCGCGTACCTGGTCGGCGACGGCCACGCCGAACCTGACGAAGTGCTCGCGGTCACGTTCACCAACAAGGCCGCCGAAGAAATGCGCGCGCGCGTCGAAACGCTGCTCGGCGCGGACTGCAGCCAGATGTGGGTCTCGACGTTTCACTCGCTTGTGCGCCCGCTGCCTGCGCCGCGAGGCGCCGGCGATCGGTCTGTCGCGCGATTTCGTGATCTACGATTCGTCCGATCAGCTGACGGTCGTCAAGCAGGCGCTGAAGGAGCTGCAGCATCGACGACAGCTTCGTTCAGCCCCGCGCGGCGTCGTCGCGCATCAGTCAGGCCAAGAACCGGATGGAAGGGCCGGACGCGCTTGCCGCGCGCGGCCGGCTGGAACCGCCGCGACGAGCACATCGCCAAGATCTACGAGCTACTACGTGAACGCGCTGAAGGACGCGCGGCGCTCGACTTCGACGACCTGCTGCTGAAAACCGTCGAGCTGTTCGAGACAGTCCGAGCGCGTTCGCAGCAACTACTCGAGCAGTTCCGCTTCGTGCATGGTCGACGAGTATCAGGACACCGAATCGCCCGCAGTATCTGCTGATTCGCCGGCTGGCCGAGACTCCATCGCAACCTCTGCGTGGTCGGCGATCCCGATCAGTCGATCTACAAGTGGCGCGGCGCCGATCTGCGGAACATCCTCGACTTCGAGCAGGACTTTCCGCGAAGCGAAGATCGTCAAGCTCGAGCGCAACTACCGATCGACGCAGGTCATCCTCGACGCGGCATCAGCGCGTCATCAGCCAGAACCGCAACCGCAAGGACAAGCAGCCTCGTGGACCGACCGCAAGGGCGGCGACGCGGATCGCCTACTTCCGCGGCGGCGACGAGCTCGAGGAAGCGGACTTCATCACGCGCACGGCGCGGCAGGCGCTCGCCGACGACGTCGAGGCGACGGTCGCGGTGCTCTACCGCACCAACGCGCAGTCGCGCACGATTGAAGACGCGCTGATGCGCGAGAGGCGTCGCCTACAAGATCGTCGGCGGCGTCCGCTTCTACGAGCGCAAGGAAATCAAGGACGCGCTCGCCTACATGCGCCTGGTGATCAACCCGCACGACGACGTCAGCCTGCGGCGCGTCATCAACGTCGCCGGCGCGCGAGGATCGGCAAAGGCGGTCATGGAAGCGGTCGACGGCCATTCTCGCGTCGATGACGCGCCGGCAGCCGGAACAGACTTTACCGCTGCTCGCGGCGGGCCTGGCACCGGCGGTGACGGCCAATTCCGCTGCTGGTCGCGACTGGTTCGCGGGACTGCAGAAGCAAGCGCGTTCCGCGAATCGCGCGACGGCGTCGCTGACCGCGTTTCGTGATCTGCTCGTCAGCCTCACCGATGATTGCCCGCGCCGACTCGGTGTCGATCGCGATCGGCAAAGATGCTCGATCAGAGCGGGCTATCCTGCAGGATCTGCGCGACGAACGCAGCGAGGACGCCGAAGGCCGCATCGAAAACCTCGCCGAACTGGTGTGTCCGCAGCCCGCGAATACGAAAGCCGCGAGACCGAGCCAGCGCTTGGCGGCTTCGTCGATCGCTTGTCCCTGCTCTCCGACGTCGACGAGGAAGCCGGCAGCCAGCGATGCCGCGCGTGTGGCTGATGACGCTCCACAGCGCCAAGAGGGCTCGAGTTTCCGGTGGTCATTCTCGCCGGCCTCGGAGGAAGGACTGCTTTCCGCACTCGCGGTCGAGCGGAAGACGAAGAGGAGCTCGAGGAAGAGCGGCGGTTCTGCTATGTCGGCATGACGCGCGCGCGGTCCGGGCTGGTGCCTGACTGGCGCCGCCCGACGGCGAATCTTTCGGCGAGTATCAGAACGAGCCAGCCGTCGCGATTCATCGAGGAGGTGCCCAGCCGCGTTGATCGAACGCGTCACACCGGCGTTCACGCCGTCAGGAAATCGTAACTATCAGGGCAGCTTCCCGGCATCGGAATTCCGGACCAATCGCAGCGGCTGGCCGCGGTCGCGGCGCGCAGGATCCGTGAAGAATCGCCAGGTTATGCGCTACGAGGACGAGGATCAGATCCACCGGCATGGCGCTGAAACTGGGGATGCGCGTCCGCCACCCGCAGTTTGGCGTCGGCACCGTTCTCAGCGTCGAGGCGCTGGACGACGATACCAAGCTGGTCGTCCGCGTTCGTCGGCAGTCAGCCAGAAGACGTTGCGGGCCAAATACGCGCGGCTGGAGCCGGCTTAATAATTGCGGATTTTGCTCGGCGCTAATCCGCGGGCGACGTGATCCGCGCGGCCGCGCTGATCGCCGCCGCCACCGTTGTGTTCGGGTTCATCCGCTGCCGATTCGCATGGAAGGCATTTCCATGCTGCCGACCTACAGCGGCGGTATCAACTTCGCCAACCGTTATGCCTATCGATGGTCGCCGCCACAGCGCGGCGACGCCGTCGCGGTGCGGATGAGGCCGGGCGAAGGCGTGGTCTTCGTCAAGCGGATTGTCGGTATGCCTGGAGAGCGGGTCGGGATCGAAGTCGGCGTCGTGATGATCAACGGCGAGCCGCTGATCGAGTCGCATGTGCTGTATAAGACGCTGTGGAACATGCCGAAGTGACGCTTGGCTCTGACGTATACTTTCTGATCGGCGACAACCGGGGCATGCCGATGAAGAACCACGACTTTGGTAAAGCGCGTCGCGCGGATCGGATCATCGGGAGATATAGTTTTTCGATGGCGAACTCAAGGGTCTCGCTCGGGACCGTGGTGCTGTCGCTCGTGACTGCGCTGGTTGTGGCGGCGCTCTCGTCTACGTGTTCTGGCCAAACGAGGAACGGATTATCCGGGCCCGGTTGATGGACATCGCTTCAGATTCTGACGGTGCCTCGCCAACGAGGCGGATCTCGCCGCGGATGGAGCGGGTCGCGCACCTGCGCGACTATCTGGCGTCGGTATTCACGTCCGCTACGGCAGCCAGCGAAGTCGACCACCCGCGACGCCAGTGCTCGGCGCGCTGACCAGCGGGGACGTTTTCCGACGGCGTGAAGGTGGAATTCGTCGACGTGCAGGTGACGCTGGATCCGTCGCGGGCCGCGGCAAGCGCTTACCTGACCGCCAAAATCACCGGGCGCGATTCGGCCGATGCCCGCGAAGCCGACGCGCCTCCACACGGAGCGACGGGAAGTGGATCGTGAGCGGTGCCGAAACTAGGGAGACGCTGACTCGGTAGACACGCGACCGCCGCGACACGCAGACCTTCCGGCGTCTCGTTTCTGCGGCGACCAGCAACGGTCGGCGTTCGGTGCGGCCGCTCGGCATCCGGAACCGTCGCATTGACCAGAACCTCTTCGAGGTCGTCACCGCTCTTGCGGATCCATTCTGACGTCGTAGGGCCAGCACCGTTCCGTCCCGGCGCGGTCTGGAAAATGACGGTGGAGACTTTCTCGAGCGCGGTCAGATCGCGCAACCGCGAGGCGGCGAAAAACTTGGTCGAAGCACTGCTCGCTCGGCACCACCGGGCGCAAGCGCCGTGCTGCCACCCATCAGCAGCAGCGCCGCAGCCTGAAGCGAACGATCACGCCGCCGGCGCGGTTCCGTTGGGGTCTTCGTCCTCTTTCTCCACCAGCCGTGCGATCGACACGACCTTGTCGTCCGGCCTCGATGTCGATCAGCCGTCACGCCCTGCGTCGCGCGACCGATCGCGCGCGACATCGTCGGTCGGCATGCGGAGAATCATTCCCTGCTGGGTGATCAGCAGCAGCTCGTCGCCCTCCTGCACGTAGGCCACGCCGACGACCCGGCCCGTTTCGTTCGCGTGGTCGCGATGTTGATGATGCCGACGCCGCCGCGCGACTGCACGCGATACTCGTCGATCTCCGTCCGCTTGCCGTAGCCGCGCTCCGTGACCGTCAGCAGCGTCCCGCCGGGCTTGCACGACCTCCATCGCGACGACGTAGTCGTCGTCGCGCAGCGTGATGCCGCGGCACGCCGTAGGCCGTGCGTCCCATCGGCCGCACGTCGGCTCCGGGAAACGAATCGCCATGCCGTCGTCGCGTGCCGATGAACATCTCGCCGCTGCCGTCGGTGACCTGGACGGCGATCACCGCGTCGCCTTCCTCGACGCCCATCGCGATGATGCCGCCGGCGCGCGGGTTGCTGAATGCCGACAGCGCCGTCTTCTTCACGACGCCGCTGCGCGATGCCCATGACGATGAACTTGTCGTCCTCGAACTCCTTCACCGCCAGCATCGCGGCGATCTTCTCGCCTTCTTCCATCGACACCAGGTTGGCGATCGACTTGCCCTTGCCGCCGGGGCCGACGTCGGGAATCTCGTGGACCTTCAGCCAGTAGGCGCGGCCGCGGTCCGAGAAAATCATGATGTAGGCGTGCGTCGAGGCGACGAACAGGTGGCTGACGAAGTCCTCGTCGCGCGTCCGCATGCCGATGCGGCCCTTGCCGCCGCGCCGCTGATTGCGGTAGGTCGAGATCGCCGTCCGCTTGATGTAGCCGGTGTTGCTGACCGTGATCGCCATGTCCTCTTCGGCGATCAGGTCCTCGATGCTGAGCTCGCCGGACTCGCCTTCGATGATCTCGGTCGCGCCGATCGTCGCCGTACTTCTCGTCCGGACGTCCTTCAGCTCGTCGACGATGATCTGCATCAGCAGCCGCTCGCTGGCGAGAATCGCGCGCAGCCGCTCGATCGTCTTCAGCAGCTCGGCGAGCTCGTCGAGGATCTTCTGGCGCTCGAGCCCGGTCAGCCGCTGCAGCTGCATGTCGAGGATCGCCTGCGCCTGGATCTGCGACAGGCCGAACTGCGTCATCAGGCCGTCGCGCGCCTCCGGCACGCGTCTTCGAACCGCGAATCAGCGTGATCACCGCGTCGAGGTGATCGAGCGCGATCTTCAGGCCTTCGAGGATGTGATACCGCGCCTCGGCCTTGCTGCAGCTCGAACTCGGTCCGGCGGCGGACGACCTCGCGGCGGAACTCGACGAAGCTCTCGATCGAGCTCGAGCAGGTTCAGCACCTTCGGCCGGCCGCCGACGATCGCCAGCATGATGATGCCGAAGCTCGACTGCAGCGGCGTGTGCTTGTAGAGGTTGTTGAGGATCACCTCCGGCACTTCGCCGCGCTTCAGCTCGATGACGATCCGCATGCCGTCGCGATCGGACTCGTCGCGCAGGTCGGAGATGCCTTCGATCGTCTTCTCGCGCACCAGGTCGGCGATCCGCTCGATCAGCTTCGCCTTGTTGACCTGATACGGGAATCTCGGTGACGACGATCGACATGCCGGTCGCCCTTCTTGTTCGTCTCGATCGTCGGACCGCGCGCGCATCATGAATCGAGCCGCGGCCGGTCATGCAGCGCCTGCACCGCGCCCTGCGCGCCCGACGATGTAGCCGCGCGGTCGGAAAGTCCGGGCCCGGAATCAGCCGGATCAGGTGCTTCAGCTTTTCGCCGCGCGTCGAGACCCGACGCCGCCGTCGCCTCGCCGCAAGGTGGGTGTTCTCGATCAGCCAGATGCAGCCGTCGATCGACCTCGCGCAGGTTGTGCGGCGGCACGTTGGTGGCCATGCCGACCGCGATGCCGGCCGATCCGTTGACCAGCAGATTCGGAAACGGCGCCGGCAGGACGGTCGGCTCTTCGGTCGTCTCGTCGTAGTTCGGCACGAAAGTCGACGGTCTCCTTGTCGAGATCCGTCATCATGTCGTCGGCGAGCGACTGCAGCCGCGCTTCGGTATACGCATCGCCGCCGGCGGATCGCCGTCGATCGAACCGAAGTTGCCCTGGCCGTCGACCAGCGGGTAGCGCATGTTGAAGTCCTGCGCCATGCCGCACGAGCGTGTCGTAGATCGACGCGTCGCCGTGCGGGTGGAAGTTGCCCATCACCTCGCCGACGATCTTCGCGCACTTGCGGTAGCCGCGCGTCGCCGACAGCCCCATCGTCTTCATGCCGTACAGCACGCGGCGATGCGCCGGCTTCAGGCCGTCGCGCGCGTCGGGCAGCGCTCGTCCAATGATTACGCTCATGGCGTAATCCATGTACGAACGCTTCATTTCGTCTTCGATGTTGACGGGAGGTAGCTGCGGGACGAGGTCGGCCATGTTCAGTGCTGGGTGCTAGGGCTGAGTGCTTGGTGCTGGTGCTGGGTGCTTCGGAGCCTGGCTCGAGTGCCTGCGCTCAAGTCACCAGCACTCAGCACCTAGCACCAATCCGCCTAGACATCCAGGTTCTTGACGATCGAGCGCGTTGTCCTCGATGAACTTGCGGCGCGGCTCCACCTGGTCGCCCATCAGCGTGGTAAACATCAGGTCCGCTTCGGTGTGATCTTCGGCGCGCACCTGCGGCAGCGTCCGCACCTGCGGGATCCATCGTCGTTTCCCAGAGCTGGTCGGGATTCATCTCGCCGAGGCCCTTGTAGCGATTGATGGCGACGCCCTTCTTGCCGGCGGTCGATGAAGTACTCGACGAGTTCGTCGAGCGAATGCAGGCGGCACGTCGGCCCGTCGTCTTTGTCCCGGCCTCGCGCGGTGCCGCCGACAGCGGCAGGGTCGCCTCGCCTGCGGCTCGTGACTCGTCCACCGCCGGCAGCCGTCTGGGTTTCCGGCGCCACCAGACACGATGATCTCGCCGCCGTTGAGCGCCGGGATGTCGCGGTGGTTGGCGAGCAGCGTGCGGTATTCCGCCGCGGTCACGAAGTCGACGCCGATCGTGTGCTGACGCGGATAGCCGTTCGACCGATCGTCGACCTGCAGCAGGTAGCGGTTGTGCTCTTCGTCGCGCTGCACGGTCACCGCGCGCGTCGGCGTCGTCAGCGTTTCGCGCGAGCGCGTCGAGCTTGTCCTTGTCGGCGAAGTATTCGCGATCGGCGCCGGCGCCACGCAGCGCTTCCACGATCTCGCGCGGATGGCCGCGCCGCTCGACGACGTGCAAGCAGCTTCTGATGCGCGATCATCTTGTGCAGCAGCTTCCGAGATCGGCGCCGGAAATCTCGACGTTCGTTCGCGGGCATGCGAACGACGCGCGCCTCGGCGGCGCGGCTTGATCAGAAACGCGTCGAGCTCGCGCTCGTCCTTGATGTAGGTTTCCGACTTGCCGCGCTTGGCGCGGAACAGCGGCGGCTGCGCGATGTAGATGTGGCCGTGCTCGATGATCTTCGGCAGCTGGCGGTAGAAGAACGTCAGCAGCAGCGTCCGGATGTGCGAGCCGTCCACGTCCGCGTCGGTCATGATGATGATGCGGTGGTAGCGCAGCTTCTCGATGTCGAAGTCTTCGGCGCCGATGCCGCAGCCGAGCGCCGCGATCATCGTCTTGATCTCGTCGCTGCCCAGCATCTTGTCGAAGCGCGCCTTCTCGACGTTCGAGGATCTTGCCCTTGAGCGGCAGGATCGCCTGGAAGCGCCGATCGCGTCCCTGCTTCGGCCGAGCCGCCGGCCGACTCGCCCTCGACGATGTAGAGCTCGCTCTGAGCGCGGGATCGCGCTCCTGGCAGTCGGCGAGCTTGCCGGGCAGCGAGCTGCCGTCGAGCGCGCCCTTGCGGCGAACCAGATCGCGCGCCTTGCGCGCGGCCTCGCGCGCGCGGCCGCGTCGATCGCCTTGCCGACGATGCGCTTGCGCGACCGACGGGTTCTCCTCGAGGTACGCCCGAGCTTGTCGTTGAGGATCGCTCTCGACGATGCCCTTGACCTCGGTGTTGCCCAGCTTGGTCTTCGTCTGCCCTTCGAACTGCGGATGCGGAATCTTGACGCTGATGACGGCGGTCAGCCCTCGCGGATGTCGTCGCCGGTGATGCTTTCCTTCAGATCCTTCGCGAGGTTGTTCTTCGCCGCGTAGAAGTTGATCGTGCGCGTCAGCGCCGATCGGAAGCCGGAGAGGTGCGTGCCGCCTTCGTGCGTGTTGATGTTGTTGGCGAACGAGTAGACCGTCTCCGCGTAGCCGTCGTTCCACTGCAGCGCGATCTCGGCGTCGATGCCGTCCTTCTCGCCGCGCATGTAGATCGGCTTCTCGTTGACCGCCGTCTTGTTCTTGTTCAGATGCGTGCACGAACGAGACGATGCCGCCTTCGTAGTGAAACTTGTGGCTCTTTGCCGTCGCGCTCGTCGTCGAGCGTGATCGAGGACGCCGCCGTTCAGGAAGGCGAGCTCGCGCAGCCGCTGCGCCAGCGTGTCGAAGCTGAAGACCGTCGGTCTCGAAGATCTCGGTGTCCGGCTTGAACGTGACCTTGGTGCCGCGGCGCTTCGTCGTGCCGGTCACTTCGAGCTCGGCGGTCGGCGTGCCGCGCTCGTAGGTCTGCTGGTAGACCTGTCCGTTGCGCCAGATTTCGAGGTCCGAGCGTTTCCGACAGCGCGTTGACGACCGACACGCCGACGCCGTGCAGGCCGCCGGACACCTTGTAGCTGTCGTTGTCGGAACTTGCCGCCGGCGTGGAGCACGGTGAGCACGACTTCGGCGGCCGACTTGCCGCTCGTCGTGCTGATCGACCGGAATGCCGCGGCCGTTGTCGACGACCGGTGACGGAGCCGTCGATGTGAATTGTGACGTTGACCTGATCGCAGAAGCCGGCGAGCGCCTCGTCGATCGAGTTGTCGACGACTTCGTAGACGAGGTGATGCAGTCCGCGACGGCCCGGTCGAGCCCGATGTACATCGCGGGCCGCTTGCGGACCGCCTCGAGAGCCTTCGAGAACCTTGATCTTGTCGGCATGCGTGATCGTCAACGTCGGCGCTCACACCGTGGCCTGCTGTTCGCCGGCCATGGCGCCGGCTCAGTCCGCGTTGATCTCGGCTCGCTAGTCGATCCTGTTGGTTCGGTCGGTATGGTTCAGCATCAGACTCGCATCGGCATGATCACGTAGGTGTAGTCGTAGCCCTCGGCGCCTACCGGCTTCATCACCGCCTGGCTGACTTCGTCCTTCAATTCGAGCGAAACGACGTCGGTCGACGACGCGCCGACAGAAAATCGAGCACGTACTGCGCGTTGAAACAGATCTGCATCGACGCGCCGCTGTATTCCACCGGCAGCGTTTCCTTCGCTTCGCCAAGGTCCGGGCTGCTCGACGTGACGTCGACCTTGCCTTTGCTCGATCTGAACTTCACGGCGCGCGACCGCTCGTTCGACAGCAGCGCGACGCGCTTGACGGCGTTGGTCAGCCGATCGCGCTCGAACTCGATGTGCTTGTCGTTGCCCTTCGGGATCACGCGCTCGTAGGCCGGAAACTGCCCGTCGATCATCCGCGAGATGAGCAGACGGCCGCCGACGTCGAAGAACAGATGATTCTCGCCGCGCTCGTAGCTGATGTCGCGCGTCGCCGTCGGTGCAGCAGCCGCGCCAACTCGCCGAGGGTTTTCTTCGGGAGAATCGCTTTGATCTTCATCGGTTCGTCCTTCTTCGCATGTCGCCGTCGCGGCGTCACCGTCACGCAGCGCAAGCCGATGACCGTCGGTGGCAACCAGGCTCATCTCGGTCGGCCGCAGCACGAACAGCGCGCCGTTCAGAAAGTAGCGCGTGTCTTCGCCGGTGATCGCAAACTGCGGTTTTCGCGACCATTTCCCTGAGCGGCGCTGCGCGACAACGTCGTCGAGGTCGGCGCCGTTGCGCCGGCTTCGGGCAGCGTTGGAAAATCTTCGCGCGGCAGCGTCTGCATCCGCGAATCGAACCGATCCGCCGCGACCTTCACGCCGCCTTTGTCTTCGGCGATGCGGATGTCGGTCTCCGGCAGCGACTTGACGATCTCGTAGAATTTTTCGCCGGCAGCGTCAGCGATCCGCCTTTCGCGACCGACTGCAGCGCATTTGCTGCGCAGACCCACTTCGAGATCGGTCGCAAGGAAGCGCACCTCATCGCCCTTCGCTTCCATCAGCACGTTCGCGAGAATCGGAATCGTGTTCTTCCGCTCGACGATTCCCTGAAAAAGTTGCAGTTCTCGCAGAAGGTCGTTCTTCCGGACGACAAGTTCCATGGCTAGGCTGACCTCGAAAAGCGGGCGTTTGGACCCGCGATCTCTTAAGGAGAGGAGAGATCCGAGAACGAGAAATTATATAGGAGAAGAGGGTGTGTTGAAAAGCCTCAGACGCCGTTAGTTCTTGATTTTGAAGAAGTTAGCTTGTGGAAAAAGTGTCCGGATCGACTTTAAAGGCGGGTTTCGACCACCGGCGATCCATGCTCGACAGGCCGTCGACAGAGTATCCACAGGCCGTCGGCAGCAGAGGCTGTGGAAAAGCGCCAACTCAGCGAAAACCTTCGAGAAAGTTCCCGATCAGGCTGTTGAAATTTCCGTCCTTTTTCGCAGCAGTCTCCACTTTACGGATCGAGTGAATGACCGTCGAATGATGTTTGCCGCCGAAGCTCCGTCCGATTTCCGGCAGCGAGGCATGCGTCAGCGACTTGCACAGATACATCGCAATCTGTCGCGGCATCGCAACCGACTTGGAGTTGTTGCGCGACTTCAGTTCGACGAGCTTGAGGTTGTAGTAGTCGGCGACGAACTTCTGGATGATCTCGATCGTGACGGCCTTTTCCTCGTGATCGAGGATGTTCTTCAGCACTTCCTGCGCGAGCGCCAGCGAGATCTCCTGGCCGGTCAGCGACGCATACGCGATCAGCCGGATCAGCGAGCCTTCGAGCTCGCGGATGTTCGATTTGATCTTGCCGGCGATGTACATGCGCGCACGTTGTCGGGCAGCGGCACCGCTTCGGCTTCGGCCTTCTTCTTGAGAATCGCGACCTTCGTCTCGAGATCGGGCGACTGAATGTCGGCAATCAAGTCCCCACTCGAAGCGCGAACGCAGCCGTTCTTCGAGCGCGGGAATTTCGTGCGGCGGACAATCGCTGCTCAGCACGATCTGCTTCTGCGAGTCGTACAGCGCGTTGAACGTGTGGAAGAACTCGGTCTGCGTTCCTTCCTTGCCGGCGAGAAACTGGATGTCGTCGACCAGCAGGACGTCCACGGATCGATACCGCTCGCGAAAATCGAGCACGCCATCGTAGCGGACCGGCATTGATCATCTCGTTCATGAATCGCTCGGACGAGATGTAGGTCAGCTTCAGATTGCGATCGTGCTGCAGCACGTAGTGCCCGACGGCGTGCATCAAATGGGTCTTGCCCAGATCCGACACCGCCGTAGATGAACAGCGGGTTGCATGAGCGCGACGGCGCTTCGGCGACCGCGCGGCACGCTGCATGAGCGAATTGATTCGACGACCCGACGATGAACGTGTCGAAGGTGTAGCGTGGGTTCAGCCCCAGTCGACTGCGCCTTGCGCACCCGACTGGCGTCGTGCATCGCGTTCGAACGCACCGCCGCCGGACTCACCGTGCCTGGATGTTCGGACGCCGGCGGTTTCGTTCGGTCCAAGCTGGATGGGCGCCATCGGCAGACGATGTCTCGACGACGAAGTTCACTCGTCACGCCTGGCTTCGCTCGCGCTTCGGTGATGCGCCGTCGAGTACTGCGCGAATAGTGCTCGTGCAGCCAGTCAATGAACATCGCGTTCGGCACACGACACCGTGACCGAGGTTCGGTCTTCGCTGACGAAACGTCGTCGGCGGAAACCAGGTGTAGAACGGAATGGCGGCTCGACCTTGGCCTTCGACGCGGGCGAGGACCTGCTCCCAGATGTTCATCGGTCCAGCGTTTTCCAAACTTTCGCCCAAATTTCCACAGGTTTTTCCACAGGTGTGGAAAACTCTGGGGAGAGACCGAAGCACTCATGGGCAGACATCCGGAGACGCGGGGCGTGTGAGGAGTCGCGCGACTTTAGCACACCGCTAGAGCCGATTGACACCTTTTCGAGCGCGTTCGCTAACATTGACGGTTCGTTTCAGCGAGCTGACAAGTGCGGAGCTGGTAACCTTTGACCGGCCCCGAAGCGCTTTCCGGAGAACAGAATGAAGGGCAAGCAGCACGTTTCAGCCAAATCAGTCGCCATCGCAGCCGATGCGCACGGGTTTCTGGTCCGGATGAGCACCGAAAACGGCCGCCTGGTGCTGAAGCGCCGGCGCGCCAAGGCGTGCGCAAGCGACTGACCGTTAGCTCCGAGTCGTAATCACGGCCCAGGTTCTCTCATCTGGGCCTCGCGCGAGCCAACTGATGAAGTTTTATTCGGCCGAGCGATCCGTCGCCGGCCCGAGTTCCAGCAGGTTTACGACCGCGGCATGAACGGTCGGCGGTCGATGCAGCACGATTTTCGTCCTGCCTACGCTGCACCACCGGGCGGACCGGGGCCGGCTGGGAATCGCCGCGACGCAAGAAACTCAGGTGGCGCGGTCGTGAGAAATCGCGCCAAACGATTGATTCGAGAGGTTTCTCCGTCGCAACAAGATCGCGTCAGGGCTTCGACATCGTCGTCGTGTCCCAAGCGCGCGCTCTGCTCGACGCCAGCCTGACCGTCCTTGAAGCCGATTACCCGAACACTGTTCACGTCAGTTGGCCGTGCAACCGCCGGTCGATAGCGTGCCCAACTGGCGGCATGCGCGTCGCACTGGCCGCGATCCGTGGCTATAAGCTCCTCATTGTGGCCACACTTCAGAGGCTGCGTGCCGCTACTTGCCGGGATGCGCCGACTACGCCGTCCGGAGGCGCTGATCCGGCGCACGGTCTGGTTCGACGGCTCATGGCTGCGCCGCCCGCGGATCGCCCGGTGTCATCCGTTTTGCGGTTCGCCGGCTACGACCCCGTGCCCTCGCTCAAATGGAAAGACGCGTTCTTCTCGCGATCTTCCTGTCGTTCCTGGTTCGGTACTGGTTACCAGGCGCTCGTCGTCAAGCCGGAACGCCTGCCGCACGCCGTGGCGACCGCGCGCACCTGCGTCGAGCTCGTCGGCCGCAACAACCTCGCCGACACAGCCGGCGCCGCAGAGGTACCGGCGCCGGCGTTGTCCGCACAACGCACACGCCAGCCACCGAATCCCCTCTCGCGGCGCCAGCGGCGCAGCCGAAAGTCGCGCGACGCAGCGGAGCGTGACGTCCGCATCGAGACCGCGGATGTCATCGCGTCGTTCACCAACCGGGGCGGCGCGGCTCAAGCAGCTGGCGGCTGAAGCACATATTTCGACCAGAACGGCCAGCCGCAGGAACTCGTCGAAGCGCTGCCGAATCAGCCGCTGCCGTTCATCGCCGCACACGCCGAACGAGGCGGCCAAACGCGACGTCATCAACCCAGCGCGCTCTACTCGGTCCAGCGGCGAGCCACGCGACGGCGTGGCGGCACCGACGTCGATCTGCAGCTTCGAGTATCGCGACAGCAGCGGCCTGGCCGTGCGTCAAGGAGTTTCGCATCGAGCCGGCGATGTCGTCCTGACGTTCAAGGCGACGATCACCCAGAAGCGACAAGCCGCTGCCCGCCGTCGATCGCCAGTGGGGGTCCCGCGATCGGCGACGCAGTGACGTCAGGCACGTAGCTACGCGCAGAAAGCCGCAGGGCTGATTTGCTGAGCCGGCGCGCGTCCAGCGGCCTCGCCGCCGAAGGACATCGCGAAGCAGTCGTCCTACGAGGGAGATTTCCGCTACGCCGGCGTCGACGACAACTACTTCATGGTCGGTCGCGCTGGCAGCCCGGACCGCCGAAGGTGATCTTACCAGCCGATCGCGATTCCCCGGCCGGCGAGCCGAAGGATCCGCCGCGCGAGCTGGTCGGCTATGCGATCGAACCGCAGACGCCCGATGCGCCGCATCAGGTTCTTCGTCGGGCCGAAGGACTTCGACGTGCCTGGCGCGCGTCGGACCGGACATGACGCGGGCGATCAACTTCGGCATGTTCTCGGTCATCGTCGTGCCGCTGCTGCGATCGCTGAAGTGGATCAACGGCTACGTCGGCAACTACGGCTGGTCGATCATCGTTCTCACGGTGCTCATCAACGTCGTCATCTTCCCGCTGCAGCCACAAGAGCGTCGTCTCGATGCGGAAGATGCAGGAGATCCAGCCGGAGGTGAAGGCGATCCAGGATCGCTACGCGAAGCTGAAGGCGACCGATCCCGCGCAAGCAGAAGATGAACCAGGAGATGATGGCGCTCTACAAGCGAGCGCGGCGTCAATCCGGCGAGCGGCTGCGTCCCGATGCTGCTGACGATGCCGGTCCTGCTCGCGTTCTACGCGATGCTGCTCGACGGCGATCGAGCTGCGGGGCGCGCCGTTCGTCTGCTGGATTCACGACCTCGTCGCTGCCGCGATCCGTATCTACGTGCTCGCCGGTCCTGATGGGGCTGACGCAGTTCTGGCAGCAGTGGATCACGCCGGCAGACCGGCGTCGATCCGGCGCAGCAGAAGATGATGATGGTCATGCCGGCGGTGACTGCACGTTCATGTTCATCACGGCTGCCCGCTCGGCGCGCTGATCTACTGCGCTGGTCAGCAACCTGCTGGCGCATCGGCCAGCAGCACTGCACGAACTACCGATCATCGGCCCGCCGAACATCCGCACGCGCCCGCCCGCCGGCCGAACGGCGCGCTGAAGCGCGTCGGCAGCGGCAAGACGGACGCGGCCGCGCAGGAGAACTGACGCCATGACCAGACGCAACCGCACCGATCGTCGACTTCCTCAACCGATTCGCCGCCGCGCCTCGGCATCAAGGCGCCGATCGACGTCGAGGACACCGCCGACGGTCCCGCGCCTCAACCTGACCGGCGAGGAGGCCGAGCTCCTCGTGCGGCATCGCGGCGAGCCGCTCAAGGCGCTGCAGCACGTGGTCGACATGGCGTTCGGCTCGCGAGCTCCGACGGACGAGGCCGCGTGTTCGTCGACGCGCTCGAATACCGCAAGGGCAAGGACGTCGAGCTGCGCCAGATGGCGAAGTTCCTCGCGCGAGAAGGCGAAGAGACACGGGGCCGGATCAAGCAGCTCGGGTCCGCTCAATCCGTTACGAGCGGCGCATCGTGCATCATGGCCGTCGCCGAAGTGCCGGGCGTCGACGACGGAAAGCATCGGCGACGCGTTCTCGAAGACAGTCCATCATCTCGTTGCGAAGAGTAGCTCGCGCATCCACGGACGGCCGGTGCTCGCCGCCGACGGATCGTCCAGACACCTGAGCGCGACGGGACAACGGTGTTCTCAACGTCCGACACCATCGTGGCTGTTGCGACGCCCCTGGCCGCGGCGGGATGCGGCGTGATCCGCGTCGGCGGAACTGACGCGCTGGCGCGTGACTGCCGGCCTGATTGCGCACAATCGGCCGCCTGCGGCGTCGCCACGCGACATTCACCGACGTGCGCTCAGCGCTTGGTCTGCGACGATCGACCATGGCGTCGTCGACGTACTTCCTGCGCCCGCCTCCTGCACCGGTGACGACGTCGTTGAGCTCAGCGTCCACGGCAGTCCGGTTGTCCTCGACCACGATCGTGGCTGCAGCCGTCGATCGTCGGCGCGCGTCTCGCCGAGCCCGGGGGAGTTCACGCTTCGCGCGTATCTCAACGGACGAATCGACCTCACGCAGGCCGAGGCCGTTGCGGACCTGATCGACGCCGTGACGCCGTTGCAGGCGCGAGCCGCGTTCGATCAGCTCCATGGCACGCTGACTCGATCGATCGGGGAGATCGATGCGCGCGCTGTTCGATCTGACCGCGCGTCTCGAAGCGTCGGTTGATTTCCCGGAGTGAGGGCTACCACTTCGCCGCGCCAGCCGGACTGGCCGGCGAGGTCGACGCCATCGTTCAGTGCGCCGACGGCGCTCCTCTCGATGCGCGAGCGCGGTCGCGGCTCGTGCGGGAAGGCCTGCAGGTGGCGATCGTCGGCGCACCGAATGTCGGCAAAATCGAGGCCTCTTCAACCGCGCTGGCAGGTGCCTCGCGAGCGATCGTCACCGACATTCCGGGCACGACGCAGAGATTTGGTCACCGAGACGATCGATCTCGAACGGTCTGCGGGTCGATAGCTGGTTGACACCGCTGGCTTGAGCGACACCGGGGATCGAGTGGAAGCGGAAGGGAATCGCGCGGGTCGCGCCAGGCGGCAACGCGGTCGCTGACCTCGTGCTGTTGGTTCTCGATCGATCGACCAGCTCGCGCATCCGCAGGCCGGTAATCGATCGACCTCGGCGACGAGGCAGGCCGCAGGATTCTGGTTGTCGCGAACAAAGCCGAATCTGCCGGCGGCCTGGTCTGCGGTCGCGACGTCGCCGAGGTATCGGCGCGAGACCGGGACAGGTGACTCGATCGATTGCGCGCGCGAACGGAATGCCTCTCAACGGCCTCGACGTGGAACTGACGACCGGATCGGCCGGCGATCACCAATCTTCCGACACATCGCCCTCGTCAGCCGCGCGCGCGAGGCGCTCGTTCGCGCGCAGATCGGTCTCACCGCGGACGGTGCGTCATGTCCGGAGGAGTTCGTCCTCGCCGATCTGCAGGACGCGCGCAAACGCCGCTCGAGGAGGTAACCGGACGACGGACGCCAGAAGATCTGCTCGCGCATATTCTTCCAGAGGTTCTGCATCGGCAAAGTGAGGCGATGGACGGCCATGTTCGATGTGATCGTGATTGGCGCCGGGCCACGCCGGGTGTCGAAGCCGCGTATGCCGCGGCCAGACTCGGCGTTCACGTCGGCCTCTGCACGCTATCTGACGGGACACAGTGGCGCACATGCCCTGCAATCCTGCGGTCGGCGGAACGGCCAAAGGGTCACCTGGTTCGCGAGATCGACGCGCTTGGCGGACTGATGGGCCGCGCGATCGATGCGACGGGCATTCAGTTCAAGCTGCTCAATCGCAGCCGCGGCCCGGCGGTCTGGTCGCCGCGCGCGCAGGCCGACAAGAAGGTCTACGGCACGTGGGTAAGGCGAGCGCTCGAGGCGGAGCCGAACATCGAGTGGTTGATCGGCCGAGCCGGCGCAGTGATCGTGCGGACAGCGGGCGCGTTGTCGGCCTCGGCGCTGGAGGATGGCGACGCATCTAGCGTGCGTCGCGCTGGTCATCACGACCGGCACGTTTCTGAACGGTCTGATTCACATCGGGCCGGAGCAGCATCCGGCCGGTCGCGCCGGCGAGCCGCCGTCGAGCGATCTCGCCGAGTCGCTGAAGGCGTTCGGACTTCGAATGGGGTCGCCTGAAACCGGGACGCCGCCGCGGCTCGATCGCGCCGAGCATCGACTTCGATCGCCAGGTCGCGCGCGGTCGTCTTCGCACGTCGAGCGCGGCGACGATCCGCCGGTGCCGTTTTCGTTTCTGACCGGCGCGCATCGAGCGACCGCAGATCGACTGCCATCTGCTGCATACCAACGATCGCGTTCGCGATCTGGTGCGAGCGAACATCGATCGATCTCCCGCTGTTCAACGGTCAGATTCGGGGCATCGGACCGCGGTACTGTCCCGTCGCTCGAGGACAAGATCGTCCGGTTTCCGGACAAGGAGCGGCACCAGATCTTTTCTCGAGCCGGAGGGCGCTGGAGGCGCGCGAGATTTACGTCAACGGGTTCTCGATGAGCCTTCCGCGCGACGTGCAGACCGAGCTCGTGCACGCTCTGCCGGGGCTCGAAGACGCGGTGCTGCTGCGTGCCCGGCTACGCCGTCGAGTACGACTTCATTCAGCCGACCGAGCTGACGCGGCACGCTCGAGACCAAGCGGGTCGGCGGACTGCTTTCTGGCCGGGCAGATCAACGGCACGTCCGGTTACGAGGAAGCGGCGGCGCAGGGCCTCGTTGCCGGCGATCAACGCCGCGCAGCGCGTGCGCGCAATGCGCGGATCGCGGTTCGAGCTCGGCCGCGACGAGGCGTACATCGGCATCCTCGTCGACGACCTGATCACGAAGGGATGTCTCGAGCCGTATCGCATGTTCACGTCCCGCGCTGTAACATCGCCTGCCGCTGCGCATCGACAACGCCGACCTTCAGGCTGCACCGCCGCGCGGGCGCGACGCCGGGACTCGTGGACGACGAGCGCTGGGAGATCGGTTCAGTGGCCCGGCGGCGCGGTTCGAGCCGGAACCTGCCGCGCGCTCGACACCGTCGCTCGTGCGCGCGGTGTCCGGCGGAACCGCGATCCCGGCCAGCCAACCGCTCCGCCAACCCGGCGTGAGCCTGGAGACCATCATCGCTGGCTTTGGGACAAAGTCCCGGGTCCGGCCCTGTCGCCTCGCTTTGAGCGTGCACGAGTCGCAGGGCTTCGCCGGCGATGATCGCAGCCAGCGTCGAAACCACGGTGAGCTTACGCCGGCTATTCGCGGCGCCAGCAGAGCGAGATCGAGCGGGCGCTGCGGAAGCGACGAGCGGCGGCCGATCCCCAGTCGAATTTTCCCTTCGACCGCGCGTTCCAGGATTGTTCCCGCGAAGTCGTGCAACGACTCGCGTCAGGTCCGACCTGACACGCTCGGCCACGCGCTCCGGATCTCTGGGCGTGACGCCGGCCGCCGTCGCCGTTCTTGCGGCTTATGTCGGCCGAGAGCTTCAATGAGATTTCGGGACCAATTGATTACGCGGCTCGAGACGGTGGAGTCGCCATTCCGGACGATGAGGCGCTCGATAAGATCGAGGCCTACTTTGAGCTGCTAACTCGTTGGAATCGAACGATTCAATCTCACGGCCCCATGCCACTGAAAGCCAACGGACGAAACGATCGACCGCCTATTTACCGAGGCCCTCGCCGCTGTTCGGCACCTTCCGAAGTCGGCAAAGCAAAGTGGTTTGACTTTGATCAGCGGCGGTTCGCCGGCGGTCCCAATGCAGGCAGTCGCCTCCCAGATCCATCTCACCATGGTCGAGTCGAAGGAGCGCAAAGCTGCGTTTCTTCTCGTGAAGTCGCATGAAATCTTGAACTCTCAGCTACTGTTGCCAATATGGTTCGAAGACGTCGTGAGCCTGGCCGAGCGGAGATCGGATCGACGTTGTCACCGTCCGAGCTGTTCGGCCGAACGCAACGGTCTTCGCCGCTGCTTCGGCTTTGTTGTCGCAGTCCGGTCTCCTCCTCATTTTTCAGAGCCACCCGCACTCCGGGAAGACATCGGTGGGTTTCGGCTCCGCGGGATCACTTCCCCGTTGACTTCTCGTCAGACTCCTTTCTCGCGACGCTACTCGTTGAGCTAGCTGATCAGCCTTGAGGCCTCCAAGTGAAGCACAGAAGGCGAATCGAAACTGCTCGAATGTTCCACGTGGAACATTCAACGGTTGACGGTCGATCGACCATTTTCGCACACTCCCTTGAGCCCGATCAGTTCTTCTCATCATAAATTCGGGCTAATGCCCAATAATGGCCCGCGTTGTCGCCGTCGCCAACCAGAAGGGCGGCGTCGGCTTGGAACCACCACCACCATCAACCTCGCCGCCTCGCTGGCGCTGCCCGCGACCAGCGCGTCCTGCTCGTCGACGTCGATCCTCAGGGCAATCCTGACCAGCGGCGTCGGCCGAAAAAGGCTAAAGCCCGCCGACGCCGGCACTATCTACGACGCCCTGACCACGCCGGAGCCGTCGCCCGACGCGCGACCGTTCGTCATCAGGACCGGCGTCGATCGGCTGTCGCTCATTCCCGCGGACCGCAACTCCCGACCGGCGCAGAGATCGAACTGGTCACGCTGCCGCCGCGCGAAGAACGGCTGCGCTGTTGCATCGAGCCGCTCCGCGGCGAGTTCGACTACATCTTCATCGACTGCCCGCCGTCGCTCGGACTGCTGACGTCTCAACGCGCTCGTGTCGCCGCTGACGCGGTGCTGATCCCGCTGCACTGCAGGAGCTCTGCGCTCGAGGGCCTCGCCGACCTCGTCGGCACGATGCGCCGCGTTCGCCGCCGCGCTCAACCCGCGGCTCGACATCGAAGGCGTGCTGCTCACGATGTTCGACGAGCGCACCAACCTCGGCCAGCAGGTGTCGCCAACGTCCGCGCAGTTCTTCAAGGAGAAAGTGTTTCGCACCGTGATTCCGCGCAACGTTCGCCTCGGCGAAGCGCCGAGCCGCGGCATGCCGGTGATTCTCGCGCGACGCGCAAGTCACGCGGCGCCGAGGCCTGCACCGCCCTCGCCGGCGGCGAGGTGATCGAGAGACGCAGAGAAACGGCCCGTGCAACCTAAACGGTCCGCTCGGCAAGGGTCTCAGGCGCTGATTCCCCGGACGCGCCGCTCGCGACCGGCCGGCGCTGCCCCGAGCCCAGGCAGCTGTCGGGCGCGCGATGCGTTCAGCGCCGTCGGAAGTCGACATCGATCGGCTGACGCCGAACGATTTCAGCCGCGTGGTCACGCCGACGGATGACGCGCCTCGCAGGAGCTCGCGCAATCGATCAGAGCCAACGGCCTGATCCAGCCGATCGTCGTCGTCGCAAGGCCGGCGATCGCTTTCAGATCATCGCCGGCGAGCGCCGCTGGCGCGCCGCGCAAGCGCGCCGGCCTGCTCGCGCGTTCCGATCGTCGACTCACGACGTGCGCGACGCGGGCAGGAGCGCTCGCTGCCCGAGATCGCGCTCGTCGAGAACATTCAGCGCGAAGATCTCAACCCAATCGATGAAGCGCTGGCCTATCGCCGGCTGGCCGGACGAGTTCCAGCTGACGCAGGAAGCAGATCGCGGCCGGCGGTCGGGAAAGGACCGCGCGTCGGTTGCGAACCACCCTCCGCTTGCTCAGGCTGCCCGCACGAAGTTCCGCGCCGAAGTCGCCGGCGGCCGCTGCTCGATGGGCCACGCGCGCGCATTGCTGTCGCTCACCGACGAGGCCGACCAGCGCCGGCGTCGCGCGCGACGATCGGCCGCGGCCTATCGGTCCGCGACACGGAGATCACTCGTCAAGAAAATCCGTCGAAGGCCAGCGCCGCACGACGCGCCGGCGCCGCAAGCCGATCGACGTCCAACACGCGAGCCGCCGAAGACCGCCTCAAGCTGCTGCCTCGGCACCCGCGTCCGCATCGTGCGGCGCGGCCAGCGCGGACGCATTGAAATCGACTTCGACTAGCGAAGACGAGCTGATCCGGATCTACGATGCAATTCACGGAGCGATAGCGGGGTGACCACCGCTAATCCCCAATCCCCAAGCCCTAATGCACCGAAAGGAGCCTAATCACGAGAAGCCGTGCGACTACCCAGATGGTCTGCCTGCCGGTTGAGCGAGCAAGCTCGCCGCAGGCGAGCTCGCTCAGGTGCTGAGTGACATCTCCGCGCAGATCGATCGACCGCGTCCTCGTCGACTTCCGGACCGCGGACGATGCGGGTGTGTACCGGTGGGAGAGCGGGCCGGCGCTCGGTGCAGACAGTCGATTTCTTCACGCCGATCGTCGACGACCCCTACGTCTACGGCCAGATCGCCGCCGCAAACTCAGCTGAGCGACGTCTACGCGATGGGCGGGCAGCCGTTCACGGCACTAGCGATCGCGGGCTTTCCGGAATCGGGCCTCGGGCGAAGTAATCGGCGCGGTGTTCAGAGGCGGCGTTTCGACAAGCTCCGTGAAGCGGGTGTCGCGCTGCTCGGCGGCCACACGGTTCGCGATCGCGGAGATCAAGTTCGGCTACGCCGTCTGACTGGCGCGATCGATCCGGGTCGAGTGCTGGCCAACGGCGGCCAAGCCGACGTGTTGTATCCTCACCGCCGCTAGGCACTGGAATCATCGGGCAGACGCCTGCGATCGCGTCTTCGAGCGCGCGGATCCCCAAGATGATTTGAGCAGGCAATTGCATCGATGCGCGCGCTGAACAAGGCCGCCGAAGCGATTCAGAAAATGCCGCCCGGAACAGCCGGTACGCGCACGGACGTCACCGGATTTGGTCTAGCGGGCCATGGCACCGAAATGGCGTTATGCGCGAGCGGCGTGACGCTCGAGTTGAGCCGACGCGCTGCCGGTGTTCGACGGTGTGCGCTCGAGGTTGCCGCCGAAAACCGTTCCGGCGGAATGACTTCGAACGAAGCTCATTTCGGCCCCGGGGTCGTGATCCGGGGTCGGATCCGGGGCCTGATCCGGGGTCAGATCCAGGTCAGATCGCACCACATCATCTATGACCTCAGACGCCTGGTGGTCTATTAGTAGCGGTTGAACAAATGGCGCAACAGGCTATGGACCAGGCGCGTTTTCGGGACGCGGGGGTGATCGCCTGGAAAATTGGCCGGGCGGTGGCTGCCGTTCCGGGCATCTATATTCATATGGTATAAATGCAAATGAGCCGCTTGAAATACTTCAAGCTCCGTGTACGTCCAATAAAACCGCCGCCATTCGTTATGCCCGTGCAGCTGATGTCGCGTTGAAGGAACAGGCCGATCTGTTGCGCGTCGAGCAGGAACTCGCCGCGTTCAACACCCTGTTCGACAACCAGCCGACGCTGAAGAAAGTGCTGCTCAATCCCGCGTACCCGTGCCGCGCAAGCGCGACGCGAGGTGAAGTTGGACTGAACGCGCCCAGACGTCGCCGATTGTCGCCAAATTGCTGGTACTCCTGGCCGAACGCGATCGGCTGATCTTGTTGCCCGACCCAGCTAGGTCGCACAGAGCGGATGCTCGACCACCAGAACGTGGTCCGCGCCGAAGTAAGGTCAGCGCCACGCCGCTCGCTGACGATACGATGCAGGCGCGATTCAGAAAACTCGCGAGCGTGACCGGCCGCACCGTCAACGTTCAGCCAAAAATAGATCCGTCAATCACGGCGATGGTGGCCAAGGTCGGCAGCACGGTTTACGATGCCAGCCTGAGCCGCCAGCTCGAGAAGATCAAAAACAACGGCTGAGTGGAGATTCGTAGGGTCTAGGGTGCGGGTTCAGCAGTGGGCCCGGGGTAGTGAGTTCGGGAGTTCTGGTTGTTCTAAGTTCTGGAGTAACCGCATGGACATTAAAGCCGACGAGATTTCCAAGATCCATATCCGCGAACAGATCGGCAGCTTCGCCGTCGACGTCGACGTGCGCCGAAGTCGGCAGCATCATCTCGATTGGCGACGGCATCGCGCGCGTGCACGGCGTCGAGAACGCGATGGCCGGCGAGATGCTCGAGTTCCCGCACGGCGTGTTCGGCATCGCGCTGAACCTCGAAGAGGAGAGCGTCGGCGCGGTGCTCCTCGGCGAGTTCACGGAGATCAAGGAAGGCGATCACGGTCAAGCGCACCGGCCGCATCATCTCGGTGCCGGTCGGCGAGGAGCTGCTCGGCCGCGTCGTCAACGCGCTCGGCCAGCCGATCGACGGCAAGGGTCCGATCGGCGACGCAAGCAGTCTCGCCGATCGAGCGCATCGCGCCCGGCGTCGTCGATCGGCAGCCGGTGAAGGAGCCGCTGCAGACCGGCCTCAAGGCGATCGACGCGATGGTGCCGATCGGCCGCGGCCAGCGCGAGCTGATCATCGGCGACCGCCAGACCGGCAAGACCGCCGTCGCGATCGACGCGATCCTCAACCAGAAGGACACCGGCGTCATCTGCATCTACAACGCGATCGGCCAGAAGCAGTCCACGGTCGCGCAGGTGGTGCGCACGCTCGAAGAAGCCGACGCGATGCGCTACACGATCGTCGTCGCGGCGACGGCGTCGGATCCGGCGCCGCTGCTCTACATCAGCCCGTATTCGGCGTGCACGATCGGCGAGTTCTTCCGCGACAGCGGCCGCCACGCGCTGGTGATCTACGACGACCTCGTCGAAGCACGCGCAGGCGTATCGCGAGATCTCGCTGCTGCTGCGCCGTCCGCCGGGCCGCGAGGCGTACCCGGGCGACGTCTTCTACCTGCACTCGCGCCTGCTCGAGCGCGCGGCGAAGCTGAACAACGAGCTCGGCGGCGGATCGCTGACGGCGCTGCCGATCATCGAGACGCAGGCGGGCGACCTGTCGGCGCTACATTCCGACCAACGTCATCTCGATCACCGACGGGCAGATCTTCCTCGAGTCGGACCTGTTCCACCAGGGCGTCCGGCCGGCGATCAACGTCGGCAACTCGGTGTCGCGCGTCGGCGGATCGGCGCAGATCAAGGCGATGCGGCAGGTGGCCGGCACGCTGCGGCTCGACCTCGCGCAGTATCGCGAGCTGGCGGCGTTCGCGCAGTTCGGCAGCGACCTCGACAAAGGCGACGCAGGCCCGGGGTCAGCTGCAATCGCGAGCGCGCGTCCTCGTCGGAAATCCCCTCAAGCAGCCGTGGCACGAGCCGCTGGCGGTCGAAGAACGGTCGGATCGCGCTCATTCCACGCCGGGCACCAACGGCTACCTCGACATAGCGTCCCGGGTGTCGGACGTCCGATCGCGTCTCGGAAGGCGTGAGCTTGCCTGGAACACCTCGTAGGCTACCGCGCGCCTGACGGTGCCCCTGAGGCATCAGCTGAGGAAGAAGCCAGCTCGATCGATCGAGCTGAAGGGTGCGCTCGACCACTGCGGTCGCGCGCCGGAGTTCGCACCGACTGCGGCGCTGCAAGGCTCGCCGCCGCGTATGCCGTCACCAGAGATGCCCTCTCTCATCGAGCTCCGGCGCTGATCCGCGCGGTCACGAACGACGCAGCACGATCACCGCAAGGCGATGAAGATGGTCGCCGCGTCGAAGCTGCGCCGCGCGCAGGAGCGTGATGCATGGCGCGCGTCCGGTCACCGCAGGCCGTGCAGGTGCTCGCGGGTCGTCGGTGGCGTCGCGCGTCGATCCGCGCGCTTCATCCGCTGCTCGACGCAGCGCGAGCCGCGGCCCACAGTCGAAGACGCTCGTCATCGTCGTGACACCGGCGACAAGGCCCTGTGCGGCGAGCTTCAACACCGAACGTCGATCAAGGCGGCCGCGCGGCTCATTGTGACCGGGACACGGACCGTGCGACGCTTGGTCTGGTCGGCCGCAGCGCGCGACTTCTGCGCCGCCGCGTTTCGCGGTGTCGCTTCGAGCGAGGTCGGGATTTTCGAGAGGCTCAACGTTCGAGGACGCCCAGGACGATCGCGCAGCAGGCGATGCGAGCTGTTTCCGTCGGGCGACGTCGATCGCGTGGTGCTCGTCTACAACGAGTTCAAGTCGGTCATGTCGCAGCGCGCTCGTCGTGGACCAGATGCTGCCGATTCGCGCGCGCCGAGAGGTCGAACCGGGACGCCGCCGCGTCTGGGCGGCGCGTCCCGGGCGACGGGATACTCAGCCGGTCGAGTATTCGTACGAGCCGTCGGCGCAGGAGATTCTCGACCAGCTGCTGCCGCGCTACGTCGAGCGTGCAGGTCGTATCGCGCGCTGCTCGAGTCGAACGCCGCGTTCTTCGCCGCGCAGATGACGGCAATGGGACACCGCGACGAAGAATTCGGCGGACATGATCGCCAACCTGACGCTCTACATGAACAAGGTCCGCCAGGCGCGCGATCACGCGGAAATCATCGAAGTGCGTTCGGGCGCTGAAGCGCTCTGCAGGCCGCTAGACGCGGTGCCTGGGGATGCTGAACGATTCGACTGGCAGGTCGGAGTGAATAGGGTCAGGGCGTGGTTTTCCAACGCGCACCGCCGGCCCGAGCCACTAGAAGTGACAGATGGTCTGAGCAAGCAGAGTCGGAAAGATCGTCCAGATCATCGGACCGGTGCTCGACGTCGAGTTCGCGCCGGGCGCCTGCCCGCAATCTACAACGCTCTCCGCATCGTCACGAGGCAGTCCGGGCGGCCAGCACGATCGACATCGTCGCCGAGGTCGAGCAGCACCCGGCGAGAACCGCGTGCGCGCCGTCGCGATGAAGCCGACCGACGGTCTGCAGCGCGGCATGAGCGGCCGTGGACCTCGGCGAGCCGATCTCCGTGCCGGTCGGGCCCGAGACGCTCGGCCGCGTGCTGAACGTGCTCGGCGAGCCGGTCGACTTTCCCGATCGGCCCGTGTCAAGCCAAGGAGCGCTGGCCGATCCACCGGCACGGCGCCGACGCTCGAAGAGCAGTCGCACCGAGCTCGAAGATGTTCGAGACCGGCATCAAGGTCATCGACCTGCTCGAGCCGTACCTGCAGGGCGGCAAGATCGGCCTGTTCGGCGGCGCCGGCGTCGGCAAGACCGTCGTCATCATGGAGCTGATTCAACAACATCGCCATGAAGCACGGCGGCGTGTCGGTGTTCGGCGGCGTCGGCGAACGCACGCGCGAGGGCAACGACCTCTGGCTCGAGTTCCAGGAGAGCGGCGTCATCGACCCGAAGGACCCGTCCAAGTCGCGCGCCGCGCTGGTCTACGGACAGATGACCGAGCCGCCGGGCGCGCGTCTGCGCGTCGGCTGTCGGCGCTGACCGTCGCCGAGTAAGCTTCCGCGACGCCGAAGGCAAGGACGTGCTGCTCTTCATCGACAACATCTTCCGCTTCACGCAGGCGGGCTCGAAGTGTCGGCGCTGCTCGGCCGCATGCCGTCGGCCGTCGGCTACCAGCCGACGCTGCTCACCGAAATGGGCGAGCTGCAGGAGCGCATCACGTCGACGCAAGCAAGGGATCGATCACGTCGGTGCAGGCGATCTACGTGCCCGCCGACGACTACACCGATCCGGCGCCGGCGACGACGTTCGCGCACCTCGACGCGACGACGAACCTGTCGCGCGCAGATCTCCGGAGCTCGGGATCTATCCGGCGGTCGATCCGCTGGCGTCGACCTCGCGCATTCTCGACCCGCGCATCATCGGCGACGAGCACTACAACGTCGCGCGGCAGGTGAAGCAGATCCTGCAGCGCTACAAGGACCTGCAGGACATCATCGCGATTCTCGGCATCGACGAGCTGTCGGAAGACGATCAAGCTCGACCGTGTCGCGCGCGCGCAAGATTCAGCGGTTCCTGTCGCAGCCGTTCTTCGTCGCCGCAGCAGTTCACCGGCTACGAGGGCAAGTACGTGCCGATCGCCGACACGATCCGCGGCTTCAAGGGAGATCGTCGAAGGCAAGCACGACGAGATCCCGCGAGCAGGACTTCTACATGGTCGGGACGATCGAGGAAGCGGTCGCAAAGGTGCAGAAACGCGTAGTCCGCGAACATGGCGACTGCCGACGATGCGATTCACCTGCAGCATCGTCTCGGCCGAGCGCTCGCTCGTCAACGAGACGGTCGACGAAGTGGAGATTCCCGGCGCCGACGGCTACTTCGGCGTCCTGCCCGGGCACACGCCGCTGCTGCGCGCTGCTCGGCGCGGGCGAGCTCTGGGTACCGCACGGGACAGGAGAAGGACTACCTCGCGATCTCGTATCGGCTTCGCGGAGGTCCAGCCGGATCGCGTGACGATCCTCGCGCAGACCGCCGAGAAGGCCGAAGAGATCGACGTCGCGCAGCCGCGGCGCGAAAGCGGGCGCGAAAAGCGCGCCGAGGAACGGCTGCGACGCGGCCGACGGTCGACTATGGACGCGCGAGCGCGCGCGCATCGCGCTGATGAAGGCGCTGATCCGCCTGCAGGTCTCGAGTCGCGCTAGAATCCGTCTGAGCTCGCTCGCCAGCTTGTTTTCCAACCTCGCCAACCTGCTTCGCTACCGCGGACTGATCAGCAGCCTGGTCGCGCGCGAGCTGAAGGCGCGCTATCGCGGCTCGGTGCTCGGCTTCTTCTGGTCGTTCATCAACCCGCTGCTCCTGCTGCTCGATCTACTCGTTCGTCTTCACCTACATCCTCCGAGAACAAGACCGAAGGGCTGCAGCCGTGCGCGCTGTTCATGTTCTGCGGCATCCTGCCGTGGACCTGGTTCTCGATCGTCGCTCACCGAGGCCGCGGGGTCGCTCATCTCGGGCGGCAATCTTGATCAAGAAGGTGCTGCTTCCCGGCCGAAGTGCTGCCCATCGTCAGCGTCCTGGCGAACATGGTGCACTTCTTCCTGGGGCTGCCGATCCTCGATTGGGTTCCTGATCTACTATCAGGCAATCTTCGCCCGACCCGTTCGATCTCATCGTGGTTCCCGATCGCGGTGCTCGTGCAGCTGATCTTCACCACCGCGCTCGCGATTGATCCTGGCGGCGCTGACGGTCCATTTTCGCGACATCCGCGGCATCCCCGGCGAACATCCTGACGCTGTGGTTCTTCGCGCACGCCGATCATCTATCCGTGGACTTGCAGCAGAACGTGCGACGATTCAAGCGGATCTTCAACGTGAACCCGTTCACACACCTGGCCATCTCGTATCAGGAAATCCTGTTCTTCTACGGGCCGATCGGCCACTGGCGCTGGCTGCTGGCGCTCGGCGGCAGTCTCGATCGTAGCTGTTCCTCGCCGGCTACTGGCTGTTCGATCGCCTGCGCGACTCGTTCGCCGAGGTCGTGTGAGCGCCACAGAGGGTGGGGACATCGAAGGATCACCAAGGACACAAAGGCACGGCAGCATCGAGAATCTTGACCTCTGTGTCTCTTCGTGTCCTGTGGTTGCACTCCGTGGTCTACGCGAGTCGGTGATGACACGCTTCGATCGAGCTGACCAACGTCTCGAAGGTCTACCGCCGCTACAGCGGCCGGCAGTTCGCCGACGCTGAAAAGCGCGCTGCTGCAGCGCAGCATCCTGCGCGATCTCCAGGCCGAGCGAGACGTTCCCGGCGCTGACCGAGGCGTGTCGTTCGCGGTGCCCCGAAGGGATCCACTTACGGCGTCATCGGCCGCAACGGATCGGGCAAGAGCACCGGCGCTGAAGCTCGTGGCCGGAATCACCAAGCCGACCAGCGGAACTGTCGCGCGTCGACGGCCGCATCTCCGCGCTGATCGAGCTCGGCGCCGGCTTTCATCCGGAGATCTCCGGCCGCGAGAACGTCTCTCATCAACGGCATCATGCTGGGCCTGACGAAGCGGCGAGATCCAGCGACCGCTTCGACGAGATCGTCGAGTTCGCCGAGCTGACCGACTTCATCGACGCGCCGGTCAAGACCTATTCGTCCGGGCATGACATGCGGCTCGGGTTCGCGGTCGCGATCCACGTCGATCCCGACGTGCTCCTCGTCGACGAAGTGCTGGCGGTCGGCGACGAGGGCTTCACGCACAAGTGCCTCGACAAGTTCGCCGAGTTCAGGCGGCGCGGCAAGACGATTCTGCTGGTCACGCATTCCCTGAACCTGGTGGAGCGGTTCTGCGACGAGGCGCTGTGGCTCGATAACGGGCGCGCGATGAACCATGGCGATCCCAAGCGGGTCGTGGGCGCTCATTTGTCGGCTGTCGAGCAGTCCGGGAAGAGGCGGTTGATGGCCGCGACGACGGCCAAGGCGCTGAAGGGCGAACACGACGGCCCGGTGAGCGCTGGTGCCACGCCGGATGGGCAAGAAATTCAGACCAGCCGGCGATCCGACTTCGAACATGTTCGAAGCCACGGAAGGACGGTGGGGCTCGCGCGAGGTCGAGATTACATCCGTATCCCTTGCTCGGCAGACGACGGCCAGCCATCGCACATCTTTCCACTCAGGCGACGCGATGGCCGTGACCTGTCGGCGTCCGTGCGCCAACGCATCCAGTTGACGACTTCGTGTTCGGTGTCGGCTTCTTCAACGCCGAGGGCGTCTGCTGTTACGGCACCAACACCTATCTCGAAGAAATGAACCTGAAAGGCGCTGGCCGGCGACGCGGAAGCGACGTTCCTGGTCGAGCAGCCTCGATCTGGTCGAAGGCACCTACAAAGTTGACGTCGCCGTGCACAAACGCGATGGCGCGCCTGCACGATTATCACCGCTTGCTTTACACCGTTCCGCGTCAAGTCGCGCGTCCATGACGTCGGCATCTATCGACCGAAACATCGCTGGCGTTTTAACGGCGATGTGGACCTTCGGAGCCGCACAAGTGACGATCGATCAAAGCCGTCGCCCTGGTGGCGCGCCGCCGCGCCGCGCGCCAGCAGGTGGTCTTTACCAACGGCGTCTTCGACCTGCCTCATCCAGGACATGTCCGATATCTGCGGCAGGCCCGCGCGCTCGGCGATGTCGATCGTTGGCGTCAACTTCGGATCGGTCGGTTCGTTCGAACAAGGGACAAGGCCGCCCGATCACTCCCGAGGTCGAACGCTGGCGAAATTTCGAGGCGCTGGCGTGCGTCGATGCCGTCGTCGGTTTGACGAAGACACGCCGCACGCATTGATCGATGCGGATTCAGCCCGACGTCCTGGTGAAAGGCGCCGACTGGGCCGAAGACGCGATCGTCGGCCGCGCCAGCGTCGAGGCGCGCGGTGGCCGAGTGGTTCGTGTCGCGATTGAACAGGGTTACTCAACCACCGCGCTCCTGAAAGATCCAATCGCACGGCTCGGTATAATTAGTCGCTTATGCCGCAGCTGCAGTTCGGATCGCGGACGGTTGGCGACGATGTGCCGCCGTTGGTGATTGCCGAGATCGGTATCAATCACGAAGGCAACTCCCGACAAGGCGCGGCAAATGGTCGAGGATGCCGCTCGCGCCGGGTGCGAGTGCGTCAAGTTCCAGTGCCACGTCGTCGACGACGAGCTGATTCCAGCGGCCGGGGAAGTTGTTCCCGGCAACGCGACCGAAAGCATCCCGACGATCACGCAGCGGTGCGCCGCTGACCGACGATCAGATCGGGCGTTGAAGGCGCATGCGCCGAACAGCCTCGGCATGATCTATCTGTCGACGCCGTTTTCGCGGGCTGCTGCCGATCGACTCCAGCGGATGGGAGTAATCGCGCATAAGATTGGTTCGGGCGAGTGTAACAACTATCCACTCGGTACGCCATATCGCCGGCTTCGGCCGACCGGTGGTGCTGGAGCACCGGCATGAACGATCTCGACAGCGTTCGTCCTTCGGTCGAAATTCCTTCGCACTGCCAGGGTGCCGTTTGCGCTGCTTCACTGCACGTCGATCTACCCGACGCCCTGCAACAAGGTGAGACTCGGCGGATTACCGATCTCAAGACGACTTTTCCGGATGCCGTCGTCGGGTTGAGCGACCACACGCTTGGCAATTACACCTGCTTGTGCGGCAGTCGCGCTCGGCGCGCGGATTCTCGAACGCCACTTCACGTCCGACAAATCCTGGCCAGGTCCGGATGTTCCGATCTCGATGGACCCTCCGAGTTGCGCGATCTCGTCAACGGTTCGCGCGCGGTCTTCGAGGCACTGGGCGGCGGCAAGACGATCCTCGGAGAAGACAGCCGACGATCGATTTCGCTCTTATGCGTGCGTCGTCACGACCCGTGAAATCCCCAAGGGTGAAAAGCTGTCGAGTGATAACACCTGGGTGAAACGGCCGGGGACCGGCGAGATCAAGGCGAAGCTGATTACGAGCGCGTGCTCGGCCGTGCCGCGGCGCGCACCCCGCCTGCCCATGCTCAGGTGGGTTGGGCAGACCTCGTGTAAACGCTAAACTGGAGCGTTGTGGCGACGTCGACCTCCTCAACCTGCGCGCCGTCCTCAAGACCGCTCTGACCCGCGGCGGCATGGATTCACCTGCAGCTGCCGTTTTCTGGGACTGACGCCACCGGCGAAGGCGTTGTTCGCCTGCAGGAGCGGCGAGCGCGAGGCTCACGGTGTCGCTTTGTATGTCTGTTCCGACCGATGCGGTCATCGAGCGAGGCGGTCGCTGATATCGACTTCTTCCTGTCGGCCATCGAAGGCCTCGGACCTCTGGATCGCGGGGGTCCTGCCGTTTCCTTCCAACGAAATTGATCCGTATCGTGGGCTCGCGCTGCACGTCGGTGTGACATCGGCGAGGGCCTCGTGCTCTCCACGCGATTGCAACCGGCGCCACGCGCGTGGTCGTTGCCTCGGCAGCGGCGCTGCTTCCACGAACGACTGCCCCGGCAAAGCTGCCGGCCAGCAATGATCGATCTCAGCCCGGCCAGGACATCGCGCCGGCGGATCTCGCCGAGTTGCTGGTCGATGCCGGATTCACCCGCGAAGATCCGGCCGATCAACACGGCGAATCTGCGGTGCGCGGCGGCATCGTCGACATCTTTCCGGCGCGGTGCGAGCAATCCGGTCCGGCTCGAATTCATCGGCGACACGATCGAAACGATCCGCACCTACGATCCCGCGACCCAGCGATCCATCAAACCGATCGATCAGATGCAAGTCGTGCCGCTTCGTGATGTGCTTCAGACGATCGCACGCGCGACCGATCTTCGACTATCTGAAGCGCGCCCGGGCCTCGCGCGTGGTCGTTTCAGAACGCGATGAGGTCGACGCAGCTGCCGCCAAGCCCGTCGAGCAGGTCGAGCGCAGCTACCGGCAGGCAATCGGCGAATCCGACCGGCGCCGGCGGCGAAGAACGCCGATCGTCTCGGCCGAAGAGTGGGGCCGAGCTGAGTGCCGAAGACGACGCCGCAGTGATCCCGAGCGCAGAGCTGGAAGATCGCGCCGGGTGGCAGCCGCGTCAACCGGGCCCGCAGGGAGGAAAGGGAAGCGAAACTGAGAGATTCCGCCGCCCGCGGAATTGTTTGCCACTCGTCGATATCGCCGCCCGCCTCGAGACCGCAACCGCGATCTGTGCAGATCGATCCGGGAAGACGAAGTTCGATGCCAGCCGACCGTGGAAGTGGCCGCCGTCTCGATCGGTCGTCGAGGTCATAGCGCGCCCATGACGCGCGCAGCGCTACGAGGCGACACTCGTTCGTTGCCGCCCCGCCAGGCCGGGCCGGAGCGCTCGATCGAGCTACTCAAGGAGTACGACGTCTTCGCGATTCCGGTCGAGCGCGCCGATGACGCGCGATACGCCGCGTGCTGTGTCGTCGCGGTCGCGCGGCCTGTCGCGGTGGGTTTCACGTCTGCCTGACGCCGGGCTGTCAGATCTATGCGGAGACAGATGTCTTCCTGAAGAAGACGCGGCGCTCCCGAGCAGCGCCGCTCGGCGACCAAAGCCTTCCTCTCGGATCTGCGCGATCTGAAATCGGCGACCCCGTCGTCCACGTCGACCACGGCATCGGCGCATTCGTCGGGCTCAAGCAGATCGGCGTCGGCGACGGCCGCCGGGAGTCCGCGAGCTCCGCGAGCCAGAGCGGCGACAAGTTGTTCTGTTCCGGTCGAACGGCTGATCTCGTGCAGAAAGTATACCGGCGCGAACCGCCGCCGATCGACCGGCTCGGCGGCACGTCGTGGGAGCGCGCGAAGACCAAGGTCAAGAAGGCCATGCGCGACATGGCCGAGGAGCTGCTGAAGCTCTACGCCGCGCGCAAGGCCGTGCGCCGGCCACGCGTTCAGCACCGATTCGCACTGGCAGGAAGAATTCGAAGACGCCTTCGAGTACGACCTCACGCCCGACCAGCGGCTACGGCCGATCGCCGACATCAAGCGCGACATGGAATCGCCGACGCCGATGGACCGGCTGCTGTGCGGCGACGTCGGCTACGGCAAGACCGAAGTGGCCATGCGCGCCGCGTTCAAGGCGGTGATGGACGGCAAGCAGGTGGCGTTCCTGGCGCCGACCACCGTGCTGGCGTTTCAGCATCAGAAGACGCTGAGCGAGCGGTTTGCCGGATTCCCGGTCGACGATCGACATGGTCAGCCGGTTCCGCACCGAAGGACGAGCAGAAAGAGGTCGCTGGCCGATCTGGCGGCGGGCAAGGTCGACATCATCGTCGGCACGCATCGGCTGCTGTCGAAGGACGTCGCAGTTCCGCGACCTGGGCCTGCTGGTCGTCGACGAAGAGCAGCGGTTCGGCGTCGGCGCACAAGGAGACGCATCAAGCAGATGCGGCAAGAAGGTCGACGTGCTGACGATGACGCGCGACGCCGATTCCGCGGACGCTGAACATGTCGCTGGTCGGCATTCGCGACATGTCGATCATCGAAACGCCGCCGAAGGATCGGCTGTCGATTCAGACCAACGTCGTCAAGTTCGATCAGCGCGGTGATCGGGCGCGCGATTCGCAACGAGCTGGCGCGCGGCGGCCAGGTGTGTTTCGTGCACAACCGCGTCGAGTCGATCTTTCGATCGGCAACCTGCTCCAGCGGCTCGTGCCCGAAGCGCAGGATCGTCGTCGGCCACGGCCAGATGGACGAGGATCGCTCGAGCGCGCGATGCTCGACTTCATCGACGCGCAAGTTCGACGTCCTGCTGGCGACGACGATCGTCGAGAACGGGCTCGACATTCCGAACGCGAACACGATCATCATCAATCGCGCCGATCGCGTACGGCCTGTCGCAGCTCTATCAGCTGCGCGGCCGCGGTCGGCCGTTCGCGATCGCCCGGCGCTATGCGTATCTGCTGATTCCGCCCGAAGACAACGCTGTCGCCGGTGGCGCAGCAAGCGGCTGGCGGCGATCAAAGAGTTCAGCGATCTCGGCAGCGGCTTCCGCGTCGCGGCGCTCGACCTCGAGATCCGCGGCGCCGGCAACCTGCTCGGCGGCGAGCAGAGCGGGCAGCATCGACGCCGTCGGCTTCGAGATGTACATGAAGCTGCTCGAGGAGACGGTCCGCGAGCTGAAGGGCGAGGAAATCTGAAGACGACCATCGTGCGACCGTCAACCTGAAGGTCGACCTCGCGGATCGACGAATCATACGTGCCCGACATGAACCAGCGGCTGATGCTCTACCGAAGGTCGCAGCAGCGCCGAACGCGAGGAGGAGATCGACCGGCGTGCTCGAGGAAGCGACCGACCGCTATGGTCCGCTCCCGGCATCGGTGCTCAACCTCGCCGACTACGGACGCATCCGCGTGATGGCGCGACCGGCTGGGCATCGAACAGTATCGACCGTGAAGGCCGCTCGTCGTCTTAAAGTTCAGACCGCAGGCGAAGCTTGATCCCGGGCACGGCTCGCTGACGTTCGTGCGGCAGCGTCCAGAGCTGACGGTCGCTCCCGCCTGCGAGTCTCAAATTGCTCGACGGTGATTGGGGACCCGGGATTGGCGGTTGGTGGCCGCCAGCTGGGCGGTTCTCGAGCGCGTCCTAATCCCCAACCCTCAATCCCTAGTCACCTCGAGGCGTGGCCGAGAGCCCTGAAGGGCCACGCACCAGCTGGTGGACGGCACGGGCACGGGAAACCGAAGTGAAACCGGGCTTCACCAAGGCCGAGATCCGACGCGCGGCGCGAAAGAGGATCCGCGGGCGTCTGGCGGCGTGTTCGAGCGAGTCGGCGCGTTATTGAGCGATCTGCTCGAACAGGTTTAAAATATTGATATCAAAACATTTATGAAAACGAACCCTTCTGCGCGCTAGTCGCGGTGGCGTTGTCTCGCCGTGGCGCCGCACGCCGGAAATCATCGAGCAAGTGCTCGTCAAGGTGAACGGCGAAATCTTCACCAAAGACCGAACTCGAACAGCGGCAGGTGCAGGCGCTGCGTCAGCGGGTCAGCCGATCGACCTGAAGGCCGATCCGTCCAATCAGCAGCTGCGGAAGGTGCTCGACGAAGATCACGCCGCAGATCGTGGTCGACGTCGTCAACGAAATGCTGATGGTCGCAGCGCGGTCGCGAAGCTGGGCTACACCATGAGCAACGAGCAGTTCAACGGCATCGTCGAGAACATCAAGAAAGAAAACAAGATCGAAACCGAGGAGCAGTTTCCAATCGCGCGCTGCAAAACCGAAGGCATGTCGATGTCCGACCTGCGCGCGGCAGCTCGAACGCGTCGATGATTCGCGCAGCGCGTGCGAGCAGAACGAGGTTCTGCAGCAAGATCGGCATCAGCGAGGACCGAAGCGAAGTCTACTACGACACGCACATGAACGAATTCACGACGCCGCCGTCGGTGACGCTGCGGGAGATTCTGGTGGCGATCCAGTCCGGACAACCGCGGCGTCAACGTTGGTGCCGAAGGTGCGGCCAAGACGCGCGCCGAGGAACTTCGCGCGCAGGTCACCACCGGCAAGCAGCCGTTCGAGAAACTCGCGTCCGAGTCGTCGGATTCGCCGTCGAAAGCCAACGCCGGCCTGATCGGACCATCCAGCGTCCTCGACCTCTCTCGCCGGAACTCCGCAAACTGATCGAAACCATGAAGATCGGCAGTGACGTCAGCCAGCCGATTCGCACGTCGCGCGGGTTCCAGCTGTTCAAACTCGAATCAAGAACCGACACACACGATTGCCGTTCGATCAGGCGAAAGACCAGATCGGTGAGCGGGTATTCACCGACAAGCGGAAGGGCGAGTATTTGAAGTTACTCTCGAAAAGCTGCGCGCCCAGGCGATTATCGAGTGGAAAAATCAGGACGTGAAGCGGGCGTTCGATGAAGGCCTGAAGCAGATGGCCGCCGCGCCGTCCCTGTAACGACCTAACGATGCGTTTCACGAGATAGCCAGCGGCGGCGGCACCGCGCGCCGACTCGACACGCGCAGTGGTTTGCGATTTGGACCGCGCTCGCGTCACGAACACGTGGTGCGCGAGCAGCTCGAACGCAAGCACTTCGAAGCGTTCCTGCCGACGATTACGCGCTGGAGCCGGTGGAAAGATCGCAAGAAGAAGATCGACTGGCCGCTGTTTCCCGGGTATTGCTTCGCGCGGTTCGATGCCAACGACGCCCTGCCGATCCTGAAGTGCACCGGCGTCGTGAACATCGTCTCGTTCGAAGGCAAGCCCGGCGCGCGATTCCCGGCTACGAGCTCGAAAGCATCCGAGTGCTGATCGGCAGCGAACTGCAGCATGACCCCTGCCCGATGATCAAGCGAAGGCATGATGGTCGAGGTGAGGAGCGGCCCGCTGAAGGGCGTCGTCGGCCGTTTGATGCGAAAGGACGCGCGTCAAGGCCCGCCTCGTGCTCGTCGGTCGATCTCATCGGCCAGGCACGTGACGGTCGAAGTCGACGCCGCCGACGTCAAGCCTTACTGACGCTTCGCCACGCCGACCAGATCGCCACCGCAAGCCGAGTCCGCCGATCGTGTCCGCCAGCCAGTCGGCCACATCCGGCATTCGCCCGGCATGAAACATCTGGTGAATTTCATCGGTCGCCGCGTAGGCAGCGGTGAGCACGATTGCGATGCGTGCGCATCACCAGCCAACCGCGTTGCGTGCCGGCGAGCGCCCATAAGTAAAGCAGCGCCAGACACGCCGTAACCGCTAGCCGTGCAGCAGTTTGTCCCAGACGTGGCGCGGTGACAATCGGCGCGGGATCGGTTGCGACGACGAAATAGAAGATCAGAGCCATGAACACGAAGCGCGGTGTCCATCGCAGCCAGGCGTTTCAGCACTGACTGTCGAGGTACATGCATAATGGAGCCGCAACTCGGTAAGGCCATGAAGATCGGCGACGTCCAACTTCCTCTCCATTCGCGGTCGCGCCGATGGCCGGCATGACCGACACGGCGTTCCGCCGTCTGGTCAAGCGCCACGGCGGCTGCGGCCTCGTCGTCACCGAGATGGTCAGCTCCGAGGGCCTGGTGCGCGGGATCGACCGCACGCTCGAGTACGCCGAATACACCGAGGAAGAGCGGCCGATCTCGATTCAGATCTTCGGCGGCGATCCAGAGAAGATGGCGGCGGCGGCGCAGATCGTCGAAGGGATGGGCGCCGACATCGTCGACGTCAACATGGGCTGCCCGGTGCCGAAAATCGCGAAGCACAACGCCGGCTGCAGCCTGATGCGCGAACCGGCACACGCGCGCCAGCGTCATCGGCGCGATGGCGAAGGCGGTGAAGATTCCCGTCACCGTGAAGATGCGCGCCGGCTGGAACGATCGGGACGCGCAACGCGCCGGTGCTGGCGAGGATGGTCGAGGACGCGGGTGCTGCTGCGGTCGCAGTCCACGGGCGGACCGCGGAACAGAGCTACAGCGGCATGCGCTGACTGGGATCTGGTCGCCGCGGTCGCCGACCGACCTGACGATTCCGGTCTTCGGCAGCGGCGACTGCGTCGAGCCCGGAACAGATTGTCGCCGAAGCTCAGGGCCGGTATCGAAGGCGTACTCGTTGGCCGCGGCAGTGCTGCGCAATCCGTGGATTCTGCGCAGGCCGAAGATCTCCGCAGCCGGCCGCGCGATGCGGCCAGTCACCGATGTCGCAACGCGGCGAATTTCTGCTCGGATTACATCGAACTGTTACGCAGTGAGCGCATGTGGGACGGCAACCGCAATCCCCAATCGCCCAACTCCCCAATCCGCAATCGAGTCACGACCGCTGGGTGCATCAACAAGCTTCGCGCGTTGGGTTCCTATTACACGAAGGGCCTGGACAACGGTTCCCATCTCCGCACCGCGATCAACACCGCCCAATCGCTGCCACAACTGCAAGCGTTGGATCACTGACTCTTCGGCGTGCTTCCCCATGTAGTGGCGCTGCCGCCATCCCGATAACTCCATACGTGTCTAGCCTTTGACGATGTAAGTCAAAGGGCGGCGCCACTCAATTGTAATCATTGGGCAAATCACCAATTTAACTCCTCGATTGCCCTAAGTTGCTTTGGTACGCCTGCAACAACGGCGTCAAGACCTGGTGGGAATCGTATCAAACCGGAGTACGACAAGCGGTCGGGAAGGCTTGAAACGTTGAGGTACGACCTCGAACGGTGACGGCCGGGTGGACGCGACGTCGACGATGGATGGCGCTCGTGTGATCAAGATCGAGATCGACAAAGACTGATGGACGTCCGGACCGCTGGGAGCACTACGGATGCCCATCAGAAACTCGAGAAGGTCGGCTTTTCACGAGCCGGTGACGGCAAAGAGGACGCCTCGCGTGCGCCGACGCCGCCGGCAACATCGAGCGAATCGACGTGTCGACAAAACGCGACGGCACCATTCAGCGCGTCGAACACTACAAGAACGCAACCCTGGTCAGCGCTGACGAGGACACCGATAGCAGACGGCAAACCTGACAAACTCGGGAAACCTACGATGGCGATCGGCTTGCGATGGTGGCTTACGACACGCTGCATCGCGGCACCGCTGACCGCCGCCTGATTTACGGCGCGAGACGGGCGCACGCAGCTCGAAGTCGACGCGAAAGGTAACGGCACCTGGACCCCACGCTAGAACGGATTCTTCAGCAGGCGATCGCCGCGGCATTCGGAGACGCTGCGCCAGTCGGCGCCGGTAACTGGCCGCGCCGCCATCATGATGCGCGAGGCGCTGGCGAGCGGCGGAAAGATTCTGATCTTCGCAATGGCGGCAGCGCGTCGGACGCGCAACACTTCGCGTCGGAACTCGTCGTAATCGCTTTCAGCGCGTGCGTGCCGCCTGCTCGCCGGCATCGCGCTGACCACTGACAGCAGCGTTCTGACCAGCATCGCCAACGACGATTCGTTCGAGCGCGTGTTCGTTCGGCAGATCGAAGCGCTGGCGGCCTGGCGACGTCGCGGTCGGCATTTCAACCAGCGCCAGTCGTCAAACGTCATCGCGGCACTCGACTACGCCGCCGTCACCGATTGGCCACCGTTGCCCTCACCGGTGCAACGCCGATGGTCGCCGACATCTGCGTCAACGTCCCGGCCGCGATAACCAGCCTGCATCCAGGGAAGTGACCGGACAATCATCCAGCCGCCTGGTGCGAGTTGATCGGAACAGTGATCGCCGAAAGGCTTTGCGAGGATGCTGTCTTCGCCAGCATTGGTCTCGTCGGTGCGCTACGTGGCTGCGCCCGCCGCTGCACAGGGGAACGAAAGAGCCCGACGTCTGAAGGTTCGTGTCCGGCTCAGCGCCGGATGGCGCTCGATCCGGACGATTGAGCGACCGAATCTCGGGTGTCGATACGAACGTCCTCAACGAGCCGAGTGGTGAAGAGAGAAGCAAGACTTTACCTTCACGCGCTGACGCCTCGGGCACGCGCCTGATGAAAGCGGGTCCGGACGTGGTTGACTGCCGACTTTCGCGAAGATATCGTCTGGTATCGGAATATTCGAGCGAGCGAGCCGCCGCGTCACATTTTTCAGCGGCGGCTGGATCGCTCCCCGCTGAATCGTCTCGCGTTCGGATCGACGGCACGCATCTGAACGCGCCGAGAGCGCCCAAGCCTGGATCGGCGATCGACGCGCCGATCGCGCGGTAGAACTCTGCAAAGGCCGCAAGCCGCCATCGAGATATCGCGCGCTTGCCAGAGACCTTCCTCACCGCCCGGGCTGCCGCAGGTCGCGGCTGATACGTCGAGCTCGACGCCGACGAGTTTTTGCTGTCGTCCAAATCTCAGTCGTAGAACTGGATCGAGCGGTGACGATCGATTCTGTGGCACTGGCCTCGCTAGCGATTTGACGCCGTTGACGCACTCGATTAGTTTCGACCTTACCCGGCAAGAGGACAGGAGTTCGGACTTTTTCGCAGCGCGCACCCGAGTTCAACGACCTTCGGCGTGCAAGTGACAGCCTCCGACCCATTCGCGGCCGATCAAAGCGCACCGCGCGGATCGGCTACCCGCGACTTTGTGCCGCTCGACCCAGACGGTGCCCGGGGTATCCAGGCAGGAACGAAGCGCAGCCGTCGACCTGTTCGCCGCTGCGGGCAAGGCTCGACGAAATTGGGCGTGCAGGTCGGGCGCGACGTGCGATACTCGCTTCGACGTCAATCAACCGGTACTACCTGCAAACCGGCATCAGCGCGGCTCCGATCCCGTCAGCAGATTTATATGGTCCCACGCTCGCAATCGTCGATCGCACTGGGCTGGCAATACGCAGCACCTGCCGTATCGCCGATCGCGCCCACGGCTGCCACGGTTGGCGATCGCCGGCCCGCACCGACGGCGTTCGAACGCTCGGTGTGGGGTTGGTTACCATGTGGGTAGTGAACTGCGGATCGGCTTCAACGTCGATCGCGGTCGCGGCGCGACACCGGTCCTGGCCGGGCGTCGCCTACGAGGCTGGGCTATCGGGCGGGAATGTCAGTAACCTACGGATTGCAGATGGCGCTTCGGATCGGATTCGATCTCTGACGGTGTGCTGGCCGACATGGACGCGGCGCTGCGCAGAGCACTCCGAGCGCGCCGGCACCGGGACTGCCCGCGGCTATGAGCGCCGCCAGCCCGGAACAGTTGAGCCGACCGAACGCTACAGCCTTTGAAGAGGCCGCAACGATGCCCGCCGCCGAAACGCCAGTGGTGCAGTTGGACCTCTCGGTTCGGCAAGAACGCCAGCACGCGCGGCATGTGTTCTGCAGTCGAGAACTCCCGGGAGGTCTGCCCGGGAAATCGAAAGCGGCGCGATCGCACGGCTCGCCACCCTCGCGCAGGAACGCGCCTCGGCGATCATTTTTCTGGACCAAGCGCCCGCGAACCGCGGGGGCGACGGCTGAAGTCCAGTCGCAGCGCTGGCTCGAAGCCAGAGGGTTTCCGTTGCCGAGCGTTTTCTCGCCGTCCAAGGATCGCGTGGCCGGATTGCCAAAGCGCTCACGATCTCCGACATCGTCGTTGACGATCGGCCGGAAAAACTGCCTGGACGTGATCACTGAATCGAGTGCGCGGGCGATTCTCGTCTGGCGGGGTAGCTCTGAGGCGACTGCTGCGCGCGTCTTGGCATCGGCACCGTGTCCACCGTCGGCGAGTGTCTCGATATCTGTGAAGAAATCGACGCGCGCAGTCGCAAGCAGCCGGGCATGCTCGAGCGCGTCGGCGCATGCTATCGCCGTCCTCTTACTCCTCGTCAAGAGTCTCGCCAGTCCTTCAACGCCTTCCAGTTCGAAGTCGTAAACGTTGGCGCATCGCGGCAGTTAAAACGAAAACCTAATTCCTCGTGTGCGGGATGCGAAGTGCGCCTGCAGGCCAGCGACATCGTCGAACTCGATCCAGGCCAGGTAGTCGGCGGCATCGGACGCGAAGCATCGTAGCCAGCGCCGATCTTGATGCGGCGACCGAATTGACGACGCGTCATTGCGAGGGGATTTCCTTGACCGCCTTTTTCGAACGCCTCGACAAATGCTCGGCGAGCGTCGCGCGATAACCCTTTCTTTGGTTTGACCAGCACGACGTGCGCGATCATCGATGCCATCCGGCGCAGCCAGTAGTAGCCAAGGCCGAGGATCTCATTGCTCGGGTTTTGCGAGCCGAGATCGGTCGCCCTGGCTGGGCAACAGTAGATCGGACCATGTGGCTTGTCCGCGCAGGAACTCCGCGCAATCGCTGGCGTCGCTTCGATGCCAACCGATCGAAGAGATCGCCAAGCGAGCGCGGCGCATGTGAGTTTCGCTGGTAACCAGAATGACCTGCTCGATCCCTGGGCTTTCAGCATCCGGTCGACGATCAATGCCTCGTCGCGCGTCGTGCCCGATTCGGTTTCAACCAGAATCCGATCGGCCGGCCGCCCAGCGCCACCAGATGTTCGCGCATCGCCTCGCCGCCGGGGACCACCCGCCGGTGCGGATGCGGATTCCCACCCGACGGGATCCACGACGGCCGGGTTGACGGCCAAACACCCGGACAGCCTCGAGTTCTCGCGACGCAGCCGCCGGGATCTGGATGAACTGCGATGCGTCCGTCCCAATCCATCGCGTGCCAACTGCCGCTGCCGAGCAACACGATCGCGGTCCGTTTGTTCCGGCGTGATCTGCGCCGCGTTGAAAGGCTTCATCGACCCGACGATCACGCGCGCGAAGAGATACTCGAGGCCGTAAATGCTGAAAATTGCCGCCGCGATCGCGAACGCCAGTGCGGCCCGACGTGCGCGTCGCATGGTTCGTGTCTCGTCTTTCGAGGCGCGGCCGGCCGCATGTAAACCCACGCGGAAACAATCAGAAAGATGACGATGATTCCGCCGGTCGACAGCAGCCAGCGGACGATGTCGGCGCCGAGAATCACGGACGAATTCTACTCGTCGTCGCGTTTCTTCTTCGGATCGTGATTCGAGGGACGTCCGGTCTTTCGACCACGGGCGTTGGTTTCGGACTCTCGGTTTCCACGGACGATCGCCAGCCGGTTTGGGTTTCCACGGGCGATCGCCAGCCGGCTTCGCTTTCCACGCGCGATCGCCAGGCGGCTTCGACTTCCACGGACGATCGCCAGCCGGCTTCGCGTGCCATGGACGATCGCCAGGTGGCTTCGGTTTCAGGGCCGGTCACCCGCGGGTTTTCCTTTCCATGGACGATCGCCAGCCGGCTTCGGCTTCCACGAACGATCACCGGGCGGCTTCGCTTGCCACGGACGATCGCCAGGCGGCTTCGGTTTCCAGGGCCGGTCACCCGCCGGTTTTTCCTTCCAGGACGATCGCCAGCGGGCTTCGGTTTCCACGGGCGATCGGTGCCCGGCTTGGCGGACCATGGACCGATCGCTGCGTGGCGGCTAGGTTTATCCGACCACGGTCGGTGCCGCCATCGCGCCGCGGCGGCCGATTGCTCCCACGGCCGATCGCCTTCGGGCTTTGGTTGCCACGGGCGATCCGGCCGGTTTCCCAGAGGGACGTTGACCCGCCGGTCGATCGCCGCTCCGGCGTCGTGTTCGAGGGTGCGCCGGCGTTGCGGTCGGCACGCTGCTCGCGCTTGTCGCGGCGCCGCTTCTCCTTGTCGAATCGCGCTCGCGGGTCCTTGTGATCGCCACCCGGCCGCCAGTCGCGATTTCTTTTTCCTGGACCTTGATCTGCTGAAAATCTTCGTGCTCCTGTTCCATCGACTCCCACAGGCGTCCGCGCGCGAACCATTTCATGACGACGTTCCGGATTGGTTCGTTTCAGCTGAGCGAGGGTAGGGCGAAGTTCCTCCGGATCGCGCGCGCGAAAGCCGGTCGGCGCGTCGTCGATCAAAGATGGTCCAGTACGCAAAGCGGGGCGGCATCCTTACTATTGTCCCCGATTCAGTCTGTCGGGCGGTGGTTAACTCAGTCGCTTCAGTTTTCGACCAGCGTCGTCCGTTTCAGGTTCGAGCAGCTTCGCTGCCTGCACCCTTGTTGCCGCCGGTGCGCTCGAGCGAACGCTGAATCAGCTCGCGTTCGACATTGGCGACGCAACGCCGTCGAGATCGATGCCCTCTTCCGGCAGCGGCGTGACCTGCGACGCGAGCACGCTCTCCTGGGCCTGCTGGATTTCCATCGGCAGATCGGTCACGTCGATTTGGCCGCGGCCGGCGCTCATCGCGACCGCGCGCTCGATCGCATTCTCCAGCTGCCGGACGTTGCCGGGCCATTGGAAGGCCATCAGCCGCCGCATCGCGTCCTGCGAAATCGTTTTGGGGCGGGTTTCCGGATTGTCCGCGACGAGCCGATCGAGGAAATGCTTGACGAGCAGCGGAATGTCTTCCTTGCGCTCGCGAACCGGCGGCAGTTGAACGGGGATCACGTTGAGACGGTAGAACAGGTCTTCGCGGAACTCGCCGTCAGCGACCATTTGCGCAAGGTCGCTGTTGGTGGCCGCGATCACGCGAACGTCGACCTTGGTCGAGTGCGAATCGCCGACGCGCTCGAACTCGCGCTCCTGCAGCACGCGCAGCAGCTTCATCTGCAGCGCTGTGCTCATCGTGCCGACCTCGTCGAGAAACAGCGTGCCTTTGTGCGCCTGTTCGAGGCGGCCCTGGCGGTTGCCCACCGCGCCGGTGAACGCGCCGCGGACGTGGCCGAACAGTTCGGCCTCGAGCAGCGTTTCCGGAATCGCGCTGCAGTTGAGCGCAACGAACCGATTGGCGCGCCGCGGGCTGTGCGTGATGAATCGCACGGCGCGACCACTTCCTTACCCGATCCCGGTTTCGCCGGTGATCAGGATCGTGCTGTTGGTGCCGCGCGACGGTCTCGAGCAGCTGAAACAGCTGCTGCATCGGCTGGCTCTTGCCGATCAGGCCCGTCGAACGCGGTAGCGCTCTTCGAGCTGCGCGCGCAGATAGGCGTTTTCAGATTTCAGCCGTCGCTGCTCGTGCGCGGATTCCAGCGCGTGCATCAGTTCGTCGATCTGGAACGGCTTGCTGACGAAGTCCGACGCGCCGCTCTTAATCGCGTTCGACCGCGTGCTTGGTCGGTTCCGTAGCCGGTGACGACGATCGCGATGATGTTCGGGTAGCGGGCGACGGCGCCGATTGATCAGCGCGGTGCCGTCCATACCCGGCAGTCGCAGGTCCGTGATGATGATGTCGAACGCGAAGTCGGCCAGCTGAGCCATGGCAGCTCTCACCCGAGTCGACCTGTTGGACGTGGAAGCCCCGGTCGGTCAGTTGTTCGCGCGATCGCCTGGCGAAGCGGCAGACTCGTCTTCGACCAGGAGCAGATGTTTTTGGCTGTCAGGCACTTAAGCGCGTCGCCAATATATTGACACATCCGGGGAGCTGGGGTCAGGAATGGGGTCAGATACGGGGTCGGATACGCGTGGTCCAGATCCCAGAGTCGCGGTCGCGTCGCACTCGTTTCCGAAGAGCGAAACGCTCAAGCGGGAACTGCTCGCGCGATTCCCGGCGTCCGTGTTCAACGAAACGCGGAAACCGTTGGGCGGCGGCGGCGCTGGTGCAGTTCCTTCGCGGCTACCGCCAGGCGATCACCGGACTCGAGGTCCTGGACGAAACGATCTTCGCGGCGTTGCCGGAGCTGAAGCTGGTGAGCAAATGCGGCGTCGGCCTCGATACTGATCGACTTCGACGCGGCGCGGCGCCATGGAGTGTGCGATCCGGCACACGCCAGGCGTCAACGCACAGGCGGTGGCGGAGCTGACGCTCGCGTTCATGATCATGCTCGCCCGCCGGCTGCCGACGCTGACGCGCGAAATGCGCGACGGCATCTGGACGCACGGCGGCGGCCGCCAGCTCGTCAGCGACCGTCGGCGTCGTCGGCTGCGGTCACGTCGGGCCAGACGGTGGCGCGACTGTGCCGTGCATTCGGCGCCCGCGTCGTCGCGCACGACATCGTCGACTACGCCGAGTTCTTACGCGCTCACGACGTCACACCGGTTGACGCTGCCGGCGCTGCTGGCCGAATCCGATTTCGTGTCGATTGCACCTCCCGCTCGATGCTTCAACGCGCGGCATCGATTGCCGGCGCGCAACTACGCACAGATGAAGCCCGGCGCCTTCCTCGATCAACACGGCGCGGGGCGGCATCGTCGACGAACGGGCGCTTCACGATGCATTGATCGCTGAAATCATTGCCGGCGCTGCGTTCGACGTGTTTTCCACCGAGCCGTTTGCTGATACGGATCTGTTGCGACTGCCGAATTTCGTACGGCACCACACGTCGGCGGTGCGTCCCGGAGGAGGCAGTTCTGGCGATGGGGCGCGCGGTCAATCGCGAATCTCACTGTCCGCTAAACCCCTTGCACCAGTCACCTGAGCGAAACTAATCCCCAATCCCTAATCCCCAATCACTGAGCTTCCGATAGGAACCACCGGAGGCAGTAGGTGGAACGAAAAACGATTTCGATCATGAAGGCTTGTGAGCTGGTGGGTGTCAGCCGCCGAACGATCTATAACTGGCTGTCGAGCGGCAAGATCGAATACGTCCGGACAGCGGGCGGTTCGGTGCGCATCTTCGTCGGACACGCTGTGGCGCGATCCAGACAACGCCAATCGTCCGGCCGTCCAGCAGATGTGGCAAGCCGAGGGCCGGAACCAGGCCTGATGCACCGTGCGCTCAGCGTCGAGGAACTGCTGGCGAGGAGACCGATGGACGAGTCACCAGAACTGCGTCTCCTCTTTCACCGCTTGAACAACCAGCTGGGAATCATCCTCGCACACGCCGAGCTGCTCGAAGTCGAAAGGCGCCCGACGACATGAACCGCGCCCGTGCGGCGCAGGTTGTCTCGAGGCGCGCTCGAAGCCATGACCACGGTCAAAGAGATCCGCCGCGTCGCCTCCGGCCCCGTCGATCCGCCGCAATAACCAATCAAAACTGTAAGTACGGCGTCAAAATAATGGCGCACCGAACGTTGAAATCGTCAAAGTTTTGACGAATTGCACGGTCTTGCGCCCGAATTCCTATTAGTCGTCCACTTCGAATCACGGCAACAATTGCAATAATTCAGGCTTACAGTGAATTACGGTGATCGAGTGCCATACGCGTCTGGAACACAGACTCGGCAGTTGAGTGCTGAGGTTGCGAAAGAGCGCACCCGTCGGCAACCCGAAGGAGACTCGAATGCGTGCTCAGCCCGTCGCAGCCAGTCAGAACCGCCGAATCGTCGCCGGCCTGCCGTTTGTCGAGGCGCTGGCCCGCCGCATGGCGTCGTCCGATGCCGAACTCCATCGACATCGGCGATCTCGTCCAGGACGGCGTCCTCGGACTGATCGACGCCGCGCATCGCTTCGACGAGGCGCGCGGCATCAAGTTCGAGACGTTCGCCGAGCGGCGCGTGCGCGGCGCGATGATCGACGCGCTGCGCAGCGACGCCTGGCCGCGCGGCGTCCGCCGCCAGCGCCGCGAGCTCGACGCCGCGCGCGAAGCGCTGCGCCGCGAGCTGGGACACGAGCCGTCGATGGCCGATCTGGCCGCCCGCGTCGGCTCCGACGAGAAGCGTCTGAGCCGGACGATCGTTCGCATCAATACCATCGAAGCGACGTCGCCGCTCGCCACCGGCGAGCACATGGACGAAGCTCGCTGCCGACGGCGCTCGTGCCGTCCGAGCCGGACTCACCCGACACCGCGTACGAGAAACTCGAGACGCGCGACCGCGTTCGCGCTGCGATTCAGTCGCTGCCCTGGCGCGAGCGCAAGGTCATCGGCCTCTACTACTACGGCGAAGTGACGATGAAGCAGATCGGCGCGGAGATCGGCGTCAACGAATCGCGCGTCTCGCAGCTGCACGCCCGCGCCATCCGGCGGCTGCGCGACGCCGCTCGGCGACATGAACCCGCAGAAGGTTGCCGAGATGCAGCGTCAGCTGATCGCGTTCGCGACAGCCAAGAAGCCGGTGATGGCGAAGGTGCAGCCCAATCCGGAAATCGTTCACGCAGAGACCGTCGCGAAGCCGCAGGCTGGTGGTGATTGCCGTATGCGAAGGTGAAGAAAGCCGGTGCCAGCGAAGGCGGCGCTGCAGACCGGCGCGTCACAGCGCGCAGGTTGCAGCGGCGGCGCGTTAACAATCGAACGCCGAGGGCGCCGAGCACGCCGAGGAATTCTGATCTCGGCGTCTCTGCTGCGGGCTCCGCGTTTCAGCTTTTACTGCGAGACCCTCGCGTACCGCTCGTCAGTAGATCGCCCAAGCCTGAACGGCTTGGCCAGCCAGCGGCAACCGCTCTCGTCGAGAAACTCTTCCGCGTCCGTGCCTGCCACGTCGCCGGTCACGAAGATGACCCGCTTCGCCAGCGTTGGTGACGTCGGCTGGACAGCTGCCGGTAAAACGCCATCCCGTCCACTCCGCGGCATCTTCAGATCACAGATCACCAATCGTCGGCGTCGTCGCGGCGTTGACCTTCGCTCGAGACCTTCCTCTCCGTCCGGCGCGTGGTCGACGATGTAGCCGGCGTCGCGCAGGGCGTCGACGACAGCGTTCGCGAGCTTGGTCTCGTCTTCGACGACGAGGATCGATGCGCCGGGGCTGCCTCTGTCTGGCTATCGAGCCGGCGCGCGCGACAACTGGTGCCGGCGGCAGCTTCCCGCCGGTGACCGGCAGCTCGACATAGAACGACGCGCCAACGCCGGGATGCGATTCCAGCCGGATCCGGCCGCCGTGCTCCTGCACGATCGCGTAGGCGACGGTCAGACCGAGTCCGGTGCCTTTGCCGACTTCCTTGGTCGTGAAGAACGGATCGAAGATCTTCGGCTGCAGCTCGTCCGGGAATGCCGGGCCCGTCGTCGTTGATTTCGAGGACGACCGATTCCTGATCCGACGTCGTGCCAGGTGCGCACGACGAGGGTGCCGCGGCCGTTCGCGGAGAGCATCGCCTGCTCGGCGTTGATGATCAGGTTGAGCAGCACCTGCTGCATCTGATGGCCGTCGGCGAAGACCTGCGGCAGGCCGGCGGCGAGCGCGTCGACGACGCTGATGTTGCGTGACGCGCTGTTCGTAGGCGCGCAGCGCCAGCGTTTCGCGCACCACCTGGTTGACGTCCACCATCGCGCGCGTCGTCTGCCGCTTGCGCGCGAACGTCAGCAGGTTGCGGACGATGCGCGCGGCGCGCTCGGACTCGCAGAGGATCGTTTCGAGGCCGCGGCGGACCGGCTCGTCGAGCGTCGGCGCTGCGACAGCCGCTCGGCCCAGCTGAGGATCGTCGCCAGCGGGTTGTTCAGCTCGTGCGCGACGCCGGAGATCGTCTGGCCGAGCGCCGCCATCTTCTCGGCCTGCAGCAGCTGGTGGTAGATGTCGCGGGTCTCGTCGTCGAGCTTCTTGCGCTCGCTGACGTCGCGGACCAGCGCCTCGACGCGCAGCGTCTGCTCGTCGGCCGGTCGCGTCGGCGCGCGCCGTCAGCCTCGACCCAGACCGGCGTTGCCGTCCGCGCGGCGCAGCCGCAGCAGGTAGTCGTTGACCGAGCCGTCGGTGCGTCAGCCGTTCGAGCAGCGCGACGCGCGCCTGTGGATCGACGAAGCGATCGCGGTCGAACGGGCGGACCGTCGTCGTCCGGCGGCGTCGCTCGCGTAGCCGAAGATCAGCTTGAGGTGAGGATTCGGCGGCGATCGTCGGCGGACGATCTCGGGACCGATGCGTCCCGATGTACGCCTTCGTGCACCGCCTCGAATAGTCGGGCAAAGGCCGCGGCGTCGTTTCTCCACGAGCGGAGTATAGGCGGCCTTGCGTCGGGGCTGAGGCTAATGGCCGCCTGTCAGAGCCACTGCTCCCCAGCCCCCAGCCCCCAGCCGCCCCGCGAAGCGCCTAGTGATCGCTTCGGTGCGCGCGGCAGGCGTCGGCGTGTGGCCCGCCGCCGGGCCGACCCACTTTCTTCGATCGCCGCGCGGATGTCGCGCACGCTCGCGCCGGAGCGCGTCATCTGCATCGGCTTCGTTCGCTGGCGACGTCGATGCACACCGCGCAGTCCAGGCCCATGCGGCTCCCACTCGGTGACCGTCCCCTGGGCATTGCGGGCTTTCACGAAGCAGTCGTCGTTGCCCGTGATGGCCGCCGCGCTCACAACCGCAGAAGCACGGCACGTAGCTGAGAACTTCCGGATGTTCTGCGGCGAACCGGTAGACGGCCCGCGCAATCGCTTCCATCGGCCGCGGCGGCGCGTAGGCCTGGAAGGGCAGCGGCGGACAGATTCGCCTGCTGGATGCGGCCCGAGCTTCGCCCGGCGCGTCGCTGGCCGGATCGTACGATGGCGCGGGGCTCGCTGTGGTCGGCCTGCGGCTGACGCTGCGGCTGTTACTCATCCGGGCATCGAGCGCGCCAGCGACCAGCCGGCGATCGCCAGCGCAGCACGATAGCCGGCGGCGACCAGTGCCGTCGACGACCGTCCCGGCTCGAAGCGGCGGCGCCTGAGGTCGCCCAGCGGTTCTTGAAGGCGCGGCCAGCTTGGCGCCGGACTTTCTACCCATCGCGCGACATCTTACCGCGTCCAGGCCCGCCCGCGGAAGCCGACCGTCCTGCTCGTGGACCGGCTCCCGCCGGGTCGCCGTAAGTATGCGTTTCAGCGGATGTCGCCGTGCCCGCCGGGCCTGATCGCCGCCTTCATTGTTACTGCCATCGTCTGGGGCACAACCTACCTCGGCATCCGTATCGCGCTCGAAACGATTCCGCCGCTGCTGATGGCGTCCGCTGGCGACTGGATCGTTGCCGGCCGCCTGGTGATTGCGATGCTGCGCGGCGCGCGTCAGCTGCCTCGCCCGCGCGCAATGGCCGTCGCTGACGATACTCGGCATCCTTCTCCTCGGGCTTCGGCAACGGCGCGAGTCGTATGGGCGGAGCAGACCGTGCCGAGCGGGCTGACCGCAGTGCTCGTCGCCGCCGTGTCCGTTCTGGATGGTCGGCATCGACGCGCTGCATGCCCGGCGGGCGATCACCGGTCCGCCGCTGCCGGCGGGTGATCGGATTGATCGTCGGCTTCTGGCGGGAATTGTTCTGCTGGTGTGGCTAAGAAAGCTCCAGCTTCGGCCGGCAGGGCGCGCGATTTCTACGGCGGGTGATCGCGACGCAAATCGCGTGCACCGGCTGGGCCGCTCGGATCCTGCCAGCGCGCAAGCGCGGGCTCGCCGGCGCGGCCAGATGAGAACGTGCTCGCCACGCGCCGCCTTCGAAATGCTGTTCGGCGGAGTGGCGCTTGCTGGTCGTCGGCCTGGCGCTGCAGCGAGGCGGCGCGGCTGGCGTTCACGCCGCGCACGCACGTCACGCTGCTGCTGCTGATCTGTGTTCGGGAGCGATCGCCGGGTTCACGGCGTACGCCTACGCGCTGAAGCACCTGCCGGTGGCGACGGTGTCGCTCTACGCGTACGTCAACCCGATTATCGCCGTGGTCCTCGGCGCGCTGATACTCAATGAGCCGTTCAGCGCGCGAGATGGCGGCTTCGGCCGCGATCGTGCTGCTGGCATCCGGCAATCGCGTCTCGTCCGTGAGTCTAAGAATACAGAGTGTCTCAGACGACCGCGTCGTCCGCTGACCAGGCGAACGAGGAACAGCACGATCGCCAATGACCAGCAGCACGTAGATGAAGTTGTCCCATCGTGTAGCCGCTCACGACTCCGAGCAGCCACAGCACGATCAGGATGATCGCAATCGTTTCCAACATGCGCGCCCTCAATCGTCGGAACCCGATTGCAACGAGGTGCCAACAACGGTCGAGCTTGCGGAACCTGAACTATTCCTGGCTGAGCGCGAAGGTCATCGTGCCCTGCGACAGCGGTTTGGCCGTTCGACGCGCGCCACGCCTTTGAGACGGCCCATCCGGCTGCGCAGCCGGACACGATGGCCTCACGATGATCGACGACGTCGCCCGGCGTGAACCGGACGCGCGATAGCGGACGCGCTCGATGCCGGCGAAGAACGGCAGCCGCTGCCGGTTTTCCGGCTTCGCCAGAATCATGATCGCGCCGACCTGCGCGACGGCTTCGGTGAGGATCGTCGGCGGCAGCACCGGCGAGCCGTCGGTCGCATGGCGACAGATAGCGCTCGTTGAGCGACACGTTCTTGATCCCGACGATCCGCTTGTCGACTTCGAACTCGGTGATGCGATCGACGAGCAGGAACGGGTAGCGGTGCGGCAGGATCCGTTCGATCGCGGCGTGGTCGAGCGGCAGCGTCAGGTCCATGTGAACGAGCCGATTATACTTAGGCAGACGTGCTGACGACCCACGTGAACCAGCCCGCCACGTGCACCGGCACCGTCGACGATCCGCCAAAGCCGCAGGCGCTGACTGACGCTGTTCGCGCTCGGTCGCGAGGTCACGTCGGTGCTCGACCTCGACGAGCTGCTGCACGAAGATCCCGCGAGCTCATCGCGCGGCTCACCAAGTTTCAGGCGTTCGCCGTCTACCTGCTCGATCCGCAAGCGCAACGAGCTCTCGATCGCCTACTCGGTCGGCTATCCCGCCGACGACGTCGCGCGGACGCTGCGCGTGAAGGTCGGGCACGGGCCTGGTCGGCGCCGCCGTCGCCGAAGGACAGCCGATTCTCGTCAACGACGTCCACGCCGATCCGCGATACGTCGAAGCCGTGCCGGGCTCGAACGCCGGAGCTCGTCGTGCCGCTGCGCCGCAAGGGCCGCGTCATCGGCGCGCTCAACCTGCTCAGCGACACCGCCGGGCCAGTTCACCGAGAGCGACGAAGCGCTGCTGCGCCAGTTCGGCGCGCACGTCGCCGTCGCGATCGAGAACGCGCGGCTCTTCGAGCACGAGCGCGAGTATACGAGCACGCTCGAGACGCTGTCGGAGATCGCGCGCGAGTTCGGCGCGATCCTCAACCTCGACGAGCTGCTGACGCGCATCGCCAACCTCACCAGACGCGTCATCGACTACCGCACGTTCGGCATCCTGCTCGTCAACGACGAGACGCAGCGAGCTCGAGATGAAGGTCGGCGGTGCGCTACGGCGATCAGCGTCACCGTGCCGCGCGTGAAGCTTGGCGCCGGGCTTCGTCGGCTACGCGGCGCTGCACAAGGAGCCGGTGCTCGTGCCCGGACGTCGTCGCAGGATCCCGCGCTACATCAAGGTGGTCGACGATGCGCGGTCGGAGCTGGTGATCCCGCTGATGCTGCAAGGATCGCTGCATCGGTGTGTTCGATCTGGAGAGCCCCGAGCTCGATGCGTTCAACGAAGAGCCACGTCGAGATCCTGCACGCTGCTGGCCAGCCAGGCCGCGGTGGCGATCGAGAACGCGCGGCTCTACGAAACGATTCGTCGCGAACGAGGATGCGGCTGGAGAAGGAAATCCGGTTCGCGCAACGGGTGCCAGGCGGCGCTGCTGCCGACCGAGCTGCCCAAGCGCATGAAAGGGCGTCGACGTCGCGGCGCGGTTCGCGCCGGCGCGCGAGCTGGGCGGCGACTTCTACGACTTTCTCGCGCCCGAACCCAACACGCCTGGTCGTCGCCGTCGGCGACGTGTCGGGCAAGGGCGTGCCGGCCGCGCTCTACAGCGCGCTTCGCCGGCGAGCTGATTCGCTCGCGCACGTTCCGGCGGCGCTACGCGCCGGAGCGATTCAGCCCGGCCGGTGTGCTGGCGTCGACGAACACGCATCCTGCACGAGCGGCAGCTCGAGGAGTACTACTGCACGCTGTGCTACGCGCTGTTCGACTTCAAGCGGCGGACGCTCGTCGCTGGCCAACTCGGGACTGCCGTACCCGATTCGGTGCAGCGGCGAGACACCGGAGGTCGCAGATGGTACTTGCCTGGCGTGCCGCTCGGATCGTTCGCCGGCTCGACCTACGACGAGGTGTCGTTCGAGCTGTCGGCCGGCGACGTCTACGTGTTCTGCACCGACGGCGTGTACGGAGGCGAACGACGCCGCGGCCGCGAGTTCGGCAACGAGCGGCTGCTCGCGGTCATCGAACAGTCGCACGACAAATCGGCGCGCGACATCGTTGACGCGATCTTTTCCGCGGTGTGGTCGTTCAGAGGGGGATACTCCGCCGAATGACGACATGACCGCCGTTGCCGTCAAAATCACGGTGATGTATCGTTCGCTGGTGATTGGGGATTAGGGATTCGGGATCAGTGGTGGTCGGGGATTAGTGGTCTGGTGATTGGGGCCGCCACGTCCGGGTAGTTGCAACACATCTCGGGGTAGTTTTGACCCGCGGTTGCCCTGCAACACTAAGAAAAACACTACATGAGTGGACGCGGTACGTTGTGCCTGCAGGCTTTCCATGGGCGAAATCATCAGCTACCGTGACCTGGAAGTCTGGCGGCAGGCGATGGATCTTGCCGATCTTTGTTTACGACATGACGGAGAGATTCCCGGCGCGAGAGCGGTGCGGACTGGCGCTGCAGATGCGCAAAGCTGCTGTCTCCATTCCGTCGAACATTGCCGAAGGCACTCGACATCGCACGCGCGGTTATTTGTCGCGCGTCATCATCGCTCTAGGCGAACACGCCGAACTTGAAACCCAAGATATCCCTTGCAATGCGGCGCAAATTTGTTCCCGAAGCGCTCAATCATGAGTTCGTCACGCTCGCCGCTTCGGTTAGCCGTCTTGGTCAGGTTTGCGGCGCTCACTGGAAATCCGGGTAGACGAGCAGAAGCATCAACGGCGGTGAGACGCTAATCACGCTCGACTAATCCCTGGTCGTCACTAATCCCCAATCCCTAATCCCTGATCCCTGATCACTCCCCAATCCCCAATCCCTAATCCCCAATCACCGGTAGAGCTGCGCCATAATCCCGCCGTGAGGCACCTGCTTGTTCCATGTCTCTTTCTGCTGGCGGCTTCTGGTGGCCGCACAGCCGGCGGCGGAACTCCGCGAGAAATTCGCGGCTCGTCTGGCGTCAATCGCGGCAGGCGTCGATGGCGTAGTCGGCTACGAAATCGTCGATCTCACCTCGAACGAGCGCGGTCAGCCACCTGGAGCGCGAAACCTTCCCCGACGGCTTCGGCGATCAAGCTCGCCATCGTTTACGAACTCTACAAACAGGCATCCGAAGGACGGATCAAGCTCGACGAGATGCTGGTCCTCGACCGCAGCAAGGCCGTCGGCGGGAGCGGCGTCCTGATCCATATGGGCACGCCGACACTGTCGTTGCGCGCACTACGCGACGCTGATGGTCACGCTCAGCGACAACACCGCCACCAATGTGCTGATCGATCGCCTCGGCATGGCCGAGATCAGCAAGCGCATGCAGAAGCTCGGACTTCCCGGAACACAACTGCGACGCCACATGATGGATGGTGCGGCGGCGCGGCGGGGGTGATGAAAATGTCTCGACGCCGAGCGAGTTGATTGCACTGCTGAAGTCGCTGCAGTCGATGCCGGAAGCGATTGCGTTGTTGAAGCTGCCGAAAGAGAACCGGCTGCGCCGCGCCTCCCACAGGCGTCGAGTCCGCGGACAAGTCGGGCGAGCTGGACGGCGTGCGTGTTGACGCCGGCATCGTCTTCTGAAAAACCGGCCGTACGCCTTTCCGTGATGACGACCTACTTGAGAAACGAAGACGAGGCGAGCGCGCGATCATCGAGATGTCGCGCGCCGCCTATGAGTGAACTCGAACGGTTAGCTACCAGCGGAGTGGCAGGCCGGCGAATCGGAAACTAGCGGAACAATCAAAAAGGCAGTACTGGCCGAAGAGGAACGCCGAGACCGCAAAGATCGCCGAGTGTGAATTTCAACCGCATTCTCGACGTTCTTTGCGAACTCTGCGTTCATCGTCAATAGGCGAGCGGGATTACGCCCCGCAGGCCGCTACTGTGACCGCCGATAAATATCGGTTTCGCGAATGTGCAAACCGAGCGGCCGTCCGCCGAAGATCGCCAGATCTTCGACGCGACCTTTCACCCTTACGCGCTCGCCAGTAACCGGCGTGCGCGCGCACGGTCGACACCACCGTCACTTCGCCTGTGCCGTCGTCAATTTATGAGAGCGGAACGGCACCAACGGTAATCCCCACGAGTTGGTGACGACGCCGCTGACGCTGACCGTTTTGTCGTGATACTCTCGCCGGATGCTGCTTCAGGTCGCCGATCGCGGGATTGCGCAGCGACAGCGCACATCCGAGACAAAGGAACGCAATCGCGATTGCGAGTGTTGTGCGTTTCATCACCAGTCCCCCTGGTTCACCAATCCCGTTGCCACCAGCCACTTCCGCCACCAGTCTTTCACTCCGCCACCAACCCCCAATCCCCAATCACTTCCGGGAATGAGGAAGATCGCGCCGAGACCGGTGAATGAAGCTCGGAGTGCGGCGATGCCAGCGCCTGCCGCCTGACGTTACGCACCCCGTGATTCGACGCGACCCGAAGGGGTGTTCATCAAAGGCCGTGCCCACCTCGCGATCGCCGGAAATCCTAAGAAAAACGCATGTTAGCGAACGCGCGCGTCCTGCAGCGCGGACAGCCGGCTGACCTGGTTTGCGGCGGCAAAATCCAGATCGGCCGGATTTCTCCGGACAGCCGCCGTTCTGGACACCGTGCGAAAACGGGCCTAGATTGTCATTGAAATTTGTAAGCCGTCCGTTTACGTTCTGTCTCCGTTTGTAAGACCTGCTTGGTTGATGTGGAGGAACATTGAAGGCTGCTGGGTTGCGTGTGGCAACGCTTTTGGCGGCAGTGATTGGCTGGAGCGTCACCGTGCTACTCCCAGGGTGGGACATCGTCAACGCTTTCCGGAGTCGTGGCAGACAGCAGTGCGCCGCCGTGATTCTGGCGCGGACGTCGTGGCGAAGCAGATTTCGACTGCGGTGGCGACCAGCGCGTGAGAGCAAACGCCGAAGGCCCGTTCTTTGTTTCCCGGCCCGAACGTGGGGGCGACCTACAGCGTCACGGTGTCATTGCAGGGATTCAAGACCTGACCGCAACCGACGTCGTCTTGACCTCGGGCGCGGGCGCGAACGTCCGCGTCGCCCTCGAAGTTGGAGGTCTCGACCGGAACAGGTCACCGTCACGTCGTCAGTCGGAGATTCTGCAGACACAGACCGTCGCCGACCGTGTCGACCACGGTCAACAGCAACCAGATCACTGAAGCTGCCGCTGACCGACCCGCAGCGCGCTGGACTTCGTCAACTTCCTGCCGGGCGTGACCATCGCCGGCCGGCAACCGCGATGCGACCATCAACGGCCTGCCGCGCGGCACGATCAACATCACGCTCGACGGCGTGAACGTGCAGGACAACACGCTCCGATCGACCGACGGTTTCTTCGCGATCGTCAGCCCGCGTCTCGACTGCGATTGAAGAGGTCACGGTGACGACGGCGGCGCAGGGCGCCGGCGATGCGCGGCCAGGGCGCGGTGCAGGTGAAGTTCGTGACGCGCTCCGGCACGCAACGCGTTCACGGGCAGCGGCTACTACTACTAACGCGCAACGATCGTTGTAACGCCAACACCTGGTTCAACAACCGCAACGGCGTCGCCAAGGCGAAGCTGCGGCAGAACCAGGGCGGCTGCCGCGCCGGCGGTCCGATCGTGATTCCGAGATTGTTCGACGGCCATAACAAGGCTTTCTTCTTCGGCAACTTCGAAGCAGTCGCGAGCACGCCGAGCGACACGACCCGCAACCGGATCGTTCTCAACACCGATGCGCAATCAGGCAATCTTCGGTATCCGGTGTCGCGGGCGGTACCACGACCGTCAACCTGCTGCAGCTCGCGGCGCCGAACGGTCAGACCGGCGGCAGCCGGATCCGACGATGCGGCAGATGCCTGTCCGACATCCGCGGCCGCCACCGGCAGGGCGGGAACGCTGGCGAGACGATCGATCCGAACCTGAGTCGCTACACCTTACAACCTCCCGTGTCGACATCGACAGCGGCGTCTATCCCACCTGGCCGGTCGACTACAACCTGACCAACGACCATCGGTTGACCAGCGCGTTCAACTACCAGCAAGTTCACCGACACATCCGACACGCTGAACAACCGCGACGCGGCATATCCCGGATTTCCCGGTCGAGGCCGGCCAGGCCTCGGTGCGTCTCGGAGTGGAGCAACGCGCTGCGTTCGTACATTGAGTCGTCGAATCATCGATCAACGAGGCGACGCGTCGGCTACAGCTGGCGCGCCGGTGACGTTCTTCGGCGAGCTGACGCAACGGACATGTACAGCGGCTCGAAGGTGGCCCGCAGCAGCGGCTTCCACATCAACGTTCCCGAACATCAACGCGGCGCTGACCAATCCCAGTCCGGCGGCCAATTCCGGCGCCTCGTCGCGAAATGCGAACGCGCATCGTCATCGAGGACGGCGTTGCCGTGGCTGAAGGGCGCGCACAGCATCACGACGGGCGTCTCGTACACCGCAGTGACGGCTACTGGGCAGAAGAGACTCGAATCTGGTGCCGCAGCATCCGTGTCCAGGTGCTGACGAGCGATCCGGCGAACGCCATGTTCTCGGCCGCCAACTTTCCCGGCGCTTCGGCGGCGAACATCAGCGCCGCGGCAGGCGCAGCTCTACGCAATGCTGACCGGCCGCGTCACCGCAGATTGCCGGTGACGCGACGCGTCAACGAAGTCGACGGGCGAGCATGCGTCTATATGGCCAGGCCGGTCAGACCGACGACTGCGCGGAGGCGAGCACCGACCTGCAGCGATCCAGTGGCGCGTGGCGTCTCAAGTCGAACATGACGGTCAACGCCGGCGTCCGCTACGGCCGGTGCAGCTCCCGTTCTACCCGACTCAACGAGCCGCTACATGTACGCCGACGATCGCCGATCGTCTGCGGCCGCGTCGGGCGCTGCGGAGCGACAACTCGTGCAACCTGTTCCAGCCCGGCGTCGTGCCCGGCACGTCGCCAAACCGCTTTCTAAGCAGCTCGAACGCCGGCACGCAGCCGCCTACGACGCCGACTACAACAACATCGCGCCGAGCGTCGGCTTTCGCCTGGACGCCGAGATCCCCGCGACGGCTTCCTCGGCAAAATGATGGGTGCCGCGCAACGACTTCGTGCATGCGGGCGGCGGCTACACGCGCCGGCAGCCGTCGCCGGCCTGACCGACTTCACCGGCGATCTACAGCGCCAATCCCGGCGTCACGCATTCGTCCAGAACCGCGCCGAAGCGCAGCGCCAACCTGGGACCACAGCCGGCGTGCCTGCTGTTTCGCGACACCGCGCGGCTCACGATCACCGGCGCTGTCCAGAACAGTCCGTGTCTATCCGACTGACCGACATCGTCACCGCAGACGTCGAGCGTGATCGATCCGCAAGATCTCAGGTGCCGTCGCGCCGATTCGTTCCGCTGCAGGCGTGCGACGCAGCCTGTCGACGAACATGGCGCTCGAAGTCCGATACGTCGGCACCAGCGGCCGTGACTCGTGGCGCACGAACGTGAACGGCAACAACGGCGCCAACGCCGTCCAACGGCGCCGGCACGCTCGACATCAACGAGTTCAACATTCGAGAACCACTTCATCGACGAGTTCCGGCTGGCGCAGCGCAATCTGCGGGCGAATATCGCGGCGACCGGCACGGCCACGTTCGCCTACACCGGCGCACACCGGGCACGGTCGCCGGCCGCTGCCGGCTTCTGCCAACGGCCAGGGGCGCTGCGCAGGCCGGCAACCCCGCCGCATACACCGGCACGAACTGGACGAACGCGACGTTCCAGACGTTCCTTCGCCGCGCGTGCGCGCCGAATCCAATCGGGCTGGCGCGGAACACATCGAACACCGGTCTGATGGACAGCGCGACGTTTCGCGCCAACGCCACTACGGCAGTGAATTCCGTCGAACTTTTCCTCGCTGCCAACCCCGACCCGCCTGGCGCTAATGTCCTGAACCAACCTGGTGGATCTGAAGTACAACTGCCAGTTGGTGTTCCTGCGCCGGTTTTCAAAAAAGGCCTGCAGGCTCAGGCGAGCTACGTCTTCGGCAGGCTACGCTGACGGTTCGAGTGCCGCTGCGCGAATCGCCACAATTCCGTGCGTGATCGTCAGCACGCCGCAAACCGCGGCTGGCGATAGACCCACGCGTTGAAACTCAACGGGTCTACGAACTCCCGTTCGGCAAAGGAAACTCAGCGCACGAAGGAGCGTCGCTGGACGGGTGGACGGTTGGCGTCGCGTCGCGGATCCAGAGCGGCCGTCTTCGACATCGGCAACGTCCGCCTGGTGGGCATGACGGCTTCGACGTGCAGAAGTTGTTCAGCTGCGCTTCGACGATGCGGGTCGCAAAGTGTGGATGTTCCCGCAAGACGTGATCGACAACTCGATCAATGCATTTAGCGTCAGCGCAACGTCAAAGACGGGCTATGCCGGTACCGCTGACCGGTCGGTACTTCGCCCCGGCGAACGGGCCGGACTGCATCGAGCTCGACAACGGGTCGGATATCGGCGCGTGCGGCACGCGCACGCGCTCGTCGTCACCGGCCCGATGTTTCGCCAGACCGATCTCCGCGTCGCGAAGCGAACCAGAATTGCCGGCAACACGGTTTCGAGATCGGCTTCGAGCCTTTGAATGCGTTCAACCAGGCCAATTTCATCCCCGTGACCGGATTCGCCAACCCAAACACAACGAACTCGAACAACAACAACGGGTTTTTCAACAGTTCCGGTGCGGCCATCACCAATCATGAGGACCGGCCTGACCGGCACCAACAACGCGTGTGATGTGCATTGTCAGCCGTTTCAACTGGTGAAACCGTAACCGACGGTTCCCAGCCCGGTGGCCGGCCCTGCTGGGCCGGCCAGCGGAAACCCAACGGCGAAGAAAGCCCGCACACTCCAGAATTCCGTATACAACCGCAGTCCAGTTTGAAACCCTGTTCAAATTCGTCAATTTTTCGTTGACCGAAGTGGCGTGGCATCCTATAGTCTGCGGCCATGAAGATGCCGCATGTCCTTCGATGCCTGCTTGTCGCCTTCTCGCTAGCGCCGCCAGCGCGTATGCGCAGCTTTTCACGTCGCTGTCTGGAACCGTGACCGACAGTTCAAAAGTGGTCATTCCCGGGGCAAACGCCTGGTTAAAACACTGAACCGGATTCAGAACGACGCCATAACCGGCACCGACGGCGGATTCACTATTCCGTCGCTGCCCGGAGGCAGTTTACCGGTGACCGTCTCGCTAATGGGATTCAAGACGGCCGTGCCCCCCACTCCGGTGACGCTCCAGGCCGCGGTGCCGGCCGACTGTCAAGGTCGACGCTCGCAGGTCGGCGCGCTCTCGGAGAGAACGTCACCGTCATCGGCGAATCGGCCGCGGTCGTCCAGACGCAGTCGCCCGCCAATTCCGACGAACCTGACCGGCGCCCAGATCACCAGCCTGCCGCTGACCAGGCCGCACCGCGCTCGATGCAGCCTGACTCCGCTGCCCGGTTTCAACACCTCCGGCACGGCGCGCAACTCCACGGTCAGCGGCCTCGCCGCGCAGCGCCATCAACATCACGCTCGACGGCATGAGCGTCCAGGACAACCACCTGAAGACGACTGACGGCTACTTCGCGCGTTTGAGCCCGCTGCTCGACTCGGTGGAAGAAGTCACGGTGACGACCGCCGGCAACACCGCCGGATGCCACCGGCCAGGGCGCCGTGCAGATCCGCTTCGTCACCAAGGCCGGGCACGAACCAGCTGGACCGGCACGGCGCTACGAACACCTCCGCCACGACGCGCTGAACGCCAACACCTGGTTCCGCAACCGCGACCTGCCGCCGGATCCGGAGACCGGCAAGGCGCCGAAAGCCAAGCTGCGCCAACTACCACGCAGGGCTTCGCGCAGGGCGGGCCGATCATGCAAGAACAAGGCGTTCTTCTTCTTCAACTACGAAGAGCAGCGTCGCCGAGCTCGAGCACGCTGCAGCGCATCATCCTGACGCCGCGACGCCGCGTCCGGCGTCTTCAGCTACAACGTGCCGGGGCGGCGTCCAGCAGGTCGAACCTGCTGCAGCTCGCGGCGCCAACGGACAGCTCAGCGCACGACTCGATCCGACTGTCGCCAAGATGCTCGCGAGACATCCAGTCCGCGACGGCCAACGAGCGGCGGCGTGACGCCGCTGAACAACCCGCTCGTCCAGCAGTACACCTGGTCCGATGCCGACGCAGAGCTTCCAATCCATCGCCGACGTACGCGCCTCGACTACGAGTCTGCGCAGAACCATCGGCTGACCGGCTCGTTCGAACTATCAGCCACATCAACTCGACGCCCGACACGACCAACAGCGCGCAGCTGCCGCTTCCCGGATTCACTCACGACGGGCAGCCAGCAGTCGACGCGCTGGACGACGTCGGAGTCGTTGCGCGTCGACGTTCGGCGGCAACCTCGTCAACGAGGTTCCGCGATCGGCGGGTCCGGCGGCGCGACGCTGTTCTCGCCCGAGCTCGAACCCGATGCATGGTGCTGTGGCGTGGCAACCAGGCGGGCTATCGCCTCAACTTCAACGCCGCTTGCTGCCGGCACCGGTTCGCGCTGACCAACCCGGCCTCGGCTCCGGCGCGATCGTCGCGCGAGGCATCGGAACGCAAGGTCATCGAAGACACGCGCGACGTGGCCTGAGCACAAGGCAACCACAACGTCGCCGTTCGGCGGCACGATGGTCCAAGGCGACGGTGTGGCTCGCAGAACCAGACGCTCGTGCCGACGGCGAACTTCGGCCTCGTCGCCGACTGAAGCGGCTGGCCGCGATTTTCAACGCGACAACTTGCCAAGCGCGTCCGCGGCCGACATCACCAGCGCCGAAATGGCTCTACGCGATCTTGACCGGCCGCATTCATCCGCTGCACCGGCGACGCGCGCATCACCGCCGTCGGGCGATTCGCAGTGCGTGCCGCTTGGCCGTCGCGCGCCGCGAAGGCCGCATGCGCGAGTTCAACTTCTTCGCGGCGCGATTCGTGGCGCCTGACGCCGACCTGTCACCGTCAGCGCCGGCTTGCGCTACGCTCTGGCCAGCTCCGTTCTACCCGACCAAACAAACGCTACACGACGGTGACGCGAAGCAGCGCTCTACTGGCGTCTCAGGCGTCGGCAACTGTTCAAGCCGGGCACTGACTCGGCACGCGCCGCAGTTTCGTGCAGTCCTGCGGGCACGTGCACGTCTACAACACCGGATCGGAACAACTCGCGCCGAGCGCCGGGTTGCGGCGTGGCAGCCCTCCGACGATCAGCGGATCGGCGCGTCTGCTGGTTGATCAGAACGAAGGCGATGCGTGATTCGCGCCGGCGCGCGCCATGGCCTTCCAGCGTCCCGGCACTGTCGCTACTTCACCGGAGTGTTCGGCGCCAACCAGGGCATCCAGGTCGACGCTTGCAAGCGCGATTCGACCAACGCAACGCTGCCGATCCTGCTGCGTAACACCCCGGCGCTGCCGGGCGCGCCGACGGTCGAGCTATCCGACTTTCTCGACCGCGCGATTGACCAACAGCGTCAACTGCATCTGACACCGAATCTGCAGATGCCCGTACACGCAGTCGTGGTCGGTCGGTTGGCAGCGCAAGCTCGGCGGCGATTCCGGCGCTCGAGCTCCGTTACGTCGGCAGCCGCGCATCGCCAGGACTGGGACTCGATCAACCTCAACGAGCCGAACATCAGCGCAACGGCTTCCTCAACGAGTTCCGGCAAGGCGCAGGCCAACCTGCAGGCGAACATCGCCGCCGGTCGCGGCGCGACGTTCGCTTACACCGGCGCGCCGGCAGCGTCAGCCACTGCCGATTTTCCTCGCGTATTTCAACGGCGCCGAGTTCGCCAGAGCGCCGGCGACACCGCGCAGTATACGCCGGCCGAACTGACCAACGCGACCTTCCTCGGCTATCTCGCGGCGTTGAATCCGAACCCGTTCGGGTTCTGTAACGCACCCGACCGCGAACGGCCCGATGACTGGCTGCACGACGGCGACGCTGACCAACGGCTTCGTCGGCAACACCGACGTTCCGGCGAACGCGGCGGCGGCCGGACTGCCGGCGAACTTCTTCGTGGCAACTCCGGACATGCTCAACGGCGCGAACCGCGACCAGCGTCGGCGGCACTCGCGCCAACTCGATTCAGGTCGAGTTCCGCAAAGCGGTTTCCGGGCGGGCTGCGTTCAATGACCAGCTACACCTGGAGCGATGCCGGTGTCCTGCAGCGATACGGTTTCAGCCGGCCGCTGGAGTGGATCGATCAGTCAGGCCAGGTCGGCAACGTTCAGCACGCTCGCGTTCAAGGGCAACTGACCTTACGAGCTGCCGCGGCCGTGAGCAAGAGCTTGCCATGCGGCCACGCCGGCTGGTTCAAGCGCTCATCGGCGGCTGGTCGATCGACGGAGTGGCGCGTATCCAGACCGGCGAGACGCTCGACTTCGGCAACGTCTCGGCTCGTTGGCATGTCCAGATGAACGAGCTGCAGCAACTCGATAAAGCTCCAGCAGGCGTCCGAGCGGCCAGATGTTCATCCTGCCGCGACGACATCCTGTCAGAACACCGTGAAGGCGTTCGCGGTCAGCGCAACCTCAGCCGGACGGCTACGGCGCGCCTCGAGGCGCGCCGACCGGGCCGTTATCTCGCGCCTGCCAACGGCCCGAGCTGCATCGAATGCAGCGCCCGGCTACGGCGACTGCGGCATGCGCAGCGCATCACCGTCAACGGCCTGGTCTGGCGCGCTCCGACTTCGAGCATGGGCGCGGCATCCCAGGATCAAGGGCGGCGTGACGTTCGAATTCCGCGGCGAAATGCTGAACGCGTTCAACAGCGCCGTACTTCAACCCTGGCATCGACCGCGCCGGCGTCTCCGCTCGGGTCATGACGAACGTGCATTCACCTGGACTCCGGCGCGGGCTGTCGCGGCCGACTCGATCGACACGACCGCCGGCCGGACCAGCGTTGACAGCTACCGCCTTACGCGAGCTGCTCGGCGACAACCAGGCGCGCAATCGTCCAGCTGGTCTGCCGCGTGAGGTGGTAGACAACCGATCAGGCCGATGGTGCATCGCGGCAGGTGCGCAGTGGACTAGTCACAGCCGCCACCAAATCCGCCAATCCCCGTGTCCCTGGTCGTCCTTGCGTTGATCGGGTCCAGTACATCCCCAGATACCGATCCGATCTCCCACGGCGAGACGTGCCTTGATGTAGTCGAGCCATTCTTCGCGCTTGGCGGCCACGAAATGCTCGAACAGGTGGTCGCCGAGCGTGTCCCGCACCAGGTCGTCCTTCTCGAGCTCGTCCAGCGCCTCGCTCAGGTTCCCCGGCAGCTCGTCGATCCGCAGGTGACGCCGCTCGCGGTGGCTCATCTTGTAGATGTTCTTGTTGATCGGCGGACCGGGATCGATCTTCTTCTCGATGCCGTCGAGGCCCGACGCGCAACATCACCGCCAGCGCGAGGTACGGATTGCACGACGGATCCGGCATGCGCAGCTCGATGCGCGTGCCGGTGCCGCGCGTCGCCGGCACGCGCACCAGCGGACTGCGGTTCTTCTCCGACCACGAGATCGCTGGTCGGCGCCTCGTAGCCGGGCACCAGCCGCTTGTACGAGTTCACCAGCGGGTTGGTGATCGCGCAGAAGCCTTTCGCGTGGCGCAGGATGCCGCCGATGTAGTTCGAGGCACGTCTCGCTCAGCTGCCACTCGCGCCTTGCGCGTCGTAGAAGATGTTCGTGCCGCCCGAGAACAGCGACATGTGCGTGTGCATGCCCGGAGCCGTTGATGCCGTAGATCGGCTTGGGCATGAACGTCGCGTGCAGGCCGTTCCGGATCGCGACGTTCTTCACGACGAAGCGGAACGTCGCTGATGCTGTCCGCCGTCGTCAGCACGTCGTCGTAGCGGAAGTCGATTTCGTGCTGGCCCGGGCGCCACTTCGTGGTGCGCGGCCTCGACGTGAAATCCCATCGCTTCGAGCGCCAGCACGATCTCGCGGCGGACGTCCTCGCCCATGTCCACCGGGCTCGAGGTCGAAGTAGCTCGCGGCGTCGTGCGTCTCGGTGGTCGGCGACGCCGTTCTTGGTCTGGAACAGGAAGAACTCGGCTTCCGGGCCCGCCTTCATCGCGTAGCCCCTGGCGGCCGCCATCGCGATCACCTTCTTCAAGCAGGCGCGCGGGTCGCCGATGAACGGCTGGCCGTCGGGCGTGTAGATGTCGCAGATCATCCGCGCGACCTTTTCGCCGGTCGTGCCCGGCCACGGGAAGACGCGGAACGTCGCGAGGTCGGGACGCAGATACATGTCCGACTCTTCGATGCGGACGAAGCCCTCGATCGACGATCCGTCGAACATGATCTTGCCGTCGAGCGCCTCCTCGAACTGTTTGTCAGGAATAGCAATACGTAACTGAACGAAGTAATACC
>ERZ1370068.345-contig-10311_pt1 | contig 66120 bp, 76 predicted proteins | sample MGYA00561227_ERZ1370068 | MGnify/ENA primary metagenome ERZ1370068 (study PRJEB38410, sample SAMEA6850437) | metagenome | study: Metagenomic assessment of the ecological functions of the soil: analysis of the soil microbiota associated with the... | reverse complement strand
GTATGCTTCGTTCAGTGGTTGCATTGCTCTCGGGCGCGCTTGGGGATCGCCGACCCGGCGCGCCATCGCGACCGCTTCGACGCTGAGCTCCTCGCGGCGCCGCTCGTCAGGCGAAAAGTAGAGCGCGCTCGCGAGGCTGCCGAGCACGGTCGCGCGAAGCGCGCCGTCGGCCTCGCCGAGCATGCGCAGCGCCTCCTCGAGCATCGCGACCAGGGTCGGGTACACCGCTCCGACGCCTGGCGCCGCCAGCGAGTATCCGAGCGCGGCCCGCGCGAGGGTCGCCGCGTCGCCGATGCTCCGCGCTTCGCTCGGCGGCTCGCTCGTAGGTGGCGCGCGCTGCGAGGGTGGTCGCCGGCGTAGGCCTGCGCCTGCGCGAGGCTCATGCGGAGCTCGAGCTCCCGCCGCTCGTCGGGCCGCCCGAGCCGCAGCACCTTCAAGGCGACCTCGAAATGCCCGACCGCCTCCTCGTGCGCGAATCGGGCGAGCGCCTGGGCGCCGGCACCCGCAGCGTACTCGAGCGCCTTCCCGGCGTCGCCGAGCACCGCGGCGGGGACGAAGTGACGAGCCAGCTCCGCGCAGGGCTTGTCCCGCGCGCCTTGATGGAGCTCCTCGAGAGCGAGGCCCACCTTGCTGTGAAGCCGGGCTCGGTCGAGCGGCGAGAGCTCGCCGTAGAACGCGTCGCGGATCAGCATGTGAGCGAAGCGGAAGTGGCCGCTCGCTCCATGGACCTCCTCGACGACGCCGGCCTCCACGGCGGTCTCGAGACGCTCGAGCAGCCGATCCGGTGGAAGCTCGGCGACCGCGCTCAGCCGAGCGACGTCGAAGTCGTAGCCGATCACCGCTGCGGTCGTGAGGAGTGCTCGATCCTCCGCGGCGATCGGCTTCGAGGTTGCGGCGGATCACCTCCCGCACCTCGTCGGGGAGGTGAGCGCCGAGCTCGCTTTCGTCCTCTTCGAGCCGTCCCTCCAGCCGGAGCATGCGCACCAGCTCGTCCAGGAAGAACGGATTCCCTGGCTGACGCGATGGAGATGCGCGATCAAGGCTTGCCGGGAGCGCCGTCGAGGCGCTCGCGGATGAACGCCTCGGCCTCCGCGAGGGCGAGACCGCGGAGCGGGATTCGCTCGCCGACCCGCGCGACCTCGGCGAGGAGCCGCGGCGACCGCTTCATCTCGCGCTCGCGGTAGGTCGCGAGCAGCAGGGTGCGCGAGCGACGGAGCTCGGGGGCGAGAAAGGCGAGCAGCAGGACGGAGCCTTCGTCCGCCCAGTGGAGGTCGTCGAGGACGAGGACGAGCGGCTCGCTCTCGGCCGCGCGCCGCAGGAACGCCGCCATGCTGTCGAACAGCCGGAGGCGCGCTTGCGCCGCGTCGGAGACGGGATGGCTCTCGACGGTCTCGAGGCGCTCGGCGATCCCCGGGACGATCTGCGCGAGGTCGGCTGCGCCTCGGCCCAGGGCGCGCGGCAAGACCGCCGCGTCGCAGCGCTCGATCCATCCCTCGATCGCCTGGGTCCACGGCCAGTACGCGGGAAGCCCGTGGTGCTCGGGGCACCGTCCCCAGAGGAGCCGCGTCTCGGGAACGCCCGCTCGGTCGACGAACTCCTCGAGCGTGCGCGTCTTGCCGACGCCGGCTTCCCCGACCAGCGCGAGGAATCGCCCGCGGCCCGCGCGCGCTTCCTCCAGACCGGCGAGGAGCTCACCGATCTCGGGCTCGCGCCCGACGAAGACGCGCCCGCGTCGGCTGCGGTCTGGGAGTGCTCCATGAGCCCTCAGGCGATCGCCCCGACTCGCGCAGGCGGCGCACCTCTCCCTCGCGACGCCCCACTCCGCGAGCGCCTCGTCGGTGTGGCTCCCGGGATTCGCCGGCGGCGCGAGATCGCGCCCGGCGGTGCGGCTGAAGCGCGGCGCCGGCGCGGGCTGCATCACTCCCGCGTACTCGACGAACGTCTGGCGCTGGCGATTGTGCGGATGCGACGGGGCCTCGGCCATCGACTGAGGACGGGCGCGAAGCAGACGTCGGTGCCCTCCATGATGCGCGCACCACTCGCGCGCGTCTTGGTGCGGAAGACCGCGGCGACCCGCTGCTTCAGCTTCGGGCCAGCGCGCCTTGTCCATCTGCGCGCGGCAGCGCTGCTGGCATCGAGGCCCGCGAGCTCGACGAGCTGCGCGTAGAACTGCGGCTCGATCGAGCCGATCGAGACGTACTTGCCGTCCTTGCGTCTCGTACGCGTCGTAGAAGTGCGCGCCGGTGTCGAGCAGGTTCGCGCGCGCGCTCGTCGCTCCACATCCCGATCTGGCGCATGCCGTGGAACATCGTCATCAGGACCGCCGCGCCGTCGACCATCGCGGCGTCGACCACCTGGCCCTTGCCCGAGCGCGCTTGCGCTCGAGGAGCGCGCAGACCATCCCGAACGCGAGCAGCAGTGCCGCCGCCGCCGAAGTCGCCCACCAGGTTGAGCGGCGGCAGCGGCGCCTCGCCGCCGCGCCCGATCGGCGCGAGCGCCCCGGCGAGCGCGATGTAGTTGATGTCGTGGCCGGCGGCCTGCGCGAGCGGCCCCGTCCTGGCCCGAACCCGGTCATGCGCCCGTAGACGAGGCGCGGATTCCGCGCGAGGCACACGTCGGGCCCGAGCCCGAGGCGCTCCATCACGCCGGGACGGAAGCCTTCGAACAGGCAGTCGGCGCGCCTGGACGAGGTCGAGCACGAGCGCGACCCCCGCCTTGCTGCTTCAGGTCGACGCGCGATGCTGCGCCGCGCCGCGCGCGAGCAGATCCCAGCTCGGTCCGCGGGCCGCGTACGCGTCGGCGCGGTCCACGCGCAGAACCTCCGCGCCCATGTCGGCGAGCATCATCGCGCAGAACGGGCCCGGCCCGATGCCGGCGATCTCGATCACCTTGATTCCTGCGAGTGGACCCAACGGGATGTCCTCCTTGATGAGCGCGGTCCGCCGTGCGGGCGCGCGCGAGCCGATGCCCGAGACCGTATCGAACGCGGGCGCCGCCTCCAACGCCGGACGAGCGCTCTCCCCGGCGCGGACACGACCCCGACGGAAGTGCTGCGCCACCGGGAGCCTCCTTGAAAGACCCTCCGTTTCGACAGACACTCCACGGCCCGCAAGACCGCCGCGGATACGTCGCGCGCCTCCGGGGCGAGTGCGGGTGGCACGCGATCGGACGGGACCGCGATGTTGAACCGAATCTTCGCCGGATTGATCCTCGTAGCGATCGCACACGCCGCCGTCGTCGGCCGCATGGGCGAGGTCTCGGCGGCGCTCTTCGACAGCGCGCGCTCCGCCGTCGATCTCGTGATCGGTCTCGTCGGCGCGATGGTCTTTTCCTCGGCCTCATGCGGGTCGCCTTCGGCGCGGTTTCTCCGCCAGGCGATCGCGCGCGCGCTCGCCCCCGCGCTTTCGCCGGCTCTTCCCGAGGTCCTCGCCGACCATCCGGCGATGAGCGCGATGGTGATGAATCTCTCGTCGACGGCTGGTCTCGGCAACGCGGCCACGCCGTTCGGCTTGAAGGCGATGGTCGAGCTCGATCGCCTGAACCCGTATCCGGGATGCGCGTCGGACGCGATGGTGCTGCCTCGCGATCAACACGTCGCTCGTCGCGCTGATGCCGCCGCTCGACGATGGCGGTTCGAGTCGCGGCCGGATCGACCCGACCCGAAGTCATCTCTGGCTCCCGATCTTCCTCGCGACGACCCGCTCGACGGTCGCCGCGGTCGCCGCCACTTCGCGCCCGCCGTCGCTTCTCTCGCACCGCCCGGTACCGCACGGCCGGGCCGAAGCGCCGCCGCTTCCCGCCGTCGAGCTCGAGGACGCGAGCGCCATTCGGCGAGCCGCGTTGCGCGGCTCGTGATCGGAGCGACGTCGTGGTCGCGCTCGCGTGGTCGGGTTGGTCCCCGAGGCCGGGCGGCCTCGCCGGGGCCGACCTGCCTCGAGAGGGAGTCCACCATGGTGCAGGACTGGCTGCTCCCGGTCCTCGTCGCGTCCCTGGTCCTCATCGGCGTCCGCGGCGGCGTGCCCGTCTACGAGGCGATGATCCGTGGCGCGCGCGAAGGTTCACGTCGCGGTCCGCATCGTCCCGTACCTCGTCGCGATCCTCGTCGCGGTCGGCATGTTGCGCGCGTCCGGCGCGCTCGGATCGCGCCATCGCGCTGCTCGCTCCGGGGCTGGTGCGCCCGCTCGGCATCCCGCCCGAGGTCCTGCCGATGGCGCCCTCCGCCCGCTGTCGGGCTCCGGTGCCTTCGCGGTCATGAGCGAGACCCTGAAGGCGTACGGACCGGACCTTCGTCGGCCTCGTCGCCAGCACGCTTCAGGGCTCGACCGAGACGACCTTCCTCACGTCCTCGCGATCTACTTCGGTGCCGTGCCGGCATCCCGCGACGGACGCCACGCGCCTGCCGCCGCCGACGGGACCCTCGCCGCCGGCTTCGCCGCCGCGATCATCGCGTGCCACTGGCTCTTCGGATATGTCTCTGATCGGATGACGCTCGAGCGCCTGGCGCCCGTGGCGACGGTCGCGGGAGCCGGTCGAATGAGATAGGAGAGCCATACGCATCGGGCAGGCACGCCGGTGTCGGTGTGCTGTCGCGGTGCCGAACGACGGAGAGTGCTGAAAGATGGCCGCGGAGCGCTGGGCCGGGACTCGGAACGATCTCGATCGCCGCGCCGCCGAGCGCGTCGCTGCGGAGCTCGCTCGTGCAGCGAGCGGCGGGACGCCCGCGGTCCTCGCCGTGGTCGGCGGTCGGAGCGTCGGCGGCATCTTCGCCGCTCTCCACAGCGCCGCAGTGCCGTGGCAGAGCGTCCACGTTCTTCTCGCCGACGAGCGGCTGGTCCCGATCGACAGCGACGAGTCGAACTTCGCTGGTGAACGCGGACCTGATCGAGCCACTCCGGAAGAGAGGGGTCCTCCCGGCCGGCAACGTCCATCCCTTCCAGGTCGACGACTCGCGACCCGACCGCGGCATCGGCGCCGTACCGCGACGTCCTGCGAGCGCTCGGCGGCCGTCTGCACGCGGTCGTGCTGAGCGCGGGTGAGGGACGGGCACAACCGCTTCCCTCTTTCCGCGACATCCATCGATCGACGACCCCGGCGACAGCTTCATCCTGGTGAGCGACGCGCCCAAGCCACCGCCCGATCGCATGAGCGCTTCGCGCCGCCTGCTCGCCGCCGCCGCGCTCGGCGTGATCGTCTTCTACGGCGAGGAGAAGCGCGACGCTCTTCGGAGCTTCGACGATCCCACCCTGGGAGTCCGCGACTGCCCGTCGAAGATCGTCGGCGAGATGGCCGCCGCCGTGGTCCTGACCGATCTCGCCCCCCGCGGGATCGCGCCTGAACGACGACGTCGCCCGCGGGAGCGGCGATGGACGAGCTCCCCGACCGATCACCCGCGCATCCTCTCGCTCGTGCCGTCGCACGAGGACGCCGGCCACATGGCGTTCGTCCACTCGGTGATCGAGCGGCGGATGCCCGGCCGGGTGCTCTCGTCGACGACCGCGGCGCGCCGCGGTCTGCCCTCGTCCTGACCGCCTCGGGTTTCCACTTCGCGATCGGCCGTCCGGATGCAGCGCTCGTCGATGCGGCCGTTCCGGAGCTGCTCGCCGGCGAGGGACGCATCGAGTCCGCGGCGGTCTGGGCGACCAGCCGGGCCTGGGAGAGCGCTCGATGGCATCTTCGAGGCGCGCTCCATCCGGAAGGAGTTCAAGCGAGACGCCGCACGGGAGCCGGTGGCGGTGCGGCCGCTCCTCGCGGATTGCCGGCTGGCTCCGCTCGACGCGGCGATGGCGGCGCGCCTCGGCGACACGGTCGACGACTGGCTGCTCCGCGCCTGGGGCGGTGTCGCGTCGTTCGTCGAGCACGCGTTCGGTGTCGCGGTCCTCCGCGGCGACGGATCGCGAGCTTCTGCGCCGCCTGCGCGATCGGCGACGGAGAAGCGGAGGTCGACGTGGGGACTGCGCCGCGGCGCCGGCGCCAGGGTCTCGCGACCCACGCGGCCCTCGGCTTCTTCGCGGACTGCCGGCGTCGCGGCCTCCGCCCCGCGTGGACCTGTGGCTCGAAACAATCGGCCGTCGGATCACCTCGCGCGCCGCTTGGGCTTTCGGCCGGTGCGCTACGTCGTCGGCTATCCGCTCCGCCCAGGGATGGAGCGGCACGACGGCCGTTGGCTCCTTCCGGTCCGTCAGGTGCGCCGCCGGCGCAGGCGTTAGCCGCTTCGGCCGGAGGCCGCTACCGTCGGGCGGGGCTCCGAACCCGGGAGGAAGCGGACATGCTCTTCATGGTCATCGAGCGGTTTCGCGACAACGACATGATCCCCGTCTACGAGAAGCTCCGCGACGCCGGCCGGATGCTTCCGGAGGGCCTCCGGTACGTCGACAGCTGGGTCGAGCCGAATTTCAGCCGCTGCTTTCAGCTCATGGAGTGCGACGACCTCCGTCAGCTTCCAGGAGTGGGTGCTCCAGTGGAGAGGCCTCGGCGTCGCCATCGAGATCGTGCCGGTCGTGACCAGCGCGGAGACGCGCGAGGTCGTCGCGCCGCACCTCGGAGGGTCGCGCTTCCCGAACGGGCCAACTGTTTGCGAGACGGATGAGCACGGCGTTGGTGTCGCAGAAGGCGCAGTCGTCCTCGGATCGAGCACGGCGGCAAGGAGTACCTTCCCATCGGCCTGAACGGCCAGGCCTGAAGCGAGGATCGAGAAGCTCGAAGTCCACCTCGCGGCTCCCTGTTCACCGAACGCATCGATCGAGCGGCCATCCGCACGCGCAGTTGAACGACGAGCGCTTCTTCCGCCTGCGCGGCCAGCGCTGGCCCCCCGTCTGCCCGGCGAACAGGATCCGATCCCCAGGTTGCAGCACTCCACCAGCCCGCCAGGAGGCCGGTCGCGATGGTGCCCTGGTCTCCGAACGTCGCATCGCTGCCGCCTCCGCTGGTCAAGCCAACCAGAGCGCGTGTTGCTGGGCGGATAGTCGGAAAGTGATCACGATTCGGCCACTGCTCTGCACGCCGATCTCACCGACGCTTATATCGGCAGCTCGGCGAAGCCCGATCTCGCCAAACGGCGCGTCGACGCGCCGCTGCTCGTCAAAGTGCGCGAGGAAGGGCAGCTGCCCGGAGAAGGAGGCCGATCCGGCGAGACCGAGCCGCTCGGTTGCGAAACGCGATCGAGCCGAAGCTCAAGGTAGGCGGATCTTCACCACCGAGGCGGAGACGCGTCACACCGCCCGCCCCGAACGAAACGTCGAGTGTACCATCGGCGAACAGCGCGATGGGCCGTGAAGGCGGACTGTTCCCGACCCGCGATGTGCCAATGACGAGGATGCGAACGTTCTGCCGATGGCCATATCGCCCGCCGCGGCCCTGCTGGTGATCGATGCCACCGTCTGCGAAGCTCGGGTCGAGCGTGCCGTTCACGTCATAGCGCGACCACGATGCCGCCGTCGGCCGCCCGCCTTCGTTCGACGTGTTTCCGGCGACGATCTTGCCGTCGGTTGAGCGCGACTGCAACGGCGGCGTCGAAGCAGCGTCTGGTGGTCGCAGGATCCCAGTCGCGGTGCGATGGCGGTCTCGACCACTCCGTTCGAGCCAAAGGATGCGTCCATCGTGCCGTCGGCCTCGAGGCGCACGACGCGAACCGCGTGACGTCCGCGCCGCTTCGTCCACCCCACCGCGACCACGCGCCATCCGGCTGAACCGCGAGATCAACGAGTGCATCGGAGCCGAGGCTCAAATCGATGGTGACGATGCCTGTGCTGCCGAAAGTCGGGTCGAGATCCCTGGGTTCGCGGGCACGGACATGGTCGGCGTGGGCGTGCCCGGGGATCCGGTGGAGTGAGCGGGGGCCGGGCGGAGGCGTCGTGACGGCCGCGGCGCCGGCGTGACCGGGCCGGATTGACCGGGCCGCCCCGCCGCAGGCAAAAAGAGTCGAGAATGTCGCGATCGTGGCCAGCGTCGCGAGCCGCCACCGCGCCTGCTCCTCCCTGGCGCAAGGTCACGAAGGAATAGACGTTTTGCTGCGCCCGCTGTCGCACGGCGATTCACGTCTACGAGGGCCCGAGCGGCGCCTGCCCCTCCGGCGACCAGCGCGATCGTCCGCCCGACCGTCTCGCGATTCGCCATCGCCTCCATCGCCGCCGGCAGCTCCGGCGAAGTCGACGACGCGTCCGATCACCGGCTTGACCCGCTCCGTCGATCACCAGCGCCAGGATCTCGCGCATGATCTGCTGCGCCGTGCCGATCCGATGCGAAGTTCCAGCCCATGCCCTTCTTCAGCATCTGCGCCATCGTCGTGCTGGCGCGTAGGCGAGCAGGACGCCGCAGAGCTTGAAGTTGCCCGAGCGCGATCCGGCGGGGCACGATCGAGCTTCTCGTCGGCGACACGTCTTGTCCGACGCGAAGCCCATCATGAGGTAGCGCCCGTTGTAGGCGATGCAGCTCGATCGACTGCTCCATCACCGCCTCGCCGACGTTGTCGAACACGACGTCGACGCCGCGGGTCTCGGTCGCCTCGAGCACGATCGGCGCGAAGTCGCTGCTCGCGTGTAGTTGATCGCGACGTGCAGCGCCGAGCTCGCGGCAGAGCGCGAGCTTCGTCCGCGCCGCCCGCGGTCGCGAACACGCGCGCCCCGCGTGCACGGCGAGCTGGATCGCGGCGGACCCGACGCCGCCCGCGGCCGCGTGGATCAGCACGTCTCGCCGGCGCGGAGCTCGGCGCGGTCGAACGAGCCCGAGCCAGGCGAGGTGGAACGGGAAGTAGAGCGCGGCGGCGTCGGGCAGCGGGATCTCCTCGGGCATCTCGAACGCCGAGACGCCCGGGCAGATCGCGTACTCGGCGAACCCGCCGTGCGCGCCGCTTCGGCATCGCGACCACGCCGCTTCCCGCGACAGCGCTTCGGTCGCCCGGGCCGCAGCGCGTCGACGACGCCCATCACCTCCATGCCGGGGCTGTAGGGCAGCTCGGGCCGCACCATCATGTTGCCGCCGTTGATGCGCTCGAGGTCGTTCAGGTTGAGCGGGATCGCCTGCACGCGGACCCGCACCTCGCCGGCCTGGGGCTCGGGGATGGGCACCCTGATCGAGCTGGAGGACCTCGGTGGGACGGGGCCCGTAGCGATGCGTCCGCCAGGCCCGCATCGTCCGCTGCTGGTCCGCCGAGTCGGCCATCGTGACGCCTCGCTCCGGCGAGGTCGCCCCGCGCATGATTCCGTCGCCCGCGCGAAGCAACGCACGCCGCGCTGCCCTCGAGCAAGACGCGACCGGCGCGGCGTCGACGAGGCGGCGTTCTCTCGTCGTGGAATCGGCGGGCGCTGCGAGCGGCCGTCCGGACGTTGCCTCTCAGAGCAGCCGGGGGTGAGAGGTTGAAGCGCCCTCGCAGCGACGGCGACGATGTTGCACCTCGCTTGAGAGACGACCGCTCGACGGCCCTCGGCCGCGCCGCTGTCCGGCGCGCCCGCCGTGAGCCGCCCCCAGAGGTCCCGCGCGCCCACCGCTGCCTCGCTCGCAGCCGTCGGACGCCGCACGACCTCGCCCCGTCTTCTCTGCGAGGTGAGCATGCTCCTCGAAGCGAGCCATGTGACGACATCCTTCGGCGCTCAGGACGTCCTTCGGGACGCCTCGTTCCGCCTGACCGACGGCGAGCGCGTGGGGCTCGTCGGAAAAAACGGCATCGGAAAGACGACGCTCCTCCGCATCCTCGCGAGCGAGGCTCCACCCGACCGCGGGCACGTGCGCCGCGTTCCGTCGACGCTCTCGCTCGGCTACTTGCCGCGGCGACGCACGACGATCGCCGGCGCACCATCCGCGATCGCTTCGCTGCGATCGGCGTCGACGAGGCGCGCTGGTGGGAAGCCGCGCAGGTCCTCGCCGGCCTGGGATTCGCGCCGGCGCAGTGGGACCAGCCCGTCGCGTCGCTGAGCGGCGGCGAGAAGACGCGCCTCTCCGCTCGCAACGCTCCTGGTGTCGCGGCCCGAGATCCTGCTTCTCGACGAGCCGACGAACCACCTCGACATCGCGATGCTGGAATGGCTGGAGGCCTGGGTGAACCGGTTCCCGGGCGCGGCGCTCATCGTGTCGCACGACCGGCGGTTCCTCGACGCCACCGTGACCCGCATCGTCGAGCTCGCCGACGGCGCGCTCACTTCCTACACCGGCGACTACTCCGACTACGCGCGGCAGAAGGACCTGGCCCTCCGCCAGCAGGCGGAAGCGTATCGCGAACGGCAGCGCGAGCAGCGGTCGATCGAGGAGTTCATCGGCCGCCAGATGCGGCTGGCCGCGCACATCCAGAGCGGGCCCAAGCGAGGTCGCGACTTCCACGGTCGCGTCGCGAAGAAGGTGGCGAAGCGTGCGCAGGCCGGCCGGAAGCGCTCGAGCAGATGGAGCGCGTGGAGAGAGCCGCGCACGGCGCCCGAGATCCACGCGCGCTTCGATCGCGCCGAGACGAGCGGACAGGTCGTGCGCGCACCGCCGAGCGCATCGCCAAGCGCCACGGCGAGCGACCGCTGTTCGCCGATCTGAGCCTCTCCGTCCGATCCGGCGACCGGCTCGCCATCGTCGGGAGAAACGGCGCAGGCAAGACGCACCTTGCTCCGCGTCTTGCTCGGGCGCGAGCATCCCGACGCCGGCACCGTCGTTCGGGGCGCTCCGCATCGTCGCGGGCTACCTCGCTCAGGAGCACGAGGACCTGCGACCTCCAGCGGTCCGTCCTGGACGAGGTCGCGTCCGCGGGCGGGAGCGAGCCAGACGGAGGTGAGGACGTTGCTCGCCTGTCTTCTCTTCGGGGGCGACCGCGTCTTTCGCAGGGTCGCCCAGCTGAGCGAGGGCGAGCGCGTCCGCGTGGCGCTCGCGAAGCTCCTGCGTCTCGGGCGCGAATCTGCTCGTGCTCGACGAGCCGACGAACCATCTCGACATCGCCACGCGGGAGCGCATCGAGACGGCGCTCGACGCCTTCGCCGGGACGGTGCTCCTGGTCTCGCGCGACCGGCATCTGCTCGACCAGTCTCGCTGGAGCGAACCCTCGGTGATCGAGGACGGTGCCGCGACGCTCTACGAGGGAAACTACTCTACGCCGAGGAGAAACGACGCGCGGAGCTCCGCGATCAGTAGTCCATCGAGCACTTCGCCCGGTTCAGGTCGCGATGCAGTCCGCCCTGCCCCACGAACCCATCGCATTCGTTCACCGGGCCGCCGATCTCGTAGACCGCGAGCTGGATCGGGCCCACGATCGCCGGGAGCGAGGCGTTCTTCATCTTGATCTTGACGTAAGTTGGTCCCGGTCCACTTGAAGTCGATGCTCGAGACCCTCCGCCGAGCCGGGGCAGACAGTCGGGCGGAAGCGCGTTCGAGTAGTTCCGGTAGTGGTAGCCGTGGCCCCGGACCAGCCGTCGCGCGGATCGCACTTCGGCGTCGCGATCAGGTGCCGGGAGGTTCACGTCACACGCGCCGCGCCCCCCGCGCCCTCGTCGGTGATGACGACTCGCATCGGCTCGTAGCCCCGCTGGTTGCCGCCAAGGTCGTGCGCATGCGGAGCCCGCCCCGGCCCGGCTGTTCCAGGCGGCTCAGCGTGGCCTCTGGATCGCCACGCCGGCGGGGCACTCTCCCTCGTTGGCGACCGCCGCGAGGTGAGACGGTCACCCGCTGGCATCGGCTTCCAGCGGGAGCGCGGTGAACAGGTCGCGAAGGTCGCGCCGCCGTCAGGCTGTAGCCGCCGTCACCGTCTCCGCAGGTGTCGTCGTAGCGGAGCTCGAGGATGAGCGGCCAGGTCACCGTCGCGAGGTCGATCGGGGCGTGCTCGAGGACGAGCTGCTCGTTGCCGGTCGCGTAGTTGATCTCCTCCCGGTGGGACAGGATCGAGACCCCAGGCGTGAGCGGCGGGTCGCTCTGCGCTCGGCGAGCGCTGTTGTAGTTCACGATGGAGATGCCGGTGTAGTAGATGGCGTCCGTCACCGAGGTCAGGAGGAGGTTCTGCCGTCGTTCCCGGCGATCGCCTGCTCGGGCAGGGCGATCCGGAGCACCATGTCGCCGCTCCGAGCTGCAGGAACGCGGCAGGGCCCGACGTGACCGCGCTCGTCTCGAATGCGGTCGGCGTGACGCCCGGAATCGCGATGAAGACCCCGGGGAGTGCAGGTGGAGCGCTCCGCCCGACTCGTCCGAGGAGCCTGCGACCGGGCCGAAGAGCGGGCCCGGGACGCCGTCATCGAATTCTTCCACGACGTCCGCGACCCCGTCCTTCGGCCCCTGGATGTTGCCGTCCGCTTCGAAGCATCGATCGCGTAGTCGTAGACGTCCGCGCGCGCGTCCCTGAGAGAGAAGCGATGCTCGAGAGCGATGGCGGTGATGGGGCGCAGTGTCATGGGATCTCCTCGGTGTGGCGCGTGACGGGACGACGTCGCGTGGTTCTGCATATCCCGTCGAGGCAGGCCGTTGACAAGCGCTTGACGAGACGCGCCGGAGCCGGCCGCTCCACACCCGTGGTCCCGCCGTGGTAGACGGCCGGCATGACGGCGGTCTCGAGCGACGGCGAGCGTTCCGGACTCTCCACGGGGCGGCTGCTTCATGTGCCGCCCAATCCGTGGGACGCGGGCAGCGCGCGCTGCCTCCAGCACCCCGGCTCGCGCCCTGGCGACGACCAGCGCCGGTGCCGCACTCCCACTGGGGCTGCCCGACGGCCACGTCCCGCGGGACGACATGCTGCTCCCACATCCGCACCCTGGTGGACGCGACCGACCTGCCGGTGAACGCGGACTTCGGATCGGGCTTCGCCGACGACCCCGGCGCGGTCGCCGACAACGTGCGGCGCTGCGTCGCGACCGGCGTCGCCGGGCTCTCGATCGAGGACGCGACCGGCCGGCGGGCCACGCCGCTCTACGAGCTCGACGTCGCGGCGGCGCGCGTGCGGGCGGCGCGGCAGGCGATCGACGAATCCGGAGACGGACGTCGTCCTGACCGGGCGAGCCGAGGGGCTTTCGTCGGCGATCCCGACCTCGAGGGGTGATCCGGCGCCTGCGCGCCTACGCGGAGAGCCGGCGCCGATTGTCTGTTCGCGCCGGGCTCACGACGCGCGAGCAGATCGCCGCGGTCGTCGCGGCCGTCGCTCCGAAGCCGGTGAACGTCCTCACCCTGCCGTCGGCGCGCTTGACCGTCGAGGATTTCGCCGCTCTCAGAGTACGCCGGCTGAGCATCGGGAGCAGGCTCGCGCGCGCGCGCGTGGAGCGAGCTTCATCCGCGCCGCCCGCGAGATCGCGACGACGGGCGGTTCGACGCGCTGGACGAGGCCACTCCGCACGCGGAGCTCGATCGCTTCCGCTGCAGGACTCGACAGCGGCGCGGCGGGAGCCGCAGCTAGCACCGCGCCTGCGAGGGACGGAGCGCGTGGCGGATAGGCACCACACCTGCGACGACGCGAGTGGGCGGGGCGGACGACGATGCCGACTGCGCCGCGACGGGGCGCGGAGCCCGCGCCCCGTCCGGACTGCTAGCGCAGCCTTCGTGATCGCCCGCATCCGTCCCCGATGGCCGTCGGGATGATGCAGCCCCTCCGGGCTCCGGATCCTCGTCGATGTGCGGCCACCTCCTCGGCGCTCACGACCTTCCCTTGCCCGCGATCCAACCCGGCGTCAGACCGACGAAGATGCTGCGCGAAGCGCGCCGCCGCCGACCGAGTAGATCTCGTGGGTCAGCCTCGCAGGCCTCCGACGAGAGTACATCACGAGCGGAGTGACCGTCTCCGGAGAGAGGAACTCGGCGATCGGGCCGAGCAGCTCCTCGGTCATGCGGGTGCGCGCCGGTCGGCGCGATCGCGTTCGACCGGATGTTGTACGCGGCACCCTCGACCGAGAGGACGTTGCATGAGACCGACGAGCCCCATCTTGGCGGCGCCGTAGTTGCGTCTGTCCGAAGTTGCCGAAGATCCCCGCGGCGGACGACGTGAATACGAACCGCCCGTACCCGTTCTCCTTCATCACCCGGAACGCGGGCTGCGGGACGTCGAAGGCGCCCTTCAGATGGACGTCGATCACCGCCTCGAGGTCCTCCGGCTCGAGCTTCGCGAAGGTCTTGTCGCGGAGGATGCCCGCGTTGTTGATGACGATGTCGACCTTGCCGAAGGCGTCGACCGCGGAGCGGACGACCGCCTCGCCGCCTTCCGGGGTCGAGACCGAGTCGTGGTTGGAGATCGCCGCTGCCGCCGGCTTGCTCGATCTCGTCGACGACCTTGTCCGCCATGCTGTGACCGGATCCGGTGCCGTCGGCCTTCCCGCCCAGATCGTTCACGACGACCTCGCGCCACGCCGCGCGAACTCGAGGGCATAGGTCCTGCCGAGGCCTCCGCCACCTCCCGTGACGATGGCGACGCGACCGTCGAAGCGGATCTCACTCATGTCGAAAGCTCCTTCGTCCCAGCGGGCGGCTCGGGCTGCCGGTGGGGTCCCATCGGGTCGAGCCAGGCGCCCCGGAAAGTGTGGAATCTCGCCCTACCCCACGGCGCCGGAAGCTTCAAAGGGCCGCGCCGCCGGAGATCGGGCTTGAACGCATTGCCGCCATCAGAGAACATCGGCATTGCATGCATCGCCGCGAGTTCGTCCGCCTCGGCGCCGTACTCACCGCCATCGGGGCGCGCGCGGCGCTCGCGCCGTCCGCGTGGGCGCGTCGCCTGATCCGCGGCGGCATCGGTCCCCTACGGCGAGCTCCAGCCCCGAACGAGATCGGCCTCATAGCTTCCGCGGGACTTCGTCGCCCGCGAGGTCGCACGAGGGGCAGTCGGTCGGTTCGAGCTCGTATCGATGGCACTTCTTTCCCGACGGCGGCGCGACCTTCGTCGTCCCTGACGGCTGGATCATACGTGTCGAACAGCGAGGTGCCGAGGGCGGGTGGCGTCGGTGCGATCCGCTTCGACGCGCGGGCCAACATCGTCGACGCCTATCCGATCTGCACCGGGACCTCGACGAACTGCGCGGGCGGGCCCACCCCGTGGCAGGACCTGGCTCACCTGCGAGGAGATCGAGGCGGGTCACGTCTGGGAATGCGACCCGACCGGGCGCCAGCCGCCGAAGATCCGTCCCGCGCTCGGCACGTTCAAGCACGAGGCCGTCACCGTCGATGCCACCGAGGGGCGGCTCTATCTCTCCGAGGACGTCAGCGACGGACGGCTTCTACCGCTTCACCCTCGGCACTGGGGAGATCTCTCCGAGGGATTGCTCGAGGTCGCGGTCGTCGCGGCGTCGGGACGGGTGTCATGGCGGGAGATCCCGCGGCCGAACCCCGACGTCGTCGAGGGCGCCCTGCCGACCCGCTACCAGGTGGCGGAGGCGACGCCCTTCGACGGCGGCGAGGGCATCGCCTACGCGCAGGGACCACGTCTACCTCGGCACCAAAGGGCGACGACACCGTCTGGGACTACGACACGCGCGCGCAGAGCCTCCGTCCCTACTACCAGGCCGAGCGCGACCCGGCGCGCCAGCTCGTGGGCGTCGACAACCTCACCGTCTCGCGCGCGGGCGACGTCGTCGTGGCGGAGGACGGCGGCAACATGGAGCTCGTCCTGCTCACACCCGAGGGCGGCGCGGCGCCGCTCGTCCGAGTCATCGGTCAGAACGGGTCGGAGCTCGCCGGCCCGTCCTTCCGACCCTTCCGGGCAGCCGGATCTACTCTCAGCTCGCAGCGCGGCGGCCAGGGCGGCATCACCTACGATCAGGGGGCCCTTCCCGCGCCTACGTGAAGCGACAGCGCACGCTCGCGCATCGCCCTGCTTGACCAGGCGGCGGGCGCCGAGGCGCGACGGTCGTGGATTCGAGCGAGGCAGGGCTCCAGCGCCGCTGTGCTAGGATCGTCGTCCCGAGGGCCCGAGCAGAAGGTGGGTGAAGGCGATGGCGGGTGAGGACGACAAGCGGGCTCCGGTGTCAAACTTCGTCCGCCACCTCGTCGAGGAGGACGGCCGGAGCGGCAAGCACGGTGGCCGTCGCGACCCGCTTCCCCCGGAGCCGAACGGCTACCTCCACATCGGGCACGCGAAGAGCGATCTGCCTCAACTTCGGGCATCGCCGCCGAGCTACGGCGGCACCTGCAACCTCCGCTTCGACGACACGAACCCGACCAAGGAGGACGTCGAGTACGTCGAGTCGATCCAGAGCGACATCCGCTGGCTCGGGTTCGACTGGGGGACAGGCTGTTCTTCGCCTCCGACTACTTCGAGCAGCTCTACCACGTACGCCGAGGAGCTGATCCGCCGGGGCATGGCCTACGTCGACAGCCTCTCGCGCCGAGGAGATCCGCGCGCACCGCGGGACGCTGACCGAGCCGGGTCGCGACAGCCCCTATCGCGACCGCCCGCGCCGAGGAGAACCTCGACCTCTTCCGCCGCATGCGCGCCGGCGAGTTCCCGACGGCGCGCACGTGCTGCGCGCGAAGATCGACATGGCGTCGCCCAACATGAACATGCGCGACCCGGTGCTCTACCGCATCCGCCACGCGACGCATCACCGCACCGGCGACGCGTGGTGCATCTATCCGATGTACGACTTCGCGCATCCGCTCTCCGACGCGATCGAGCGCATCACGCACTCGATCTGCACGCTCGAGTTCGAGGACCACCGCCCGCTCTACGACTGGCTGCTCGACGAGCTGCCGGCGCCGAGCGCAGCCGCAGCAGATCGAGTTCGCGCGGCTCAACCTCACGCTACACGGTGCATGAGCAAGCGCAAGCTGCTCGACGCTCGTGCAGGCAGGGCACGTCGACGGCTGGGACGACCCGCGCATGCCGACGCTCGTCGGGCTATCGGCGCCGCGGCTACACGCCCGAAGCGATCCGCGACCTTCTGCGAGCGCATCGGCGTCGCCAAGCGCGACAGCATGGTCGACGTCGCGCTGCTCGAGCACGCGTCCGCGAGGACCTGAACCGCCGCGCGCCCCGCGTGATGGCGGTGCTGCGGCCGCTGCGCGTCGTGATCGAGAACTACCCGGAGGGCGCAGGTCGAGGAGCGTCGACGCGTCGAACAACCCGAGGACCCGGCGGCCGGCACGCGCACGGTGCCGTTCTCGCGCGTCCTCTACATCGAGCGCGACGACTTCCGCGAGGATCCGCCGCCGAAGTTCTTCCGGCTCTCGCCCGGGCCGCGAGGTGCGGCTGCGCTACGCCTACTTCATCACGCTGCACGGGCGGTCGTCAAGGACGCCGCGACCGGCGAGGTCGTCGAGCTGCGCTGCACCTACGATCCCGCGACGCCGCGGCGGCGACGCGCCCGACGGCCGCAAGGTGAAGGCGACGCTCCACTGGGTCTCGGCCGCGCACGCCGCGCCCGCCAGGAGGTCCGGCTCTACGATCGCCTCTTCACCCACGAGCATCCCGGACGCGGCGGAAGGCGACTTCCGGGACTACCTGAACCCGGAGTCTCCTCGTCGTCCGGCGCGGGAGAGCCGCGTCGAGCCCTCGCTCGCGGCGGCCGCGCCGGAGAGCCGCTGGCAGTTCGAGCGCCACGGCTACTTCGCGGTCGACCCGTCGTCGACCCCGGGGCATCTCGTCTTCAACTGGACCGCGCCACCCCTCCGGGACACCTGGGCGAAGATCGAGGCGAAGCAGCGTCCCGCCTGACGGCAGCGGAGCCGCCGCCGTCCACCCGCCCGACCTCCGTCAAGCGCCGTGGCGGGGCGGCGACCCTCGACGATCCCGTTCAGGGGACGTCGGCGAGCGCCTCGGGGCGGCTCACCATGACGTCATGCCCTGCGTCGATCTCCACGACGTCCACGGATCCGCCCGGAGATTCGCGGAGGTTGGCGATCTGCACGTCCTGCACCCTCCGGGCGGAGCGCCTGATCGCGGAGCAAGCGCAGGTACGTCTTCGGGAGGCTGCTCGGGATCCCGCGGCGGGAGACCGTCGTCGTCGAAGACCGAAGGCGCCTCCGGCCCCGCAATGCTCGAGCACGAACCGAGCCTGGTCCGGGTCCATGTCGTTGCAGAACATGTGGCGTCGAGAGGTCCTCGTCCATGCCCACACCGAGCGCGGCCAGGTCGCCGGCGCACGCCCACGCGCGACCGCCGCGCGCGCGTCATCTCGCGGACCTCCTCCGGAAGCGCGTCGATCATCGAGCCCGACTCGCGCGGATGAGGCAGGATACGAAGATCAGGTGCGCGACCTGCTCGGGGACTCGCCCGGCGATCTCCGCGATGGTCAGGCCACCCATCGAATGCCCGGACGAGGACGGAAACGCCCGAAGCCCGCCGCGTCCACGTCGGCGAGCGCAGAGCTTCGCGAAGTCGTCGAGGCCGATCCGCGCGATCTCGGCAGGGGACCTCGGCTGCGGAGCGCCGCGGACGACCTTGGGCGGCAGATCGACGGCGAGCGCCGGCGATCGCAGATGCGGGACGGTCCGGCTCCAGCACCAGGCCCCGTGCGCACCGCCATGCACGAGGACGATTCCGAGTGCGGAGGCCGTCATGGATGCTCCTTCCGTCCGGAGGTCCGGTTCCTACTGATGCTCCTTCCGTCCGAGGTCCGGTTCCTACTGATGCCCCTTCCGTCCGAGGTCCGGTTCCTACTGGATGCCGCTTCCGCGCGAGGTCCGGTTCCTACTGATGCCAAGCCCGCGCGAGTTCCGGTTCCTACTGGATGCTGCTTCCGCGCGAGTTCCGGTTCCTACGCCCTGCATCCGCGTCGCCTGGCCTCGTGCCGCGGGTCGCTGTCCTGCCGAGCGACTCTCCGATGGGGATACGCGGCGAGCCGGTTCACGCCCTGGGTCTGCGGCGCGGGTTCTTCCCGCCGCGCGTGGCACTGTTGGCTCGACTCGGAGGAGAGAGAATGCCCCTTGATGGACGACTACCGCGGGCGACTTCGATCCCGGCTTCGAGCCTCGCCCGATCTCCGCGGCGCGCCCGTCGTGCTCGCGCGCGAGTACATGCTCGCCGCTCATCTCCAGGACCGCGCCGGAATCCCGCAGTGCTCATCCGCCACGGCGCCGACGACATGAGGAAGCGTCGCGATCGAGGAATGGATGGGTGCGAGCCCGGATCTACACGCCTTCGCATGCAGCGGACCTTCGGCTTCGTCGGCGACGACGTGGCGACGACCGCCAAGGGGATGCAGCTCGACGTCGGCGCGCCGCATCAGTTCCTCGACTTCCGCTTCCGGGTGCTCGACGGCCGGAACGGCGAGTTCCAGCTCCCTACTGCGGCGCTCTCATGGACGTCGAGCCGCTCGGCGAGGAGATGGTCGTCGGGATGTGCCACGAGATCGAGGATCCGACCTTCGATGCGACGGCGGTCGCCACGAACCCAGCGCGCCCGCATGCGCCCGGATTCACCGCCCGCCGCGGCGTCCCGCCGACCGCCTGCCGCACTGTCACTGGCGGGTCACCATCGAGCCCCGACGTCGAGCCGGTCCACGAGATCGCGCTGACCGACGAGATCCGGAAGTCGCGCCTCGCTCGACTCCCGCTCCTGTCGGCGAAGCCCGCAGAGCCGGGTGGGTGGCGCGACTACGCGGGTCCATTCGACCCCGACTTCCAGCTCGAGGACTTCTCTCACGATGCGCTCCAGAAGGCTGCGGTGGGAGTTCTGCGTGCAGGGCCATCTCCTCGTGCGCGCGTTCATGATGACCGTCGCGGCGCGCTGGGGAGAGGAGGACGCCCGCACGATCGGGGGCGCGCAGTGGGTCGGGATCGCCGGGCTCTGCGGCCGAGCGGGCTGTGCGCGAGCCCTCGCCATCGAGGGAGACGACGCGGCGGCGATCGCGAAGCTCCTCCAGGTGCATCCGAGCTTCCACCCGCGGTCGTGCGCGGACCTCCACGTCGCGCTCGACGGCGGCGTCGTGCGCTGCTGGCTCGACGACTGCGACGCCCTCCGCGAAGGGGACTCTTCCTCCTGGTTCGCTCTCCTCGGCGGCGACGTCCGCACCGCGCTCTCCGACGCGATCGTGCGGACCGTCAATCCGCGCGCGCGCTGCCGCCCGGCTGACGTCCGGGGCGCCTGCGCGTCGCGTGGGCGGTCGAGATCGATCCGACGGCGGATCCCGCTCCCGGAGCCGGCCGAGGTCAAGCTCACGAAATACAGCAAGGGCGCGACCTTCGACTTCGTGCCGCGGCGCCCGCTCCGGAGCTGATGGTCGATCCGGCGGACGGCGGCAGCAAGGCCGCGGAGCGCTTCGAGGAGATCTCCGCCGACGAAGCTCGCATCGAGGAGCTGCTCGGCGCGCTCACCCTGGAGGAGAAGGTCACGGCCTCGGCGGCAAGGACAGCTGGCACGTCCCGGGGATCGAGCGCCTCGGCATCCCCGCGCTCAAGGTGACGGACGGACCCAACGGCGCCCGCGGCGACGGCCTCGCGGGGACCGGCGTCTCCTGCGTCTGCGTCCCGTGTGGCTCGGCGCTCGGCGCGACCTGGAAACCCTGCGCTCATCGAGCGCGTCGGCGCCATGCTCGGGGAGGAAGCGCACACCAGCGGGGCGCGTCTTGCTCGCCCGACGGTCAACATCCACCGCACGCCGCTCGGGGCCGCAATTTCGGAGTGCTACTCCGAAGATCCCTACGCGACTCGCGCGCATCGCCGTCTCCTTCGTCCAGCGGCGTCCAGAGCCGCGGCGTCGGCACGACGACGAAGCACTTCGCCGGGAAGGCGATTCGAGTTTCAGCGGATGACGATCAACAGCGCGATCGGCGAGCGCGCGCTCCGCGAGATCTGCCTCCTTCCCGTCCGAAGCGGTGGTCCGCGACGCCGGTGCCTGGGGCATCATGGCCGCTTACAACCGCTTGAACGGGTCCTTCTGCACCGAGAGCCACGAGCTGCTCGTGCGCATCCTGAAGGGAGGAGTGGGGCTTCCGCGGCCTCGCTGTCGTCCCCGGACTGGCTCGCGACCCACTCGACGTCAGCCGCGGCGCGGGCGGTCTCGACCTCGAGATGCCCGGGCCCCCGATCCACTTCGGCCAGAGGCTGGTGGAGGCGGTGCGCTCCGGCGAGATCGCTGAGAGCCTCGTCGACGACAAGGCGCGGCGGATCCTCCGGATGGCGGTCTGGACCGGCGCCTTCGCGGCTCCGCAGGAGGGACCGGAGCGGGCCAGGACCGGCCCGAGCATCGAGCGCTCGTGCGGGAAGCCGCGATCGAGGCGGCCGTGCTCCTCCGCAACGAGGGCGACTTTGCTGCCACTCGATCCGGGAGCCTGAGCGTCGCGGTGATCGGTCCGAACGCCGGAGTGGCCCGGATCATGGGCGGAGGCAGCGCCAACGTCGAAGCCACACTACTGGCGGACGCCTCTCGCCGCGCTCCGCGACCGGCTCGGGCCCGGGGTCGAGGTCGTCCACGAGCCAGGCTGCGCGATCCATCGCCACCTCGCCGCGGCTCGAGCGCGATCTCGCGACGCCGGAGGGCGAGCCCGGCATCGCCCTCGAGTACTTCGGCGGACACGACTTCCAGGGGGCGCCAGCTTCACCGCGAGGTCCGCGATCGCAGCCATCTCCGCTGGTTCGGTCGCTTCTCCGACGCCGTCGACCCGCGCCGCTTCTCCTGCCAGCGCGCGCGGCCGCTTCGTCCCGCGGCAGAGCGGTCCGCATCGGTTCGGCCTCATGCTTTCCGGCGTAGCGGCGCTCTGGGTGGACGGGCGGCGGCCTCGGCGGCGCGAGCCGCGACCTGCCGCGCGGCGACTCGTTCTTCGGCTTCGGGACCGAAGAGATCGTCGCGAGCGTCGACCTCGTCGCGGGGCAGCCCTGCGAGATCCTCCTCGAGTACGCGAACCAGGGAGCGCCCGACCTCGGCGGGGCGATGCTGGGGTTGCCTTCGAGCCTGGCCCCCGACGACCCGGCTCGACCGAGCGGTGCGGGCGGCGGCGCGGGCCGATGCCGTCGTCCTCGCCGTCGTCGGCACGAGCGAGGAGTGGGAGACCGAGGGGCACGACCGCGAGTCGATGGACCTCCCGGGGCCCAGGCGGAGCTCATCGAGCGCGTCGCGGCCGTCAATCGACAGGACGGTCGTCGCACTGAACGCGGGGGCGCCGATCGCGATGCCGTGGGTGGACCGCGCGTCCCGGCGATCCTCGACGTCTGGCTGGGCGGCCAGGAGATGGCAGACGCCACCGCCGCGATCCTCTTCGGCGATGCGGCTCCGTCGGGAAAGCTCCCGACCACCCTTCCCGTTCGCCTCGAGGACACTCCCGCCTTCCTCCACTACCCGGGCGAGGCCGGGGAGGTCGCCTACGGAGAGGGCGTCTTCGTCGGCTATCGCTGGTACGACACGCGGCGGATCGACCCGCGCTTCCCTGTTCGACACGGCCTCTCCTTCACGACCTTCTCGTACGGCGAGCCCCGCCTCTCCGCGGCTCACCTCGCGGCGGGCGCGCGATTGACGGTCGCGATCGACGTCACGAATACCGGCGCGCGGCCCGGGAGCGAGGTCGTGCAGCCTCTACGTGCGGCCCATCGCGCCGCGGCTCGCCCGCCCGTTCCAGGAGCTCAAGGCATTCGTCAAGATCGCGCTCGCCCCGGCGAGGCCGGGACGGCGCGGTTCGAAGCTCGACGAGCGCGCGTTCGCCGCCTGGGACCCGCGCGCGTCCGGCTGGGTCGTCGACGCGGGTCCGTACGAGCTTCCGCATCGGCAGCTCGTCGCGGCGAGACATCCGCCGGACCGCACGGGTGGAGCGCCGCGACCCCGGTTGACGCTTCATGGATCCCGGTGGCGCTTCATTCCGCATGGCTTCATTCGACGTAGCCGAGCGCGCGGAGCTGGCGCTCTCCGCTGGGCGTCGGCCTGGTCGGGAAGGGGCTTCGCCGCGAACGCCGGAGCGACCCGCTTGGCGCGATCGCGATAGGTGGACACCTCGGACGCGAGCGCGGTCAGGGCGGCGGAGGAGCTCGGCGACAGCGGGTTCCGCTCGTCCGGATCGGTCGTCAAGTCGAAGCACCGCACCGCGCCGCTCCCGCCCCTCGAGCATGCACTTCCGCTCCGGCCGCCCGACCCACGTAGGTGTGCGGCCCCTGTCCGCGACCGAACTGCGGCGACTCGCCGAAGACGACCTCCCGCCATGACTCCGGCGCCGGGGTCGCGCCCTCGATCAAGGGCGCGAGGTCCCAGCCGTCGCGCCAGCCGCTCCGTTCTCCTACCCCGGCCATCCCGAGGATCGTCGGGGCGACGTCGACGAGCGAGACCGTCTAGCTCGATCACCCGGCCGGCCGGGATCCGGCCGGGCCAGCGAAACAGCAGCGGCACGTGCATGACCTCGTCGTAGAGCTGGACGTGGAACACGAGCCTGTGCTCGCGGAACTCCTCGCCGTGGTCGGCGGTGACGACGAGGAGGTAGCGATCCCCGTCCGAGCAGGCCGTCGAGCCCGCCGACGAGCCGGGCGAGGTCGTCGTCGACCTCGCGCACCTCCTGCTCGTACAGAGCCGATCGGCGCTCGCCGTCGGCGGCGCCGTGAAGAGATCCCGGTAGGCGGGCCCCGGTGCGTAGGGGGCATGCACGGCGTAGGTGTGGACGAAGAGGAAGAACGGCTCGTCGGCGTGCGCGTTCGCCCAGGCGAGCGCACGCTCGAAGGTCCGGCGCGCCCCGACCTCGTGCCACGCGGTCGTCTTGTCCTCGACGTAGTGCGCGAAGCCGCGCGCGAATCCGGCCCGCGCCGTGATCAAGCCGTCTTCGGTGATCGCCGCGGTCTGGTAGCCGGCGCCGCGCAAATTCTCCGCGAGGGTCGGGATCGCCGCGGACAGCCGGGTGTTCGTGTAGACCCCGTGCGCAGCCGGATAGAGGCCGGTGAGCATGCTCATGTGCGCCGCGAGCGTGTTCGAGAAGGTGGTGAACGCGTTCTCGAAGAGAGCGCCCTCCGCGGCGATCCGCTGGAACTCGGGGGTCGTCCCCAATCCGTAGCCGTACGCGCTCATGCTGCGCGCTCGCAGAGTGTCGAGAGACACCAGGACGACGAAGGGCCGGCGCGGCTCGAGGCCGCCGGCGCGATCACTCGCGGGTCCGCCCAGAGCGGGAGCTGCGGGCGGTCGTCTCCCGGCGCGGATGCGCGAACCGAGAACCGGAAGCGCACGCTTTCCCCGCCAGGTCCGCGAGCGAGACGTCGGCCTCTTGCCAGCCGCGATCCTCGGGCCGGTGAGAAGGATCGAGCCGCCGGCGGTAGATCTCCGCGGTCGCCCCGCCGAGCTCCGCGTGGACCGCGAAGTCGACGGGCGCCGCGTCGATCTGCCAGGTGCGCTCCTCCGCCGCGATCGCGAAGCGGAGCCGCGCATCCGGAGGCAGCGCGACTCGTCGGGTCTCGAAGTCGCGGCGCCTCGAGCGGCGGCACGAGGACGTAGCTGAGCCACCGCGCTCTGCCAGTGCGGCAGCCCCCAGCTGCGGTCCGCACCCGTGGGCAGCGCGATCGCCGACCGCTCCGGCGCGGGCGGAGCGCTCGCCTCGGCGGGGAGGCCGGCGTGCTCCCGGAGATCCTCGAGCTGGGACGTCTGAAAGATCGCCCAGGGAGCGTCTGCGTCGTGCGTCGCGATGCGAGCCTCGCAGGGGCGTCGGGCTCCGACTCGTTCTTCCAGGGCTCTCCGCCGCAGACGACCTCCGCGGCAAGAGCTCGCGCGAGCGAGTGCACCGGCCTTCTCTCGTCCAGGAGCTCTGCTTGCTCGCCGGCCTGCAGATCGGCCGCGACGCCGTCCACGCCATCCAGAAGACGTGCGATCGGCGCGTAGCGCGCGTCGCCCGGTGCCTCGCGCACGCGCTCGCGAGCGCGCCGCCGGCGAGCGCGAGGACCTTCACCTCGCGGCCGCGGAGCGTCGCCTTCCGCGGCGCGGGGATCCTCGGGGTCCAGCACGCATGAGCCGCGACACCGGGATTCTGTTCGGCGGCGTCGACGAGATCAACCGCGAGCGCCCGCTTCGCTCGCTCCTCCGGATCTGGTCCTCGGACCCGGTCGTGCTAGGAAACACGAGGGAGGAAACGATGGAACCGCGTCGCAGCTTGAAGGCAGAGGACATCGACCTGTCGAACCCGCTCTTCTGGGCACTCCCCTCGAGGATCGGGAAGGCGCCTCGCGGCCCTTCGCGCCGACCGTCCGATCTCGTTCCACCAGGAGCCGGAGCTCCCGATCCTGCCGCGCGGCCCCGGATACTGGTCGCTCGTCAGGCATGAGGACGTGCTCCTCGCCAGCCGTACGCCGGAGGTCTTCTGCTCGGGACGAGGGAGCAACATCGGCGACATGCCGCCGGATCTGAACGATTTCTTCGGGTCGATGATCAACATGGACGACCCCGCCACGCACGGCTCCGCGGTATCGTCTCGCGGGGCTTCACGCCGCGGATGCTGCGCCGGCTCGAGGACGACGTCCAGCGCGTCGCCGCCCAGATCGTCGATCGGCTCCTCGACCGCGGCGAGTGCGACTTCGTCACCGAGATCGCGGCGGCGCTCCCACTCACGATCATCTGCAACATGATGGGGATTCCGGAGAGCCAGCACTCGTTCGTGTTCGACCGCACGAACGTGATCCTCGGGGGCCGGGGATCCCGAGTACGTCCCCGATCAGACGAAGATCATCGAGGCGATCCTCGGGGCGGGCTTCGAGCTGGCGCAGCTCGTCCAGGAGCTCGGCCGCGAGCGATCGAGGAATCCCACCGAGGATCTGACCTCCGCGCTGGTGAACGCCGAGGTCGACGGCGACCGCTTGACCGAGCAGGAGCTCGGCTCGTTCTTCGTGCTGCTCGTCGTCGCCGGGAACGAGACGACGCAGGAACGCCATCAGCCACGGGATGAAGGCCCTCTGCGACTACCCCGAGCAGCGCGCGATCTGGCAGCGCGATTTCGAGCGGCGTCGCACCGACGGCCGTCGAGGAGATCGTCCGCTGGGCGACGCCGGTGATCCACTTCCGCCGCACCGCTACGCGCGACACCGAGGTCCGCGGCCAGAAGATCGCCGCGCAGGCGACAAGGTCGTGCTCTGGTACAACTCGGCCAACCGCGATGAAGACGTCTTCCGCGACCCTTCCGCTTCGACGTCCTCCGCCAGCCGAACGAGCACGTCGGCTTCGGCGGACCCGGGCCGCACTTCTGCCTCGGGGCGCATCTCGCCCGCCGCGAGATCACCGTCATGTTCCGCGAGCTCTTCCGACGGCTACCCGACGTCGAGGTCACGGAGGCGCCGGAGCGCCTCTACTCTCTTCTTCATCCACGGCCTGAAGCACATGCGGTGCACCTTCGGCCGGGAGGCGCGACCGCCTGAGCGGTCGCGCCTCGACCACGACCGACGACATCCCGGTCGTCCCGCTGCTCGTGCCGAGCCGGACGCTGCGGCCGAACGAGGTGTTCTTCGAGACCCGGAACTACCGCCCGCAGGTGCACTTCCAGTTCCGCCGCAATCGACCCGGGCATTACGAGTTTCGACTGAAGCCTCGACCGGGGGCTGAGCCGCGCCGTCCCCGCGCTCTGCACCGGCGCGCACGAGACATCGATCGCGCGATCGCGGCGAACGCGCCGAGCGGCCCGGGCGTTCTCCAACGGACGGAGGCGCCCGGGTCGCTCGCGCTCAGCGCGCGGTGATGCTCGGCCAGAGCGCGTCTGCTCCCGCGGTCAGGACACGTGCCCCGAGGCGCTCGGCCCACTCTTCGCCCGTCCCGAACTCGCTCCGCCAGGCCCAGAGCCGGCGCGTCGCGAAGTGGAGCGAGTGCTCGTAGGTGAAGCCGATCGCGCCGTGGACTTGATGAGCGATGCGGGGCCCGGCCTCGGCCGCCTCGCCGACGACGACCTTCGCGCAGGCGATCTCGAAGGTCGGGTCTCCCGGGCGCCCGATCTCCCCGAACGACCCCGCCTCGTCGACGGCGCGGAAGGCCAGCTCCGCTGCCGTCCCCGCCGCCGCGACGTGCGAGGCGAGGCGCGCGAGCTCCTGCTGGATGATCTGGAACTTCCCGATCGGCCGGCCGAACTGGACTCGTTCGTTCGCGTACGCGACGGCGAGGTCGAGGATCGCCTCGAGAGCGCCGGCCATCTGCGCAGCGCGCATCATCGCGCCGAGCGACCCGAGCACCGTCGCGGGGAGCTCCGCGCGACCCTCGGCCGAGGGCGTCACCGCGACGCGGAGATCGTCGCGAGGCTCGAGCGCGAGGTTCCGGCCGGGGCGCACCTCGGCGCCTCCGAGCGGGATGATCGCGATCGTGACTCCCGTCCCCGTCGGCACGACGACGACCGCGTTCGAAGCATGCCGTCCCCAGGGAACGCGGCCGAGGGTCGCTCGATCCGACCGCTCCGGAGCGCGGTCGAAGGGAGCGGACGCGGTGCCACCGCGAGAGGACTGGCCGGAACCGCGAGCCCGGCCCGCGTCAAGAGCCAGCCGGCGAGCAAGGTCTCGGCGACCGGCAGGGGAACGCAGTGACGGCCGGCCGCGTGAGCGACGACGAAGGCCTCGCGCCAACCCGCGCCCGCTCCGCCGGCGCTCTCCGGAAGGTGGGCGCGGAGCAGCCCCGCCGCTTCCACCGCTTCCCACAGACCCGTGAGCCATTCGCCGCTCTCCGCCGCGACGATGCGCTCGCGGGTGACCTCCTCTCCGAAGAGCCGCCCGACCGTGTCGGCGAGGAGCGCCCGGATCTCGCTCGTCGCGTCGTCGGAGCTCGCGGACCGCGTCGCCTCGCTCATCGGAGCCCCAGGCCCCGCGCGATGATGCCGCGGAGGATCTCGCGAGTGCCGCCGCGGAGGGAGAAGGAAGGGGCGTTCTGCGAGAGGTGCGCGAGCACACGCTCGAGATCGCCGGCGCCCCTCGTCGGTCCGCGGCTCGATCGCGACCAGGCCCTGCGCGATGCCGGGAAGGTCCTGCTCGTACATGCCGCCGAGATCCTTGACGACCGCGGCCTCGAGCGCCGGGTTCCCGCCCGCAGCGAGGAGGCCGGCGACGCTCGTCGACATCGCGCGCAGGGTCGCGAGCTCCGCCACCTGACGGCCGATCGCGACTTGAGCCCTCCCCGGCGCCGCGGCCGAGCGCGCGAATCAGCTCGGTCAAGAGCGGATGGCACGAGAGGTAAGCGCTCGGGCCTGCTCCGCTCATACGCCAGCTCGGCCATCACCTGCGCCCAGCCCCCGCCCTCGGCCCCGATGAGCGAGTCCTCGGAGATGACCGCGTCGGTGAAGATCACCTCGCAGAAGTGGTCGTTCCCGGCGAGGTCGCGGATCGGGCGCACCGCGATGCCGTCGGTCCGGAGGGGGACGAGAAGCTGCGAGAGTCCCCGTGGCGCGCATCCGCCGCGCCGCCGGTCCGGAAGAGGCCGATCATGAAGTCCGACAGCGCGGCACCGCTCGTCCAGAGCTTCGTGCCGTTCAGGCGCCATCCCCGGCGACCCGCTCGGCCCGACTGCGGATCGAGGCGAGATCCGAGCCCGAATCCGGCTCGCTCATACCGATGCAGAAGAAGATCTCGCCGCGGCAGATCGGCGGCAGCAGGCGCTCGCGCTGCTCCTCGGTGCCGTAGCAGGAGGAGGAGCGGGCCGCTCTGGCGGTCGCCGACCCAGTGGGCGCCGACGGGCGCACCGGCTGCGAGCATCTCCTCGAGCACGACGTATCGCTCGAGCGCCGGTACGCCTCGCCGCCGCCGCAGCGGCGCGGCCAGGTCATCCCGATCCAACCCCGCGCGGCCACCTTGCGGGCTGAAGGGCCGGGTCGCCGCCCATCCAGGTGAAAGCGCGCCGAGCGGTGGGAAAGTCGGCGAGCTCGGTGGAGAGAAACTCGCGGACCTCCTCGCGCAAGCTTTCGGCGGCTGCCGGCAAGCGGCAGAGCTCGAAGCGGAAGCGCCCCACGACGCGTTCTAGCCTGGCTTCCCGGCCGTCGACAAGCTCAGGGGCTCGCAAGGCGCGATCGCGAAGTAGAACGCCGCTCGAAGGAGAAAACCCCGCGCTCGGGCGGAGGGTGACGACCGTCAAGCGGACCGCCTTCGCCGCGCTGGTTGCGCGCATGGACTCTCCGACGTAGCCCATGGGGCGATGCAGGAAAGGTACGACTGAGATCCAGGGGCAGCTCACCGGACCCGGCGGTCCCTTCGAGATCGGCGAGGAGAACGTCCTCGGCGAGCGAATGCCGGTGTTCAAGCGACGCATGCGCTCGCTCCGCGAGCTGCTCGCTGCCTCGGAGGCACACGGTGCCTCCGAGGCGCATCGTGCTCGACGATCGGCGGATCCGCTATGACCAGCATGGTTCCAGCTCGTCGCGCAGCGGCGCGCGCGGCTCCGGGAGCGCTACGGGTAGGACCGGGCGACCGCGTCGCGATCCTCGCCGAGAACCACCCGGAGTGGATCATCGCCTTCTGGGCGACGGTCAGCTCAGGCGCGCCATCGTGGCGGCGCTGAACGGCTGGTGGACGGCGGACGAGATTCGCTACGGCCTCGAGCTCAGTCGACCGAAGGTCTTGATCACCGATCGAAAGCGGCTCGCCCGTCTCGGCGCCCCCCGCGCGGCCTCCAGGTGATCGAGATCGAGTCCGACTTCCCTTCCCTGCTCGCATCCGGCCCGGCGGCAGCGCTTCACCGACGTCCCGATCGCGGATGACGATCCCGCCGTGATCCTGTTCACCAGCGGTACGACCGGACGCCCCAAGGGTGCGACAGGCAGCCACCGCGGCATCCTCGGGTTCGTCCAGGGCTCGATGCTGAGCGGGCTCCGCTCGATGATGCTCGCGGCCGAGGACCAGGCGAGCAAGCCGCTCGAGCGGCTCACGACCGCTTCGCTCGTGACCGTCCCCGCTCTTCCACATGTCGGGTCTCTACGCGAACGCCGTCATGATGCTCGCGGTCGGAGCGAAGACGGTGTGGCGCCTCGGCCGGTTCGACCCTGATCGACGTGCTCCGGATCATCGAGCGCGAGCGCATCACGAGCTGGGCGGGCCTGGCAGCATGGCGCCGCGGGTGCTGAACCATCCCTGACGTCGGGCGATTCGATCTGTCGAGCATCCGGAACCTCGGCTCTGGCGGCGGCACCCACGAGCCTCGACGTTGCAGTCGCGAATGCGAGCGGTCGCCCCGAACGGCCGTCAAGCAGTCGGGCTCGGCTACGGGTCGAGCAGAGTCGGTCTCGGTGGTCGCGGTCATCGGGGGCGCGGAGCTCGAGCAGCATCCGACGCCGGTCGGCCGCCCGCAGCCTCGCCATCAGGTCGAGATTCGCGACCCCGCTGGACACAAGCTCGGGGAAGGCGAGAAGGGCGAGATCTTCGTACGCGGACCCTTCACGATGCTCGGCTACTGGGGCGATCGAGAGGCGACCGCAAGGGCGATCCTGCCGGGCCGCTGGCTCGCCACCGGTGACGTCGGGCACGCTCCGGGACGGCCGGCTCTACATCGATTCACGCGCCCGCGACATGATCCTCCGCGGTGCCGAGAACATCTACCCGGTCGAGATCGAGCACCGCCTCGAGGAACACCCGCAGGTCGCCGAAGCGGCGGTGATCGGCGCCGACCACCCCGAGCTCTGGCCAGGAGGTCAAGGCGATCGTCGTCCCCGCGAGCGGGTGCGCCCGGACCCGGATCCGGCGGACCTCGCGGCCTGGGTCGGCGAGAGGCTGGCGCCCTACAAGGTCCCCGCGCACTGGGAGATCCGCCCCGAGCCGCTCCCGCGGAACGCAGCCGGCAGGCGTGCTGAAGACCCGTGCTCCGCGGGGAGGCGGCAGCGAGCGCATCCATCGAGGAGTGACGGCTCACCCAGGCGAGCGACGCGCCTCCGCGAGCTCCAGGCCGTCGATCAGCGCGTTCCGGAGCTCGCGCGGATCGATCACCTCGTCGACGCCCATCCCCGCGGCCATGCGCCACGCCGCCTGGGACTGCTCGCGCGCGAGCCGGACGCGCTCGGCGTCGTCGAGCTTCGCCGAGCGGCCGCCGCTCGAGCGCGGGCATCGCCCCGAGCGTCACGCAGGGGAACGCGTAGGTGAGGCGTCTGCCGGTCGAACGGGTTCTGCGCCATCGATCGACGTCCCGAAGCCGAACGCCTTCCGGAACGTCACGTGGAGCTTCGGACCGCGGAGCCGGCGCTGCGCGCGTGTACATCTTTCCGCCCCACTTGAGAATGCCTTGGCGCTCCGCCGCGGTCCCCGCCATGATCCCGGGTTGTCGGCGAGGAACACGACCGGCAGCCCGAACGGAGCCGACGGTCGGCGAGGAAGTCGGCATCCCTTGATCGCGGCGGCGCTGTCGATGGCGCCGGCACCCTCCGCCGGGTTGTTCGCGACGATCGCGACGGCGCGACCGCCCAGGAAGGCGAGCGCGGTGATGAGCGGCTTGCCGTAGAGCGGCTGCACCTCGAGGAGCGAGCCGTCGTCGACGAGGAGATCGAGGACCCGGTGCATGTCGTACGGACGGCGCGGGTTCACCGGGATCACCTCGAGGATGCCATCGAGGAGACGCCGCGCCGCCATCGACACTCGCGCCGCGGCGCGGCGCCGCCCGCGCTCGACGGGAAGTACGAGAGGTAGCGTCGCGCGAGCGCAATCGCGGCCGGATCGTCCGGCACGCGGTTGTGCGCGACCCCGAGACCTCGGCGCACAGCGTGGCCCCGCCGAGCTCCTCCTTCGTCACCTCCTCGCCGGTCGCGCTCTTCACGAGCGGCGGGCCGCCGGTGAACATGCAGGCCGACTCGGTCATGATCACGAAGTCGCTGAGCGGTGCCGTGAGCGCGCCGTGCCCGGCCGACGCGCCGAGGACGAGGCAGACCATCGGCACGTGGCCGGAGAGGTCCGCGAGCGCGAGCAGATCGTTCGGAGCGCGCCCGCCGCCGGTATCGGTCAGCCGGTGGCCCGCCCCGTCGAGCATAAAGACGAGAGGAAGACGCTCCTGAGCGCGAGCTCGCAGATGCGGTAGCGCTTCGCCATCGACCCCGAGCCGATCGAGCCGCCGAGCACGGTGAAGTCCTCGGCGCCCGCCAGCACCGGCCGGCCCGTCGATCTGCCGAAGCCCGCGACCAGCGCATCGCCCGGGACGTCGCGGCCGCCGACGAGCGTGCCGACCTCGACGAACGGTCCCGGATCGAACAGCAGGTCGATGCGCGCGCGCGCGTCGAGCTTGCCGCGCGCCGTGCATCAGGCGGGCGATGCGGTCGCTCCCGCCCATCGCGCGCGCCGCGCGCCGGCGCTCCGCGAGCTCCGCGAGGAGCGCGTCCCACTCGCTCATGGAGCGGCCGTCGACGCCGCGCGGATCGCGCAGACGATGTCGACGACCGCTTCGGGCTCCGCCTCGTTGTACAGCACCATGCTCGTCCGCCCCGCGAAACCGTTCCGCTTCGACCAGGCGGCGCGCGACCTCCGCAGGCGTGCCGCTCACGCCGACGACGTCGAGCATCTCGTCGCTCACGCGCTCGGCCATTCCCGGCCAGCGCCTCCTTGGAGAGCCGGTTCAGCTCGGGCTGGAGGTCACCCCAGCCGTGGTGGTCGAGAAAGACCTTGTACGCCGGCGTCGAGCCGTAGAACGCGATCTGCGCGCGCGCCTTCCGCGCGCCGTCTCGATCTGCTCGTCGGTGCCGCCGACCATGGTGATCGTCTGGCGCGGACGACCTCGACGCGCGCCGGACGCGCGCTGCCGATCGCGCGAGGCCCTCGGCGAGGGCCGGCAGGGCGACCGCCCTCACGAAGTCGGGCGAGTGGAGCGGATGGACGATCCAGCCGTCGGCGACCTCGCCCGCGACGCGAATCATGCCCGGGACCGAAGCCCGCGAGGAAGACGCGCGGCGACCCGAACGGGTTCGGGCCCGGGCTGAAGAACGGCGTCATCAGGGTGTGCCGGTAGAATTCGCCGCGGAAGTCGAGCCGCGTCGCCCTGCGACCACGCTGCCCAGATCGCGCGGAGCGCGCGCACGAACTCGCGCATGCGCGCGTTTGGACGCGACCACGTCTCGCTGAAGCGCTCTCGATGTGCGGCCGGATCTGCGAGCCGAGGCCGAGGATGAAGCGGCCCGCGCGACGCGAGCTGCAGGTCGTTCGCGAGATAGGCGCACACCATCGGATTCCGGGCGAAGGCGATCGCGATGGCCGTCATGAGCTCGATGCGCTCGATCGCGGCCGCCGCGAGCACGAGCGGGACGAAGGGATCGTGCGTCCCCTTCGAAGCTCAGCACGCCGTCGAAGCCTTGATCCTCGTAGGCGCGGGCCGCGCGCCCGGCCTCGGCCAGCTCGTCTCGCGAGGAGCGCTCCATCGAGCCATTCTGGATCCTAGATCCGCTTTCCGGTGTCGATCGCCGGCGGGATCCACCCGGGGAGCGCTTCTCGGCGAACGCGCGCATGCCCTCGCGCGCCTCCGGGCCGAAGACCGACGCCTCGAAGGTCATCCGGTCGACGTTGCCGTAGCCGCCGTTCAGGATCCGCTTCACGTGGAGCCGCGCATCCGGCCCGGTCCGGCAGGATGCCCTCGGCGACCTGCGCGGGCCTCCGTCGAGAAGGCGATCGTGCGAAACGACGCGGGCGACGAGCCCGATCGCGAGCGCCTCCGGCGCGGCCACGCGGCGCCCGGTGAACAGCAGATCGCGAGCGCGCGCGAGGCCGATGTGCGGCGGCAGGTACGCGGCGTATCCGGTGCCGGCGATGCCGAGGAGGAGCTCGGGAGCGCGGAAGGTCGCGCGCTTGCGCCTCACGACCGCGACGTCGGAGAGCATCGCGATCAGGAGCCCGCCGCCGAAGGCGATCCCGTTCACCGCCGCGACCACCGGCGCGCGGCTCGTGCGGGATCGCCTCGAACGGCACGACGTCCTCCGCGGAGAGGCCGGCGAGCGCGGGGTTCGTCCTCCGCGCGTGCCGCGGCAGCTCGCCGCCCGGCGCGAACACGTCGCCGCGTCCCGGTCAAGATCAGCGCGGTCGGGTGCTCGCGCCGATTCACGAAGGCGACGGCCCGCTTGATCCCGTAGTACATCGCCGACGTCAGCGCGTTCCGCGCCTGCGGCCGCCTCGATCGTGCACCAGGCGAGGTGCCCGTCGACCCCGCAGCGAAGGAAGGGCGTGCCCAGATCCACTCTCTCTCCATGGCTGACCTCGCGGAGATGCCTACCGGGTCGCGGCAGGGGCGTCCACTCCGCATCGCGGCCGCGCGTCTTGTCCAGCGGCCGGTCGCGAGCCAGCCGAGCGTCACCGTCGTCGTCACCGCGCCGGCCACCGGGTTGATGCCCAGAGGCCGCTCGGTCCGAGGGCGGTCGCGCGCACCGACAGGACCGCGAGTGGCAGGCTGACGAGGAGCGTGCCTCCGAGCGAGATCAACATCGGCACGTAGAAGTCGCCCGCGCCCTGGAGGCACCGCATCACCACGAGCTGAACGCCCATGATCGCGAAGCTCCCGCCCAGGAAGAGGAGGTACTGCGAGCCCACCCGCACGACCTCGGGGTCGCCGCTCACCGCCGCGAGGATCTCTGCGCGAAAGATCACCAGCACCGTCGCCGCCGTCCACAGAACCCTCCGTGCACGAGGATGCCGGTGCCGACCGCGCGCCAGGCGCGCCACGCGTCGCCGGCGCCGAGGGCTTGACCCACCTGCGTCGCGCTCGCCGAGGCGAGCGGAAACGAGACCAGCGGCACGATCATTCCGACGCGGAGCCCGATCGAGTACGCGGCCTGGACGGCGCTTCCGGAATCCTCCTCGTCAAGCAGCAGGTACACGAACGTCGTGATCACCATCCCGAGCATCTGGAGGGCCGGCGCCCACGAGAGCCCGACGATCTTGCCGAGAAGATGGACGTCGGGCCGGAGCGCGCCGAGCTCCAGTCGAACGCGGCTCCGGCCCCGAACAGGACCCACATGCCGACGGCGAGCGCGAAGATCTGTCCGATCGCGACGCCGATCGCGGCGCCGCGGACTCCGATCGCCGGCAAGCCCAGGCGCCCGAACATGAGAGCCCACTCGATGTACCAGGCGATCGGCGTCCGTGCGAGCGTCACGAAGAGGCCGGTCGTCGTGTCGCCGGCGCCGATCAGGATGGCGCGGAAGAGCATCGCGCCGATGAGCCCGAACGCGAGGAGAGCTGCACGCGGAGATAGGGACGCCGTACGCGGCGAAGCTCGGCTCGGCCCCGGTGACAGCGAAGAGCTGCTCGGCGAAGAGCCCTCCGGCGAGCGCGACGACGAGCGCGAAGGCGGCCCCGACGACGAGGCTCTGGGCCGCGGTCCGCTCGGCTACGTGGCCCGGGTCGTCGGCCCTGGACCGGCGATCGCGACCAGCGCCTGGTGCCGGAGCTCGCCCCCATCATGATCATGAGCACCACCTGCCAGGACCGTTTGATTGACGATGATCACCGCGGCCATCGCTGCGTCGCCGAGGCGGCTCAGGAAGGCCAGGTCGACGATCTGGTAGACGATCGCTCCGGCGAGGTTCGTCGCGAGGAGCGGCAGTGGCGAGCACGAGCAGCGAGCCGAGGAGATCGCCGCGGGTGTGATCGCGGTCGCGCCAGCGCGAGATGCGGCCCGCGGCCGGAGCGTCTCATCCGGCCCGTGCTCGACCATCCCGGCGTCGCACGGCGACGACCGCGGCCCCGCCGATCGTGGAGGATGCGGAGATCGCCGAAGGGGCGCCGACGCCCGCTGTTCGCAACGCCAGCGCCCACCGCGAGCTCGCTCGCGGGATCGCAGAACCGCCCGAGCCGCCGAAGCCGAAGTGCCCGAAGCCCTGCGGCAGCGTCCCGCGATGCGTCGTCGCGGCGCGGTGGAAGCCGAGTCGCCAGTGCATCGGGAACGGCATGACCCGGATCGAGCCGCGCGCGCTCGATCTGGTCGCGCGGCGAAGGGCGTCGGCGGAGAGGATGCGGGCGCCGTCGAGCTGCCGCCCGCGCCGAGCGCCGCGTAGAGGCGCGCAGAGCGAGCGCGCGGTGAAGTGCCCATTCGCAGCCGGGATCGGCACGCGCCACCGTCGCGTCAGCGGAGAAGTCGAAGTCGCGGATGCCGTGGGGGCGATCGCGTCGACGATGTAGCGCGGGTTGATCGGGAGCGGGAGCCCGTGGAGAAGGCCCTCGACCCAGCCGCCGACGCGCCGCGCTCGCGGACCGGGGCTCGGCGGCAGGCGCGGTGGGACGAGCCGCGCGATCCGCAGGAGCAGCTCTTCGGGAACGCCCACGTAGAGAGCCGTCGAGGCCGAGCGGCTGCGCGAGGAGCTCGTCCAGGAGGCGGCCCAAGGGTTGGCCGCCGACTCGCTGGGCCAGCTCGCCGACGAGCCAGCCGAACGTCAGGCGCGTGATAGGCGCTCCGCGGTCCCGGCGGCAGCGACGGCTCGCCGCGCGCGAGCACGTCCGTCATGTACTCCCAGTTCGAGCATGCGGCGCGCGTGACCGATGCGCGGCCGGATGTCGTGGAGCCCGGCGCCGTGCGGACAGGAGCTGACGGACGGTGATGTCCCGCTTCCCGCCCTGCGCGAACTCAGGCCAGTACCGCGAGACCGGGTCGTCGTAGTCGAGCTCCCCGCGGTCGACGAGCACGTGGACGAGCGTCGACATGACGCCCTTCGTGGTGGAGAAGGACGGCGCGACCGTCTCGCGCTCCCAGGGTCGTCCGTCGCGGTCACGCGGTCCCCGCCCACAGATCGACGACGCACTCGCCGCGATGGTAGACGCGAGACCGCCGCACCGCCGCGCGAGCGCTGGAGCTGCCGCTCGAGCACACGCGCGACGCCCTCGAACTCCGAGTGCCGGAATCTTGCAGAAGCACGCGGGACCCGCGCGTCCGGATAGCCGAGGGCGGACTCGATCGCTACGCGGGTGCCGCGACCCGCTGCGCTGCAGGGAGTCGCGCACCGCTGCCTCGACGGCGGTCCCCGCGAAGAAGCGGTCGTCGCGGCCCGGCCCACAGTGCGGTCGGGTTCGCGAAGGTGAAGTCGCGGAAATCGCGCCTCGTCGAGGAGGCCGTCCTCCACGAGCTCGAAGGCCTCGCACGAGCATCCTCGCTCATGTCGGGCACGTCCCAGTGTCCGATGTCGGAGCTGAAGATCGCTCGGAGGCGCGCGCCGAGCGGGTTGCTGTCGCACGTCGAACGCGCACGCGGTCGATCGGGTCGTCGGCCTCGCAGCCGAAGAAGAAGCGCTCGGTACGAACATCTCGCGGATGTCCTCCGACGCGCGATCCCGCACGGCCGCGAACTCGTCGATGCGGGCGCGGTCCTCGGTCGGGTCGCGCAGCACCTGAGGCCTCGTCGAGCCCGGCGCGAGTCGACGCCGGAAGAGCTCGGGCGCCGTACTTCGGCGAAGAGCTCCATGCCGAGACGGTGGACGATCAGAGCCGCCGGGGTCGTAGTGCGTCGATCGCTCGCGGTTCGCGCTTCTCCCAGTGCCCGATCAGCCCCGCGTAGAGATCGCGCGCCCAGCCGACGCCGCCCTCGAGAAACGCGAAGCGAGAGGCGCGGGAAGCGCCACGGCACGCCCGCCGAGGAAGAGCGAGCGTGCAGGTCGCCTCATCCCGCGACGCGAACGTTGCCGATGATGGTTGTGCATGTAGTTCGGATCGGAGCGCGCGCCTGTCCCAGCCCATGCCCGAGCGAGTGAAACGTCGGGCGCGACGCCGAGCTCGCGCGCAGCGCCGCCAGAACGGGTCGTAGTCGTGCTGCGCTGTCGAGGCCGAGCGTGTCGATCCAGCGCGCCGCGCGCGGCGGGTTCGCGACGGGAGCGGACGCGCGATCGCCGCCGCCGACGAGCTACGCGACGCGTCGATGCCGAGATCCGGTCACCGCGTGGTCGAGCTCGGCGATCGCCTCCGCCGGCGTGTGCATCGGGCACGATCGCGACCGGCGACGAGGCGATCGCGGAGACCGGCGCACGCCTCCGCCGCGACCTCGTTGAAGGCTCGGCAGGAGGCGCGGCGCACCTCTTCGTCCGCGATGCTCATCGCGAAGAGACCCGTAGGTCGGATAGAGCACGGCGAAGTCGATCCCGAGCGCATCGAGGCGCTCGTAGAGCAAGCCGCGGCAGCATGGCGGTCGCGCGGTCGAGCGTGTTGCGTGCCGGGGAGACCCCACCAGGGGACGCGGATCGCGCCGAGCGCGCGCTGCTGCACGGCGTCGAGCTGGCGGATCAGACGAGCGGCGCCCAGGGTGGTGTCGAGACGCTCTGCACGGCGCGCTCGCCGGCGAGCTCACGGAGAGACGCGCGCACCGCGGGAGGGAACTCGATCAGGTGACCGTCCGAGTCGATCACCGGATGATCGAGTTGCCGCGCGCGAATCCGCTGCGACGGCGGCGCTCCTCGCGCTGACGACGGAGGCCATCCCGCCTGACATACGTCACTTGACACCCGTCGTCAACGCGCGAGAGTCGCGGCATCGAGCGAGAGTGGATTCATGCGCGACGGAGGCGAGCCATGCTGGATGTGGTGATCAGCGGCGGCACGGTGATCGACGGCACCGGAGCTCCGAGACGAGCGGCCGACGTCGCGGTTCGCGACGGACGCGTCGTCTCGAGCGAGACGCGCGTGAACGAGCCGGCACGCCACCACGCATCGACGCGCGCGGGAAGATCGTCGCGCCCGGGTTCGTCGACATCCACACGCACTACGACGCGCAGGTCTTCTGGGACCCGGTCCTGAGCCCGTCGCCGCTTCCACGGCGTGACCACCGGTCGTGGGCGGCAACTGCGGCTTCTCGATCGCGCCCCTCGTCCCCGAGGCGGGCCCGTACCTCATGCGGATGCTCGCGCGGGTCGAGGGCATGCCGCTCGAGCCCTCGAGGCGGGCGTTCCTGGGACTGGCGGAGCTTCGGCGAGTACCTCGATCGCCTCGAGGGTCGCATCGCGGTGAACGCCGGCTTCCTCGTCGGCCACTCCGCGCTCCGCCGCGTCGTGATGGGAGAAGCGGCCGTCGGGCAGGAGGCGAGCGAGGCACAGCTCGATGCGATGGCGCGTCTGCTCGGCGAGTCGATCGCCGCCGGCGGGCTCGGGTTCTCCTCGTCGTTCGCGCCGACCCACAACGACGGCGATGGCAAGCCGGTGCCGTCGCGCTTCGCGACGCGCGAGGAGCTGCTGCGCGTTCGCGAAGGTCGTCGGGGAGCACCCGGGCACGACCCTCGAGTTCATCCCCGCGGTCGGCGCCTTCGAGGAGACCCACAAGGAGATCATGGCCGCGATGTCGCGCGACCGCGAACCGTCCGCTCAACTGGAACGTGCTCGCGGTGAGCTCTACAACGGCGATCTCTACCGCGGTCAGCTCGACGCGTCCGACTACGCGCGCAGCCGCCGGGGCGGACGCGTGATCGCCTTGACGCTGCCGCAATCGATGACGCTCCGCCTGAACCTCACGAGCGGCTTCATCTTCGACGCGTTGCCGGGATGGGGCGAGGTCATCGCTCTGCCGCTGCCGGAGCGGGAAGCGGCGCTTCGCGGACCCCGCCGTGCGCGCCGAGCTCGACCGGCGCGCCAACTCCGAGGAGGCGGGCTTCTTCCGCTTCTTCTTCGCGGCCTGGGATCGGCTGCTCATCGACGAGACCTTCGCGCCGGAGAACCAGGCCTTCCGCGGACGGACCGTCGGCGACGTCGCGCGCTCCCTCGGGAAGACTCCGTTCGACACGTTTCTCGACGTCGCGCTGGCCGACGATCTCCGCACGTCGTTCATGCCGCAGATGCCCGGAGACGACGCGGACACCTGGCGGCTCCGCGCCGAGGTCTGGAAGGACCCCAGGACGATCATCGGCGCCTCGGACGCGGGCGCTCATCTCGACATGATCGGACACGTTCAGCCTGAGCACGGCGCTCCTCGGCAGCGGGGTCCGAAGCACGGCATCCTCTCCTTCGAGGAGGCGATTCACCACATCACCGAGGTTCCGTCCCGGCTGTACGGCCTGAAGGAGCGCGGCCGCATCGCCGACGGCTTCCGCGCCGATCTCGTCGTCTTCGATCCGGATCGAGTCCAGCCCGGGCCGGTGCACACCCGGAACGACCTCCCCGGCGGCGCGGCTCGCCTCTACGCCGAGGCAGAGGGCATCGAGCACGTGCTGGTGAACGGAGTCGAGATCATCCGCGGCCAGTCGGCGACCGGCGCGTTCCCGGGCACGGTCCTCCGCTCCGGGCGCGACACCGAGACGGTGACCGCGCGTTAGTTCAACGAGGGGACTCTGTCCCCTCGCCCCATCAGGCTAAGCCCGACGGGGCCCCCACTCCCCGGCTCGCTTTCGCTCGGCCGCTACGCTGCGCGTGCGGATTCGAGTCTTGGTCGCAACTCCTAGCCCATCCGGCTAGTCGCAGGCCGGTTGCCGAGGCCCGGATCAGGGCAGCCTGACCCCGGCGAGGCTCCTGATAGAGCTGGATCAGGAGACCGTCGGGATCGCGCACGAAGCAGCTCACCACGCCTTGCGCAAAGCACATGCGCGACTCCTCGAGCACGTCGACGCCGCGGTCGCGGAGCGATTGGAGCGACGAAGCGAGGTCGTCGACCGCGAAGACCAGTCGGACCGGCGACCGGCCGAGGTCCGAGGCGACGTCAGGACGCGGCGCGTCAAGCTCGACCAGCTCGATCGCGACGCCGTCGCGAGCGACCGTGGCGGCCCGAGCCCGCGCACCTTCGTGCAAGAGGGCGCCGCCGGCGTCGCGAGCCCTTCGAAGCCGCGCACGGGGCCGATCTCGCAGCCGAGGGCGTCCCCGTAGAAGCGACAGGAACGCTCCGAGGTCGCTCACCCGGGCGAAATGTGAAGGAAGCCGACGATAGCCAAATCACGAGCTCCATCCGGCGCGAAACCGGCGTAACGCGTTGAAAGCTCGGGGATCAGCCGATACTTCTAACGGGGCGGCGCGACGTTGCATACGCCCGCAAGGAGATCGGTGTGTCCATCAGTGAGGTCCAGGGCGCCGGGACCGCGGCGAAGCCCGTCCGCGAGCTCGACACGGTGGTGGTGCGGTTCGTCGGAGATTCCGGCGACGGCATGCAGATCACCGGCACGCAGTTCACCAACGCCTCGGCCCTGGCTGGCGAACGACATCAGCACGCTTCCGGATTTCCCCGCCGAGATCCGCGCACCCGCCGGCACCTCGCGGGGTGAGCGGCTTTCAGCTGCACTTCGCCGCACCACCGCATCTTCACGCCCGGGCGACCAGCCCGACGTCCTCGTGGCCGATGAACCCCGCGGCGCTGCGCGCCAACCTCGAGGATCTGCCGGACAACGGCCTCCTGATCGTGGACCAGGAAGCGTTCAGCGAGCAGAACCTGAAGAAGGCCGGCTACGCCTCGAATCCGCTCACCGACGGCTCGCTCGATCGCTTCCAGACCTACCAGGTCGACATCACCCGCCTGACGACGCTCCGCGCTGCAGGAGAGCGGCCTCTCGACACAAGCAGGTGCTGCCGCTGCAAGAACTTCTTCACGCTCGGCCTGGTCGCCGTGGCTCTACCAGCGGCCCGACCAAGCCGACGACCGATTTCATCGAGCGCCGGTTCGGCAAGAATCGCCGAGCTGGCGTCGACGCGAACCTCCGCGCCTTCCGCGCCGGCTTCAACTTCGGCGAGACGTCCGAGCTCTTCGCGACGCAGTACGAGGTCCGCTCCGCCACGATCGCGCCGGGCCGCTACCGCAACATCACCGGCAACACGGCTCTCGGCGCTCGGTCTCGTCGACCGCAGCGCGCCGCGCGCGGGCTCCCCTCTTCCTCGGCTCCTATCCGATCACCCCGGCGAGCGACATCCTCCACGAGCTCGTCGACGTACAAGAGCCTTCGAGCGTCATCACTTTCCAGGCCGGAGGACGAGATCGCCGGCGTCGGAGCGGCGCTCGGCGCGGCCTTCGGCGGCGCCCTCGCGGTCGACCACGACGAGCGGTCCCGGGATCGACCTCAAGTCGGAGACGATCGGGCCTCGCGCGTCGAGGACCGAGCTTCCGCTCGATCATCACGCGACATCCAGCGCGGCGGCCCGTCGACCGGGCTGCCGACCAAGACCGAGCAGGCCGACCTCCTGGCGGCTCTGTACGGCCGCCACGGCGAGTCGCCGGTCCCGATCCTCGCGCGCCTCGACGCCCGCCGACTGCTTCGCGATCGCCCTCGAGGCCGGTCCGGATCGCCGTCAAGTACATGACCCCGGTGATGTCCTCCTCCGACGGCTACCTCGCCGAATGGCGCCGAGCCGTGGGCCATTCCGGCGATCGCGGACCTGCCCGAGCATCGACGTCCAGTTCCGGACCGATCCGACCGGATACTACCCGTACCTGCGAGATCCGGAGACGCTGCTCGCGGCCGTGGGTCGTCCCCGGGACCCCGGGGCTCGAGCACCGCATCGGCGGGCTCGAGTCGGAGTACCTGACCGGAAACATCAGCTACGCGCCCGCCAACCACGAGCAGATGGTGCGGCTGCGCGCCAGAAGATCGCGCTCATCGCGCAGCGAGATTCCCGCCGACCGAGATCCGCGGTCCCGAGCGCGGCGCCGTCCTCCTGCTCGGCTGGGGCAGCACCTACGGCGCGATCCGCACCGCGCACCGAGCAGCTCCAGGCGAGTGGCAAAGCGGTCGCTCACGTCCACCTGCGCTACCTGAATCCGCTGCCGCCCGACCTCGGCGAGATCCTGCGGCGCTACGATCGCGTGCTCGTCCCGGAGATGAACATGGGTCAGCTCCTGCGGCTCGATCCGGGCCGAGTACCTGGTCGACGCGATCGGCTACAACCAGATCCAGGGGCGCCCCTTCAAGGTGGCCGAGATCGTCGGCCGCGTCGAAGAAGCTCCTCGAGGAGAATTGACCGGATGGCATCGTCGACCGCCGGCGGCGAGGCGACCTCGAGCTGACACGCAAGGACTTCGAATCCGACCAGGAGGTGCGCTGGTGCCCCGGGTGCGGCGACTACGCGATCCTCGCGCAGGTGCAGAAGCGTGCTGCCCGACCTCGGCGTTCGCGCGCGAGAACTTCGTCTTCGTCTCGGGCATCGGCTGCTCGAGCCGCTTCCCGTACTACGTGAACACCTACGGCTTCCACTCGATCCACGGGCGCGCGCCGGCGATCGCGACGGGCCTCAAGCTCGACCCGCCCCGAGCTCTCGGTGTGGATCGTCACCGGCGACGGCGACGCGCTCTCGATCGGCGGCAACCACCTGATCCACTGCCTGCGCCGCAACCTCGACGTGAACATCCTGCTCTTCAACAACCGGATCTACGGCTTGACGAAGGGCCAGTACTCGCCGACCTCCGAGATCGGCAAGGTCACGAAGTCGACGCCCGCGCGGCTCGGTCGACCACCCGTTCAAGCACCTCGTCGCTGCGCGCTCGGCGCCGAGGCGACCTTCGTCGCGCGATCGATCGACGTCGAGGCGAAGCACCTGCAGGACGTCATCCGTCGCGCAGCACGCGCACCGCGGGCGCGTCGTTCGTCGAGATCCTCCAGAACTGCAACATCTTCAACGACGGCGCGTTCTCGCGACGTCACCGAGTCGCGACATCAAGGCCGATCACCAGCTCCTCCTGCGAGCACGGGCAAGCCGATGATCTTCGGGAAGGACCGCGACAAGGGCATCCGCATGAACGGGATGCGACCCGAGGTCGTCCGCCTCGCCGACGCGAGCCCGGACGAGATCCTCGTCCACGACACCAAGAACCCGGTGCTCGCGTACCTGCTCGGGCACATGACTCCGCCCGACTTCCCCACCCCGCTCGGCGTGATCTACGACGTCGATCGCCCGGTCTACGAGGACGCCGTCGGCGACCAGATGCGGAAGGCCCGCGCCTCTTCGGATCAGGACCTCTGCGCGTCTCCTCGCGAGCGGGGACACCTGGACGATCCCGCAGAGCTCGTAGCAGAGCCCGTCGAGCGGGTGGGGTCGGCCGTCGCCCGGGGCGACTCGATCGTGCGGTATGCCCTGCTCGTCGCCGGAGCGCTCTGCCTCTCGTCCGCGTTCCTCTGGGAGGCGGCGTGGCCGCTCGCGTGGATCGGCTTCGTCCCGCTGATCGCGCTCGCACCCCGCGCCAGCGACGTCCGCGCGGGCCGCACGCCTCGGCTGGCTGTTCGGATTCGTCGCCGAGTTCCCCGCTTTTCTCTGGCTCGTCCGCACCATCCACGTCTTCGGTGGCTTCCCGGCGCCGCTCGCGGTCGCGTTCTACCTGATCCTCACTGCCTACGGTGCGTGTCAGTTCGCGCTGTTCACCGCGGGCCTCCGCTGGGCCGGGCCGAGGCGCGAGCGGGCTCCTCGCTGCGCTCCTCTGGGCGGCGCTCGAGGTTCCTCTACCCGAACCTCTTTCCGTGGCGCCTCGGGCACTCGCAGCGCGCCGTGCCGCTGCTGATGCAGATCGGCGACGCGACCGGTCCCTACGGCCTCTCCTTCGCGATGATCTACCTCGCGGCGGCGCTCACGCGGGTCCGCGAGGGCTCCCGCGCCCTCGTCGGGCCGCTCGCCGTCCTCGCGCTGCTGATCGGCTACGGGATCTACCGCGAGGCCCAGGTCGACGCGATCGTGCGGGCGGCGCCGGCCGTACGCGTCGGCATCGTTCAGGGAAATCTTTCGCTCGACGAGAAGCGCCATGCGGACCACTTCCGCGAGAACGTCGCGCGCTACCAGCACCTCTCGAGCACGATCACACCGCCCCCGGATCTGCTCGTATGGCCGGAGTCGGTCGTCGAATGGGGCATCCCCCACGACGAGGCGAATCTCGACGAGCTCGACCCCCTGCCGGGCGCGACCACCCCGCTCATCTTCGGAGCGGTCTCCTACACGACGTCTCCGCGCTTCCGAGCCGCTCCGGAGAGGCAACGTGGAATGGTTCAACAGCGCGTTCCTCCGCTCGGCCGAGGGTCGCCTCACCGCCCGCTACGACAAGATGATCCTCATGCCCTTCGGCGAGTTCATCCCCTTCGGCTCGATGTTCCCCTGGCTCAAGGATCTGGGCCCGAACACCGGCGGACTTCACCGCCGGCCTGGGCCCGGTCCCCTCGAGGGTGACGCCGAGCCTCCGGGTCGGCCCGCCTCGTCTGCTACGAGGATCTGGTCGCCGGTCTGGTTCGCCGGACCGTCGACGCCGGGGCGACGGTGCTGCTCACCGTCGCCAACCTCGCGTGGTTCGGCCAGGGGACGGCGCTCTGGCAGCACGAGAGCTCTCGCCCTCTGGCGTGCGATCGAGAACCGGCGCTTCCTCGTGATCGCAACCAATACCGGACCTCTTCGGTGATCGACCCGGCGGGCCGGGTCGTCGCGAGCCTCCCGGTCGGGGAAGCCGTCGCTCGGGCAGTCGAGATCCGTCCGCTCACGGTTGTGACGCCCTACCGGCGTCTCGGGGACGCCTTCGGGTGGTTTTCAGTGGCGCTGACGGCCGCCCTCCTGCTACGGTCGAAGACACTCAGAATTGCACCGATTGCACGAAGGTTGCAGCTGCGATTGGCGCTCCGGGCCACCTGCGGGTGTGAGAAGCTTGGAGGTTCCCTGGCGTCCATCTTGCTCTCGAGGCGACGAGCCTCCTCGACTCCGCGTCTCGAACTTTCGAACCTCCCTGCGACGACAAGAACAGCTCGATGAGTGAGGTCATGGCCGACGCGCCACTCTCGCGCTGAGGCAAGCGGACGCACGATGTATCTGGAGTTCTACGGCCTCACCGAGAAGCCCTTCAACCAGACACCCGACCCGCGATTCCTCTACTGGAACGACGGCTATCGCGAGACGATCGCGAGCCTGACCTACGGGATCCGGGAACGGAAGGGCTTCGTCACCATGATCGGCGAGGCCGGCACGGGGAAGACGACCCTGCTGCGGAAGCTCCTCGACGACCTCGGGTCCGAGGTGCTCTCGGTCTTCCTCTTCAACCCCACACGCGACCTTCGAGGAGATCCTCGAGTACACCCTGAGCGAGTCTCGGGATCGCCGTTCCATCGGGACGGAAGCTCGCCATGCTGCAGCGGTTGAACGAGTTCCTGCTCGCCGCGTTCGCCGAGGGTCGCAACACGATCCTGATCATCGACGAAGCTCAAGATCTAGATTCGGGGTTCTCGAGAACCTGCGGCTCCTCTCGAATCTCGAGACATCGCAAGAGAAGATCTTGCAGATCGTGCTCTCGGGCCAGCCCGAGCTCGCCGTCCGGCTCGCCGAGCCCGGCCTCCGGCAGCTCAAGCAACGAATCGCCGTGCGCTGTCGGCTCGACCCGCTCCGGCGCGAGGAGCTGGGTCAGTACATCGGTGCGCGGCTCGCCGTCGTGGGCGGCCGTCCCGACCTGTTCACTCCGGAGACGCTCGATCCCATCTGGGACTTCCCGCCCAGGGCATCCCGCGCCTCATCAACATGGTGTGCGACAACGCGCTCCTCGTCGGCTACGCCCTCGGTCGCCGTCCGATCGACCGCGCGGTGGTCGACGAGGTGATCGGTGATCTCCAGCCGGCTCGATGTCGAGTTCGGCTCCGAGGGCGCCTCGTTTCCCCTACGAAGTCGCCCGAGGCTCCGCCCACGATCGTTGCGTCCCCTCCGCCGGTGATCCCGCCGGCCGTCTCCGTCCGGGCCGAGCCGGCTCCGAGCGAGCCGCTCCCGGGGCGACGGCACCCGCTCCGCCGGCGGCGGCAGCGCCACCGCCGGGCGCCGGCGATCTCGCCGCCTTCGCCGGGGCAGAGAGCGGAGCCCTACCGCTTTCCGAGCCAACGCCAGGCGCGTCCCGTCGAGACGCCGTCGCAGCGCGGTCGAGACCTCCGCTGGCTCGGGGAGCGGCCGCGGCGATCGTCCTCGTGGGCCTCGGCGGCGCTCTCACCCTCTGGGCTCAGCGCTCGACGCGGGAACCGATCGAGGGGCCCCGACGCGACGATCGGGTCATCGGCGAGGCCGAGAGCCGAGGAACCGCGCCCGCCGAGCCGTCCTCCGATCGAGGAGCCTCGCCGGGGTGCCGGCCCAGGTGGCGAAGCAGCCACCGAAGGGGGCTCCCCGACGCGGGCGACACGGTCCGCCCCGCCCCTCCTGCCGCTGCGGGACCCACCGTCGCCTCCGCAACCGTCGCGGTCGAGCGCCCATCATCGGGCGACCGGAGCCGACGGCAGCAGAGCCGAGCAAGCCGCCGACTCGGGCGCGAGAGCAGAGCCGGTGCAGGTCGCGAAGGCACCGGACAGCGATGGCGCGAAGGATCCGTCGAGTGAGCCGGAGCCGACGACGCGAGCGACCGCCGCTCCTGCCCGAGCCCCCGAAGCGCGCGCGAGACCACGGCGCAGGTGGCTAGAGTCGCGCTCGTCCAGGTCCATTCGGGTGACACTTTGTCCAACCTTGCGACACGTGCATACGGAAGGGCCAACTATACGACCTCGATATGTTGCGCGCGCGCAATCCCGGGATCCGGCGACATCGACCGCATCCTCGAGGGCGCGAAGATCGAGTTCCCCGACCCGGGCCCCGCGTCTCGCATTCTCGCAGGGGGACGACGGCATCGCAGTGCTCGTCCCTCACCACGCCCCAGCTCGTGGAGGCCCTGGCGATGCCAGGAGAGCCTCGGAAAACGCTACGATCTACCCGTCGAGCTCCGCCCGATGGAGCTCGGGCGGCGGCGCGATCTCTACCGTGTGTCCATCCGGGCCGAGGGGTGGCCCCCAAGCTCTCGAGATCGCGAGGAATCTCGGGAGCATCCTGAGGATCCGGGCACGTGATCGGAGACGGCGCGCAGATCTCGTGAAAATGCACGATTCCGAGGCCCCTCTGCAGCGATGCAGGATGTGTCTCGGACGCCGCCCGTGCTCAACTGGAAAAAATTGAATACAATACGGCCGTGGAGATGCGAGACGATCGCTCGGACGCATGGCGTCACTTTTGCTGCCCTGCTCCGGCGGATGGGCGATCCCGACCGCAGACAGTGGTATGTCCTACGGACCAAGCCTCGCGCCGAGGAGTCCGCGACCTGCCACCTCGAGCGCAAGCAGATCGGGGTCTTCTTCCCTCGCCTGGCGATGCCTCAACCGCGCGGCCTGCGCGTCGGCCTCGCTCGCGATCGGATCGAGCCCCTCTTCCCCGGCTACCTGTTCGTCCACCTCGACCTACCCAGCGACTACTACTCCGCTGCGTGGACACCCGGAATTCGAGACTTCCTCAAGCTCGGGGACGCCGAGCCGCAAGTGGTCGAAGACGACGTCGTCGCTTGCCTCCGCAGTCGGGCGGACGGCGATGACGTGGTTCGTCCGCGCCCCCGATTCCGCATCGGGGATCGGGTCGAGGTCAGGGCATGGCCCGTTCGCGGGTCTCCTCGCGGTCATCGATCGACCGTGCACGGCCTCGGGCCGGATTCACGTTCTCTTGGATCTGCTACGACGGCGGACAGGGTTGGAGCTACCCGTGTCCGCGGTTGCCCTCGCCTGAGGGCGCCGAGCTCGAGCGACCGCTCGAGAATCGAAGTCGGGGACCGTCGCCCCGAAGACCGCAGGACAAACTCTTTCGATAAGATGGGCGGAGCTATGTTTTTGAAACACGAAGAGCGAGATGCGCCGTGCGCGTCGTCGTGCCGTTGATCGCAACCGCGGCGCTCGCGATGGCGTGCGGCGGCGCCTGCGCGGCAGCGGCAGCATCGATGATGCTCGCCGGAACCGATCCCCAGACGGCCAACAACCCGCAGGTGATGCACGGGTCGGGAGGCGACGTCTCGCAGCTCGGTGTTCCCTCTTCGCCCAAGCTCGAGGACATCGACCAGTTCACTATCGCCTCGCGCCCGGCGACCTGATCGACGTCAAGTTTCCTACCATCCGGAAGAGAACGAGCGCGTGCCGGTGCGTCCGGACGGACAAATTGGCCTCTCAAGTCACCGGCGACATCCCCGCCGGCGGGCTCACCGTGAAGGAGCTCGAGCAGAACATCGTGAAGAAGGCCCGGTCACACCGAAGGATCCGGTCGTCACCGTGGTGATCGCGGCCCTCGCCGAGCACAAGGTCTACGTGGGCGGCGACGTGATCAAGCCCGGATTCGTCAACTTTCGCGAGGGAATGACGCCCCTTCAGGCTATCATCGAGCGGCGGTGGCTTCACCGACACCGCGAAGCAGGACGAGGTCCTCTACATCACCGCGGATTGGGGATGCAGATTCAGGCACAACGTCTTGACTTGCAGTCAGTCGTTGACGGAGATTCGAACGAAGAAATCGCCATGGCGCCGGACGATATCGTCTTCGTCCCGAAGACGTGGATCGGCAAGGCGGACGTGTGGGTCGACCAATGGATCCGCGGACTCCTGCCGACGGTTCCGCGGCCAGGCCTCGACCTCAACTCGCTGCGGTGGTTCTAGGAGCGAAGTGTGGGTAAGACCTACGAGGCACTGAGACGCGCCGAAGCCGAACGGCGGGCCAAGGCGGAACAAGCCGCCGAGGGCCAAGCGCCGATCGAGACGGCGCCAGGAGCGGCTCCGGTCGATCCGACGATGCTGCCGTCTCCGGCCGGACGGAACCGGTTCCGGTTCGGTTCGGCGTTCTCGCGCGACCAACGGCAACGGTAACGGCGCACGCGGGAGCTATACGAACGGCTACCGCAATGGGAACGGCAACGGGTATCGCGACCCGTTCTCCTTCGACGTGTCCCCGACGACGATCGAAGAGTTCCACCAGCTGCGGAAGAACATCTTCGCGACCAAGGCGCCGCGCAGCCTCCAGCTGATGCTGCTGGTGTCCTCGCGCCACGGCGAGGGTGCGACGACGACGACCGCTCTCCTCGGCTCGACCATGGCTCAGGGCGGGCGCTGTCTCCCTGATCGACGCGAACTTCCGGACGCCGGGGCTCTCGCGGATCTTCGGCGGCGTGGATGCTCCGGGCTTCTGCGAGGCGCTGACGAACGACCCGGCCGGCGCCAGCTTCTACCATCCGACCGAGATCCCGAACCTCTACTTCATGCCGACGGGCCGCGGCCCGCGCGGCTGCCCTACATGTTCGAGGGAACGCGTTCGACCAGCTTCTCGGTGTCCTGCGGCGCGAGTTCGACGTGATCCTCGTCGACGGCGCGCCGATGGAGATGTACGCGGACAGCTCGTATCTCGCGCCGCGCGCCGATGGCGTCATCCTCGTCGTCCAGGCCGAGAGCACGCCGATGGGCGCGCCGGTCATCTGCTGCGCAGAGCTCGACGCGCGTCGGCGCATACATCCTGGCGCGGTTCTGAACAAGACCCAGAGCTTCATCCCCGATGCCCTGGCGGCGCCTGACGAATCCCCAAGAAGTCATCGAGGTCGCAGTGGTTCCGGGCCCGGAGGGCATGCGGTGAACGAGTCCGTACGCGAGTTTCTTCACATCCTCTTCAAGCGGAAAGCGCTTCGTCGTGATCGCGTTCCTCGCGATCGCGACTCCGATCATCGTGCTGAGCCTGCTCCGGCCGCCCAGCTACAGAGCTGCCGCGAAGCTGCTGGTCGTCGGGAGCCGCAGCTACCTCCAGCTGTCGCCGCAGAGAGGGGTCCAGAAGGCCGCCCCGATGCCCGAAGCGCAGGTGATCTTCGCCGAGATCGAGAACCTGAAGAACCGGTCCTTCCTCCTCGACGCTGCGAAGCGCCTCGAGGTCGACATCGTCGACCCCGTGCCCGACGATCCCGAGGAACGCGCGCTCGAGCGACCGCCGCCGAGATCCGGAACAGCCTCGAGATCACCGCCTTCCCGGAAGTCGCCGATGATCGAGGTCGCCTACAGGGACCAGGACTCGCACAAGGCGGCTGCGGTCGTGAACACGCTGGTCGACACCTACCTCGAGTACCACCCGAGCCTGTACGAGAGCCCAGACGTCGCGAACTTCTTCGACCAGCGGATGGTCCGTATCCAGACGAGCTGCGAAAGTCCGAGGACAAGCTCGACTCGTACCAGCGCAAGACGGGAATCGTCGATCTCGAGCAGCAGCAGGACGAAACCGTCCGTCAGATGATGTCGCGCGAGCTCGCGAATGCGCGAGACGGGCAACCAGATCGCGCAGGCGGCGAAGCTCGTGAACGAGCTCGAGACCGCGCTCTCGCAGGCTCCCGAGCGCGTGTCCGGCGACGTCAACATGATCAACAATCCCGTGGCTCGTGCCCTCGACGAGCGCATCGGGCTGCTCACCGTCGAGCCTCCGAGCTGCGCCAGAAGTACACCGACGCCGACCGGCGCGTCCGCGACAAGAAGCAGCAGATCGCCGAGCTCAAGGCTCGCGTCGCCGAGCAGCCGGAGCGGATCATCGGGAGCGAGCGCTTCGAGCTGAGCCAGATCCGCCAGAACCTCCAGGAGGGCTGCTCCGAGCCCGCGCGAACCACGAAGCGCTGATCGCCAAGCAGGCACCTTGCAGCAGGACGTGGCGGACTACAACAAGGCGATCGTCACCATCGACGAGGCCGGGTCGAATTTGCGGGAGCTCGAGGACGAGGTCGAGCAGCACCGGGTGGCGCTCCAGAACGCGATGAAGCAGCGCGACGGGCCGAGCTCTCGCTCGGCGGATGAGCGCCGACAAACGCTCCGATACGATCCGCATCGTCGATCGCGCGGCTCCGCCGTCGAAGCCCTACGACACGAACACGGCACTCACGATCCTCGTCGCCCTGATCGCCGGCCTCGACTCGGCGTCGCAGGCGCGTTCGGGCTCGAGTTCCTCTACCAGAGCTACCACTTGGCAGCGACATCGAGCGCGAGCTCGAGCTGCCGGTCCTGGGGATCATCTCGACATCCGCGCCGGCTGAGCGATCCGCTGGTCGGCCCACCCCTCTTCACGCTCTTCCTCGCATGGCTATTCACAGCCACGTGCGAAATCTGGCCAAGCTCCGCCATTCACCCACGGCGGGATCTCCAGCCTTGCGCGAACCTGTTCGCAGGTCGCACCGCGATCCTGCGTTATCACTCCGTCAGCACCGTGGCGGACGGTACGCACCTGTGCCTCGATCCGGGCCTCCAGCAGCCTCGCCCGAGCACTTCGATCGCCAGTGCACGTACCTCGCGCGCCACTACCGGTGTCATCTCGCTGGACGACGTCGTGGACCTGCCGAGCCGAGGAAGCACGCTTCCGGCCAGGCGGTCGCTCTCACCTTCGACGACGGCTACCTCGACAATTTCACGCAGGCCTTCCCGATCCTCGCGCGGCACGGATTGAGCGCGACCTCTACCCGTCACGACGGACTGCATCGACAACCGCGCGCTCCTGTGGACGGGCCTCTCCGCTTCGGCTGACCTCACGACGCGGGTTCCAGTCCTCGAGACGCGCGGGCCGCCTCGCCGCCGACTGCCGCTCGGCAGCGATCAGGAGCGGCGAGAAGCATTCACCCAAGCTCATCGTCACGATGAAGAACATCCCGACGGCGACGGCGGCTCGCCTTGCTCGAGTCGGTCCAGCGTGGCGGGTGGGATCTCCGACCTGAGCCCGCTCGGCTCGATCATGATGTCCTGCAGGATCAGGTCCGCTGAGATGCATCGGAACGGCATGACCTTCGGAGGCCACACGCTCTCCCACTCCGAATCTCCCCAATGCGGCTCCGGAGGAGGCACGGCGCGAGATCGCCGGCTCCCGCGATGCGCTCGCCGAGCAGATCGGCGAGCCCGTCCGCCACTTCTCCCTATCCGAACGGGCGGCAGCGCGCACCGACCGATGCCATCAAGCAGATGGTCCGGGACGCGGGCTTCGACTCCGCGACCACGTCGCTGAACGGGAGCGTCAATCCGGCGACGACGTCTATGCCTCGCGGCATCGGGATCTACAGCCGACACGGGCGCTGCCGGGTTCACCTCGACATCGAACGAGCGAAGATGGCGAAATGGCCAACACGGGGATGGTCGGCGCATGACCGCTTCCTCTCTTCCTGGTCGGCCAGCGGCGGCACTCACGCAGCGGAAGACCGCGCCGGTCCCGCGGATACCGATCTGGGTCGTCGGTGGGCTGGTCCTCGCCGCGCTGGCGCTCGGCCTCGCCGCCTTCACCAACGACACTGCGGTCCTCCTCGGTGCGGCCGGTGATCGTGCATCCTGATCGGCGCGGCGCTCATCCTCTACCAAGCCTCACGTCGGCGTGCTCGTCATCATGTCGACGATGCTGATGTCGTACCCCGAGGCTCTCCGGGGGTAGGTCCCCTGACGATCAACAACTTGCTCGGCGTCGCGCTCGCGCTCGTGCTCGCCTTCCAGGTGTACCCGGAGCCACGACTACTGGTTTCTCCGCAGCCCGAGGTGCGCATCTTGATCACGATCGCCGTCTGGCCTCATCGCGGTCTATCTGACGAGCGACCTGTTCCTCCTCGAGAAGCGCCTGCTTCCCAGCGTCGTGCGCACGGGCGTCGAGGCCCGCGAGTACGGCCAATCGGACGACGGCAACCGCTGGGTGTTCGAGCTCATCTCGCGGTCGCGTTCCTGATCTTCTTCGTGAACTGGATCAAGACCTGCACTACCTCCGCTGGGGGCCTCTGCGGCGCTCGGCGCCTGCATCGCGATCGTCATCCCGACGGTCGGGCCCAACCTCGCCCGGAGCGCAAGCGAGTACCGCATCACCGGAAGATATCGCCGGATGGGCCGCGAACGCGGAACTGCTTCGCGTCATGATGAACGTGGGCATCGCCCTTCATCTACCTCGCCTGCATCTCCGCCCGCTCCTGCGCGAGTCTTCTTCGGATTGGCTGCGCCCAGTTCCATCGTGCTCCTGTCGGCATCCCGAGCGGCTTCCCTGGCTCGGCTTGATCGGCTTCATGTTCATGATCGCCGCAGATCGCGCGTCGCTGGAAGGTCTTTATCGTCATCGTCGGCCTCGCGCTCGCGATCCTGGCCTTCAACTTCTTCCTCACCGACCTGGCGCGGCGAGTTGCCTCTTCAACCTGAATCCGTTCGCCGCCCAGCAAGGCGCGTCGAGGGGATCCGTCTGACCGAGCAATTTACGACGACCTGACCGACGCGTTCGGGATCATCAAGGCTTATCCCTCACCGGCGTCGGGCTCGCGAACTTCCGGTGGGTGAACGCGACCGATTTCCTACAAGCCGCCGCACAACGTATGTCTGGGCGGCGTCGGAGGGCGGCATCCCGGCAAGATTTTTAATTGATGCTCTTCGGGTTCCGACACCGCATTCAGTGGCCTGACCGAAGTATCGAGCATCCTGTCCTCCCCTACCTCCCCGGAGTTATCAACCTGTACATGATTCGTTTCTTTTTCTCGATTTCGCCGATGTCTGGCTGGAGGTGCACATCTACTTCATCATCGTTCAGTCTCGTGCTCTCGCGCTGGGTCGAGGAGGAGGAGCCCATGACGCGGCCTTCCGGGTGCGATTGCGGAACCCCGGGCGCTCGCTGCGCAGCAGGTGGCGCGGTTCACTACCGCCCGGCGGCTCGCGCATGATCCGGATCGCCTGATGTCATCGAGACCACCTGAAGGTGGCGGCGCCCATATCACCCTTTCGTCGAGGTCGTCCAGGCTCGCTGGACGGATACGCTCGATGTAACCGCGTCCTCCCAGACCGGACCCGCGCCCGTGTTCGAGAGACTGGGCGCCCCTGTGGAGCTTCGGCATCCGCTCGACGATGCTGCACACCCGACGCTCGCCGCCGTGAACACCGTGGAGATTCCAGCGCGCGATAACCACGTCCACGGCTACCTGTTCGAAGGGAACTTCTCCTCGCCGCGCTTCACGGCTTTCTCGCCGCCGCCGGCCGGTGACCAGAGAGCAAGCGAGCCTCGACCGCTACGGCCGGATCGATCATCGCGCCGCAGCCTGGTTGTCGCAGTGAGTCGCCGACCGTGTCCCGGTGAATGCCGCCATCGCCGTACGCGCGACATCGTCGTGGAGCACGAGTGGTGCCCGCTCGAGAAGACTGATCTCATCTCCGAATGGGGTCGACTTGCCGTGACCCGTTCGGCAAGGCGCGGCCGGCCCGACCAGGCGGGGCGACGGCCCGCTCGTGGAATGGTCGGACGCCTCGGCTGGAAGAAGGGCTACGAGTTCGCGCTGATGGTTTTCGCGACGCTTCGCGAGCGCATCCTCGGTTTGCGCGTCGACATCATCGGTGACGGCAACCTGCGCGGCGAGCTCGAGTGCGCATCGCCGATCTTCGGCTCGGGAACACGGTGCGGCTGCCGGGCCAGCAGAGCGACGTCGCCATTGCTTCTCGAGCGCTTCGATTGCGTTTCGTGCTCTCCTCCGTCATCGAAGGGATGCCGAATGCTCTCCCCCGAGGCCATGGCGATGCGCTTTTCCCTGCCGACGACGTCGGCGGGGCAGCGCCGAGGTCGTCGAGGTGACGGCGTCTCCGGTCTCCTGGTACTCCCCGCGAGACGTGGCGGCGCGCGCGATCGATACCCCACGGAGCACTCGCGGAGCGCCTCGGCGCGGTGCCGCCGAGCGCCGCGTCCGCGATTACGATGGCCTGGCGCGATGCCTCTGTCTGCTCGATCGTTCGCCGCGATATCGCCGCCCGGCGCGGGCGTCCGGGAGTCCCGACTCCCGCGTCCGATTCGGCATCTGACGACGACAGCGCCGCGACTTCGGAACCTTGCCGGACGCCAGCGCACCCTTTCCCGAGGACCCCTGGTGCCTGGTTGACTTTCTGGCTCGCGATCAGTGATCCTCGTTCATCAGTATGCGGGGTATCCCCTCGCGCTCGCCACCTTGGCTGCGATTCGCGGCGCCTACCCGCGGCGGTGAGCGAAGCGAGTGGCCTCTCCGTGAGCCTCCTCGTCTCCGCCTACACCAGAGGAGGTCCTCGAGCGGAAGATCGGCAACGCCCTCGCGCCTGAGTATCCGCTGGATCGTCTCGAGGCTTGCCGCATCTCCGGATTATTCCACCGACCGAACGAACGAGACGTCTGGCGAGTCGCGCTGCGAGTGCTGTTTCGCAGCGCGGCAAGAAAACCTCGCGCTGAACGACACCTGCCGCGCGGCGCGCGGCGATCATCGTCTTCACCGACGCGAACGGCATGTACCACCGGCGGCGCTGGACGGCGCTGGTCCAGCCCTTTGCCGATCCCGCGCGTAGGCTGCAGTCTGCGGCGAGCTGATCTACAAGAACTTCAACGACAACCCGATCGCCGAGGGCTACAACCGATACTGGGAGCTCGATCAGATGCAGAAGCGTCTCGGAGCTCCCTCGGCTGCTGCTCGGCGCGAACGGGTCGATCTTCGCGCTGCGGAAGCACCTCTGCCGACCGATCCGAATCGACGTCTGCAACGACATGGTGCAACCGATCTGGGTCGCGGCGTGCATCACTCTTCTGCGGGACGAGCTGCGCGCGGTCTCCTTCGAGGCCGGATCGCGGCAACCTCGCCGACGAGCTCAAGCGCCGCTCGCGCATCATCGGCCGCGGCATCCGCGGCATCGCGGCGGTCTGGCCGGACATCGTGCGGCAGCCGCGCCTGGCTGATCGGATGGGAGCTGCTGTCGCGGAAGGGCCTCGCTACGCGACCCCGCTCTGGTTCTGCTGCTGCTGGTCGGACGCCGGGCTCGCGCCCGGCGTCTTCTACAAGCCGTGTTCGTCCTGCAGCTCCTCGCCTACGCGGCGATTCCGGTCGGCTTCTGTCGCCGCCGGACGGAGCCGTGCTCGACGCTCGCCTCGTGGCGGTGTACTTCGGCATCCGGCAACCTCGCCGCCATTCATGGGCTGGTGGAAGGTCGTCGACGCGGGCTCGAGCTCGGGCGCTGGCAGACCGCAGAGCGCCCGTTCAGACCGGCGCCGCGTCGCCGACGGTCGCCGGCGCGCGGCACATGAGCGGGGCGATCGTGCAACGCATGTCTGGACACTTTCCGGCAGTCGGCGACTGCGTTACATCTCGACTTCGAGGACAGGTGCCGGCCCGAGAACTGGGACACGCTACGGAGAGCCGCGTGGTCCTGAACACGCGGCGCGTCGCTCGCACTGCTCGCCGAGTTCGGCGTCAGGGTGCGTTCTTCATCTTGACGTGGAACGCCGGAGCGCCACGGACCTGGTCGAGGAGATCGCCGCCGCGGGGCACGAGATCGCGACGCACGGCTACGCGCACCGCCTGGTGCTACGAGCGCGGGACGCGACCACTACCGGCCGCGACCTCGGAGCTCGCCAGGAGATCCTCGAACGGATCCCGGCGCGCCGGTACGCGGGCTACCGCGCGCCGCTCGTTCTCCGTCACCTCGCAGTCGATGTGGGCGCTCAGACGTGATGCTCGAGTGCGGGCATCGAGTACGACTCTGAGACATCTTCCCGGTGCAGGATTCGCTGCTACGGCGATCCCGGAGCGCCTGCGTGTTCCGTTTCGTCATCCACTCGCGCGGCGAGCGCGTAGCTGCGTCGAGTTCCCGATGACGCACGGCGCAGCGTCGCAGGCCGCAACTGCCGCTCGGCGGCGGCGCTCATCTGCGGCTCCTGCCGTACGCTACATGCGCTGGGGCATGCGCCGCGTGAACCACGAAGGGCAGCCGGCGATCGTGTACCTGCACCGTGGGAGATCGATCCGGAGCAGCCGCGGCTCGAAGTCGCGGCAAGCGCGGCTTCTCGACGCACTACATCAATCTGCGCGACGATGGAGGACAAGCTCCGCCGGCTGCTGACCGACTTCCGCTTCGCCCCGATCGCCGACGTGCTCCGGCAGAGCGCGGCTGTCTACCTGCGGCCGCATCCACGGCGACGGCGACAGAGGTGGTGCGCGCATCCGACGACCCGATGCCACTCCGCCGCGCGCTGATCATCACCCAGGAAGACTGCCTCTACCTGCCGCAGCTTCCTGAACACGGTGCTGCGCCACCGCCGGCCGCAACGTCGTCGGGATCACCGATCCTCCCGGCCCTGATGCCGAAGCAGACGTGGACGACCACCGTGCGCGACCACCTCGCGCTCTACGGGCCGACGCAGTTCCTGACGTCAGTCGGTGCGCTACGCGACGCGGCGCGGCCTCGACGTCGTCGCGCGCACGGCGTGCCGCTGCCGAGCTTCTACTCGGTTGCCGCGGTCGCAGCGAACTACCGACCATCCGCGGCTCCTGACGACCAACAGCGTCAACTGCCGAAGGACGTATCTGGATCAGCTGCGCGCTCTGAACCTCGACCTGATCGTCTCGATCAACGCGAGCCAGAAGTTCAGCGCGACATCCTCGCGTTCTCCCGCGCCTCGGCTGCATCAACGTCGCACGGCGCGCTGCCCGCGCTACCGCGGCAGCTTGCCAGCTTCTGGGTTCTCGCCAACGGCGAGAACGAGACCGGCGCCACCGTCCACTTCCATGAACGAGGACCTCGACGACGGCTCGATCCTGCTCCAGGAGAAGCGTGCCCGATCGGCCCGGAAGACACCCAGGACTCAGCTGATCCGCAAGACCGCCGCTCGGCGGCGCGCCCGTGCTGGTCGAGGCGATCGATCGCCTCGAGCGCGGCGATGCGCGCACCGACGCCGCAACGACCGCTCCAGGCCACCTACTACTCCTTCCCGACCCGCGCCGACGGCCATAAGCTCTGCGCCAGCAGGGGCGGCGCTCTTCTAGCCACGGCGAGCGGAACTGATGCCGCAATCGACTGAAACTCCGTTCGAACCGAACCGATGACCAACGACGACGAACACCGTCTCTCGACGACATGAAGGGCTGGCTGCGCGATCGCGGCCTGACCAAGAGCAACCTCAAGTCGTACAGGTACTGGATCCCTACATGGTCGGTGAGCGGCAAGGCGCTGGACGCCGCAGTCGGTGACCTTCGAGCTCACGCTGCGCTGCAACCTCTCGTGCCAGATGTGCCCGCTCGACCTGCCGCGCGATGCACGACAAGTCCGATCGGAGTCTCATCAAGGACGACGCCAGCACGAAGAGCTCATCGACCGAGGAGGTCAAGCGCGTCATCGACGACATCGCCGAGATGGGCGTCGGCGACATGACGCATCACCGGCGGCGAGGTCTTCCTGCGCAAGGACGCGTTCGAGATCATCGAGCACATCACGCAGACGCCGATCCACCTCTGCGTCAACACGAACGGCTGGTTCCTCCGGCCCGAGGAGGCGCGCCGCCTGGTGTCGCTCTGAAGCCGCACGCGCTGTCGGTCTCGATCGACGGCCCGGACGATCTCGCACGACGAGATCCGTCGCGGCAGGGCAGCTTCCGCCGCCTGCTCGAAGGCATCCGCAACATCCAGAACGCGAAGAGCGAGCTCGGCGTCAAGCGCCCCAAGATCGGCATCACGGTCACGTCTCGGCGCTGAACCAGCACCGCTACAGCGAGGTGCTCGACTGGCTGAAGGACACCGGCGTCGACACGGTCGACTTCGACTACATGTTCTACACCACGCCCGAGCACAACCTGGCAGACCGAGGAGCTGATCCCGCTGCCCGTCACCACAAGGAAGGGAGGAGGATCGGACCTCCGATGTACCTCCGCCAGGTTGAACGGCCAGACGCTCTACGCGGAGTCGCAGAAGGCGATCGCAGAAGGGCGAGGAGTACGGACATCCCGGTCGGCTTCGGTCCGCCGCTCAAGACACCCCGAGCAGATGGAGCGTCGCTTCCTCGACGACGAGTACGCCTTCGTCGAGAAGTGCTTCTATCCCTGGAAGACGCTTCCGCATCAGCCCGTACGGCGACGTCTACTCGTGCTCGATCGACGTCGCCTTCGGCAACGTGCGCGACAGTCGAGCGTCACGGAGATCTGGAACAACGACGCCTATCAGACCTTCCGGCGCGCGCTGAAGAAGCGGCGCCTGTTCCCCAAGTGCGCGAAGTGCTGCGCGCTCAACAACGGATTTCTGGCGCTATCTTCCGACGATCGGCTGAGAAACGGCATGGGACATCGAAGAGCACCATCGAGTCGCGCCTGATCGGCGCGGGCCGCATCGCCGGCGTCCACCTCGGCTTCGCTCGCGGCGTGCAGAACTGCGACCCGCATCGTCGCGGTGTGCGACGCGGACCGCGTCGCGCGCCGAGGACGTTCGCCGGCGCGCAGGAAGGTTCCCGCCCACTTCACCGACGTCGACGAGATGATGCGGCGGACCGAGCCGAGCATCGTGCACGTCGTCACGCCGCCGGCGACCCACGCGAAGCTGCGCGTACCGCCGCCCTACGGGCCGGCGGCGAACGTCGCTGGTCGAGAAGCCGATGGCGATGACGTGTCGAAGCGGAGTGCGATCGGATGATCGCGGTGCGCGCGAGCACGGCCGTCGCATCTGCGTCGACCACAACCGCCTGCTTCGACCCGGTCGTCCTGAAGGCCGCGGACGCTCGTCGCCGAGCGGCACCTCGGCGAGGTCGTGTCGGTCGAGGTACACCAGGGCGTCAATCCGGCCGAGGACGGTGGCGGCGCCGCGGGTAGCGCCAAGCACTGGAGCGTCGAGGACCGCTTCGCACCGCTCGTACAACCTCGGCCCGCATCCGCTCTACCCTCGTTCGACGAGTTCATCGGCCCGTTCGACGATCGAGCGCGCAGGCCGACCGCCCGCGAGGACGAGTGCGCGTGCTGAGCGAGATCCGCGTCGTCGCTCGGCGGCGCCGGCGCGGATACGGCTACGTCGCCTTCTCGATGGGCGCACAGCCCTACCTGAACCACCTCGACGATCTACGGCACGCAGCGCCACGCTGCGCGCTGAACCTGAACACGATGACCTGATCGTGCGCGCGCAGGTGCGCCAGCCGCTGAGCTCGCTGCTAAGCTCGCCGCGAACCTCGAGCCCGCCGGCACAGCTGGTGGCCGCTACCGTCAGCAACGTGCATCGCCGTCGCGACGCGCCGGATGAAGCTCTATCCCGGGCATCGGCGAGAACATCCGCCGCTTCTACCGGAGCCTCGACGAGGGCGACGCGCCCCGGTCTCGGCCGAAGCGGGAATCGCGGCCGTCCGATGTTGAACGCAGATCCAGGCCAGCTCGAGGGCGACTCGCCTGATCTGAGCGCCTGACCTCGCTCGACCTGGAAGCGCGCCCCGGCGTGCCGGAAGCCAGATGACGACCGCCCCGAAGCCGCCAAGCGAGAGTGAGCGCCGTGGACCTCCTGACCGGCGCGACCGGCTTCCTCGGATCGACATCTCGCCAAGAGGCTCGCTCGCGGACGGGCGGCCCAGCTGCGCGCGCTCGTCCGATCGGCACCGATCTCCGCCGCATTCCCGCCGAGGTCTCCAGATCGTTGGGGCGACCTCGACGACGCGAGTGCTCGAGCACGCGCGCTGCGACGGCGGGATCGACGTCGTCTTCCACACCGCCGCGCGCGGTGAGCGGCGCGGGGACGCGAGCGGCCTTCGAAGCGGCGAATGCACGCGCGCACCGAAGCGTCTGCTCGACCGCCGCAGCGCGCGAAGCGTGCGCCGCTTCGTCCACGTCGGCTCGGCCGGAATCTACGGTGCCGACGCCGCGCGCGAGCGGCGATCCCGAGTACGACCGAGGTCGACTCACGGATCGAGCAGCGCGGCGCCTACGCGTGGTCCAAGGCGCGAAGCCGACCGGTGTCGCGCGAGTTCGGCCAGCAGAACGCATCGACGCCGTGGTGACGTCCGCCCTGGGCTCCTCTACGGCCGTGGCTGCAGTCCTTCATCGCCCGCCTGCACTTCCCGGTTCCGCGCGGCGAGGTCGACGGCTCATCGTCGGCTCGCCGTCGGCGCCTTCTCCCCTCACCCACGTCGACCAACGCGCCGGTGACGCCGATCGTCGCTCGCCGCCGAGCGCGGTGGCGGCTCGGGAGCCGCGTTACAACGTCATCGACGGCGACGACGCGCGCAGCGGCGAGTACCTCGACCTGCTCGCGCAGGAGCGTGTCGTCTCCAGCTGCGCTGACCTTCGTGTTCCCGCGGCGACTCATCGCGATGCCGCTCGCGCTGGGGCTGCGAAGTCGCGAGCCGCATTGTCGGCGCCGCTACTCTGCGCTGACGCTGGCAGCGACCCGCCGCGCTACCGAGAGCTTCACTCAGCCTGCGCACGCGACGCCGGCTGGTGCCGCGCGTCGATCTCCGACGGGGGTGAGCAGCTTCGCGCCAACGGCTCCGACGGGCCTCTGATCTCCTCCGCACACCGCATCCTGCGAATCCCTCGGATGAGACGAACAACCTGCCGTTCCACCCGCGCGGCCTCCCGCACGAGTGATCCCCTGGCGACCTCGAGTCGCACGCCGGGCCCCACGACGGAGCGACGGACATGAAGCGGATCCGCGTCCCTCTTCGTCATCGACGAGCTCGACATCGGCGGCACCGAACAGCAGATCGCTCGAGCTGGTCCGCGCGAATCGATCGGAACCAGTTCGAGCCGCACGTGTGCTGCTTCCGCACCTGGTGCGAAGGCGCACGGAGATCGCGGATCTCCGGCATCCCGGTCCATGCACGAGCCGAAATCGCGCTAAGGCCGATCCCGGCCTCGTCGTGCGACTCGCCTCCTTCATGCGAGCGAAGCGATTCGACGTCGTGCAGACCTACCTCTGGACCGGCGAACACCTGGGCGCGGCTCGCCGCGCGGCTCGCCGGCAGTCCGCTAGCGTCGCCGCCTCCGGAGCGGAACGTGGACATCTGGGAGGAGGCCTACAAGCGCGCTCGATCGGTCGCTGGCTCGCCCGCTCGACCGATCGCATCGTCGCCAACTCCGAGGCGGTGCGGCAGCTACTTGCTCGAGCGCGGCGGCCTCTCCGCGGAACAAGGTGGTCACCATCTACAACGGGGTGAACCTGGATCGCTTCCAGATGGCGTGCGATCCGGCGCAGCGCCGGCGCGAGCTCGGCATTCCGCGATGGCGCGATCCTCGCCGGCTGGCGTCGCCCGTCGTCGAGCCCGCGAAGGACCAGCGCCACCCTCCTGCAGGCGATCGCTCTCGCTGGGTCAGCGCCGAAATCGATCTCGCACCTCGCGATCATCGGCGACGGCATCCCGAGCGCGAGCCGCTCGTCCGCCTCGCGAGCGTCAGGCTCCGGCGAGCGGGTGCACTTCACCGGCTTCCGCGACCGACTCGGCGGGATGGCTCCAGAGCGTCAGATCTCTCCGGTGCTCTCGTCCGTAAAGGAAGGTCTCTCGAACACGGTCATCGAGTCGATGGCCGCCGCGGCGCCCGGTCGGTCGCGACCGCGCGTCGGCGGCAACGCCGAGGTGATCCGCGAGGGGAGACCGGCTTCCTGGTCCCGGCGAGCGAGCCTGCGCAGCGCTCGCCGAGGCGCTCGCCCGAGCGACCGAATCCCCCGGAGGTCATGCGACGCGCTCGGCGATCGCCGGCCGCGATCGCGTCGGATCGTTCTTCTCGGTGCGACGCGATGGTGCGCCGGACCGAGCAGCCTCTATCGCGAGCCTCGTCCTCCGGAGGCTCGCGCGGCCGCCTGCAAGCGAAGATGATCGCCTTCGTCGTCAATCAGTTCCCCCCGCCAGGTCGACGCGTACTTCCTGCGCGAGCTGCTCCGGCCTCGCCGACAGCGGGCTCGACTACGCGATCTACTCGCTGCTGCCGCAGCCTCGCGGATGGACGCTCCACGCCGAGGCGCGCCGCCTCCTCGAGCGGACCGTCTACCCGCCGCTCGCCGGGCCGCTCTCGCTGCGGCCGCGGTCGCGGCGAGCGCTCCGCCATCCGCGGACCGTCGCCGGAATCGGCGCGCGCATCGCCTGGGGTCACCGCGCGATGCCAGCAGCGCTTCGCGAAGTCGCTCGCGGTCGTCCCGCAGAGCCTGGCCTTTGCCGCGGACATGCAGCGACGCGGGATTCGCCACATCCACGCGAACTGGGCGACGTAACTCCTGTGAACCGCGGCGTCCTCATCTCGCGGCTGACTGGGATCCCGCTACAGCTTCTCCGGCCACGCGACGGACATCTTCGTCCACCACGCGATGCTCCGCGAGAAGATCGAGTCGGCGCGCTTCGTCCTCACCTGCACGCAGCTACAACCGCGAGCTACCTCGCGGGCATCGCGCCGTGAGCGGCGGAACGTGATCGAGACGATCTACCACGGCGTCGACCTCCACCGCTTCGCCGTGAACGGCGTCGAGCGCGGAGCCCGATCTCATCGTGAGCGTCGGCACGCTCCGCGCCTGCAAGGGCTTCGACGACCTGATCCGCGCGATCGCGCTCCTGCTGCGACCGCGGCCGGGCGCGGTACGGTGCGAGATCGTGGCGACGGCGAGGACCGGCGCGATCTCGAGGCGCTGGTCGCCCGCCTCGGCTGACGGCGGCAAGATTCGACTGCGTCGGCTACCGCCCGCAGGAGGAGGTGATCCCGGCCTACCATCGCCGCGGTCGGCGGTCGCGCTTCCAGCCCCACGAGGATCACTTCGGCATCCCGAACATCCTGATCGAGGGGCTCGCCGCCGGAGCGCCGGTCGTCGTGCACCGAGCTCCCTTCCCTCGGCGAGCTGATCGAGCACGAGCGATCGGGCTCTTCGTCCCGGGCGCGATCCGCGACGCTCGCCGACGCGCTCGGTCGCCTCCTCGACTCCCTGCGTTCGCGGCGCGGAGCCATCGCCGAGGAGGGCGCCGTCGCGTCGCCGAGAGCTTCGACATGGACCGACGGTCACCCGTGCGTCGCCGCGCGGCTCGCGTGAAGCAGTGAGCGGTCCGGCGCCGCGGTCGGGTGAGCCGACGCGATGCGCTCGCCGCTCGACGCGATCGCTCGAACCCTCGCCTGAAGCGGCGCCGGACCTGGTCCGCCGGCGTCAAGCCGGCGCGCCGCGGTACCGCGCGGATCGCTACTACCACCGCATCGACGACGAGCCGCACCCGCTCCTGCGTCGACGCCGTCGCCTTCGCGGCAGTCAGATGGCGCTCTCCGCGAGCGAGGGGTATCCACGTCCTGCCGCTCTCGAGCGTCGCGCAGCACCTCGACGAGCGCCTGCCCTTTCGGAGCGCGCCGTCGTGGTGACGCTCGACGACGGCGTTCGCCGACAACTACACCGCAGCGCTCCTGATCCTCGTGCGCGCACGGCGATCCCGGCGACCGTCTTCCTCACCGCCGAGCTGCACGGCACGCGCGAGCTGCCGGTACTGCGCGACCGCTCGGCATCCCGCCACTCACCTGGGCGCAAGCCGCCGAGATGGCGCGCGAGCGAGGATCGAGCTGGGCGCGCACACGCTCACGCATCCGTCGCTGCCCGAGCTCGGCGCCGATGGCCCTGCGTCGCGAGATCGAGGGATCGCGCGATCTCATCGCCGAGCGGACGCGGCGGCGGCCGGAGACCTTCTGCTATCCGCGCGGACGCTTCCGACGCCCGCGTGCGAAGGAGGCGGTCCGCGATGCAGGCTGCTCGCGGTCGCCGACGTTGCCGGGGTGCGTCACCCGGACACCCATCCGTTCAGCCTGCGCCGCACGTTCATCGCGTACGACGATTCGATGCGCGACTTCCCGCAGAAGCTGAGGCGCGAGCTTCCGACCTGCTCCACGCCGCGCACCAGCGCTGGCCCGGCCTGCGCTGTCGCCGGCTGATCCGGAAGAGAGCTCAGTTCCACGTCATGTGTGGAATCGCCGGATATCTCTCGAAAGACCCGGGCGCGCCAGCGCCGCGGCACGATGCTCGAGGCGATGTGCGACGTCATCGTGCACCGCGGACCCGACGACCAGCGGCTTCCTGGTCGACGGCCCGCTCGCGATGGGCATGCGCCGCCTCTCGATCATCGATCTGTCGGGCGGCCATCAGCCCATGTTCAACGAGGACGGCACCATCGCCGTCGTCCAGAACGGCGAGATCTACAACTTCCAGGAGCTGCGGCGGACCTCGAAGCCGCGCGGGCACCGCCTCCGCACCAGCTCGGACACCGAGGCGATCGTCCATCTCTACGAGGAGCTACGGCACGCGCGCTGCCGAGAAGCACCTGCGCGGCATGTTCGCGTTCGCGGTCTGGGATGCGCCCCGGCGCCGACTGCTGGTCGCCCGCGATCGGCCTCCGGCATCAAGCCGCTCTACTGCGGCCGACGACGGCGCCACGCCTGCCTCTTCGGGTCCGAGCTGAAGAGCCTGCTCGCGGCCGGGATCGACCGCGAGATCGACCGTCAAGCCCTGCACGACTACCTCAGCCTTGACGCTACGTCCCGGCGCGCCGGCGACGATCTTCCGCTCGGCGCAGAAGCTCGAGCCGGGAACGCATGCTCGTCGCCGAGAACGGCAGCGGTGCGGATCGAGCGCTACTGGTAGCTCGACCTCACGCCCGATCTCGCCCTCGCGGACGAGCGACGCGTGCTCGAGGAGCTCCGCGAGCAGCTCGACGACTCGGTGTCGGAGCCACCTGGTCGCCGACGTTCCGCTGGGGTCGGCCTCTCCGGCGGCGTCGACTCCGCGACGATGGTCGCGTGCATGCGGACGGTTTACCCGGCCCGCTCAAGACCTTCTCGATCGGCTTCGCCGAGGAAGAGCTTCTAGCGAACTCGACCGCGCGCGCAGTCGCGAAGCACTTCGAGCACCGACCACCACGAGACGGATGGTGACCGCCGAGGACGCCGTGCAGCTCGTGCCCGCAGCTCGTCGCATGCTCTTCGACGGCCCACGTGACTCGTCGGCGATCCCGTCCCCGCAATGAGCAATACGTAACCCGAACGAAGCGCAC